>Ga0163162_10000092_pt1 | contig 82766 bp, 64 predicted proteins | sample S55metaG_FD_115310 | JGI IMG/M metagenome (GOLD analysis project Ga0163162, IMG submission 115310) | Switchgrass rhizosphere microbial communities from Kellogg Biological Station, Michigan, USA - S5-5 metaG | ecosystem: Host-associated > Plants > Roots > Rhizosphere > Soil | place: USA...
AATAGAAACGGCTACGCATGTAGTACCGACAGCGGAGTACTGGCGGACGGGGGTTCAAATCCCCCCGGCTCCACCACTTCATCATCTAAAGACGTCCACGGACGTCTTTTTTTGTGCCTGAAATCCAGTAAATACGGGGGTTTCAGGGCTATTGAGCTCCACAGCGCTTCAGGCAGATCCATTTTGAAATGTATTCCAAGGCGTATTCCAAGCCCGTGACTGGTAAATTTTGGAATACACAAACAGCGTTGGAGTACCCATGGGAGCCCGAGCCACACGCCTTTCAGACCTAAAAATCAAAGCCGCCAAGACCAAGGACAAAGACTACACATTGACCGACGGCGACGGCCTTCAGTTACGAGTCCGAACCAACGGTTCGAGGCTTTGGAATTTCAACTACATCCATCCCGTGACCAAGAAACGGATCAACATGGGACTGGGGACATTCCCGGAACTCAGCCTGGCTCATGCGCGAAAACGCACGGTTGAAGCCAGGGAGCTGGTTGCCCAAGGACTGGACCCTAAAGAGCAACGCGATGCAGATCGCCAAGCGAAAAAAGCTGCGACAGAGCACACCTTTCAAAACGTCGCGACAGCCTGGTTTGAACTGAAGAAAGACTCCGTGACAACCGCCTACGCTGAAGACATCTGGCGCTCGCTCACGCTGCACATCTTCCCGGATCTACAAGCGACCCCGATTTCTGAAATCAGCGCGCCTCAGGTCATCAAGTTGCTTAGGCCACTTGAAACCAAAGGCAGCTTGGAAACGGTCAAGCGCCTGACCCAACGCCTCAACGAAATCATGACTTACGGGGTGAACTACGGACTCATTCATGCCAACCCCTTGAGCGGAATTCGATCGGTCTTCAAAAAACCAAAGAAGAAAAACATGGCGGCATTGCCCCCGGATGAGCTCAATGAACTCATGGTGGCAATTGCCAACGCCAGCATCAAAAGAACAACCCGATGCCTCATCGAATGGCAGCTCCACACGATGACTCGGCCCGCAGAAGCTGCGACCACCCGATGGGCTGATATCGACGTCGGAAAGAAGATCTGGACCATTCCACCGGAGCGAATGAAGAAACGTCGCACACACATCATCCCGCTCACGGAGCAGGCTTTAGCGCTCCTCGAGGCCATCAAACCCTACAGTGGACACAGAGAGTACGTGTTCCCCTCGGATCGTAACCCCCGCACTCACTGCAACAGCCAGACCGCCAACATGGCGCTGAAACGTATGGGGTTTGAGGGGCGACTCGTCAGCCACGGAATGCGCTCCATGGCCAGCACGATCCTGAACGAGCACGCATGGGATGCAGAACTCATTGAGGTAGCTTTGGCTCACGTTGACAAAGACGAGGTAAGAAGCGCTTACAACCGCGCAGACTACATTGAACGTCGACGCCCGATGATGGCCTGGTGGAGTGAGCACATTCAAAAGGCGGCCACGGGGGATTTTTCAATCGCAGCAATCCATGAAAACAGAAACCGGAAAGTCGTCTCGATTCGTTAATCAGATTCAAATTGATGGCGACGGCGGCGACAGCGGCGACAACCCTCGCCGTCTCTGAACAAGGGTGAGGCGACGAACTGGGGGGCGTCGCCAACGTAACTCCCGATCATGCTCTACCACCATAGCAGCGGTAGTCGCGAAGGCTTCGCAGCAGCGTTTTGCAGCGGCTCGTTTGGCGATCTTACACACGGTAATAAATCTATCTCCAGCCACCGAGATCCAAGGTCGTCTACGTAAATTGCCTACCTCAAAGGCCCGGTTGATCGCGAGTAGCGCGAGGGGTACACCAACACCTCACGAGGAGCAGTTAACGACGATCCCGAGTAGTTCCAGAGCGCTGAAAACACATCACATCGTCGTGCTTTCTCCTTAGTAGCGAGGAAAAACTGACCTCATAAGGAGATGGTTCTCGATGCAATTGTGCGAAAAATGCGATCCGCCACCGCGCCCTCTTCTGGATTATCAGCCCCAACCCTTGAGCTACCCGGTCGAAGCGCTCGGTGAGCTCTTGGGAGGCGCGGTAGTACGGATGGCAGAGGTGATCGGCGCACCAATTGCCATGGCCGCTCAATCGGTGCTGGCCACTGCGGCTCTGGTGACTCAGGGCCACGTCAACGTACAGCTCGACGGTCGCACCTACCCACTGTCTCTGTATCTGCTAACGATCGCATCATCAGGTGACCGTAAAAGTGCAGTGGAACATCAAGCCCTCTCGGCAGCACGTAGCTGGGAGCGAGAGCAGTGGTCTGTGTACACGGAAAAGCTCAACGCCTACCAATCTGCTATCCGTCTTGCGGCCAGAGCCCAGCGACAGGCAAAGCATGACATCTGTGAACTCTCCGAGCCCGTCCAGCCCAGACTGATCTCAACCGACCCTACCATCGAAGCCCTCATAAAAAACCTGTGTTATGGGCTGCCAAGCATGGGCCTGTTCAATGACGAAGGCGGTCAATTCCTCGGCGGCAGCACCATGAGCAAAGAGAACCAGCTCAAAGCCATCACCGCGCTTTCGAAAATCTGGGATGGCAGCCCTATAGACCGGGCACGCTCCACACCCGGGGAAAGCCTTCGAGCCTATGATCGTCGTCTCAGCATGCATCTGATGCTGCAGCCGTACCTCGCTAACCAGTTCCTCAAAGATCCGATGATCAATGGCCAAGGTGTACTCGGCAGATTCCTGATCAGTTGGCCTGAACGTTTGATCGGTCAGCGCCTGTACAAGGCGGTAGATCTGACGCAAGACCCCAAGATCCAACGCTACCAATCGCATATCACTGATCTCCTGAAGAAACCGTTAGCGACCAACAAGGACGGATCACTCAAGCTCACGACAATGGAATTGACGCACAGCGCCCGCATGGCCTGGATTGATATTCACGACACCATCGAGTGTCAGTCTGGCGAGTTCGGCGAGCTGGCAGGCGTGCAATCCGTCGCAAGTAAAGCTGCAGCGAATGTACTGCGCATCGCGGGGGTTCTGGCAGTAATCGAAGAAGCAACTGCCTTGAACGAAGAGCATATTCAGCGCGCTTCAACGCTAATGGATTATTACCTCGCCGAGATCCAGCGCCTGACCGAGCAAGAACCGGTTAACACCTTACGGGAGGAAGCGGATCGTTTGTTACGCTGGTTGAAGCAGAAAGGCTGGACCCGCTTTACCATCCGAGACATCAATCGCAACGGCCCACGCTTTGCACGCAAGAGCAGTGATCACACTGCCACGCTCCTCGTTGAGTTACTCACAACGCATTGTGTGAGATGCCAAGACACAAAAAATTTCGAGGTGTGCCGTGTTCCGTCTGAATGACGCAGTACGCCGCTTTCAGTCGAAAAATCAGACGCTCCCTGTCCTGCGGTGTGTCGCCAAGTCCGTCGTCATTCTGTCGCCAGATGCCTACCGTGGCATTCCGCAGGTTGTCGCCAGCGTCGCCGCTGTCGCCACGCCCAGCTCAAAATCTGTCGATATCAAATTGCTGATCCAGCAATTGCGTAATGACGGGGTGGAGTTGCTTCACCATGAAAATACCTTGCACATCCGCCCGAGCCACTCGCATCAGCTAGAGCAAATCCACGGATGTTGGAAAGCCATTCTTCTTTTCCTTCAAACGAGTGAAATGTAATGAACAGGGTGTGGATCGGTCAGCGTGAGAACCACGACGTTGGCTATCTCCGACTGCTGACTGATCAAAGGGTCGCCCGCTGCACCAAAATCAGAAGACGAAAGTGCCGGACGCAAAAAACCCTTTGCCCAATATTCAGGAACGCTCGATAGCCGGTTTTCGGATTGACGGCAAATGCCAGTGGCTGCAATTTACAAGCTCACATTAGCCGCCAGGATCTTTGAGACGGCACTGCGGTTTCCCGCAGGATCCTCCCAAAACGCATCGCTTCCGGAAGCGCGAATAGTCGACTTGAATGTCGATGGAAGCATGATTTTCCACACCCACGACGGGCCTACCCGTCTTGGGGCAGGCCTTTTTTAATTTGGAGGCCTTAATGAAAAATCGACTGGCAATGTACAAAGCCCTGAAGGCGATCAACGTGCCTGAGCAACGAATCGAAGCAGTTATCCAAGCGATGGATTCCGATAGGCATTTATCCTTTGCAGGTACATCTGGTCCCAACTTCGAAAGATTCCGGGAAGAGCTCACCTGGCTTCGAGAGAGTCTCATTGTAGATATTGGCGTGATGCTCTCTCTCGCGGTGGCGATTCTCTTCGCTGGGATTGCGTTTATCCGCTAACAAGTCTCTCTTCCAGCAAAATCAGAAACCATCTGTTCTAGGACAGGTGGTTTTTTCGCTCAGGTATCAGGCACTGGATCCCGCAGACAGTGTTGACTAACCGCGGCGCCTAGCTAGAGGTGCATGCGTGGCTAGGGGCAGCAATCGGCCAAAAGCAGTCAGTCTTGAAAGATCGGTGGAGCGGTGATTGTGAGCGGCCCTCTCCGAGGTTAGCCTTGCAAGCCAAAACACCGCCAGCTAAGGAAGGAGCTCTTGAAATGTACAGCCAGACATCATCAGACTCGATACCTAAAATTCCGTCGAGAGGCACCGCCCACAAGCTCCGTTTGTGGGTTCCCTTCACGGCTTCGCGGCTACGGCGGCCCCTCACGTCAAACGTTGAGCGTCAGCAGGTAATGGCTACGATTTCAGCACAGGGTAGAAAGTAAGAATATGGAACTCGGGACAGGAATACTTCTATCAGCCGTCTTCTTAGGTACGGTGGCACTTTTTATTGCCACGAAGGACAGATGGAACTGGAAGAAGATATTTCTGTGGCCGCTCGGCGTCATTGTTGGACTCGGGGTAATTGGTGGTTCTATTGCCTATCTGTACCAGCAGTACGAAGACCGCCCTAGAAAACTCACAGAGCTTTGGGGTGTGTCTCTTAACGACAGTGCTGGAGATGTCAAATTTAAGAAAGGAGAGCCAACCCGGCGCCTAGAAAACGGCCTCTGGCTCTACCGACCATATGAAACGATCGAAGGCGATTACGTCGTCTATTTCAAGAATGATCGCGTTCGGTCGGTTATGTATTTCGGGCCAATGCATAACGGCCCGTCTCTCCATGGAGTTGGGCACTACGACAGCCTGCAAGAACTTGATGAGAAGCTTGGCCCACCGTCCTATGTTTCGCGAGCCAAGGATGAATTACGCCGAGCCTATTCTTATGAGAAATTCAATATCGTCGTTCAATTCGCGGAGGGAAAGATGTCTGCACTTGGAATCTATGATCCCAACACGGGCGCGTTCAAATTCAAGGAAGAGTCCGACGGAACAGCTAAACCAAATTGAGAGCCAGATGGTTCGTGTCAAACAATAGATGCTGCCACACGACGCTCACCAATCATTCCTCCTGACCTACGCGTAAATTCTCGCAAGCCGTTCAATTCAGACGTTAGTGTCCGTTTTGGGTTGGTAACGGCCCTCCGCGACAGGCAGAAAACGGCCAAAAGCAGACCTTGGCATGAGGCGGTAAATGGCCAAAAACGGCCGTTCAATGCTTTCTGTCTTGATCTGGATGTGGATGTGGATGTGGATGTGGATGTGGATGTGGAGCATTTGCTGAGAGCGCTACTGGGCGTCAGATTATTCTGAACTTCTGGCGGTCAGACATGGCCACTTGCTAGTCTGTTTAGCAGCGCTGCCACTTCGCTGAAGATATCCCAACGCCATGCAGCTACAATCCCTTGCGTGCGCCTGCACCGGATTTTGGGGTCAGTTCAGAGGTGAAGGCGTGGCACCGAATTATTTTTCAAACTGGCACCAGACCGACCCCGACCCTGTATAAACTTAAAAAATAGTGCGGATTTTAATCATTTCTTGTCGGTTATGGCGTTAATAGGCCGAATCTGGAACTTCTTTGTATAGCGGGGAGATTTGAAAAGGCGTCCAACCCTGACTGCCGTTTCTATGAGTTGGTCCATCGCTTCCTCAAGACCTTCCTCTTTATAAGCAATTGAATCCTGATTTGAATAGATGCCGATGTCATCACTAATAGTTTTACATGGCACGAATGGATGAGCGATTTCTTCTAAATAGTTAAAGAAAGCATCTTTTGCAATCACCAGTCCAAACCGGCGCCAAGCATATTTTCGCCCCCAGTAGTAACCGTCTGCACCCTTATGTTTTACACGTTCGTCATTCTTGCCCTGATTCTCAGCAAGCTTATCGAGAGAGAACTGTTTGGCCGCTGAGTAGCTGAGGTATTTATTGACTGTATCTGCTTTGCCCAATGAGGAAGGTTCTATGATTTTTCTGCCACTCGCATCTTCGATGTATCCAATATTATAACGGTCACCATCTACTAGCTCGATAGCGCTACTATTTGTCTCAAATTGGTACAGGGTCTCAGTAGTCGAAGGCTTGAACTGATGAAGGAATTTTCCGCTTGGAAGTGCTGTGACGGTATAGTCTCTGACTATCAGATCATGAATGGTGTACAGATTTCTCGACTTCATGTGGGCTTTCCATTTCCTATGTATGTAGGTGGAGACGTTACCCGTTTTCTTGGCAGATTGCCATCACGTCAACCAGAGGGGCAGAGGGCAGAGATGTTGCGGGGGCTGTATGCTATAAACCGCACACACGAGGAGCGGGAGCACTTGGATGGGCAAATATTCGAAGATGCTGTCTGAACGCGGCAAGCACACCAAGATCGTTAGCGGCTATTGCGTGATCTGTGGAAAACACGGGACTCTCTCGAAAGACCACGTTCCCCCACAGGGGAGCATTACTGTTACAAAGGTGGAGCAGTTTCATTTAACTGAGGTCTTCGGTTTAGACCGTAATCCCGTCCAGGGCATTCCGTCGATGAATGGAAGCAAGTTCAGGACTATCTGTCGCGAATGCAATATGACGGCTCTGGGAGCGAACGATGGTGAAATCGCTGATGTGTGCAGGTCACTGACGCGAAAGATCAATCATTTCTTCACTGCTGCCAATAGCCCAGTTTCCAGTGTCCGCACGCCTGTTAACGCCGTGAGATATTGTCGTGCAATGATCGGCCATATCCTAGCTGCCACCTCTGTGACTGAGTGTCGAAATCCACCACAAGAAACGCCATACTTTACGCCCCTGCAACAGTTTGTGCTCGGTGATGACCATGCTCTGAATGCGACCCATGACATCTACTACTGGTTCTTTCCTCATAGGCACCACCAAAGCATCAAGCTTTTCACCATGCGAAATCACGGCAATCAGTGCTGTATGAGCATTCTTTCATTCTTCCCCTTGGCATTTCTTTTAACCGAGAAGGGCAAAGGCATTTTTCCAGCAGGAGCAGAAAAGCTTGAACTGTCGGACGAGTCATTACTTCTCGGCCTGTCTGCACTGAATGTTAACTTCTCCAGCTTCCCAGCCGTTGGTTTAAGTGGGGATCAAATGATTGCACTGGTGAGTCACCTTTCGATTGTTAGCTATCCAATCTATTGAATGTTCATGCTTGTAGCATTCAGGTGGAGTGTGGCCGTAATATATATAAAAGTACGTAAAGCGATTACTTCCCTTTTAAATGTCAGCGGAGCTTAATCGCCCTTAGCTGAAAAATTCTGAATGACTGCTTTTGGCTGGAAGCGGATATTCGGGAGTCACCTCTTCCTCATCAATCTTGCATAGCCTTCCACCTGATAGCGGTCATCACTGACAGATAAACATTGTAGATAAAGGACTTAAGCTGCATCATAAGAAAGAACATGCCTCCATAAAGAAAAACATATGAGACACCTACTAGCCACTCTTCGATATGGCACCCAATCGGCGACATAGAGATCAGCTTGTGCAATAGCCCACCCTTAACCCCGAAAACTGTTATCAATAAGCAAGCTATGGTATATACCAAGTAATAGATGAAGATCCGTATAAAAACAAAGAAATTATTCTTCAAATATGATAAGCCGGATTTCTCGTGACGGTGCCTCGACATAGCAACTAACATATCGGGTTGGCTAATGGTGGCGAAGATTGTGAACCCCGCCAAAAGAAACCCAAGCACAGAGACGACAACCCCCATCGCGATTGACGAAAATTCCCTCACTATTTTAAGTTTTTCATCAAGAGAGATTTCTAAAACGCAGTATTGAGCGGTCACGAGACCCACAACGGCGATTGTTGTCCAAATATTAAAAGAGTTGAAAGGGATCCGGCGAGCCCTGAGATAGACGGCCCACAGGCTTTTCTCCTCCGTCAAAGCCTTGGCCGACAGATCATCGTTATTCATCGTCATTGTCTCGATAGGGAGCTAGTTTCTCAAGCGCACGTTTGGTCGGTTTTTCGACTTGAATCAAACCATCACCCAGGAGTTCCAAAAATTTACTAAACATTTTTTTTGCGATACGAACCGGTGTATGACTGGTAACCTCGATCGAGGTTTTGAGCTGGAAATCGTTATTGTCACCCCTAACGGTGTTTCCAGATGAATCTTTTCCCACCATCACCACCCGCTGGTTACCCTGAACTGTTGCAGCCTGAACCTCTTCGATCACGGCCTCCTTCTCTAGCCCCTCAGGGCTTGAGTGCTTGATTGTCGTGGTACGACTGCCTACCTCGTCTTTCTGTCTCTGAACTGCCCGGAAAAACCCTTCGTTGTCCAGTTCATCGTTCCTATCTGAAAACTTATAGGTCACGGAGCTGAGCACTTCATACTGCCGAATGAAATCTTCCACATTATGAGCTGATGTCAAAGGAATTATGTCTAGTGTCGGCGGAAAATGCTCAAGTAATAATTTCTTCTTCGTCACTCGGTTTCCCGCCGCCTTACTTTCCTCGGCGAGATTATCAATGTACAGTTTGTGTTTTGCCTTGATGAAACTCTCAATGGTTGATTTAAAATTTTCCAGAGTGGGTGCAAATTTAGTTTCTTTCAAATAGATCAAGCGATGGACATCCAGAACCAGCACAAATATTGCTGATGGAGAGGATTGCATTTCATCGTGATCCTCTACCAAACCCTGAGACTGCTTGTAAATCTGTTCCCGCTCCAGAATCATATCTTTTATGAATCTACCGACCAGTAGAACTCTGCCGTCGATGGTTATCAACTCAACTTTATCAAAAAAGTATTTCGTATCACTGTACTTCCGCAGTAGGCCATCATCAGCAAAAGCTGGATAGACAACAGTCTCAAAATAATCGAGGAGATTTCTGCTGCCGAACTTGCAGACAAAATTACCCAACTCAACGGGGCGCGGTGGCTTTGACATTAGATCCCTCTACGTTCCGGATTACGGATGGCAAACTGATGCCAACCATAGTTGCTCTTCAATTTTTTGTCACCTACGGCAGTGGGCACTGTTCCTGCCGTCTGTCAGCAAACTCAACCCCGCATCGGCGGCTACCTGCCGCCCGAAAGATCACAGCAAGCGCTACAGCGCCGAGACGTTGCGCAGAACCTCTAATGGACAGTCTCCTCATTGCCATGAACACCCAGGGATGACGTAATCACCATGTGCGGTATGCCGCGCCTGGTGGTGCGGCTGTGTTGTTTTCATCTCGTTTGATGGCATCCGAGCGGATCGCGGGTGTTCTATGACCTGATGCGAATCAGATAAGGAATAGGCGATGGAAAAGCTAAAGTGTCTGGAAAGCGGTATCGAAGGATTCGCTCGTTCCCTGATTTCGAGAGCAATCACAATCAGCGCGCTGAATTGAGTGGCGTCTGCTTCTGGCCGATAGCTGCCTAACTTGGATGACCACTTTTTGGTCGATGCGGGCTTACGCGTGCATGCTATTACATCTTTTCGCAGCGATTTGAGCCACGGCTCGGTTGTCCAGCAACGCGGCATTCACCGCGTCGCTGGACACTTGGTTAGAGGTTACTGCGTTGATAGTGGATCGAGTGGAAGGTCAACTCCTCGTCACCATCAAACAGCGACTCCTCTAGAGGGTTAACCACTCCGTTGGAGGTCGGATCGAACATTGATCCACTGGCCTGCAACGTTGGTGCTGCCTTTAGCTGTTCGGACAGCCCTTGGACGCGCAGGACCTGCCCTTCGCGGATGGCTTTCTTCAGCAACTTCAGCGGTTGGCGCTCCACCAGTTTGAGCAAGGCCGGTTCAATATCGCAGTACAGCATCTGCTTTTCCCCATCGTTTTGGACCACGCGCCGGCTGATCAGATGGGTACTATGAAAGACTGTCTGTTCGATACAGTTCATCGACAGGCTCAGATCAACGCAGGCGTGGTCGGCCGGCAGGTCAATGCGCATGGCGTAGTGCGCACCGAACGTTGCGTGCTCGTAGCGAATGAAATCCCCTTTGTGTACCCGCTCCAGCACTTCCATGGCAAGGCTTGGATTGTCAGTCTGCAGGGTCAGGAGCGTTTCATTGGGCTCGGGCTTGATCTCCACTCGCAGTTGGCGCTCCAGAGTTGAGCGACAGGCGGGGCTGATGAATAACAGGTCACCCCAACCGTGCAGGGGCGCGCTGATCCAGCCTGCGGCCGCCGCGCCATCCAGCAATCCATTGCATAACGCCTGGTGATAGTCTGCGTAATCCCAATTCTGGTGTTGTGTTGGTTTAGACACGATCAGCATCTCGATCTGCAGCAACTGGCCACCGAGCACAATGACTTGAGAGCAGTTATTGTCTTCGTCCGGGAACTGGATGTACTGGCGGCGCAACGGCGGGTGTATCACCGGTTCGGCGCAGGGCACGCCGAACACCAAGTACGCGTGGCCTTGGTAAAGGAACGGAATAAACTCCTCTCCCTCGTCATTGTAGCGGCGCTCCTGCGGCCACTCTTTCAGGCACTGTGCGAACCATCGGGCATGCATTTGCATCCGCGCAGATTCGGGAATCAGCGGTTCCACGAAGTCTGGCAGGTCGTCCCAGTCGTCTCCACGTTGATATTCGAACTGATAGTCTCGGCTTGCCTGATACCAACGAGCGACCTCCCACATGATTTTCAGGTCGTCACCAAAGGGCTCAGCAGTCACTGGCTCGACAGTGATCTCTGCATCAAAGGTAAATAACCGCGGCCAGAAAATCCGGGTTCCCAACAGCAGTAGATCCTTCCCGTTAACACAGACTCGACTTTGAATCACTGCCAGTGGGTCAGGCCCCATGTCGGTGGGTAGCCACTCACTTGGCGTGATGGCCTGCAAAACATCCTGCAGTGTCACCGGGTTGCCCGGTACTGCAAATACTTTCCGCAGCGCTTCACAGAGCTCTGGCAAATTGCGGTTAGTGATGATCAATTGGCTTACCGAGGCCGCCAACGTGCATAGATGTTTGGCCAGATATGCTGTTGCACCCAGGGACTGGGGCAATTCGGCCAGTTGCAGCGGACCTTGAAGAGGGGGCTCCTGTTCGAGTCGGGCACACAGATCTGCCCAATCGGCACAGCCATAGGGGCCGCGCGCTAAAACGTATTTGGCAGTTGTCAGGTCGATATCGAACAAATCGCGCAGTTGCTTAGCCTGCACTTTGATAGTTTCGCGGCGTGTAGTCGGTACCATAAGTTCTCCGTTGCTCCCAAGGAGCGACATCGGAGACGCCCACCCGCCATCCCCGATGCCCGGAAGAGGCTCAGGTCAAGAGATTGCTGCGATGATCATGGTTCGATGCGGTTAGCTGCGGCCGGTGAGGCCTCAAGGGGTGGGCAGCCCGTCGACCATGTAGCGACGTGTGGCAAAACTAGCGCAAAGTGATTTGCGACGCAAGCTATTGGAATCACGCGAAAAATTTGACCGTTCAAAACCGACTTTCAGGTTCAGGCTCGGAGGATAATTGCCACGGGGCTGTCTGACAGGGACTTGCGCCTGCGCGCCAACACTGGCGGACAGGGAGGCTTTACGGTGCCCTGCTCCTTCTTCCTCACAGGTCCCTGCGCAGGCGTGGCATGGGGACCATGCCGCCCCCGCGCAGGGAGCCGACAAGGCCGAAGGCCGCGTCAGTCCCACATGCAATGATATGTATGCTCCTACCCGAAAACGCGCAACTCACATGAACCGGGCCGTCACTGCAAACCGCAGTGACGGCCCCGCCGACGCCTCAACATCACGGGCAAATCCTGAATCCTAAAACGTGCGGCATACATGATGATGCCCCCATACACTGGCCCAGCAAAAACCTAAGACGACAGGTTCGAGACTCGTCATCCCAACAGCGCAAGACTCCTGCAAGCGCTGATCCAGCAGGATGGAGTTAGCCAGGTATGCAAGGTTCCAGAAGCATACCGACCCATACCCATGGGACGGAGCCGCCTTTGTCTGTAGACCTATTCCCTAACATGCCGCTACTACGCTGTCCCAAATAGCGGACCTTTGCGCAATAGCGATGCCTCCACATAACAATCCCATCCATTTCCTTGGAGTACTCATCCAAATCAAAAAACAACTCATCCCGCACCATCTCCATCCGATCTTCCAGCAGGAAGAAAGACGGACGTCTCAGCCGAGACACCGGTGTTTCCTGAACGCCATGCCCCTGCCCTTCGGGGATCTCGAATAGCGAGTTGGCACCAACACTTACCAATGATTTTCAGGAATGGACAACAGCACAAAACAAAGCTAGTGAGTGGATGGGATATGGACGATTTGACCTACACCCTGCGGCAACTTTGCCGGCGCAATCGCGATGGCAGTCACAACACTCAGGCCGACCGTATCCGCTCATTGGGGCTGATCGCCCGCCAACTGCGGGAAACTGGTTTTCGGCAGATGAAAGCCCCCTCGCTCAAGGGCAAACACGTACTGGCACTGCTGGATCGCTGGCAAGGCGAAGGCCTGTCACCTGGCACCATCAAAAATCGGCTTGCACACCTTCGATGGTGGGCGGAAAAAATTGGCAAGGCTGGCATTCTCCCCGCGGACAACACGCAACTGGGTGTGACCGAACGGTGCTTCGTCACTAACGTAAGCAAAGCTCAGGAACTGGGAGCAGACCTTGGCAAGATCACCGATGCCCATGTACGCATGAGTCTCCAGCTTCAATCCGCGTTTGGACTACGCCGTGAGGAAGCGATCAAATTTCAGCCCAAGTATGCGGATCAAGGAGATCACATTCTCCTCAAGGGCTCATGGACGAAGGGTGGGCGTGCTCGCTCTGTTCCGATCACTACTTCGCAACAGCGCGCGGTGCTGAACGCGGCACATCAGTTAGCGGGAGCCAACTCATTAATCCCGGCTCAGAAAACGTATATCCAGCAGAGAAATACTTACGATGGTCAGTGCAAGGCAGCAGGTCTGAGACACATGCATGGGTTGCGTCATCATTATGCACAAAGCCGTTACGTAGCTTTGACAGGATGGAAGGCACCAGCGGCAGGAGGAATCTCGTCCAAGGAATTGACCCCAATGCAGCGTTCTCAAGACCGTACTGCTCGACAAATTATCAGCCGTGAACTCGGGCATGAGCGAACACAAATTACCGCTACGTACCTCGGCCGATAATTCGGGACGTTCGACGGCGATCCTCAACGACCCGAATCTGAAGGAGGTAGTCACCTCAGGCAGAGAGAACCCTCACACAACATTAGGAAACAGTCGAAAACCGATTACTGGATTGACAGAAAAAGGCCTCAGGGGCATTTTTGCTCTGCATCTAGCTGATTCGGTCAGCAGCCCAAGCCGCCAGGATCCTCAAGACGGCGCTGCGGTTCTCCGCAGGATCCACCAAATGACCGCATAGCTTCCGGCAGCGCGGACAGTCGACTTGAATGTCGATGGAAGCATGACTTTCCCACCCACGACGGGCCTTTCCCGTCGTGGGGAAGGCCTTTTTTTGCTTTAGGAGGCCTTAATGAAAATGGAACTGGCGATGTATCAGGCACTTCGCGCAATCGACGTACCTGAGCTCAAAGCCGAAGCGGTTATCCAAGCATTGGAATCTGACATGCTCACACTACTCGCTACGAAAAGTGATCTCACAAACCTTGACCAGCGGTTGACTGCAGAGATTGGTAGAGCAACTGCTGAAATCGGCAAGGCGAGCGCTGAGATTGCCAATACTAATCATCGTCTGACTGCAGAGATCGCTAAATCTGATCTCAAGTTGTCCATTCGTATGGCTTCCATGCTCGCCGTGACGATTGGCATCTTGATCGGGGCGATGAAAGTCTTCTTATAGTTTTCTTAGCGATTGATGAAACCACGAAAATCACCTGTCCTTCGACAGGTGATTTTTTTCGCGGCTCTTGGCGACGGGCAAGGCAGTGAACTCGACTCTCCCACAGCGGACATCAACCAGAAAATTTTCCACCCTCTTCCCTGCCTTTGATCGGCCGCCGCTTTTTTGATGTACCTCCCTCCTCTTCTGCGTTCGCATCCCATGCGTTATCTACAAAATTCTTCAAGAGCTTCTCCTGTCGTTGAGTAATTTTGGCTGATGGATGCATTCCATGCCTGGATAATTGCCCACGCGAGCTTGCGCACGAAGGTTTGGGAATTAACAAAGCCTTGGATTACAGCCTCAAGAGCTGGGCGGCGTTGAGTTGGTATTTGGACGACGGCACAGTACCCATAGACAACAATCACATAGAGAATCAGATACGGCCATGGGCGCTTGGACGTAAGAACTGGTTGTTTGCCGGGTCGTTACGCAGTGGGAAACGTGCGGCGGCGCTGATGAGCTTGATCCAGTAGACCAAGCTCAATGGGCACGATGTGTATGCCTATTTGAAGGACGTCCTCGCTCACCTGCCCACACAGCGGGCGAGTGAAATCGGGGAGTTGTGCCGCGTCGTTGGCAACCAGCTTAGTTGTGCAAGACGGGATGCCCGACCGCTTAGTTTGAAGATCCGGGAAGCCAAGGCCAAGGCTGCGAAAGCCAAAGCTGAAGCAGGACCCTATGAGGACGAGTATAACGCGGCCTTGGGCCGGGAGCTTAGGTTACTTCGTGCATGGGAGAAGTCGGAGCGTCGTTTGCGCCGAATCGATAATATGGTACCCATCCAACCACTGGGCCGCCCCTGATCTATTTCCACTGATGGGTAAGGGCAGGCCGCAGCAAGCCACCCTGCTCGCCCTCTCGGGACAATGACGAGCGGGATGGGCCCCCTGGAGGTCTAAAGCGAGTACTACGCTGTCACTTCGTAGTTTTCTGGAAGTCCAAAATGTAGCAATCCCCGATAACCGAGCGAGGTATTAGGGTGACAGTTATTCCATTTTTATCCTCAATGTGCACCTTCTTTCCCAAAGCCAGATAGATCGCACCAGTTACCCCTCCATCGACTGAGAAGTCCTGAGCGTACATGTACATTCTCTGACTGCCGTCATGTATCAGCGAGAATTGCCCAACCATTCCCTGGATACCTGACCACGATGTTTTCTGTACTCGCGAGAATGCCCCTGGCTGATCCTTCAGGGTGACTTTGTTATCCTGGCTAAAACCTACCAGCGTGGTCGAGTAACACTCAGAGTGGGAAATGAAAGCTACCACTGCCCCTTTCGCTGTAAGTTCACATTCTGCCAGCCCATCGGCGTTTGTGGACAAGGTTTCCAAAGTGATTCCGTCCGCGCTCAATAGGTGGACGCGAGCTCCGTCGGCTGGGATACCTGACTGGCGATCTATCTGAAACCGGATTACGCGCGGTTCCAATCTAGCCCTGCGCCTACTCGAGCTCAGCTCCAATGCCTCTTGTAAAGAATCCCGCAGACCGATAGCTATCTGGTCGCTTAGCTGATGAAGTTTTGAAGCCTCTTCGCTTCCTGCCCCGAGGTATCGGGCCTCAGAGCTCCATAGCGAAAGCTTAAGACCCGCCCCGGTACGCCAGTGAAGCGCAATTCGGGCTGCAGTAGTGATCATCGGATGTGATGCGGTGTCTACTTCAACGGCCAACTCAAGGCTTGCTTTCTCTTCACCTGGAATTGAAATGACCAGCTGAGACGCGTTTTTCCCACCGTTCAAATTGCACCTTAGCTTGTCAGATACCTGTGAAACCGAGTGTTGCAGGGCGGCCATGAATGGAGACAGGTTCTCAATCACTCTAGCCACAGCTTCCTCGTTCGCCTGGGCCTGCTGGGCCAAATGCTCGCGCTCCGCCTCCTCATTCAGGTGCAAGTCCTCCAGCAGGGCAAGGTGCTGACCAATGTCGATTTTAATTGGCATAGATTTCTCAACTCGGGGGGCCAGCCATGCCTTCATTTCAAAAGCAAACTCAGCCATGGAGGGGCGATCGGAGGGGTTAAAAGCTGTCGCGGCAGCGATCAATTGATCCAAGGCCGCTGAGCCTAGCTGGCCAGGAAGGTAAGAGCCGATGCGAAACGCCAAATGAACGGGGGTGTAACTGCCAGGCAAAGGGTATTGCTGGCCAGTTGAAAGCTTCCATAACGTTTTGGCTAGAGAGTAAACATCCACACTCTTGCCATTAGAGCTCTTGACGTTATTGAACATTTCCGGGGCCAGGTAGAACAAGGGGCCGAGCTTGCCGCGTGTAGCCGTTACCGCTTTTTTTCCTTCAAAACTTGCGAGGCCAAAATCTCCGACTGTCCACCGCCCCTCATAAAAAAAGAGATTTTCTGGTTTGATGTCACGGTGTGAGACATCGAGGTCGTGGATGCTAGCCAAGATGGTGGCGTAAGCACATACAGCGTCAACCACTTTACGAAGCTCTGGCTTATGACCCAGCTTCGCCATAAGCTCAGTTGCCAAACCAGTCATGAACCACATCGAGTCAGATTGCTCAAAATCACTTGAGGACTCAAATACAGGAAGCACTCCAGCAATGCCTGCGCACCTACGCATTGCCTCAATCTCGTCCTGGAAACGATCCTTATCTATCCTGTCTCCACGATGAAGGATTTTTAAAGCCCTTAACTGACCATTCCGCTCTAGGCGAAACACCTCGCCGTTCCCACCTCCTCCAATGCGTTTAGTTATTTTCCAACCTTGAAGTTGCTCGCTGCTGGGAAGCTTTACCTTACGTTTATGTGTATTCATCACTGAAATCCGCAATCCCGAACCAATCCCTCGACCCTACATATAGCGTCATACTCAACGTTTAAATTGACGTTTGGCTACCATAGGCGCCAAAGAGATCTACGCCCAATTACCGAAAATAGCCCACCTACCATGGGTCATGGTCAACCAGCCCGATATCCCAATATGATCAAAATGCTTGGTGCGCCCCTTCCTCTAGTGACTCAAATATCGCAGCCGGCGTTGCCACTACTTCAGTGCCATAAGCCTTGGCTAGCGGCTGCAGTACGCTGCACATATAGCGATCGGCTCGGAAGTACGAAACGTAGGGAATGTACAGGGCATGAATTAGGTCAACAAAGTCACTGGCCTTCGGCTCTCGACCATTCTCCCCAAGCGACTTGTGAAGCGAGATGTAAAAGGCATTGACGCAGACGAAAAGGCCTGGACAGTAGCGCTCAATCAGCGAGGCGTCTTCGCACTTGGAGGCTTCAGGCAGCAGGCTTTCAAGCAGGCGATTCACGATGTCGAGCATCCCTCGCTTTTTCAGTTTCGTCCAGCGCTCGCCCCTTACACTGTGCATCGCCTCAGCACGTTCGGGTATCGACAGTTGAGCCATCTGATCATTAAGGTCGTCAAGCGTCTGCTGGCAGCTTGCGAGGAGTTGCTGCGCCGGTTTCCTGAGCCATTCAACGACCGCTCCCAACTGGTGGTGGTTGTGGATGAACCACTGGGACATGAAGGTAGGGTCACGCAGGCTCTCCAGGAAGGCCTGGTCGGCTTGCGCGCGCGTGGCAGTGCCCAGCACATACCGCTTGAGAACTGCCGCATCGCGCTTACGCATGGGCACCTTCTTCAACAGCTCTGTGAGATCAAGCGTCTCGCCAGTGGTCTTCTCAAAGTTGCTGCTGAAACCACCCTGCTTGGACATGTTCTTCTGGAGGATCCGGCGCGCGTTGCGGTTCATCTGGTGCTTGGCCATCTCCTCCTGCATCATGCCAGGGATGTCCAACTCATCCAGCGGGCTCATCAGCGACCCCATCTCCGGGAACCAGCCACCGTTGGCATCCAGCACATCTACAGGAGCTGGATCGCGCTGCACCAGCCGCAACAGCTCGGTCTTCATCAAGCGATCGTAGGAAATCATCGTGGTGCGCCCACACAGCTCAACCATCAGCGCAGTGCGCGCCACGCCTGCACTGGCGTATTGCGCCTCCAAGGGCGACATTTCTGCGATGTGCGCCCCTGAATACACAAACTTAACGTCCTTGCGCTTCTTGAGTGCTCTCAAGGCTGCTAGCTGCTGGCTCTGTGCGGGCTCCAGACGAGGACGGGTGAGGGTCGAATAATCAGAGCTATCGAGGTAAATAACGGTTGGCTTGCTAGATTGCATTTCCCTGTCCTTGTCAGTGGCGCGCTCAGATGACTGCCGCCGGGGAGCAATCCCGGCCCTGCCGATCATCCGAGAAAAACTTCCGCTCTGCCACCTTTGGAACTCGACACCTCAGCCTCCGCCCGGAGGCCAGTACAGAACCGTTGCGCCAAGTAATCAGAGTTGACGCATCAACTCGCGCACCAGTCGCTCGAACCCCTCCATTGAGGGGGGCCTTGGCGTCCAGAGGCCGGATGCGTATGTGCTTGGTACTGGTTGAGCGGAAGATGGCGCCCTTCATCTGATCGTAGGCTTGCGCCTGGGGATCATCATGGAAGCTGCTATCCAGCTCGATGAAGTACTTCGGCTCGTAGCCACTGCCCACATCAAATACGACGCTGTCGACGATTCCTCGGCAAAGTACGACCTGGCCTTTTCTAACAAATGATCTTTGATCGCCGGATAATCAGTACGCAGCTCAGTGCCACATTGGGTATGGGAAAACCCGGCGCACCGCCTCGTAAAAGTTCTCTTCCTGCTTCGATTTAAAGCCGGATGGTCTTTGGCTTTCCGGGCGTCACTTCCGTGGTCCGGACTGTCATATTTTCTCGCATGCTCGCCGCAACAGCCTCTGGCTTGGACTGTAGGAAGGACTGGATGATCTCCTTAGCCAGCTGACGGTGCTGATGCGACTGGGCATAGTTCAGCAGTGCTGAATGCTTGGTCTCTTGCATCAGCTTCAGCCGCTCATGAACAAATCGACCCACAAAGTCTTGGCTGAAGCCATGCTGCTTCAGCTCAATGAACAGGTTGGTGAACTCGCATTGCCTAGAGCGCTCAACAAGTCGACGCAGTTCGGCGAGGGAGAAGAACCCAGTCTCAAAGAAGCCGGTCATTTGAGCCTGATAGGGATCTTGCAGCTTCCCCCTTCTTTTTCTGGTAAAGAAGCTTGCCAATCGCCTCTAGCTTGGCTTGCCCTCCACCATTGATAATGTCTCGTATGTTTGAAAATGAGGAGTTGAGAATGTCAGAAAGTTCGCTAAGCAAAATCGAAAAAATCCATCTCTGGTCTCAGATTTTGGCACAAGCTATGACGATCATCGCTGCGATCGTAGTCGCGGTATGGGGCTACTACTCCACCGTGTATGTGAAAAAAGAAAAGGAAGTTACAGAATACACACTGAAGGAAATGGATCAGAGGACGACACAAAAACCACATATCCAGGCGAAGGTCGAATCAACGGTTCAGCCACTGATGGATGGACAAAACTTGCTTCAAGTAAAGGTGATACTGTCTAACCTTGGGAACAAGGAAAGCAAAGTCACCTTTGACGATGATGCCTTGACACTGATACCGGTTGCCTTTGCAAATGGGAAACCGCTTTACCAGAAACCGATTAATCTTCTTTCTGGTCGGTACGCTGGAACCCTCAACCGCGCACCTCTACGATTTGTGAATGTTGGAGCAGGTGAGAGCTACGAGATCACGTTCGTACAGAACCTCGAAAATCCAGGTATTTATCTCATCCACTTCCTCGCCCTCAACGGTATAGAGCCCCCTCCGGAGGACTTTTTGATCACAGGTGGCGTGCAATACAAGTACTCCGTTGGCGCAGACCAATACTTGGTTGTGAAATAAGTACCGCCTTTCCCCTCAGCTAGCCAACGCTTTTGACCGAATGTTGTAGTTTGTCAGTGGTCGCTTTTGGTCGTTTTCTACCTTTGGCAAACTTCAGATACGTATCGGTTGCTGCCGAAAATGGGTCCTTCTGGGTGGCGTACGTTGGGAAATAATCTGCCATCTTGCGAGCATGCCGTCGTAGTCATTGTTGGTTACACAACCACGGTGCGCTCAAGGGTATTCCATAACGTATTCCATCAAAAAAATCTTCCCCAATTTATTATTAAAAATTAGATAGATACACGATAAGTTCAAATTACCCCGGCCCACCAACTCTCAACGACAAAGCCCGCCAAGTGCGGGCTTTGTCGCATCTGGCCGTCCCATCCAGCCCCTACCGCCAAAAACCAATCCCTCCCCACACACCTCAATGCTCATGCCGATGATGCACATCCGGAAAATGCGCATGGCTATGCCGCATCGGCACATGCACATGCGAATGACTGTGCGGCTCCGCTCCATCCCATTCAAACCCATGCGTATGCTGGTGATGCTCGTCGTGTGTATGACGATGCTCATGCTCGAGCCGTTCGTGCTGATGCTCATGACTATGGTTTTCCATCAGATGAATCCATACCCCCACGGCCATCAACTCTGCAGCGAGCAGGAACATCAGCGATACCGACTCGCCCAGTAGCAGAATCGAGATCGCTGCGCCCAAAAACGGCGCGGTGGAAAAGTACGCGCCGGTGCGCGCACTGCCCAACCCGCGCAGGGCGAGGACGAACATCACCAGGCTGACGCCGTAACCGAGAAACCCGACCAGCAGGATGGGCACCAGCGAGTCGGCTGCGGGCAGTTGTTTGCCGATGAACAAGGCCAGGCCGCAGTTGACCACCCCCGCCACAAGACCTTTGCTGCCGGCGATAAACAGTGCATCCGAGGCAGAGACCTTACGCGTCAGGTTGTTGTCGATGGCCCAGCAAAAGCAGGCGAAGGCGACGGCCAGCGGCCCTGTCCAGTCTCGCGCCGACACGGCCTCCTGCGGCCAGGACAACACGACCCCGCCGGCCACGATGGCGAGCCTGCCGATCACGATTCGCCGATCGGCATTTTCCTTGAACACGACCCACGCCAGCAGTGCCGTGAGCACTGATTCCAGATTGAGCATCAATGACGCGCTCGCGCCGGACGTTCTGGTCAAACCGAACATCAACGCCACCGGTGCCAGCACACCGCCGAAGCCGATGGCTCCGACCAGCCACGGCCATTCGCCGGGGCCGAGTCCGGAACGCTGCCAGCCTCGATCGCGGGCAACACGCAGGACGGTCAAACCCAGACCGCTGCCCAGATAGAGCAGCCCGGCCGATAGAATCGGTGAAATCTGCACCCCCAACAGCTTGGCGAGTGGCGTACTGGCGCCAAACAATGCTGCCGCAACCAAAGCGTAGAGAACGCTCATATTCATGACGGATCACTCGCTCGGGCTGATGGAATACCGGTAATGAGCATGGCAGAACTCAGGTGAGCATTATGTGAACCGTTCCGCCCGCTGATCACATGCCTTGAAATGACTATCCGTGATCACCGCGACTGCCGTTTGGTTTTATCGCCACGCCCGCCTTCCCACATCGAACGTCCTAGGAAATTTCCCGCAACTCGCGTCGACTTCCATGAACTGGTGCACAGTTCCTCAGGGCGTTACGCTCCACGACCACTGCCAACCAGCGGACGGTCTGGCAGCCGCAATTGCAGTGAATGTTCACTCCACGGAGCTACGTCATGAAGAAAATCCCCCGCCTTTCGCTGGTTGGCCCGGCACCGTCCGATGCGCCAACGTCAAGCACCCAACCGCAATCGAATAGCAGCGCACACAGCGAAGCGCACAAACGGCGCCGTAGCGTGCCGCTCAATCAGCTCATCAGGGTGCGCGACGATGTCGATACCCTGACCCTGCTCACCCACGCCAGCGAGATCCTCGATTCCCTCGCGGCCATCAGCGCAAACTTTGCCGATGAGTTCGACGGCTCGAAACGCCATGTGGCGGTGGCCATGAAGCAATTGAGCGCACTGGCCGAGATCCTGATTTGTCGGGCACGGGACAATCTTGATCCGCAGAAACCACAGAACACTACCGGGCCTGAAACCCGCCATTGACGGGCAAAACCCCGGCGCTCGGTTGTGCATCGGACTGCATTGGGGCCGCCCATCGAGATGAATTTTTCTTCACTGCAGCTGCGCGGCCAACCCTTGTACAGTCCGCTCGCTCATTCAAGAAACTACGGTTCGCCCGCGCTCCTGCGGGCTTTTTTTTGTCTGAAACAAAGCCCTTTCTTCGCCACGACTTGCCGTGACCCGGCGGATTGCGCGACGCTGCCGGAAGATTCCAAACCCCGGAGCGCCCAATGCCGCTGTTGACCCTGCCCTGCCAACGCCTGACGCTCGCAATACTCGCTCCGGACCAAGCCGAGCTTGAAAGCGAGTTTTACCGACGCAACCAGCGCCACCTCGCGCCCTGGTCACCGATCCGCACCACCGAATATTTTTCCACCGAGCAGATTCGCCGACGTCTTGAAATACAGGCCAGCGCGTTCGAGGCCGGGCTGGCCATGCATTTCGCGCTACTGACGCCGGACGGCCAGCAGATGATCGGCGCGTGCAACTTCAGCGGCATCATCCGCGGCGCGTTTCAGGCCTGTTATCTGGGTTATCACATCGACGAAGCCCAACAGGGTCAGGGCTTGATGCAGGAGGCGCTGGAGGCTGGCATCGGTTACATGTTCGATACCCAGAATCTGCACCGGATCATGGCCAACTACATTCCCGGCAACGAGCGCAGTGCGCGCTTGCTTGAGCGGTTGGGCTTCGAGCGCGAGGGTTACGCCAAGGCGTATCTGAACATTGCCGGGCGCTGGCAGGATCATGTGCTGACGGCGCTGGTCAATCCGCTGTTCGAAACGCCGGAGAAGCGTTGGTCGCGCCAACTGGCCTAGCTTCACAATTTGTTCAGGATTGCCGACGTATGCTCAGGCCTCCCGCCTCTTCCGGTTGCCTGAACCCCATGTCGCGTGCCGCCACTTCGCTGTTTCTGCTTGCCGCCCTGCTGTTTTTCTTCGCGCTGGGTGGCCATCAATTGCAAGGCTCCACCGAGGCCCGCGTCGCCGGGATCGCCATGGAGATGCACCTTGATAACGACTGGGTGACGCCGCGCCTGTTCGGCGAACCGTTTCTGGAAAAACCACCACTGAGCCTGTGGCTGGATGCTGGCGCGATGCGCGTGTTCGGCGTTTCACCGTGGGCCGTACGACTGGCGTCAGCGGTTGCCGGGTTGCTCAGCGTGATGCTGCTGTACGGCATGTTGCGGCGTTTCGAGCGGCCGAAAATGGTCGCGTGGACCGCAGGAATTCTGCTCGCGACCATGGCCAGTTACTGGAGCAATGTGCGCGGGGTCGGGGAGGATGCGTTGCTCGCCCTCGGCGTGACCACGGCGTTGCTGGCCTTTTTCCAGGCGCAACGGGCGTCGACCGCGGGCAACTCGCTGTTGTTTGTCGTCGGGATCGCCATCGCCACTTTGAGCAAAGGTGTGCTGGGCCTGGCCATGCCGGGGGTGGTGATTTTTGCCTATCTGCTGGCGGACAACCTGATGGACAAGCGCCTGAAAATCGCCGACTGGTTGCGACCCGGCTTACTGACCATGGTCGGCTTGATTCCGCTGCTGATCTGGCTCGTCATCCTCTTCCAGCACGGTGGCGCACAAGCCGTCAGCGAAGTGCTGCTGACCAACAGCGTCGGGCGCTTCAGCGGATCGTTCGTCGAAGCCGGGCACTATGAACCGTTCTATTACTACCTCGCCAAACTGCCGGAAGCCTTTCTGCCATGGAACATTCTGGTGTACCTGGGGCTCTGGCATTTCCGCAAACAATTGCAGGCCAACCGCTACTTGCTGATTTTCAGCCTGTGGATCGTTGCGCAGTTCGTGATGCTGACGTTGGCGTCGAGCAAGCGCACGGTGTATCTGATGTCGATGACGCCAGCCGCGGCGGTGATCGCGGCAGAATATGCAGGCGTGTTGTTCGAACGATTGAAGCAGTACGAATCCGCCAATCGATTCGTAGGCCGAATCGCCCGTCACCGTCAGACATTGGCAGTAACTGTGCTCACGCTGGTGATCGGCAGTTACCTCGCCGCCGCGCAATGGGCACTTCCCCACGCCGACAAAAAGCTTTCGTTCCTACCACTGAGTGCAGAGATTCAGACGCTGCAAACCGCCGGACATCAAGTCGCACTGTTTCAGGCCAACGAGCGGGTCGGTGGCGCGACTGTCTTCTATACCCAGCAAGTACTCAAAGGGCTGGATACCGAAGCGCAGTTGCGAGACTTCCTCACGGCCTCACCCTCGCATGTCGTGGTGATGGCTGGTGACAGTGAGCCTGCGCCGCCACTGAAAGTGCTCAAAACCATGATGGTTGGGCGTCAGGCGTATTACTTCGTCGGCTATTGAATCTGGCGCCCACATGTGGCGAAGGAGCTTGCTCCCGCTGGGTCGCGAAACGGCCCTCTTTTAATAAAGCTGTAGCGAGCGGATTTTCCCGCGTACTACAGCCATCCTACCCATAGCAAATTTGTCGCGTTGTTATCAAAAAAAAGCGCCCCCCGTCGTGTGTTGTCTAAGGGAGACGTAAGCAACACCCAGTGCTCCACTACCATCATCAACAGAAACGTTGAATGCATAACCGGCCAGTCCTACATCTCGGCCGGTAACGTCTCCATAGTTCAAAAACGCCTTCAGCGTCATCGTATCAACCCCTGGCTTTCCAGCAGGAACTGCTTTCATATTGAAAAGCTTCTTGGAATATTCTGAAAAAACTTCCCAGTTGTATTCACTGTTGTCGGCAAGGGCGCTCTTAATCACGCCTTCACATTCGCGCTCTGAGCTGGCAAGGCTCGACGCCGTTATCCTTCCACCGTATCCCATGACACATACCCCTCTAAGAAATGGCTCGGTTGCTCGGCTAACATCGCGAGCAGCTCAGGAGAGTTCCTAACATCGCCTGATCGGAAGACTTCCCGATACCGTGGGACAGGCCTGCTGAATTAAGAAAAACTCCATCAGCGCAAACTAAGCGCCTCACGAATTCAGCACAACTGTCACAAATAACAGGGTCAGAACCTTTTTTTACCGCTTATCTGAAAAAAAGCGCAAAGCTGGCGTAGCGAAACCCTTCAGAGCAAGGAAAACACGCCCATCACCAAGTGCTTTTAATACGGGAATTTGGCAGTCCTCAGTGCACGGCCTACCAACAAACGGATGCTGCCCCAATGCGATCCCAACATCTGAACGGCGGAAAGTCGATGACAGGCCGGGCCTGCTGTGCAGTCCAGCGGGAGCAAGCTACCTCGCCACAGGTTATTCGTACTGATTGATCGGCACTTTCAGCCCTGATGAGACCTGCTCATTAAAAGATTGCTGATGCTTGCGCAAAACAGGCTTCTCCAGCCGTGCCCGCCCGTAGAAGGCCAGCGCCGTCAGTAAACACGCCAGCCAGACGAAGATTCCGGCCCAGAAGGTGTGGGACACGTAGTGCCAGCCTTGCAGGACGCGAGTAGTGCCATAAACGAACCCCAGCAGCAGAGAGCCCCACAAGATGGCACTGGAAAAGCGCCATTGATAGCGCCGCGCCACGAAGTACAGCGCCAGCATGGTGAAGCCGCCCGACGCATGGCCACCCGGCCAGCAACGGCCACTACCGGCTTCGTGGAACAGTTGAAAGTTGCTATACCACTCAACGTGAGCCATTTTGCCGCCGTACAACGTGGTCTCGATCGGGCAGTAAACGCTGGTGTGGGATTTGAGGAAGTGAATCACCCCGGTGCAGACCGCAAACGCGACCACCACAAACAGAAAATCCCTACGGTGATCAGCGGCAAATCGCAGCACTGGCGCGACTTTACTGCGCTCCAGCATTGCGCCGAGGCGCGGTCGCTTGTGCGGATTGACCAACGGCCAGACCAGCGACAGCAGCGCGCCGATCAGGGCGATTTCTGCCGTCCAGTTGGGAATGATCCGCGCCCATTTATGCGTGAGCTTTTCAAAGAAGTGGATTTTGTCGAGCGGGAAGGTCTGGGTCAGCGGATCGAACAGCAGGTTGCTGAAGGCGATGTCGATCTTGGTCATGTCGAACATCAGGAACACCAGCGCCGCACAGGCGAGCGGAATACCAAAATTGTAAGCGTAGAAACGGGATTTCATCGGGTGGTCACCGTGCGCCAGTCGGAAGCTTCAATAAAGCCGAGCATCTTGGGAGCCGCCGGGCTGGCAGCGGAAACAAACAATGACGAGCCATAACCCATGTCCGAGGTCGGCACTTTGAGGTCTTTCTCGATTTGCGCCATGCATTCGCTGTGGGTCACCAGTACCAGGTTGCGACCGGGAACCTTGTGGGCCAACGCGTCCTGCAACATGCGGCCCCGGCAGTTGATCAACCAGTCGTCACCGCTGGCGGCATGGTTGAACATGTAACCGGCGGTCTGCACCGTGCGCATCGACGGGCTGTTGTAGATGTCGGCGTTGTTGAGGCCCAGTTGTTCGAACCTTGCACCGACCACCACCGCGACACTGCGCGAGCGATCGGTGATGCCGTCGTTGCCACTCAGGCACGCCGCTTTGGAGTGATCGCAGCGTTCGACATGACGCACCAGCACGATCATGTCGCCCTTGGCCCAACCTGTTGCCAGCGCTTGCGCACCCGCCACGTTGCCGTGGGCCAGGTCCGGCACCGCCGCCGGCGCCAGCAACCACAGGGTCAGGGGGATCACCAGTATCGATGCCGCCAACACCACCCAAGTGTTGCGAACACGCGCCAAAAAGCTCAGATCGATCGAGCGTTTGACGCCGAACAGACTCAGTCTCAATTCCACAAAAACCGCCTCGCCACTCTGCATCACGGGTTCATTCGATGCGGCGAAGGTACAGAGGCGCGCGTGGGCAGCCAGTGAAACCCATGTGAAAAAAGTCTTGGGATCCGATGTTACAAATTCCGTAGGACAAAATCCTTTCAGCTCTGGGAAATGCGGCCGATACAAACCTGCTAACACCCTTGCTGGCTCAAAAAACAACAATCTTCCAGCCTAACTGACGACAAGAAACCCAACGTTTCTGGAGGATTTTTGATGAATAGCTGGTTCGGCAACATCAGCGTGAACATGAAACTGGGCCTGGGCTTCGGCCTCGTGCTGGCCCTGACCTGCGTGCTGGCCCTGACAGGCTGGACCAGCCTCGGTGGCCTGATCGACCGCAGCAACTGGATGAGCGACATCACCCAGCTCAATGCCGGTCTGACCAAACTGCGCGTGGTGCGTCTGCAATACATGCTGACCAATGGCGATGAAACCGCCGCACAGAATGTGCAGACCACCCTCGAAAGCTTCGCCGCGCAGCAACAGAAGCTGATCAACAGCTTCAAGAGCCCGGAAAACGTCAAACTGCTCAAAGAGCAGGCAGCGACCATCGCTGAATACCAGACGTCGCTGAACAAAATGCGCAACGCCTATCGCACCGGCAACAGCGCCCGCGACAGCATGAGCGTGAGTGCCGAGACCGCGTACAACCAGATCGAATCGATCAGCAAACGCGTGCAGCAGATGGACATGAGCGAGCAGCGTTTCGAGCAGTTCCAAGCGATCACCGCCGCCAAGGAAGCGTTCATCCTCGCGCGCTACGAAGTGCGCGGCTATACCGCCACCACCAACGCCGAAACCGAGCAGAAAGCCGTCGGCCAACTGGATGTCGCAATCGCCAGCCTCAAGCAACTGAACGTGCATTTCGCCGACTCTCAGCAAGACGCGCTGCGTCAGCTGGAAACCGCACTGGTCAACTATCGCAGCGCATTGATGGCGTATAAAAATGCCAACACCGATGCGGTGCAGGCGCGGAAAGAAATGACCGATCAGGGCGCCGCCATCGTTACCACGAGCGAGCAGCTGTATCAGATCCAACTCGACCGTCGCGACATCGAAAGTGCCCAGGCGCGCACCTTCCAGTTGATCAGCACCCTGCTGGCGCTGTTGGTCGGCGTGATTGCTGCGGTAATCATCACCCGTCAGATCACCCGTCCGCTGCAAGAACCCCTGGCCGTGGTCGAGCGCATCGCCAGCGGCGACCTGACCCAGAACGTCACCGTCACCCGCCGTGACGAACTTGGCGTGCTGCAACAAGGCATCGCGCGTATGGGCGTGACCCTGCGCGATTTGATCAGCGGCATCCGCGACGGCGTCACCCAGATCGCCAGCGCCGCCGAAGAACTGTCCGCCGTTACCGAGCAGACCAGCGCCGGTGTGAACAGCCAGAAGGTCGAAACCGATCAGGTTGCCACCGCGATGCACGAGATGACTGCCACCGTGCAGGAAGTCGCGCGCAACGCCGAAGAAGCCTCGCAAGCCGCAGCCGCCGCTGACGGCGAAGCCCGTGAAGGCGACAAAGTGGTCAACGAAGCCATCGCGCAGATCGAGCGTCTGGCCAGCGAAGTGGTGCGTTCCACCGAAGCCATGAGCGTGCTGCAACAGGAAAGCGACAAGATCGGCAGCGTCATGGACGTGATCAAGGCCGTTGCCGAACAAACCAACCTGCTGGCCCTCAACGCTGCGATCGAAGCTGCGCGCGCCGGTGAGGCCGGTCGTGGTTTTGCCGTGGTCGCCGATGAGGTTCGTGGCCTGGCTCAGCGTACGCAGAAATCCACCGAAGAAATCGAAGGCCTGGTCGCCGGTCTGCAGAACGGCACCCAGCAAGTCTCCGCCGTGATGAGCAACAGCCGCGCGCTAACCGACAGCAGCGTCGCCCTGACCCGCAAGGCCGGTGCGTCGCTGGAAAACATCACCCGCACGGTGTCGAACATCCAGTCGATGAACCAGCAGATCGCTGCTGCTGCCGAACAGCAGAGCGCCGTGGCCGAAGAGATCAGCCGCAGCATCATCAACGTACGTGACGTGTCGGAACAGACCGCAGCGGCGAGTGATGAGACGGCGGCGTCGAGTGTTGAACTGGCGCGCTTGGGTGGTCAGTTGCAGCAGATGGTCAGCCACTTCCGCGTTTGACCCTGATTTCGCGCTGAAGCCAAAAACCAATCGCGGGCAAGCCCGCTCCCACAGGGTTTTGAGTCGTTCACAGATGTTGTGTTCGACTCATGACCTGTGGGAGCGGGCTTGCCCGCGACTGCGTCAGGCCTTTCACCGCTTAGCGTCAAACCACACCGTGCATAAAAAACTCGACTGGCACTTTAAAGAACTCGGCGAATCCCTTTATCTGAGCAACGGTCATTTTTCGCTTGTTATTCAATATCTCTGAAACAGCACTCTGAGTTGCGATCTCAGACAAGTCCTTCTGTTTAACGCCTCTTTCCGACAGCAGAAACGCCAGCGCTTCAGATTGGGACGAATAAGCAATCAACACCGTTTCATTTTCGTACTCATAAACCCGATCAGCCACAAACTCCGCAAACCGTGCCGCAGCATGATCCTCGCTGCTTGCGTGGGAATAAAGCTCATCAGTCAGGGCCATTCGCACTTGCAAGTCATCGTCGTTTTTTATCGGGTTCGCTAGACCGTCAAGAACGGGAAAATCATCAACCATGAAGGAGTCCAGCCTGCTGGCTTCAACCTTTTTACGCTTCATGCGACCACCTTTTTCTTATGATTTTGTTAACTATGAAGTGACTCAGCTCTGCCAAGGATTAATCACCTCGACACCACTGAACTGAAAATCCTTCACGTTACGGGTGGCTATGGGAACACCATGCGTTCGGCAGATAGCAGCAATTTGCGCATCAGCCATCGAAGCCGCGCGGCCCTTTGACTCGCACTCAGCGACCAGCGTTGCGTATTCGACAGCGGCATGAGCATCGAACGGAAAAATGCGCCCGGCGAAGTCCTCTTCGAACATCGCCATGGCATGAGCCTCAAGTTTCTGTTTGCGCTTACCGGAAGGCAGCCGTGCGATGCCGTGGAGTATTTCTGCCACGGTCACGGCACTCACAGCCAGTTCCATCGCAGGCTGTGCATCAACCCAGGCGAGCACCCGGGTCTCAGGCTCGATTCGCATGAACTCTGATAGAACGTTGGTATCAAGCACTATCATTCAGAGAAATCCACCGCAATGGCTTTCTCTGAACGCTCCGGCAAATCGAGGTCTATTCCGCCGACAGCACTGAATCTGTTGCGGATTCGGCTGCCGAGACCACCGGCACGGTCAACCGTCGTCAGAGCCCTGCCTAAAATGAGTCGAGCTTCTTCCTCCATGGAATGCCCATTGTGAGCCGCGGTGATGCGCAGCTGTTCCTTGAGCTTTTCATCAAGGTTTCGAATTGTAATGCTGGCCACGACGCCCCCTGCAATCAATGAAATCACTGATTGCAGGCTAGCACATCTTCAACTATCAAACCTCGGCGACTTTACGAACGGTATCCCGCTTAACGAGTGCCCCGCTGCCGCAACGCCGACGGCATAAAATACGCATCCTCCGGCACCGGCTGCGCGAAATCCACCGTCTCCGCCTCTTCGTTATCAAGGTTCTGCACGTAGTAACGCCGTGCCTGCAAATCGTGGAAAACATCCAGCGCACTCCACGTGGTGGGCAGGTCGTAGAAGTTTTTCAGGTAAGCCATCGACCCCCGCCACAACTCGCCTCGCCCATCGTACTGATCGACCAGTGCCGCGCCCCAGCTGTCTTCATCGAGAAACAGCACACGCTTGGAATAGATGTGCCGCGAGCCCGGTTTCAGGTTGCCTTCCACCACCCAGACCCGGTGCAGCTCGTAGCGGGTGTATTGCGGGTTGAGGTGGCCCGGGGTAAGCAGTTGCGCGTACTTCACGTCGGGGCTGGCGACTTTGTAGTTGTTGTAGGGGATGTAGATTTCCTGTTTGCCCTTGAGCTTCCACTCGTAGCGATCCGGTGAGCCGTTGAACAGGTCGGTGTCATCGGCGGTGCGCAGGCCATCGGATGAAGCGATCGGCGTGTCGTAGGCGAGGTTCGGTGCGCGGCGCACGCGACGTTGGCCGGCGTCGTAGATCCAGGCCTGGCGTGCGTCTTTGAGTTGGTCGAGGGTTTCGTGCACGAGGGCGGCACCGCCGGCCAGTCGCGCCGGGCTTTTCACGAAGGCGCGGTAGTAGAACAGGATGTTCTTCAGGTCGGCGAACTGGCCGTTCGGGCGGTAGTAGTTGAACAGCGCTTCCTGCTGCGAGGTCACCAGCGCGAAGCTGCCGTTACGTTGCACTGGCGCTTCGGAAGCGCGGCGCACAACGTAGATGCCGCGATAGCGGGTGATGTGGTTCCACAGCACTTCAACGCCGTCCTTGGGCACCGGGAACGGTACGCCGCCGTAGGCATCGGAGAAGCCGCTGCCGCCTTCGAGCAATTTGGCTGAGGTCGCATTCTTGAGGGTGTTGTCGTACAGCCATTGCGGTGCTGAACCGGAGCGCCTGGATGGGTAGATCGGCATCTGGAAGGTGTCGGGGTAGCTGTTGAACAGGGCGATCTGGCCGGGGCTGAGGTGGGCTTTGTACTGGTCGAGATTGGCTTTGGTGATGGTGAACAGCGGTTTGTCGGCCGCGTACGGATCGGGGTGATGCTTGCCCGGTTTGTAGCTGGCCGGGGCTTGAGTGATGCCGCCGGTCCAGGCGGGGATGGTGCCGGCTGAGTTACCCGCGCGCTCGGCGCCCATGGGGGTCAGGGTGGTTTTCAGTTGTTCGGCTTGTTGTGGGGTGATGGCCGCGAAGACGCTGCTAGCGGCAAGGCCTAAAACAAACCCTAGCGAAGCTTTGGTCAATCCCGAAGTGTGAACCATGATCTTCTCCAAAATACAAAAACCTGTGGGAGCGAGCCTGCTCCGGGCGGCGTTCCGACGAATGCGGTGGGTCAGTCGACATCAATGTTGAATGTGCCGGCCTCTTCGCGAGCAGGCTCGCTCCCACAGGGGCTGTGTGTAGCCTTTAAAGGAAATACTTGAGGTTGAACCCGACGTTGTCGCGGTCGCGAATGCCGTTGTTTTGCCCGCCGCCATAGAACTCGGTGTACTGCAACTCGGCTTCGAGCTTGTTCTGGTAGTTGGCCTTGATCCCCAGCGTGTAGGCCTTGCGACCTTCGATGGTGTTGCCGGCCTGATAGCTGTTGCCCTCGAAATCGTCCTTGTAAACGATATAGGGCGAGACGTTGACCCCGGCGTACACGTCGTTCCAGGTGCCATTGAGCATCGCCGTGTAACTGTAGGAATTGCGGTTGACCTGATCGTCGCGATCACCGCCCGACACATAGGAATAGTTACCGGTGCCGGCATAGTAGCGACGGCTGCCGTCATACCCGGTGTATTGCAGGCTGCTGCCGCGCAGGTGCTCGGAGGCGAGTTCGAAAATACCGAACAACGAATCGAACGAAGCCGTCGGGCCGAAGTTGTAAATGGTGCCGAGCGAGGTGTTGAACGCTTCGACACGTTCGGCGTTGTTGATCTCGCTGTTGAGATTGACCATCTGCCCGCCGACGTTGATCGACCGCCCCGTCACCGCCACAGCCGCACCGTTGGCCAAATCACCAATCAAATCATTAGTGGCCGCGACACCGATCGGCAGGTTCGGCCGATAGGCAATTTCACCGAACACCGAGGCCTCGCCCAACGGGGTGTTGAAGCTGAAGCCGTACATGCGAATATCTTCGGCGTAACGCCGATGCGCCTGGATATTGCCCATCACGTCGGCAGTCGCCAACCCATTGGCCAACGCCCCGGCCTGACTGCCGGCGACACCGGACAACAGGTTGGTCAGCGCATCCATGTCGATGCCTTTGTACCCGCCCAGATCCGCCGCGATGGTCGGTTCCTTGGCGTGGTAATTGACCATGTACAAACCGAACTCGGTGCTGTTGAGCTGTTCGGCGATGTAGCGAAAGGCAAAGCCGAACTGGCCATCGTTGCGCGCGTTGTAGTCCTTGCCGATGCTCGCCACTTTCAGTGTGTTGCCGTAGGCCGGCGTGACGCCGTTGGCGTACAGGCCAGTGGTTTGCAGGGCGGAGTTCAGCAACGGGTTATTGCCCAGCGCGCTGTACAAACCGATGACGTTGCCAAACCCCGGCACTGGGGTGTCGAGCGCCGTGCCGCTGAAGTTGTTGTAACCGGTGTTGCCGCCGTCGGCGAACAGGTCGGTTTGCGAGTAGAACGTGCCGACCGGATCGATGCGGGTCTCCTTCCAGTTGGTCTGGTAGAAACTCTCCATGGTCAGCGAGTCGGTCAGGCCGATGTTGAAGCTCAGCGCCTCCACCGGCACCAGCACTTCCTTGACTTCGGCGCCGGGCAAGCGGTACTTGGCGGCGTCTACCGGGTTGGTGGTGTTGATCCCGCCGCGATAGAAAATCCCCTCGCCCCAGTTGAACACCTGCCGACCGACGCGCGCGGTCACCGGCATCTGCGCAACGTCCCAACTGCCGTGCACATAGGCATCGAGCATCTCGATGCGGCTGCCGGCGATATCGCGGGTCTGACTGGTGAAATGATCGTCCTGCGGGTAGCTCTGGCTCGGTTGCGACGGGCTGTTGTTGTCGTAGTAGTCGTTGCGCTTGTCCATCAGTTGCGTGTCGTAGAACGCGGTGCCGCGCACGAACACACCGTAATTCTGATAGTTGGCTTCAAGCTCGGAAGTGATCTTGTAGACCTCGGAAACCAGCCCGGTGTCGAAGTTGCGATTGCCGTCGTTGGTGTTGACGTCGTCGTTGGTTTTATCGCGGCCCTGCACCCGCCATAAACGGCCGTAGGACAAGGTCGTGTCGAGGGAGCCGGTGACCTGCTTGTCCATGAAGCTGAATTCCACCGCGTGCGCCGCATCGACTGCGCACAGTTGCAGCAGCCCTGCCAGACCGACACCGGGGAGCGCCGCGCCGGTCACGCGCAATCGAGTATTGATCATCTGTTCCTCCTTCCCTGTTTTTTATTGTTGTGGTGTGCGTTGCGGCGCACTACGGCGCCAAACCCGCGCTGACGTAAATCCGGCTGTGCGCGCCGAAATGTCCGAGCAACTTCAACAGCTGTTGGTTGAGAACCGGATGGTCGAAATCTTCTCGATGCAGCTGATTACCGCTGCTGAAATCACTGCTGACCGGCGTGGTTTCCAGCCACTGGCCGATGGCCTCGTCGAACGCTGCGGAATCGTTGACGGACTCGGCACTGACCACTTCGCGCAGGTAGTCGACCGAGTACGGCGGGTAGGTTTTGTCCTGAGCCACATCGGCGTAAGCCGCGAGCATCGGATGCGGCTGACCGGCGCGCAGCACGCGGCGCAGCCAGATCGACTGATATTTCTCCACTTCCATGTGCCGGGTGGCGACGCGCTCGATGGAGGCCTGTTTGTCACCCGCGAAACCAGCGATTGCCTTGCCTTCCAGCAGCAAAAGACTGGCAAGGTCGACGCCCGGCAACGGCTTGGCGTGATAAGGCTGGGTCAGGTCCTGAATGTGGTGCAGGCCCCAGCCGAGAAAGCGATAACCCCAATACGGATGACCGCTGGCAAACGCCAGTCGCGCCAGGCCCATGTATTGATACGCGCGCCAGTCCGGCCAACTGCGTTCGAGGAACCCGGCAGCGGCATACACCACCGCGCTTTCATGGAAGAAGCCCATGTGGAACGGCGCCTGCGAGCTGTACTGGAAACGCGCGTCGCCGAACGGTTGCGGGCCGAAACCGTAGAGAGCGCCGACGTTGCCAGGGTTGTCGCTGAACAGATTGATGTCGTGGCCGTAATCCGGCTCGTCGGCGGCGCTGGCGAGCACCGCAAGAGGCACGACTTTTTCGTGCTCGGCGACAACGATGAAGCGTTGTCGATTCCACGGCGAAAGGGTTTGCTCGACCATGACTTGATTGGCCTGCAGATGCTCACGTTCGGGCAGGTCTTTGCCGGGCAATGGCTGGATGACCGTCGCCAGATGAATCTCGGGATTGATGCGCAACGCCGTGAGGAAGTCGTGGCGCAGATTGTCACTCGGCACTGCCGGCAATTTCAGATTGTCGGGGCGTGGCGGGTACTGAGCGAAGTGCTCGCGGGCGAAGGTTTCCTGTTGTTCCAGCAGCGCCAGCACGGCCGGGTATTGCTCAGTGAGAAACTGCTCAAGTGGCTCGACTTCAACCTGCGGTGCATCACGCAACGCCGGCAGATCCTGCAACGCCAGATAGCTGCCGACCGTATGGTTCGACCAGCCCCAGGCGCTCGGGGCCGTTGCACAAAGCAGCAACAGGAGGAAGGTCAGCTTCATTGCTTTTGGTTCTTATTGGAAGTGCCGTGGGGGATGAGCCTAACAACCGACCCCGCCGCTGACACTGTCCGATCTCACCAGAAAAAGTCTCCGATGGCGCCAATTACCCGATATCAAAAACACCACCGTCCCCTGTAGGAGTGAGCCTGCTCGCGAATGCGATGGGTCAGTGAAATCATTGGTGACTGACACTCCGCTTTCGCGAGCAGGCTCGCTCCCACAGGGATCTATAGTGTTCTTTCAGGCGGGGTAACCGGTGATTTTGCGGATGCTTTGATACAGCGGCTTGAGCTGGCGGTACATGCGCAGATAGACGTCTTTGTACAGTTGCTCATAGATTTTCTGAGCCTCGGGCTGCGGGGTGAAAACCGCGCCCACCCGGGTCATCGCCGCAATCGCCGTGGGGAAATCCGCATGCAGCCCCAACCCCACCGCACAACAAATCGCTGCGCCCAGACCCGAAGCCTCATACACATGCGGACGCTCCGCCGGCAGGCCGAAAATATTCGCCGTGAGCTGCATCGCCGCATCACTCTGCGAACCGCCACCGGCCACGCGCAACCGCTTGATCGATACCTTCGAACGCCGCTCGATGTTTTCCATACCCTGGCGCAACGCGTACGCCAGCCCTTCCAGAATCGCCCGATAGATATGCGCGCGGGTGTGCACATCGCCGAAGCCGATCATCGCACCTTTCGCCTCGACACCCGGCTCACGAATCCCCGGCGACCAGTAAGGTTGCAGCATCAAACCCATCGATCCCGGCGGCACCGCATCGACCAGCGCATCGAACAACTGCTCCGGCTCGATGCCCTGCTCTTTGGCCTGCTGCATCTCGCGCAAGCCGAACTCGTTCTTGAACCAACTGACCATCCAGTAACCGCGATAAATCATCACCTCGCAGTTGTACTGATCCGGCACCGCTGACGGGTACGGCGGAATCAACGGGACGATTTCCAGATAGCGCGAGCGGGTGCTGGTGATCGTCGCCGTGGTGCCGTAGGACAGGCACACCGTGCTCGCATCGACCACGCCGGCACCGACCACTTCGCACGCTTTGTCGGCGCCTGCAGCAATCAGCGGCAAGCCTTCGGGAATACCCGTATGGCGAGCGGCTTCAGCGGTGATGTAGCCAAGGGTTTCACCAGGTTTTTGCAAGCTCGGCAATTGCTCGGGACGCACCGCCAGCGCCTGCCATTTCCAGTCACTCGGCGCAGCCCATTTCAGGCGTGTGAAGTCGAACGGCAGGTAGCCAACGCAACAGCCGATCGAGTCGACAAAGCGTCCGCACAGTCGATGAGTGAGAAACCCCGAGAGCAGCAAAAACTTGTCAGTCGCCGCCCACACGTCAGGCTGGTGTTTTGCTATCCAGTTAGCCTCAGCCTGGGCGCGAAAGTAATCCACGGTGCCTTGCGCGCCGACCAGTTTGAACAGCCAGCCCCACGGCCCTTTGATCCCGCCCTCGACTTCGCTCTGCCGTTGATCGAGCCACAGAATCGCCGGGCGCAATGGCTTGCCCTCGGCATCGACATTGATCACCGTGCCGCGCTGCGTGGTCAGGGAAACGCCGGCGATCTGTGAGCGATCAATCCCCGTCTGTTGCCAGACCTGCTGACACGCCTCGCCGAGCTTCGCCCAGTAATACTCCGGATCCTGCTCGGCCCAGCCCGGCTGCGCCGAGTAATACGCCTGCAATTCAACCTTGCCTTTACCGAGCAGATTGCCCTGCAAATCGAAGAGCAGCGCGCGCACGCTCTGGGTGCCGTTGTCGATGGCCAGCAGGTAACGCTTGTTCGGGTGGTTATCCATGGAGCTCTCTTCAAGGGGCATCAAGGCGTGGCATCCGGCAAACCGTGATGGCGTTGCCACAACGCCCGATAACGCTGTTCTTCCTGCTGCCAGTGTTCGTCGCTCCAGGCCAGTCGTGGCTGGCAGAGTTGGCGAATGGCGGCGAAATACTCTTCGCCACCGCGCGGTAACAGCAGACCGAGACGCGTGCGGCGCAGGAGCAAATCGTCGAGGTGCAGAACCATTTCCGACTCACAGGCGAAAGCCAGTTCGGCCCACAGAGTGTCCGTAGCGCCGACCGTGGCGTGGCCGATTTCTTTGATCAATTGCGCCAACTTCGGCAGATCTCGACCATGCCTCCCGGCCAGACGTCGCCACTGATGGCTGCTCAACTCAGAAATCGCCTGCACAGGAACAGCGGCAAACACGGGCGCGGCGTCATCGACGAAAGGACGTTCGAGCATCGCCGCGCAGGCCTTGAGCACTTCGATGGCTTGCGGGCGAAACGTGGTGAGTTTGCCGCCGGCCAAGGTCACGCAACCGGGCTCCTGCCACAGCACATGCTCGCGGGTTTCGTTCGACGGTTTGTCTTGATGCGCACCTGCGCTGCCCACCACCGGACGCACGCCGGACCAGGTCGACAACACATCCGCCGCGCTCACTTCGGCGCCGGGAAACTGTTGCGTGCAGGCCGCCAGCAGATAGTCGAGTTCTTCGCCGCTGATGCTCGCACTCTGATCCAGATCCTCACGATGATCGAGGTCCGTGGTGCCCACCACCGTCGCGCCCTCCCACGGAAAAACAAACACCGGCCGCCGATCGCGCTCATGCAGAAACGTGAACGCCTGCGCCACCGGCAAACGCCAACCCGGCAGCAATAAATGACTGCCACGCAATGGGCGTAATTGCCGTGGTGCCTCAGTCGGCCGCAAACGCTCAGCCCACGCGCCAGTCGCCACAGCGAGCACACCGCAGCGCAATTGCAGGGTAGCGCCGCCCTCGCAATCTTCGATTTGGACGCCGCACACCCGCCCGTTTTCTCGCAGCAAATGTTCGACGCGCACGCCATTGACCACGCCCGCACCCTCGGCCCGCGCTTCGCTCAACACGCGCATCACCAGCCGCGCATCATCGGTCAGCGCATCGACAAAACAGGTGCCACCGAGCAAGTCGTTTTCCCTCACGCCAGGCGCCAGATATCGAAGCTGTTGCACATCATGAAAGCGATGGCTGCGCCGTCCCGCCAAGGCGTCGTAAACGCTCAGCAAACCGCCCAACACCCGAGGCCCGGGAAAGCCGCCGCGATAGTGCGGCATCATGAAACTCATCGGCTCGACCAAACCCGGCGCTTCGTCGAGCAAGCGTTGACGCTCGCGCACTGAATCGCGGGTCAGGCGCCACTGGCCCTTGGCGATGTAACGCAAACCGCCATGGACCATTTTCGAAGAGCGGCTGGAGGTGCCCCAGGCGAAATCGCGCTGCTCCAACAAAAGGCAGCGCCAGCCTCGGCGCGCGGCTTCACGCAGAATTCCGGCGCCGCTGATGCCGCCGCCAATAACGATCAGATCCCAGGTTTCCTCGGCCAGCGTCGGCAGAATCTGCTGGCGCCACGCGGCGTTCCAGTCCTGACTCATGGCCGTCACTCCGGCAACAGCGTGCCGGGGTTGAGGCGCCCGGCCGGATCGAAGTGCTTGCTCAACGCCTGCAACGTCTCCATCGCCAGTGCGCCCTTTTCACGCAACAGGTACGGCGCGTGATCCTTGCCGACGCCATGCTGGTGACTGATGGTGCCGTGGTTGTCGACGATGGTCTGGCTGGCCGCATGTTTGAGCGCTTTCCAGCGTGCCAGCGTCGCCGGGTAATCCGCCGCCGGGCGAAACACGTAGGTGGTGTAGATACTCGAACCTTCGCCGTAGACGTGGGACAGGTGGGTGAACACATGCACGCGTTCGCCCTCGGCGGCCAAGGCGTCACGCAGGCTGTTTTCGACGAGGTTGAGCAGGTGATCGACATTGCTCCAGTCGGTGGCGGTCTCGAGGGTGTCGACCACGTAACCGGCGTTCCACAGGTTTTCGCGCAGGTAGGGGAAACGGAAGCGGTTCTGCGCCCATTTCTTGCCGAGCAAGGTGCCGGTGAACACGCCGCCGAAGGCCTTCAGATGCTGCCGCGCCTGCGTCAGCGACAATGCATTTTGTCGGCGATTGCCGGTCACGCCGAAGGTCAGCAGGCACTTGCCCGCACCTGCGCCGCGCAGTTTCAGATACTTTTCCAGCCAGGCGATTTGTTGCGGATGACCGGCCAGCGCCAGCTGCGTTTCGGTTTCCACGGCGTTGGATAAACGCAGCATCGACAGCGGTACGCGCGCCTGGGCCAATTGGCGGATGGCTTGCAGGGCCTTGGTCCAAGAGGGCAGAAACACGCCGTAGAAACGCTCATCGGCAGGCAGCGCGCTGATCCGCACTTTGACTTCGGAAATGATCCCGAAACGGCCTTCGCAACCGAGCACCACTTCGCGCAGATCAGGCCCGGCGGCAGAGGCCGGAAACGTCGGAATTTCCAGAGGCCCGGCGAAGGTTTCCAACGTCCCGCCCGCAAATAACTGCTCGATCCGGCCATAGCGCAACGACTGCTGACCGCTGGAACGACTGGCAACCCAACCGCCCAACGTCGACAACTCCCACGACTGCGGGAAATGCCCCAGCGTGTAGCCCCGCGCACGCAGCTGACTTTCCACCTGCGGCCCGCTCGCACCGGGGCCGAATGTCGCCAGCAGGCTTTGTTCGTCGAGATCGATCAGGCGATTCATCCGCGCCAGCGACACCGTCACCACTGGCCGCGCAGAATCTGGTGGATTGATGTGTCCGGCCACCGACGTGCCGCCGCCGTAAGGGATCAGGCACAAGTCCTGTTCGTGAGCGAGCGCCAGCAACTGGCGAATGTGTTCAGCGGTCTCGGGGAACGCCACCGCATCCGGATAATTGCCCAACGCCCCTTCGCGCAACGCCAGCCAGTCCGGCAGGCTCTGGCCCCGCGCATGCAGCAAACGGTCATTGGCATCGACGCTGTACAAGGTATGTGCTTGCAATCGCGATGTAGGCACGCGCGCCAATGCGGCCTCAAGCGAAGCATCGGGCAGCGCGCGCCCCTCGCCCAGTCGCTCATGAAGAAATTCCGCGCCCTGGGCCGGCAGTTCGACCACCGTGGTTGCATCTCCCCAGCCGTTCCAGCGTCGCATGCGTGTGTCCTTCTAACCGTCGGATCAGTGATATTTCAGGCCCCCATACTAGCCAGCGGCCGCAAAGTGTCACGGTCGCATCCGGCCAGTTCGTGTAGCCAATTGAGTCAAACGTCGCGCAAGCGTCAGCCATTTACTTTAGTCGGGGTTTCAAATTACCTTTCAGGCTATTCGTCCGCCTCCGCCGCCATTGATCAAAGGAATGGGATCATGCAATCGCTTGGCTTCACCTCGGTTCCGCCGCTGCTCAAATACCTGCGCCACGCCGAACAGCTGGGCATGGCCATCGAGCCGGCGTTGGCGGCAGCGGGTTTGCAGGCGCAGCAGTTGAGCGACAACACCCTGCGTTTGCCCGGTGAGGCGCATGAACGGTTGCTGGATTATTTCTGCGAACACTCGGGCGATCCGCTGTTCGGCCTCAACGCGGCGAATTTCGTCCTGCCCAATTCGTGGAGCGTGCTCGGTTACATCACCATGAACTGCGCGACGCTGGGCGATGCGATGAGCCGGATCATGCCGTTCGAAAAACTGGTCGGCGACATGGGCGTCAGCCGCGCCGAGGTGCTGGATGGCCACGTGCATCTGATCTGGACCTGCCGGTATCAGCGTCCACGGATTCGTCGGCATCTGGTGGAAAACGTGTTGGGGTCATGGCTGCACTATGCGCGCTGGATCGCTGATACGCAGATGTCGCCGGCCGCAGTCTGGCTCGAACATTCATGCCCGGCCGAGGCGACGCCGGCGCAGTACGAAGCGTTTTTCGATTGCCCGGTGTTGTTCGATCAGCCGTATTCGGCGCTGGTCGTGCCGCTGGCGTATTTGCAGTTGCCGTTGCGTCAGGCGGATGCGCAGTTGCTGCGCGCGCTGGAAGAACATGCGTTGGGATTGATGGCGACGCTGGAGGATGCGTCGCTTGAGCAGCAGGTGAAGAACATCCTGCGGCAGTTGCTCAAGGAAGGCTTGCCGCGCAAGGAGCAGGTCGCCGAACAGCTCGCTGTTTCCGTTCGCACGTTGCAGCGGCAGTTGCATCAGGCGGGGACGTCGTATCAGCAGATTCTCGATGATCTGCGTCAGGAGTTGGCTGAGCATTATTTGCTCAACAGCACGCTGCCGATTCAGGACATTGCGCAGTATCTGGGGTTTACCGAACCGAGGTCATTTCATCGCACGTTCAAGAGTCGACGGGGGATGCCGCCGGGGGAGTTTCGGCAAATGCATCGCGGGTGAATGTTCGGGCCTCTTCGCGAGCAGGCTCGCTCCCACACTTGATCTCGGCTGCTCACAAATTCGATGTTCACCGCGGACCCAATGTGGGAGCGAGCCTGCTCGCGAATGCGCCAGTTGCCGCACCCAATTCCTACAGGTAAATCTTCGATACTTGAGCGTAATAAACATCCCGCATTACAGGTGTTTAAAGACACTCAGCGTTACGCGAAACAGCCCACAAATCCTTGCGCCGTAACCTACGCCTGCGCCAGAATCCGCCGGCTTGTGCGCCCTGAGCATGCTGCGTAACTTGATTGCGTCACTGATTCCCAGTGATCGAGCTTAGCGGCTCGGCTACATTCGCTCCCCGCTGCACGAGTATCATCCAGTCAGGTATTTGCCTGCGCTTAATGGTAGCTGTGCGCATGGCACCTTCGGGTGCGCCGGGGTGGGATGCGACCGGTCCGCTAACTTGCGCACAGCTGCCTCCCTTTTGCTTAGCGGCGAAATGGATGCGGCTTTAAAAGGTACGCTCCCATGTTCAAAGTAACGCCAAACCCGCCGGTCACTGACCCGGCCTCCCCCTACGAATCCGCCGATTCGAAGAAATTCCACGAAGCCGCCGAGCGCGCGCTCGACCATTATCTCGCCCCACCCACCGCGCAGATCATGGCCACGCCTTACCAACCCAACCGCCTCTACATGGCCAACCCGGCATCCGCGACTGAACCCTTGCTGGTCGACGCCTGCGAAACACTGGGTTCTGCCTCGGTGATGCTCAACGACTTCGCCGCCGTGCTCGAAGGTTCGCACCGCAAGACCCTGCAAGGCATCGCGCAAGTGGTGATGGTGGCGGAAATGGCCGTCAATCAGGTGCTCGATAAGTTCGTGCCGACCGAGTAACGAAAAAGCCCGCGACCCAAACTGTGATGGTTAGGTGGCGGGCTTCTTTTTTCGGTGGGCCATTTTCCCCTCACCCCAGCCCTCTCCCAAAGGGAGAGGGGGCCGACCGAGGTGTCTGGCGCTATACATCGACCTGAATGACCGAGTCGATTATGGATTCGACCGAGCAGGTTCAGGTCGGTGTATCTCTCAAGCATCCCCGGATCGGTCCCCTCTCCGTCCGGGAGAGGGCTAGGGTGAGGGCCGACCGAGGGATGTTCACTAGATACACCGACCTGAAAGTGCTGCCGTAAATCCATAATCGCTGCAGATCTTTCAGGTCGGTGCATAGCGTCAGACAACTCGGTCAGTCCCCTCTCCCTCTGGGAGAGGGTTAGGGTGAGGGGCTTTTCGCTTCAGAGGCTGATCGCATTGGTAAACACCAACCGATTACCAAACGGATCAACGATCGTCATGTCCTGACTCCCCCACGGCATCGCCTGAATGCCCGGGTGCGAAAACTTGTACTCCTTGGCCACCAACTGCTGCTGAAACGCCTCCAGCTCATCCGTCTCGATCCGCAGCGCCGAACCCGGGCACGCATCGCCATGATGCTCGGACAAATGCAACACACACTCGCCGCGCGACACCTGCAGATACAACGGAAAATTCGCCTCGAAGCGATGCTGCCAGTCGATCTTGAAACCGAGGAAGTCGACGTAAAACTCGACAGCTTTGGCTTCATCGAAGATCCGCAGGATCGGGGTGGTTTTGCCGAAGCTCATGGGGTGCTCCCTGACTGATTGGCCCCACAGTGTAGACGGGGTGGATGTCAGCAATTCGGCCTGTTGATGGCTTTCTTTAGTCGCAATGTGCCACCACTGTGACGCAGTCCGCGAAACCTCAGTGAAAGTTGTCGCGCAGATCACCGTGGCGAGCGAGAAACCGCCCTTCCCTGCGACCATTCGCCTGTCCGTTGCGATAACTCAAAACACCGTTGATCCAAACGCCGTCGATGCCCTGCGCGGCCCGTTGCGGATCATTGAAATCCGCGACATCACGCACTGTCGCCGGATCGAACAACACCAGATCCGCCCAAAAGCCTTCACGAATCTCACCGCGTTCCTTCAAACCAAATCGCGCCGCCGACAGACCGGTCATCTTGTGTACAGCGGTGTGCAACGGAAACAGCCCGACATCACGACTGAATGTCCGAGAACCCGTGGGAAAGCACCCCACAGGCGCGGATGCGGGAACGGATCTTCCGGCAGTCCGTCAGACCCGACCATCGACAACGGATGCGCGAGGATTCTTCGTACATCCTCCTCGTCCATGCCGTAGTACACCGCCCCTGCCGGTTGCAGGCGTTTGGCGGCATCGAGCAGCGGCAGGCTCCACTCGGCGGCAATGTCGATCAGGTCGCGGCCGCTGACCTCAGGGTGCGGCGTCGACCAGGTGATGGTGATGCGATGCGCATCGGTGACTTGCTTTAAATCCAGCGTCGAAGAACTCGCCGCATACGGATAGCAATCGCAGCCGGCCGGGTGGGTTTTAGCGGCTTCTTCCAATGAGGCGAGCAGTTGCGGACTGCGCCCCCAGTTACCCACGCCGGCACATTTGAGGTGGGAAATGATCACTGGCGATTTGGCGTGACGGCCAATCTGAAACGCCTCGTCCATCGCTTCCAGAACCGGTTCGAATTCGCTGCGCAAATGCGTGGTGTACACCGCGCCGAACGCGGTCAGTTCTTCGGTCAGTTGCTTCACTTCATCGGTGGAAGCGTTGTAGGCGCTGGCGTAGGCCAGGCCTGTGGATAAACCCAACGCACCGGCCTCAAGGCTTTCGCGTAACTGCTCGCGCATCGCGGCGATTTCGTCCGGCGTCGCGGTACGGAACAAGTCATCGAGGTGATTGCTGCGCAGTGCCGTGTGGCCAACCAGTGCGGCAACGTTCAGCGTTGTATTCGCCGCTTCCACCGCCGCGCGGTAATCACTGAAACGTGGATAAACAAACGCCGCCGCGGTGCCGAGCAGGTTCATCGGATCCGGCGGATTGCCCTTCAGGGACACGGGAGAAGCGCTGATCCCGCAGTTGCCGACAATCACCGTGGTCACGCCCTGGCTGAGTTTTGGCAGCATCTCGGGTTGGCGAATGACCACGGTGTCGTCGTGGGTGTGTACATCGATAAAACCTGGCGCCAGCACGCGCCCGGCCGCGTCGATTTCTTCGGTCGCCGTGGCATCGTGCAAGTCGCCAATGCGCTCGATGCGGCCATCGCGAATCGCCACGTCGGCGCGGTAACCGGGTACGTTGCTGCCATCGATGATCAGAGCATTGCGAATCAGCGTGTCGTACAGCATGTCAGTCTCCCAGCGGCAGGTGATCGTCGCCGCCACGGTATTCGTCGAGGGCGAGTTTGATCCGCCGTAGACGTTCTTGATTGTCTTCAGGATTGGCCAGCGCCAGCTCGGTCGCGAGCACATCGATGGCGAGCAGCATGCCGTAGCGCGCCGCCGTCGGTTTGTAGATGAACGAGGTTTCTGCGCCTTGCAACGGCAGGACAATGTCGGCCAGTTGCGCCAGCGGCGAGTCGGCGCGGGTGATCGCCAGAATGCGCGCGCCGTAGTTGCGCGCCAGCTCGACAGTCTCGAGCAATTCCGGGGTGATGCCGGTCAGCGAACAAACGATGAGCACCTGTTCGGCGTTCAGGCTGGCGGCGGTGACGCGCATCATCACCGCGTCATGACACACCGCAATCGGGTAGCCGAGGCGCACCAGGCGTACCTGCAATTCGTCGCTGCACAGGGTCGAGCAACCGCCCATGCCAAAGGCGTGAATCATCCGCGCCTGGCCGAGCAGTTTCACCGCATCGGCGAAGCGTGACTCGTCGAATCCGGCCAGGTGCTGGCGCAGCGTGGTTTCGATGTCGCCGACGATCTGCCCGTAGAACGCCGACTGCTCAGGCGTGCCCGCCGGGTCGAGAAATCGGCTGCCGACGCCGCTGGCCTGAGCCAGTTGCAGGCGCAGATCGCGCAGATCGCGACAGCCGACGGTGCGGGCAAAACGCGACAACGTAGCGGTGCTGACTTCGGCGCGCTGTGCGAGGTCTTCGAGGCTGGCGCTGGCGGCAAAACCGACGTCGTCGAGCATCAGCCGGGCGATGCGACCTTCGCCGGCGCTGAAGGAATCCTGACGTGCGCGGATCTGGTAGAGGATGTCCATGGACGGCGGGCTCCGGTTACAGCAGGTAAGAAAGGCCGATGGTCAGACCGAACGCGACCAGCGAGATCAGCGTCTCGAGTACGGTCCAGGTCTTGAACGTCTGCGCGACTGTCATGTTGAAGTATTCCTTGATCAACCAGAAGCCGCCGTCATTGACGTGGGAAAAGATAACCGAGCCAGCGCCGGTCGCCAGCACCAACAACTCAGGGTGTGGATATCCCAGACCAATGGCCACCGGCGCGACCACGCCAGACGCAGTGGTCATGGCCACGGTCGCGGAGCCTGTAGCGATGCGCATCAATGCGGCGAACAGCCAGCCCATGATCAGCGGTGACAGGTGGAATTCATGAGCGAGGCCGACGATCTGATCGGTCACGCCAGCATCGACCAGAATGCGGTTCAAGCCACCACCGGCACCGACCAGCAAAGTGATGCTGGCAGTCGGCGCCAGACATTCGTTGGTGAACTTGAGGATCGATTCGCGGTTGAAACCCTGGGCGATACCCAACGTCCAGAAACTCAACAAGGTCGCCAGCAGCAAGGCAATCACCGAGTTGCCGATGAACAACAGGAACTGGTTGAAGCTGCTGCCCGGCGTGGAAATCAGGTGGGCCCAGCCGCCGATCAACATCAACACCACGGGCAACAGTATGGTCGCCATGGTGATGCCAAAACCCGGCAGTTTGTCGCGCGGTTCGCGGTCGAGGAATTGTTTTTCCAGCGGGTTATCCGCCGGCAATTGAATGCGCGGCACGATGAATTTGGCGTACAGCGGCCCGGCAATGATCGCGGTCGGAATGCCGATGGCAATCGCATACAGCAAGGTTTGCCCGACCGACGCCTGATAAGCCTGCACTGCCAACATCGCCGCCGGGTGCGGCGGCACCAGCGCATGCACCACCGACAGGCCGGCGACCATCGGCAAACCGACCATCAGAATCGACACGCCAACGCGCCGCGCCACGGTGAACGCAATCGGCACCAGCAACACAAAACCGACTTCGAAAAACAGCGGCAGCCCGACCAGAAAGGCGATGCAGACCATCGCCCAATGCGCGTTCTTCTCGCCGAACTTGTCAATCAGCGTACGCGCCATCTGCTCGGCGCCGCCGGACTCGGCCATCATCTTGCCGAGCATCGTCCCCAGCGCGACCACTAGCGCAATATGCCCCAGCGTCTTGCCCACCCCGGCCTCATACGCCCCCACCACACCCGACGGCGGCATCCCCGCGACCAGCGCAAGACCAATGGAAATCAGGGTGATGACGATGAACGGGTTGAGCCGGTAACGGGCAATCAACACGATCAGCGCAATGATGGCGACGGCAGCATAGACCAGCAGCCAATGGCCGAAGGAAGGTGTCATGCGGTACTCCTCGAAAGGGTCACGTTCGAATGGGTTTTGAAACTCATAAATCATTTCGAGATCGAGATTTCAAACTCCATGAAAGTAATTTTCGTGGAGAGGTAAGTCGTGTCGCTAATGAGTATGTTTTGTCGTGATTAATGAAAATCACACCCTGATATTTTCGTCAGCGAAACCTTTTATAAAAAATCAAGCAGACGATTCCAATGCATGTCTGGAAACAAACAACCAGCAAAAACCAGGCAAAGAACAATAAAGCCGAAGCAGAATAATCCTTTCAGAAGTTTACCTACCAACTACTTAGTTCAAATTTTTTCGCCTTACCTGCAATAGAGAAAACTCCTACAATTAGAACTCCCCGCAGTAAGTTATGTTCATTGCCCGAAAGAAACAATATTAACCGGAAAGCCAAACAATGAGCGACATAAAACTTAACAAACTCAAAATACTTACTGCCACTGCAGGCACTGCAAAAACTGCAACCCCTCAGACTTTTGAAATACATGACATAGCTATGGAATCCACTCTCAGCGTGGCTCAACTGTCCAGAGACCAATACAAGCAAATACAAGAAACCCCCGGTAAAAAGCTAAATGCCGAAATAGCTCACGACTACGCCAGCAGTCTTGCCCGGCAAATAACACGGGAGCAAATGGAGCGCCAGCTTCACAAGACAGATAAAAAACGCGATAAGCGCGCTCTAAATGGCGTTGCGCCAATTTATGAAAAACTATTTGAAGAAAATTGGAATAGTTTTTGCGCCCAAAACGATTTAAATGCTATCGACTCGCCAGCAGCTTATCTGCGCGCCCTGTACATTTTTTCTGGCCAGCTTGATTCGGAAGAAAAATACGCACGCAAAATAAGCGCTATTCGTCCAGATATTGCCACTCAACAGATAGATGCTTCCAGTGTTTTTGAACCACTCCCGGCATTGCAACTCGTCAACAGGGTGCTGGGCGATAAAATAAAAAATCACCCAGAGCACGACAACGACAAGACGTCTCAGGAGATAATGTCCATACAGTCTAAACCTCTTTTCTTCCCCTACCATCACCCTCATCGACAATGTGTAGTAGCGCTCGCTGCGAAGAACCTTGGATTGGGCATTCTTGACTATAAATTGCAATTGCAATTGCCAAATATGTTTTTTCAGGACTCTGACAAGGTAAACGTGGAACTGCTTTGTAAAGCTCAGATAAAGATGTCGAATCTGAGCGAAAGGCAAATCAAAATCCTGACGGCCAAGCTCGCGGAATATAGCAGTCCAACAGACACGGAGACAGGTGCTATACACAGCGTTGTAGATAGATCGATGATAAACGAAGGTCGCTACGACCTTAACCTGTTTGCCTCCCAAACCCATTGCTCGCCGTCGGAAATCAAACAATTCATTGATCTTCAAATTTCCAGATCATACCCATCAAGCGATAAGCACCTTGTAGTGGACAAAGCACCCGACAGCGAAGAAAAAATCATTTCGCTGACTTACGAAAATCCAGACGCACATATGTTTACTGCCCTTGATCGTGTCCAGCGCATGATACGTTTGCACAGGTGGAGCAACATTTCGCCGGGGGAGCTCGACACTCTGGTCTACAGTGCAATTTACAGCGATGGCAGTGACACATTTATTCCCAGGTCCACGCTGCGCGCCGTGGGTGTTTATCAATATCTCAATCAACATTATGGGAGTGAGGCAGAGGAATTCGCAGCCCTTCTGTACCGCTTACCCACCCACTCGGTCAACGGCCGGGCTTCTTTGTTTGATCGTGTTTTCCATCGCGATCTCCCGGCAGCCAATTTATTTAAACAAGAAGGAGGACTCCCTGAAATATCTGCCATCCGCCTTGCCGACGGTATGGATCTTCAAATTACGCAAGAGTCGCGCGACTTGTGCATAAAATTGGCCACAACCCACTTGAAAAGCCTGCATCAAAACTTACAGACCGCTTCATCTCTTTATCGTCAGGCACGCATAGCGCGGCTGTTTGGTTTATCCCCCCTTGAATGCACGGAGCTAGTCAATTTACTGGGGGGCAAAGCATTCGAGCGATTGCTGGTATCAGGAGAATTGAGCAGCAAATGCGAACCCGACATCCTCCATCTGTTGATGGCATTGGACGGGGTGATGACTTGGTTACGATCAGCCGGCCTTACAGTCGCACAACTGTTGCGCATGCTCAAACGCCACTTGCCTTCTGCTCGTGAAACACTTCCCGTGCATGTCGCTGCGATAAGTGCCATGCGAGATACCACCGCTGAAAAAGAACAAACCCTTGCTGTGCACCAGTTGCTGCAGGACGTCGCAGGGCTTTCGGTGCAATACGTTCCGTGCGTCATGAAAATGGCCAATACCACCGAGAAAAAAATATGTGAGGAAATCAAGAAAGGAAAATCCCTGCTATTACGCGAGTCACTGGCCGCCGCTGAAATCTGCCAGGCATTAAACATAAGCAGCGAAATATTGCTCAACTTGCTGAGCGATCACAAACTAATCAAATCGGACTGGGGAAGCGCATTTAAACTGCAAGACCTCTATTGTCTCGAACGCTTCGCCAATTACAGCCGGCACAATCCAGGCGCGAGTCACGAGCTTCTCGGCTTACTAAAACTTTCCCGTACCAATGATTCAAAAACAGCCAACGACGCGTTGGCAAATTTTCTTGTTACCGAGCAATCCCTGACCACTCTGACCAAGGAGTTACCCACGGAGAAAGTTGAAAACATGCAGCAACTGGACTGGATCATCCGCCACCTTGAATTATCCAAAAACACGGGACTTTCGTTGAAAAAACTGCGTGACATCTTGAAGTTGAACAGCGAAAGCTCAATGAATGAATGGCGTACCGTCGCTGCCGAACTTCTCCACAATGCAAATGTTTAAGGGAATAAACATGAACAACATAGAAATTCAAAAGCAGTTGGAAGAGGGGCTGCGCGATGCCCAGGTAGCTTATTATCTCCACCTCAAAGTGTCTGCAAACCCCAAAACGGAAGTCAAGACTGCCGAAGCGCTTTACGATCACTGTTTGCTCGATGCACTCATCAGCAACGATGTTTCGGCGACGCCGGTCAGCTTTGCCATCTCCAGCCTTCAACATCACATCGAACTGATTTTTACTCGCGGTTCGTCCGGTTATTCAAAGAGCGAGGAGCAGCGCTCTTACTGGCACAATGTTTTGAGTCATTACCCGACTTGGGCAGCCCACCAGCAACTGATGTGTTTCCCTTCGCTTTATCTTGATCCAGCATTGCGGGTCGATAAAAGCGAAAACTTTTGCCAACTGGAAAACGATTTGACACAGGGACGGATCGACTCAGCGACCGCGCAAAAAGCAATACTGGGTTATCTGACCCGGTTTGAAGAAGTGGCGAACCTGAGTATCCTCAATGGTTATATCGATGGTGATGACGTCGACAACGGTGTTCATTATGTGCTGGCCAAATCGCGCTCAGCTGATCGCTATTATTGGCGCTCGCTCGATATGTCGCAGCGGCCAGTGAGGCTCACCGCTAAGGGAGCCGAGAAACTCAAGCGCCCTGATCCTCTAGCCTGGAGTCAATGGGAAAAAGCAGATGTTCCGATTTCACAAAATGCCATTCAACACACCATTCGGCCCGTTTGGTTCAACAATCGACTATATGTATTCTGGGCAGAGAGTCACCATCAGCATCCTGACCAGCTTACGGATAAAAACACAAGAGGACAAAGCAACCCACAACTTAAACTTATTTATGCGTGGCGTAAAATCGACGGCACCTGGAGCCTGCCAAAAACATGTCTCGAGGGCTTTTTCCAAGGTTACCCGAACACAAAAACCGAGGATTTTAATAAACGTGTCTCGATCTACGCTTATGAACAAGATAATCAGATCGCAATAGGCCTGTCACTGGGTGACGTTAGCCTGACTGGCCATATCGATAAGAATTTTTTTGTTAAAGCAGCGGATAGAAGTACCTTTACCAAAGCACAAACAGAGAAATTGAAGGCCCTTTTAGAGGCCGTTAACCCTCGACGCGTAATGACGAAAAACAATGAAAACACTTACTGGGATATCGTTGATGAAGACTCATCGCAACTATTAAAACGTACCGTTCAACCGGATGAAACGACTCTATCCCATGAGAACATGATCAGTCTCGACACCGGTTTTGCCGCCGAAATGATTCGCCGCGCGGAAAACAGTCTGGACGAACTGTTCAACCTCGACTCACCGACATCCGAACTGTCCGCGCCAGGTTCAGCCCACACAAGGGATAAGGCGCTGGATTTTCATGGCGCTTACGGACAGTACTTCACAGAACTGTTTTTGTACGTCCCATGGCTGCTCGCGAGTCGCTTGAATGCCGAGCACCGTTACGAAGAAGCGATAAAATGGGTCAGTTACCTCTTCGACCCTTGGGGCCAGGATAACAATGGCCAGCAACAACTCTGGAAATCAGAACCCCTGAATCCTGTCGAAGAGCCTTCCTATGCGCATAAAAACCCCTACGACCCGCATCAGATTGCGCTCAGCCATCGCGTGCATTTTCGCAAGGCGGTGTTTTTCCTCTATATCGACATTCTGCTCAATCGCGCTGACGAGGCTTATCGCCGCCTGACAACCGAGAGTCTTAACCAGGCGAAGTCGCTCTATCTGCAAGCGCGTCATCTGCTTGGCAATCGCCCGGTGATCAACGGGCGGAAAGACCTCTGGGAGCCGATCACACTTGAGACACTGGCAAACGATGACCTGACGGAGATGAAACAGCTTGAACAGGAGCTCATCAAGAAGGATGGCAACGTCCCGCTGCATCTGAACAGGCAAAAAAACCCGGTACAACTGCAGCTCCCGGCGATCAAACATCTGCGTATTCCATTCCATCCGGATTTACTCAAGCGTTGGGATCAGGTGGACAGTCGCCTGTATAACTTGAGGCATGGTCTGGACATCACCGGTAAACGCCAGTCCGTTCGCTTGTTCGAATCGCCTCAAGACCCACGCACGCTGTTGCTGACAGCCAACTCCGGTGGCCAGAGCGGCACGCCTTCGGCCCTTGCCTCGACGCAAATCCCGCATTACCGCTTCAATGTGATGCATGGACAGGCGTTGAGCGCCGTTGACAGTCTGATTCAGTTCGGCTTTACGCTCCTCTCACTGATCGAGCGTCAGGAACAATCGCAATTTCAGGAAGTGCAGCAACAGCAAGCCTGGGCGCAGGCATCGCTGGCGGTTGACTTACAGACACAGGCATTGCGCGGCGAACAGCAGAATCTCAAAGCGTTGCAGGTGGGCAAAGCGATCGTGCAGCAGCGGTTTGAGCATTTTGAAACGTTGCTCAAACAGGACCTCAGTGCCGAGGAGACCAATGCCAGTCAGTTGTACTTGCGCAGCGGTGTAGCCGAACAACTGGCTTTAGCCTCCCAGGCCGGTGCCGGTGCCCTGATGCTGGCGCCGAACACTTTCGGCCTGGCCAATGGCGGCATGCGTTGGGAGGGCGCATTGCATGCCTTGAGCGCCATCGCCCAAGGGGGAGCGGCCGCTGACCGAATGGCCGCCAGCCACCTGGATCGTACGGCACAATTCACCCGGCGCCGTGAAGAATGGACACTTGCGCGTGATCAAGCCGCACTGGAGCTGACCCAGATCGACGCCCAGTTGAAATCGCTGGAGGAACAGCAGAAAGCCACAGAGCTATTGATGCGTCAGGCGCAAACAGCTTTGTCCCAGGCCAAGAGCAACTACGACTTCCTCAGCACGCGCTTCTCCCAGGCACAGTTGTATCAGTGGCTTGGCACTCAACTCGCCCCTATCTACAGTCAGGCTTACGACATGACCCTGGTACTGTGCAAGGCCGCCGAGGCAGCCTGGCAGTACGAGATCGCCGATTTCAGCACAGTCTTCCTGCCGCATGGCACGTGGCAAAATTCCCGGCGTGGGCTTGGAGCCGGGGAGCCGCTAAAGCTGGCCTTGATGAAAATGCATGCAGACTACTTGCAGCGCAATTGCAGGGAACTGGAGATTCGCAAAACGGTATCGTTGCGTCAGCTCAAAGCCGCCAGCAATGAGGACTGGAGCAAAGTCCTGAGTGATTTCAAATCCACAGGCAAGTGCAATTTCGCCTTTACAAAAAAACTGTTCGAGCAGGATTACAAAAAGCACTATCTGCGCCGGATCAAAACCATCAGCGTTTCCTTCCCGGCAGTTCTCGCGCCGTATGAAAACGTTCGGGCGACCCTGATGCAGCTCTCCAGCGAAGTCCAGCTGACATCCGCACCGGACTCGCCAGCCCTGAAAAACCAACGGGTCAACGAAATGATCGCGCTGTCGACCGGCGTTGACGATAACGGCCTGTTCACTCTTAATTTCAACGACGAGCGCTACCTGCCATTCGAATTCACCGGCGCCATTTCCAGTTGGAGTCTGTGCCTTTCCAATCAACAAGAGCGAACGACTTTCATCGACTCGCTGACTGACGTGCTTGTTCACATCAGCTACACGGCCAGGTCGACGGGAGGCCAGCAATGAGTCGCCCTGAGTCCGTTTCCATCAATATTCCGGCGCTGCCCAAGGGTGGTGGTGCCATTCAAAGCGTGGGTAAAGGCTGGGGGCCTGTAGGACCGACCGGCGCTTCCAGTTTCCAGTTGGCGTTGCCGATCTCGACGGGGCGCGGGTTTGACCCGGCCATGACCCTGGGTTATTCGAGCTCGGCAGGCAACGGCGTGTTCGGCATCGGATGGAATCTGCCGACACCGGCAGTGACCCGCGTGACCGGCAAAGGGGCGCCCACTTACACCAGCGAAGACGAAGTTGCCGGCCCGGACGGCGTCGAGTGGTATCCGGCGCAGTCGAGCCGACACGACAAGTACAATAATCTTGATCTGAAAAAAAGCTACACGGTAACGCGCTATCTGGCTCGAGTGGAAAGCGCTTTCGACCGGATTGAACACTGGTCTACCGACGATGACCCCGCCGGTTTCTGGCTGGTTCATGCCGCCGATGGCACCCTTCACCTGTTCGGCCGCCAGGCCATTGCACGACGGGCCGACCCTGCGGATCTACAGCGCGTCGGCGAATGGCTGCTGCAAGAAAGCGTCAACGCTTCAGGCGAGCACATCTACTATGAATATCAGGCCGACGTTGCTGCTGGTAAAGCGACGGCACAGCGTTATCTGAGCCGTGTCTGCTACGGCAACGAAAAATCTCAGCAACACCTGTATCTGTGGCATCCGAAGCGCCTGGAGTCCGTGCGCTGGCATTTTGAACTGGTATTGGACTACGGCGGACGCGATACCGGCTACTCGCAAAAACCCGGATATGTCGCTGGCAATGCAGTCCATCGCGAAGATGAAGTTCTCAATTACGCTTACGGGTTTGAGTTGCGCACGAAGCGCTTGTGCCGGCAGATTCTGATGTTCCATTGGTTCCCCACCGAACTGGGAGACGACCCGCAGCTAGTCAGGCGCCTGCTGCTCGACTATCAGCAAACCGAGGCGGGTTACCATTTGCTGTCAGCCGCCCATCAGCAGGCATTCAACGCGGCGCCCGAGCCCGAAAGCCATCCACCTGTTGAATTCAGCTACAGCGAATTCAATTTGCAACCATCGGCCTCTGCCTGGACATCCTTCAACCAGATGCCCACGGTCGAGAGCCACCGCATGGAATGGGTCGACCTGTATGGCGAAGGCTTGCCAGGGTTGCTCTACCGACACCAAGACCACTGGCGTTACCGTGAGCCGTTACGCGGCAAGCCGAACACCGACCACGTCGTGTACGGCGAAGGGCAGCTTCTGCCCGCCCTGCCAACGCTGAACAATGCATCCCGGCAATCGCTGTCCGACCTGACCGGCGACGGGCGTCTGGACTGGGTCATTGCGCAACCGGCCATGAGCGGTTTTTTCTCCATGTCGCCGAATCGGTCGTGGACCGACTTCAACGCTTTCAATGCGTTTCCTCTGGACTTCTTCAACAACAAGGCCCTTCAGGCCGATCTGATGGGCGAAGGCTTGGCCGATCTGGCAATGATCGGGCCACGCAGCGTCCGGCTGTACGCCAACCAGAGGAGTGACGGGTTCAGCGCTGCACATGAAGTCGCCCGCTCCGATGACGAAGATAACCTTCCGATTTTCAGCGATTCGAAGCAGGAGCTGGTCGCGTTCAGCGATCTGCTTGGCAGCGGCCAGCAGCATCTGGTGCGCATCCGTCACGATGAAATCAAGGTGTGGCCGAACCTTGGTCGCGGGCGTTTTGGCACGGGCCGGGTTTTAACCTGGCCCGGTCTAGCGCGCGAAACTTTCGACGCTTCGCGCATTCGTCTTGCGGATCTGGACGGTTCGGGCGCGGCAGACCTGATTTACCTGACAGCTGAACACGCGATGATTTTCGTCAATCGCGCCGGCCACGGCTTCGATTCAGCAGTGACGTTGACCTGGCCCGCGACTTGGCGCTTCGACGATCTGTGCCGTGTCGATCTGGTCGACACCCGTGGTCTGGGCTGCTCCAGCCTGGTGCTCCATGCGCCCCGAAACTCCCCACATCACTGGCGCTATGACTTCGTCCCGCACAAGCCCTACCTGCTGACCACCTCAAACAACAACATGGGGCAGTCCACGAGCATTGTTTACCGCAGTTCCGCGCAGGAATGGCTGGACGAAAAAACCGAGCGCATGAAGGGGAAAAAAGTCGACCTGACCTGCCACTTGCCCTTTGCCTTGCATCTGGTCAGGAGTCAGACGCAACGGGATGAAATCACTGAAAATCAGCTGACTCAACGCTTCAACTATCGCCAGGGCTACTACGACAGCAAGGAGCGGCAACTGCGCGGATTTGGGCTGCTGATCGAAAGCAGCAGCGAACGCTTGTCCAGTGCCGACCTCATGCCGCCGAGCAGAACCCGCCAGTGGTTTCATACCGGCCAGCCAAGCGAGCCATCTCGCCGCGGCTATGACACATCCGACAAACACGCGCGCCCCTTGGGCAATGTCTATGTGAGTCGGTATCAGGACGCAAAAGACCTCGCCGTCGAAGCGACCGATGAAGCCACCCGCCGGGCGATTGCCAGGGCCCTGTGCGGGCGCCTGTTGCGGCGCGAGGTCTTTGATCTCGGCGCAGGGTCGAAATTGCGCAAGCTGCTGCAGGTTGAAGAACACCGTTATCACGTGCGCCTGCTGACACCACAACAGGTTGCGCGAGACCGCGTCCGTGTACTGCCTCTGGAACTCGAATCGATTAATTACAACTACGACGGCTTCGTTGCAGATCCGCAATGCCTGCACACGATCAATGCCCGCCGGGACCGGTTCGGTGCCGTAGAGCAGAGTTTCCAGATCCATTACGCGCGACGCATGACCGCCAGTGACACCGCCCCCTTCGATCAAATCCATGAAAGCGACTGGTGGAAAGACGCCCATGACCCGGCGCAACAGCGCTTCTACATCAGTGAGCACTGTGCCGAATACATTCATCTCAGCGATGATCAGGGCTGGCGTCTCGGCCTGCCATGGCGCCAGCGCAGCCAGGCATACGAAGCAGGTAAGTCAACGGCAGTCGATGGGTTGAACCCAAGTGACATCAATTACGAAAAGTTCGCGAAATGGCTTGTCGACTCTGGCGTTGCGAAGACGGGAGTGTTGACCGGATTGTCCGTACAACGCTATCAAAACGCCCGGAGCGGCCTGGTATTGCCCGACGGCGTGGCTGAATTCGCCGGCATTGGCGCCTACGTCGAAACAGCTGAATTTGATCAATCAGCCCTGCGTGCCTTCGATACCCTGGCGCCCGATCTTCGGCCAGACGACGCGTTGCTGAGCCGTTTTGGCTATGAGCGCATGAGCGACTGGCTCGCGCCCGCCGGGGCGCAAAACACGTTCTGGTCGGTCAAGAGCGGCTTTCTGACCGTGGCCTCAGGAAAAGGCTTCCATAAACCTGAGTCCCTGCAAGCCACCGCACTCCAGGGTCGGGTGACCGTAGAGCATGATGCGTATCACTGCTGTGTGCTCGCCATTCGTCAGGAGGATGGCTGCACCACCCAGGCCAGATACGATTACCGTGTCATGGCACCAACGCAAATCACCGACGCCAATGGCAACATCAATGAAGTGCTGATGAACCCTTTCGGTCAGGTACTGGCCAGCAGTGTGCATGGAACCGAGCAGGGCCGACCGGTCGGATTCGCCAGGCTGAGCAGCTACCGACGACCGGACTCGCTCACACCGTCGAGCGCAATTGCCGATCCGCAGGGCGCACTGCAGAAAGCTGCAAGTGTCGCCGCCTACGATGTGTTCAGCTGGATGGGCCGCATTAAAGAAAACGCACGGCGCGATATCGAATGGCTGAAGCGCTGCGTAGCACAAGGTCTTCTGTTACCCGACGGCCACATCTGCACACGCGCCCGCGAACTTGCCGCCAGTGGCGCTCGGCTGAGCGGTGATGCGCAACAGCTTGCAGCACTGATTCAGCAGGCACATCGCGAGCCCGTGCACACAGCCTTGTTGAGTGCGGACCGTTATCCCGACGATCAGCAGCAGATCCATATTTCCCTGAGCTGCCTTGATGGCTTCGGGCGGGAGTTGCAAAGCAAACAAAAGGTCGATCCGGGACTGGCATACCTCGTCGGCGACGACAACAGACTCGTCCTCGTTAACGACGTCGCGCACGAAAGCGCCACCACCACACGCTGGTGCGTCACCGGCAGGCAGGAATACAACAACAAGGGCCTGCCAATCCGCATCTATCGACCGTACTTCGCCGATCGTCACTGCTACGTCAAGGACACGTCGATGCGCACACTGGACCATTACGACCTTCAGCATTACGACGCACTGGGCAGACCGACCGAAACATTTCTGGCAAAACAGGGCGCGATTTCATACCTGCGTCGCCACCGTTATCACCCTTGGTATTCAGTCATGGAAGACGAGAACGACACCCTTGAAGAAGTCATGTCCGCCACCTCGAAAGGAGTGCAAGCATGAGCGCCCGCCTGCACAACAAGACACCTGACGTCAGCGTCATCGACAGCCGTGGACTGATGGTGCGCCACATCGCTTATTACCGCAGCAGTGAATCGGAGGTACCCGCAACCCCCAGGGTCACGCGGCATACCTACGACACTGCCGGACACCTGATCGAGCAGTGGGATGCCAGACAGGACGCACGAAAACTCGTGCCTAATCGCACGATGTCCTACTCGCTGGCCGGCACGCCATTGGGCGTGGTTTGTGTCGATTCCGGATGGAGCCTGTCACTGGCTCAGGCCACCGGCCAGCCTGGCAGGCGTTGGGATCAACGCGGCAACCTCTGGAACATGGAATATGATCGCCAGTTACGCCCGGTGAGGGTCGATGAACAATCGCCCGGTCAAGCCATGCGCGTTGCCGAACGCTTTACCTATGGCGACAGCTCTGTCGACTCGGCACAGCGCAATTGCTGCGCCCGACTGGTGCGTCACGATGACAGTGCGGGCACGTTGTCGAGCAATGCCTATGCGCTGTGCGGAGAACCGTCCGACCAAACACGGCAACTGTTAATCGCTGCACAATTGCCCGACTGGCCAGACACCGTCGAAAAACGTGACGCCCTGCTTGAGGATCGACGCCATACCACACATTGGCAGTACGACAGCAGCGGTACGATGCTCGAACAAACCGATGCGAAAGGCAACACCCAACGCTACAGCTTCAATGTCGCCGGGCAGCTCAAAACGCTGCACCTGAAGATCGCCGACCAGCCCGCCGAACGCGTGATCATCAGCGACATCGAGTACAACGCGTTTGGGCAGATCCAGTCCCAACGGGCCGCAAACGGCGTGATCAACCGCGCGAAGTACGATATGGCCAGCGGTCGTCTCTGTGAGCTGAGTGCCTCGAAGGCTGGCCGGGTCCTGCAGGATTTGCAGTATGTCTTCGACGCAGTGGGCAACGTCTTGTCCATTGCCGACAAGGCCCAGCCCGCCAGCTTCGCGAACAATCAACAGGTACAGGCCGTCAGCCGCTTCACGTATGACAGCCTTTACCAATTGACCAGCGCTACCGGCCGCGAGGCACAGGCAGCAATCACCCAGCCGAAACTGGTGCCCGCAGCCAGCATGACCATTGCGGTCGGAGAGTTGTTCAACTACACCCAGCAATTTTCTTACGACACGGGCGGCAATCTGACGACCTTGCGCCATGTTCGCGATGGCAATCAATACACGAGAAACCTGCACATTGCCGAAGACAGCAATCGTCTTGTTGCCTGGAACCAGAGCGATCCGGCCACCGACACGGCCATGGGCTGGGATGTCCATGGAAATCTGCTGACCTTGCAGCCCGGTCAGCCGCTGCAATGGAATGCCTTGAACCAATTGGCTGGTGTGACACTGGTCAGCCGTGCCAACGGCGCCAATGACGAGGAACGCTACACCTATGATGGCAGCGGTCAGCGGGTGCGCAAATCCCGCACGTTTCACGGCGGGACGCTCACCCACCGCGATGAGGTGGTTTATCTGCCGGGACTGGAATTGCGTTCGCAGAACAAGCAGCGTCTGGAAGTCATTACTCTGCAGGCCGGTCGATGCAACATCCGTTATCTGCACTGGACTGAGGGCAAACCTGCAGCCATGGGCTCCCGCCAGCAACTGCGCTATAGCCTGGACGAACCCTGTGGATCTTGCATGCTGGAACTTGATGACGACGCAAATCTGATCAGCCAGGAAGCGTACTACCCTTTTGGAGGCACGGCCTGGAGCGCCGCGCGGTCAGCAATCGAGGCGCAATACACAACGGTGCGCCACTCGGGCAAGGAACGCGACAGCAGCGGCCTGTATTACTACGGACACCGCTACTACGCCCCTTGGTTGCAACGCTGGATCAGCGCTGACCCAGCCGGAACCGTCGATGGCTTGAACCTGTTTTGCATGGTGGGCAACAACCCGATCAGATATAGCGATCAGGGCGGCTTGCAGAAGTACGAATCGTTGAACCATCTGGACATTCCAGCCAGCGCGATTGCAAGAGCCCCTTTCGCTCATTTGATAGATCAACCGAACACTTCCTACGGCAGGTTCTCGACAAAAACCCGGTGGCTGACCGGCACGCCAGCCGAAAATGCCATGCCCGAGCCCAAGGCTAAAGGCAAACCCAGGAGAAAAGCGCAAAAGCGGTCCGAGTCTGACCCTGGCCCGCCCAGCGGAAAAACTCTGAAACAGTACATCGCACATGCCAGTTACGTCATGCGCAGCGGTTCTTCAGAGATGACCACCTTCCATAACTTTCAAGGCAGCCCAGCGGGAAAAGATGTCTTTCTAGGCATTAACTCGTACCCGACAGAAAGATACCGGGAATTTCAAGTTCCAACTATGGAAGGCGCCAAGAAGAAGGAGGAAGACAGGATAGACAGTGACTTTCTGCCCCCGGGTGATTTGGGTACGTATACCGTGGCGTCGAGAAGACGATTCAAGAAGGGCCTGCGTGAAGAATACAGACGCAACGGGGTATTTCTGCATCCCGAAACAATGAAACTGATCATGAATCATGTTCGGGCACATTCCGAATTTCCGATCCGCGCAGGCGTTGCCGGCTTGCATGCTGACGTGCAGACCATCAACGACATTGCCAATAAATTGCCTCTCGATGATAAAGGTAAGTTCGATTCGATAGGCTTCAGGAATGCGTTGTCGGACACCGTCGTTTTTGTACACAAACTGACTAAACCTGGACTCAATCAGGCCTTCCCTGCCTGTGGCAACTGCACTGGCATCATCCCTGACACGGTCACTGTTGCTACCGGCATCCTGCCGTTAGGGCGCCATGCCGAGGGCTCTCGCCGAAGGCTTATATCTGGTTAATGCCTGAGCGTCCTGTACCGGTTCATACCATGGCGCAGGCGTCTGAGCAGCATCGGGCAGATTACTCTGCCCGATACGACTTACAGCGTCAGAGGAGCCGCTCATACCATCTCTTTACGAATCCATTCCACCACCGACGTACGCTTCGGCACCCAGCCCAGCAGTTCGCGGGCGTGTTTGCCGCGTACGCGGCTGTTGGAGCCGAGGCCATAGTTGGCCATTTCGTAGCCCCATTCGGCTTCAGCGTCTTTCAACGGCCAGTCTTTTGGTTGACCTAGGTTCAGGGCTTCGGCCATGGCGGTGGTCATGTCGATGAACGATGCTTCACCGCTTTCAACGAAGTAGAAAGTACCCGGAACGTTCTTGGTCAGCGCCAGCAGATACAGGGCGACGACGTCTTCGATGTGCACGTTGGACCAGATGTTCTGGCCTGTGCCGACATGGCGCACCACGTCACTTTTGCGTGCTTGCTTGAGTAGTCGCGGCAACTGCACGCTGTCGCGGTTGACGCCCAGGCTATGGCCGTAGATCAGCGTGTTGCAGATGACGGCGGAGTTCACGCCGTCCTTCGCTGCTGCAAGGATCAGGTTGTCGATGGCCACACGTGCGGCCTTGTCGACGGTCGGTTCTGGCAGGTTGTCCTCAAAGTAGATGACATCGCTGGACTTGCCGCCCGAGGCATCGCCGACGATGCTCGAACCGCTGGTGTGCAGGAATACTTTGTTGGAACCGCGCAAGGCATCGAGCAGCGCTTCGACCGCACCGCGATGGTCGCTGCTGGCGGCGTTGATCACCGCATCCGCAGCGCGGGCCTGTTCGGCGAGCAGTGCTTTGTCATCAAGAGTGCCGATGACCGGGGTGATGCCAAGCGCTTTCAACTCAGCAGCCTGCTCGGCGCTGCGCACCAGTCCGGTGACTTGATGCCCGGCCTGAACCAGACCGGTAGCGATCGAACCGCCGATAAATCCGGCAGCGCCGGTGACGAATACGTTCATGAATTAACTCCCTGCGTGAGTAAGTGATGGGACGAGTATCTGCCCGTGGGTCCGAGGGAAAAACCCGCCCTAGCCCAATTCACTCTTGCGCAGAGGTCACGAATCAACCCTTGAAATCGGCGCTGGCGTAGGCGGCGAGTTTGCTCTGGATAAAGTCGAGGAAGCATTGAATGCGCAACGCCAGTTGCGAGCTACGGTAGTACACGGCGTTGATCGGCTGGCGATAGCCGCTGTTGAATTCGCCGAGCAGGACCTTCAGGCGCCCGGCCCGAATGTCATCGATGGTCATGAAGTGCGACAGACAGGCGATGCCTTGCCCCTCCAGCGCCAAGTGGCGCACGGTCTCGCCGCTGGAAGCGCTGATCGCCGGGGTGATCGGCCAGCGATCGCCGTGCACATAGCGCAGCGGCCAGTGGTTGAGGCCTTCGTTCTGGGTAAAGCCGAGCAAGGTGTGTTCGCTCAAGTCCGCCACTTGCAGCGGCGCGCCGTGCTTCTCCAGATAGGCCGGGCTGGCGACAATCAGCAGCGGACTGCAACCGAGCGAGCGCGCGTGCAGCGTCGAATCGGCGAGAGTGCCGATGCGGATGGCGACGTCGGTGCTTTGTTCCAGCAGGTCAATGATCAGGTCGTTGCTGTTGAGTTCGAGCTGGATGTCGGGATAGAGGCGGCGGAATTCGTCGATGTACGGGACGACCGCGTGGAGCATGAACGGTGATGCGGCATTGATCCGCAAGCGTCCGGACGGGGTTTGCTGACGTGATGACAGACGCTCTTCGAGTTGCTCCATCTGATCGAGAATCAGCTTGGCCTGCTCGAAGAAATACTTGCCCTCCTCGGTCAGGTCCATGCGCCGCGTGGTGCGGTTGATCAGCGTGGTATCGAGCTTGGCTTCCAGCTTCGACAACGTGCGACTGACCGCCGACGGCGTCTGCCCGACCTGTTCGGCGGCGGCGGAAATCGAACCGCATTCGATCACGCAGACGAAAATCTGCAACTCATCGGATCTGGCTTTCATGGGTGTCCTCAAATCGATTGGCCTGCCCCGCAGGCTCAGGCCTTCGATAGTAGCCGAGCATCAGCCCTTGAGGCCAAACACCTCGGTCAGATGCTGCTCATAGCGCGCCACATCAGCCTCGATATTCGGCCGCTTCATCACGTCCACACAAAGGAACGTCGGCAACCCGGTCATGCCCAAAAACTCATTGGCCTTGTGAAACGGGAAGTACACCGCGTCGACGCCTTTGGCTTCGAAAAAATCAGTCGGGTCATCGAAGGCCTGCTGCGGTGCATTCCAGGTCAGCGACAGCATGTATTGCTTGCCCTGAATCAGACCGCCACTGCCGTACTTCTGCGAGGCATCGGAACGGGTGCGGCCATCGCTGGCGTAGAGGCTGCCGTGGCCTTCGGTGAAGACTTCGTCGAGGTACTTTTTCACCGTCCACGGCGCGCCCATCCACCAGCCTGGCATCTGATAAATGATCACGTCGGCCCAAAGGAATTTGGCGACTTCTTCAGCAACGTCGTAGCCCTCGTCGATGAAGGTGGTCTTGACGTCGACACCGCCGCGATCCAGCACGCTCAGCGCAGCTTCGTGCAGGGTGGCGTTGTAGCGACCGTCGGAGTGAGCGAATTTTTTACCGCCATTGAGCAACAGCACTTTTTTCATGAGAAAGCCTCGGCGCAGCCATTGGGCTGGGTGGAGAAGAGAAATGGGAATGGCGGCAGATTAACGATCCGCCTCGCGCGGAATAAGCCGGTTTTGCGCAAAATACATTTGATCAAAAAGCACGAATCGAATGCCGATTGTTGCCATAGCATTTGCGGCCATCAGAATTTGAGGAGTTGCTGCGATGAGTGAACGCCAGGGTTTTATCCTGCACGCCAAGACCCGCCCGGAAAAAGCCGAGGCCTTTGAGGCGCTGTTTCGCGCCTATGTTGAGCCGAGCCGCGCCGAGCCCGGCTGCATCGAATACCACATGCTGCGCGACAAGGAAGATCCGACGCTGTTCATCTTCTACGAGATCTGGGCGTCGCAGGCGCACCTGGATGTGCATTCGAATTTGCCGCACATGAAGGCGTTTTTTGAACGGCGCATGGATTATCTGCAGCGTGATTTTGATATCCGCCAGATCGAGATGCTCAGCGAAGCCTCGGCTAACCGCTGATCAACAAATGGGCGCCGAGCGCGCCCAGACCGATAAAGAACACCCGCTTGAACAGCACGGCGCTGATGCGTTCGCGCAGCCATTGACCAAGCAACATGCCGAGAATGGCCGGGATCAGCGCCAGCAGCGAAGCGCTTAGTTCGCCGCCACCGAGGGCGCCGCGCCAGAGCAATCCAGCGGCCAATGCCAACGTTGAAACGGTGAATGACAGGCCTAGCGCCTGCACCAGTTGATCACGATTCAAGCCTAGCGCTTGCAGGTACGGCACCGCCGGAATCACGAAGACGCCGGTGGCCGAGGTGATGACACCCGTGATCAAACCGCACGCCGGACCCAGCCAACCTTCATGGCGCGGATTTATGCTCAGCGTTGGAAGAAACAAGCCACTCAACGCATAGAGCACCAGCGCCGCGCCCAACCCGCGCACCACCCAATGCCCGCCCGCCATACCGATCGATAACGTGCCGATTGCGGTGCCGAAGAAGATCATCAGCAACATCGGCCACAGGCGTTTGATCAATCCTTTCAGATGACCGCCGAATGCCAGTTGCCAGACATTGGTCAGGGTCGCCGGGATGATCAGCAACGCGGCTGCCTGCGACGGCGCCATAGCCAGACCGAGCAAGCCCATGGCGACGGTGGGCAGGCCGAGACCGATGACGCCTTTGATCAGGCCGGCGAGAATGAAGGTCATCACGACCAGCAAAGACAAGGCTAGACCGAGGTGTTGGTAGAAATCTGTGAGAGTGTTCATGGCGCTACTGTGCGCTGGTCGGGGTTGGCTGAAAATCTGCCATATACTAAGGCTGCCTATCGCCGGACAAGAGGCTGATATTTTCTTTGAAGCTTCCGGCCTCTTCGCGAGCAAGCTCGCTCCCACATTGGATGGGTGTCGTACACAACGCCACTGTGGGAGCGAGCCTGCTCGCGAAGGGGTCTGCCCAGACACCACAAAAACCAGAGGCTGCCACGATGCACTTCGACCTCACCGACCTGCGCCTCTACCTGCACATCCTCGACACCGGCAACATTACCGCTGGCGCCGCCCGCAGCCATTTATCCCTGGCCGCCGCCAGCGCCAGAATCCGCGCCATGGAAGCCTCGCTTGGCGTCGATTTTCTTGAGCGCGGCCGCCGTGGTGTCTCCCCGACAGCGGCCGGTAAAGCGTTGGCACAGCACGCGCGCATCCTCCTGCAACAGGTCGAACGCCTGCAGCAGGATCTGGCCGACTACGCCCAAGGTGTCAAAGGTCAGGTGCGCTTGCTGTGCAACACCACAGCGATCACCGAATACCTGCCGGAAGTACTCGCGGACTTCCTGCGCGATCATCCCAATCTCGACATCGACTTGCAGGAACTGCCCAGCGCGCGCATCACTCACGCGCTGCGTCAGGGTGCGGCGGATTTAGGGATTGTGTCCGACGCAGTGGACACCAGCGACCTGCAGACCCAGCCATTTCGCGACGATCCGCTGGTGCTGATTCTGCCTCTCGACCACCCATTGTCTGACGCCACTGAGGTCAGTTTCAGCGACGCTTTGCACCATGACTTCGTAGGACTCAGCGCCGACAGCGCTCTGGCGATTTACCTGGAGGAACAAGCCCTGCACAGCGGCGCGCGAATGCAGGTGCGTATCCGTGCCGACGGTTTCGATGGGGTAATGCGCATGGTCGGCCGTGGCGCCGGGCTGGCCATCGTGCCGCTGGCCGCCGTCGAACGCGCGGGGCAGCGCTCATTCAACAGCGTGACATTGAACGAACCCTGGGCGCGCCGCACGTTGATGCTGTGCGCCAAGGATTTCACCGCCCTGCCCGGTTACGCCAAAGCCCTGCTGCACGCCTTGACTCTCCCCTAAGGGGCAGACTTCATCCTTGGCTTTTCTTCAGCACGGACAACGACGATGGGCAAACGCATTCTGCTGATTCTCGGCCATCCATCCGGCGCGAGTTTCTGCGCCGCACTGGCCGAGCGTTACGTCCAGTCAGCGATCGACGCCGGCCACGAAGTTCGTCAGTTACGCCTCGGCGAACTGGATTTTGACCCGGTGCTGCGCGAAGGTTATCGACAGATCCAGGCGCTGGAAGAGGCCTTGAGCGTGGCGCAGTCCGACATCCTTTGGGCCGAACACCTGACGCTGGTTTACCCGATCTGGTGGGGTGGCATTCCGGCGTTGCTCAAAGGTTTTTTTGATCGCGTGTTTCTACCGGGGTTTGCCTTCAAATACCGTAAAGGCAAAGCCTTCCCCGATAAGCTGCTGACGGGTCGCACCGCGCATTTACTGGTGACCATGGACACGCCGCCCTGGTACTACCGCTGGTTTTATCGCATGCCCGGTCTGCATCAGGTACGCAAGACCACGCTGGAATTCTGCGGGATCAAACCGTTGCGCACCCTGACGTTTGGCCCGGTTCTTGGCTCAAGTGACCACCAGCGAAAAACCTGGCTACGGCAGGCACAGGCTATCGCCGCTCACTGACTCTGCTGATAATGCAGCGCGCTGTTTCCCACTGAAAAAGGACTTTTATGTACATCGGCCAAGCCGCGCAACGCTCCGGCACCACCATTAAAAGCATCCGGCATTACGAATCGATCGGCCTGCTGCCCAAGCCCCGGCGGCAGGGCAATTACCGCCTCTACGATCAGCAGACCGTCGAGTTGCTGGTGTTCATCAAATGCGCCAAAGACATGGGTTTTCGTCTCAAGGAATTGCAGGTGATTTTCGCCGACCATCAGGGTGAGGCAATGCCTTGGGCACGTGCGCAGCAGGCCATCGAAGCGAAGAAACGCGAAATCAGCAACACCCTGGCCGAACTCACCCGGCAATTCGCGCAACTGGAGGTATTCGAATCCAGCCTCGAACAGGCCCGAGCCGAATGCCCGCTGGAAAAACTCTGAGCCCGCGCGCGTTTCTGAGCAGTTCGATGTCGACCCCAGACAACTGAGCACTGACCGGGCGCTATAGGGTGCGAGTTCATTTCTCAAGCCCACTGCCCGGAGTCCTCATGACCGCGACCGCCCCTATCACCGTTCTGCGCGACACCCACCCGCTGCCGGTACTCGACGCCTGCAAATGGGAAAAACTCGAAGGCGACCCGCACACCGTCAACCTCAACGCCTACACCAGCGAAGACGGCAGCAAGATCATGGGTACGTGGATCTGCACCCCGGGCAAATGGCGCGTCGATTATGTGAAGTGGGAGTACTGCCATTTTCAGGAAGGCTACTGCGTGATCACCCCGGACGGCATGGCGCCGATCCACCTGCGTGCTGGCGATATCTTCGTGGTTGAACCGGGCATGAAAGGCACGTGGGAAGTGGTCGAGACCGTGCGCAAATATTTCGTGTTTGCCTGATGCAAAAAAGCCGGGAGATCACCCGACGTGATTTCCCGGCAAACAATGTCTGATACACGCAAGTCCCCTGTGGGAGCGAGCCTGCTCGCGAAAGCGAACGAACAGTCACTTCCTTGTTGAAGCGACCGCCGTCATCGCGAGCAGGCTCGCACCCACAGTTTGTTCAGCGCTGTCCTTCTATTGCAGGCTTGCGATAGCTGTTGATGATCGCCGAGAAATCCTTCCCGCCGTCACCGCGCTGGCTCATCGCCTGATACAACTGCTGCGCCACCGCGCCGAGCACCACTGGTTGGTGCGCCTGACGCGCCGCTTCCGTGGCCAGGCCCAAATCCTTGAGCATCAGTTCCGCACCGAATCCACCGGTATAACCGCGCGAGGCCGGCGCTGTTTCAACGATGCCCGGCCATGGGTTGTACATCTCCGAACTCCAGCAGCGCCCGGTTGAACTGTTGATAATCCCGGCCAGCACAGTCGTGTCGATGCCCAGTGCATCGCCCAGCGCCATCGCCTCGCTGACGCCGACCATCGAGATCGCCAGCAGCAGGTTGTTGCAGATTTTGGCGATCTGCCCGGTGCCGACTTCACCGCAATGCACAATGTTGCGGCCCATTTGCGCCAGCACCGGTTGCAGCGTGGCGAACAGTTCCGGGGTGGCGCCAACCATAAAGGTCAGCGTGCCTGCCGTTGCACCGCCAGTGCCACCGGATACCGGCGCATCAGCCATGGCCACGCCTTGTTTCGCCGCAGCCGCTGCCACATCGCGGGCCGTCTGCGGATCAATGGTGCTGCAATCCACTGCCGGCACACCTTGGCGAATCCCAGCCAAAACACCCTCTTCACCGAGCCAGACGCTGCGCACATGCACCGCCGCCGGCAGCATGGTGATCACCAGTTCGGCATCCTCGGCCGCTTCACGCGCCGAAGCGCGAATGGTCCCGCCCAGTTGCTCCAGTTCCGCCAGCACGGTTTTGTTCAGGTCGACCAGGTTCAACGAATGGCCAGCCTTGATCAGGTTGCGCGCCATCGGCGCGCCCATGTTACCCAGACCGATAAATGCGATTTTCATGGCCATTCCTCAGCGCAGGTTGATGGTGGTGTTCACGCCGTCGTTGACGCTGCCGTCATCGAACCAGCGCGCCGTGACTGTTTTGGTCTGCGTGTAGAACTGCACCACTTGCTTACCGTACGGGCCGAGGTCGCCGAGTTTCGAGCCGCGCGAACCGGTGAAGCTGAAGAATGGCACCGGCACTGGAATCGGGATGTTGATGCCGACCTGGCCGACGTCGATTTCCGTCTGGAATTTACGCGCCGCCGCACCGCTCTGGGTGAACAGGCCGGTGCCGTTGCCGAACGGGTTGGCGTTGACCAGCGCAATCGCCTGATCAAGGGTGTCGACTTCCAGCACCACCAGCACCGGGCCGAAGATTTCCTGGGTGTAGATCTGCATGTCGGTGGTCACGCCCGAGGACAGGGTCGGGCCGACAAAGTTGCCTTGCTCGTATCCCGGCACCTTGATGTCGCGACCGTCCAGCTCAAGTTTGGCGCCTTCTTTGATACCGCTTTCGCTCAGGTCGAGAATCCGCGCCTTGGCTTTCTTCGAGATCACCGGGCCGACATCGGTGCCCGGCTCGCTGCCGGCGTTGACGGTGAGTTTCTGCGCCAGCGCTTTCAGGTCCGGCAGCCATTGTTTCGCCGCGCCGACCAGCACCACCACCGAAGTGGCCATGCAGCGTTGCCCGGCCGCACCGAACCCAGCGCCGACCAGCGCATTCAGCGCTTGTTCGCGATTGGCGTCGGCCAAGACCACAGCGTGGTTCTTCGCGCCCATCATCGATTGCACGCGCTTGCCGTGTTTGCCGGCCAGGTCGTAAACGTGAGTGCCGACAGCGGTCGAACCGACGAAGGACACCGCTTTGATGTCCTTGTGCGTGCACAGGCCATCAACCACGTCTTTACCGCCGTGAACCACGTTCAACACGCCCGCCGGAACACCGGCCTCGATCGCCAATTCCACCAGCAGCATGGTCGACAGCGGATCCTGTTCCGAAGGCTTCAAGACGAAGGTGTTGCCGCAAGCGATGGCCATCGGGAACATCCACAGCGGAATCATCGCCGGGAAGTTGAACGGCGTGATGCCAGCGCACACGCCGATCGGCTGGCGCAGGGTGTAAGTATCGACGCCGCCGGCGACGTTCTCGGCGAACTCGCCCATCTGCAGGCTGCCGATCGAGCACGCGTGCTCGACCACTTCCAGACCACGGAAAATATCGCCCTCGGCGTCGGCAATGGTTTTGCCTTGCTCGGCGCTCAGGACCACGGCGATGCGTTTGGAGTGTTCGCGGATCAACGCTTGCAGCTTGAGCATGATGCGCATGCGTGCGCCGATCGGGGTCAGTTTCCAGGTCTGGAAGGCGCGCTGGGCGGCGCTGACGGCAGCATCGACTTCAGCGGCGGTCGCGAACGGGACTTTGGCCAGCACTTGCTGGGTCGCCGGGTTGACGATGTCGTGCCACTCGGTGGTCTGCGACTCGACCCATTCGCCATTGATCAGCAGCTTGACCTTCTGCAGCGTGGTGTCGTTGGGCGTAAGCGATGCGTTCATGCTGGTCTCCGAAACTTGTTTTTATCGTAGGAGCCAAGGCGAAAGGTTCGCCTTGAGATGAGGCGTGTGTCACGAATTGGTTGTCGGACTGTTTTTGGAGTATAGATGTGCAAACTTCTAATAAGAACGCACATATAAGCCCGTCCATCATGCAAAAAAACATCACCTCGCTAGGCTCGCTGAACTGGGACGACCTCAAGTTTTTCCTCGAAGTCGCCCGCACCCGCAAGGCCAGTACCGCCGCCAAACGGCTGGCTGTCGACTACACCACGGTGTCGCGGCGGATCAGTTCGCTGGAAGCGGCACTCGGCACCTTGCTGTTCGAAAAGTCGCGGACCAGCGGCTTCGTCCTGACCACCGAAGGCCAGCGTTTGCTCGGTTATGCCGAGTCGATTGAGAGCACATTGCACATGGCTTGCGAGCAGGTGTCAGGCTCCGGCGTGGCGTTGTCCGGGCATGTCCGCATGGGCTGCACCGAAGGCTTCGGCAGTTTTTTCATCACCCCGCAGCTGAGTCATTTCGTCGACGCCTACCCGGCCATCTCGGTGGACATCCTGCCGCTGCCGCACTTCATCAGTCTCTCCAAGCGCGAGGCCGACATCGTCATTGCGCTGGAGCGCCCGGAGCACGGGCCGTACGTGTGCTGCAAACTCTGCGACTACCGTTTGCAGCTCTACGCGACCCAGGACTATCTGGACCAACACCCACCGATCCGCCGCCCGGCAGACTTGAGCAAGCATCAATTCATCAGTTATGTGGATGACCTGGCGTTCAGCTCGGAGCTGCTGTACCTGGCGAACGTATTGCCGGGCGCCAGCGCCAACTTGCGCAGCACCAGCGTGATCGCGCAGTTCGTCGCGGCGCAACAAGGGCGCTCACTGGCGATTCTGCCGTGCTTCCTCGCCGCGCAGGATCCGCGCCTGCTGCCGGTGTTGCCGGAGGACATCGACATCACCCGGCAGTTCTGGATGTACTGCCGGGAGGATCTGAGGAAGTTGAAGCGAATCACCTTGTTGTGGGATTACATCCGTGAGGTGACTGAGCGAAATCAGGATCTGTTGATGGGCAAGACGCGCGAAATGCAGTTCGCCGACTAGTCGGCGCTGACTACAATCGAGACCCGGCGGTTTTCCGTTCGGCCCGCGACCGTATCGTTGGACGCCACCGGCTCTTTGCTGCCCAGGCCCTGCAACTGGATGTTCTCTTGCTTCATGCCGACTGTGCCCAGCACGTTGGCGACACTTTTCGCACGGCGCAGGGACAGTTGCTGGTTGTAGGTTTCCTTGCCCGAGGCGTCAGTGTGGCCATCGACCCGCACGCGCTCGATACCGACAGCCAGCAGGGCCTTGCCGATGCGTTCGACGATCTCGGTGCTTTGCTTATTCAGGCTTTCGACGTCGCTGCCAAACAGCACTTTGCCGGACAGGCCAAACTCCCAGCCCTCGTCGGTCAGTTCAAAGCCCTGTTGTTTAAGAACGGCGACTTGCGCCGGGGTCAGGCCTTTTTGCGGCGCAGTCTGGCAACCGGTCAGGGCCAGAACGGCCATCAACAGCACAGCGTAAAAAGATCGAATGGACAGTGTGAACACGAGAGTCAGCTCCTGGTTTGAACGGAATCGACCGGGTGCTCCGCCCCGGCCGTGAATTGGGCGCCGCGCGACAGGCGCTTGGCTTGATACATCGCCGCATCGGCGGCATCGAGCAAGGCGCCCGGCGTGGCACCATGATCGGGATAAACCGCGATGCCGATACTGAGCGAGGTCACCACACTGGTGTCGCCCGGCAGTGCAATGGGCATGTCCATGCTGGCGAGGATCTTGTCGGCAATGCGCTCGGCATCTTCGACCTTGTGCAGCGGCGTGAGCAGCACGGCGAACTCGTCACCGCCCAGCCGCGCCACCAGATCCTCTTCGCGCAATTGCGCACGAACGCGGTTGGCCACCGCCACCAGCACCGCATCACCCGCAGCGTGGCCGAAGTTGTCGTTGATGCCTTTGAAACGGTCACTGTCGAGAAACAACACCGCCACGCGCTCATCGTGTTTGCTGGCATTGCGCAACGCGCGGATCAACCGACCTTCGAAAAAGGCACGGTTCGGCAGACCGGTCAGGCTGTCGTGACTGGCCTGGTGAGCGAGGGTTTCGTTTTCGTTTTGCAGATGGGTTTGCCACGACTCCAGTTCGTCGAGCAAGGCGTTGAAGTCATTGCCGAGGTTGTCGAGTTCGGCGATCTGCGCCGGCGGCACGCGGCGGTCCAGTGCGCGCTCGCTGCGGGCGGCGTGGGCCACATTGGCCAGACTGCGCAGAGGACCAGTGATCGCGCGTAACTGGCGCCGCGCCAGGTAGAGCGCAACCCAGGCGCTGATCGCGGTACAGAGGATGATCCCCGCCAGACCGCTGAGCAGAAAACGCATCAGACTGCCGCCATGGCCGGTGAGCAGCACACGACCGATTTCACGGTCCTGATGCTCGATCGGCAGGCTGATGGGTTTTTCCAGGATGGCGCGGGTAATCTGCATTTCCAGCTCAGAGAACAAACCGTTTTCCGGGCGTTGCCAATGCGCGAGCAGTTGTCCCTGGCTGTCCAGCACCTGGGCATCAGCAACCTCTTCGGCAGAAGCAATCAGCGCCAGCGATTCGTTGGCGGCCGCCTTGTCGTTGAACACCACCGCAGCTTCCACGGTGTAGCTGATCGAACGGGCAATCAAATGCAGGTTGTGATCGGCGTACACCCGCAAAGCCAATACGCCGAGCAACGTCAGCGAAACGCTGGCCATCGCCACGCCCACCAGCGCGACCGTCAAATGCCCTCGGCCAATGACCGAGCCCAGCGTTGGGCGGCTATTCGATCTGAACAGATTCATGGCGCCGCCGGTTTGCGACGCGACAATTGCAGCACGCTAGGGTGAATGCGCACGCCGCTGCGGGCAACGGAGTCGAGATTGACCTCGAAGGACACTTGCTCATCGCCAACGCGCAGACAGAACAGGCTACCAACCGTGCATTGATCGCCACCTTCACTGATGCTCAGTACTGGATGACCAATCAGCGAAGCGAACAAGCGAGTGCGTTCATCCGCCGTAAGTTTGCCGATGTACACCGCATCGCATTCGCTGACGATGGCCGGGTTATCGGCCAGCAGGCGACGTACGGTGACCGGCCGGCCGGTGGCTTGAGTGGTGCCTTTGACCAAGTCGTCGGTGTATTCGGTCGGGCCGACGATGCACAGGCGCAATTGCGCCGGCTCAACCGGCCAGCGCGCGTAGCTGAGAATGCCAAGAACAACCTGAGTGACAGATTTGGCCCGTTGTTCGGCCATGCCCGTCGGCGCTTGCGGCTGCGCGACAGCTGCGCCCGTCAACACCCAGAGCAGACCGACAAGCAACGCGTGCTTGCAGACAACTACGCGCCCTGTCGCCCAGACAGACACCTTCATGCAGGGATTCTCTTGGATCGTAGCGAAATGATGCCGCAACGATAGCACAGCAGTGAAACGCCAGCGAGACAGTGACCACTGACCGGTTGGTCAGTCATCGCCACCAATCGTCGGGATTCTCACCTCGCGGGCACGCCCCCTTCCTCCAGTTCCAGCATCAGCCCGCTCAGGCGTTTGACCTTGCGCTGCACCGCTTCCTCAAACACCCCCGGCCGGGATTCAATCAGGGTGAACCAATGCTTGGCCCGGGTGATGCCGGTGTAGATCAATTCTTTGGTCAGCACCGGGTTCAAGGCATCGGGCAGAATCAGCGCCGTATGGGCAAACTCCGAACCTTGGGATTTGTGCACCGTCATCGCGTAGACGGTTTCGACGTCGTTGAGGCGGCTCGGTAATACAAAGCGCACGCCGCCCTGACCGTCGTTGCGCGGGAAGGCCACGCGCAGCACCGGTTTGCCGGTGTCAGGCCCTTCGCGCTCGGGCAGTTTGAGGGCGATACCGATATCACCGTTCATCAGGCCCAGACCGTAGTCATTGCGGGTCATCAGGACTGGCCGGCCTTCGTACCATTGCTGATCGTTTTCGATCAGTCGTGCTTTGAGCAGCGCGGCGGTGATCCGTTGATTCAGCCCCTCTACACCCCACGGCCCTTTGCGCACGGCACACAACAGTTGGAAGGTGTCGAACGCCTGCAGGACTTCGCGAGCCCAAATGACCCAATCCGGATGTTCGAGGGGTCTGCCCGAGGGTGGACGCTGATCACGCAGCACGCTCAGATAATGGCGATAACCCTGCGGGCCGTCGCCGTGCCCCTCCAGCAACAGGCGCTCCAGCTTGTGATCCTGTTCGCCCTTGAGCGGCAACGAATACACATCGTCATAGTGTCCGGCCGCGAGCAACTGACGCGCTTCATCCGGCAGCTGTTGATTGACCCGACGCGCGAGCTGACCGATCCCGCTGCCCTCGCCAAAACGCCGGGAGTGGCGCAGCATGACCACTTGCTGGGCCAGCGGGTGAGCACCATCGACGTCGTCATGCAAGCCACTGTCCTGCAGCGACTCACCGCTGACCGACTCCAGCCACTCTCGGGTCTGCGGACTGTACCAGCCACCCTCTGCGTCTCGGCACAAATCCCCCAGCACCGCGCCGGCCTCCACAGAGGCCAATTGATCCTTGTCGCCGAGCAATACCAGTCGAGCATGCGCAGGCAAGGCATCCAGCAGGTTGGCCATCATTTCCAGGTCGATCATCGAAGCTTCGTCGACCACCAGCACATCCAGTGGCAATCGGTTGCCGGCATGATGCCGGAAGTGTCGAGTGCCGGGACGACTGCCCAGCAGACGGTGCACGGTGGTGACGTCGCAAGGGATCTTCGCCCGCACCGCTTCGGTGACTTTCAGCGACTGCACTTGCTGGCTGATGGACTCGGTCAGCCGCGCAGCAGCCTTGCCCGTCGGTGCCGCCAAGCGAATCCGCAACGGATGACCGGTGGCGACTGCCGGCGCTTGCAGCAGGGCCAGCAACCGCACCACAGTGGTGGTTTTTCCGGTGCCCGGACCGCCGGTGACAATGCTGAAAGCGCCACGAGTGGCGAGGGCGCAGGCGAGTTTCTGCCAGTCGATCACTTCACCCGTTTTCGCTGATCCGAACAGCTCGTTCAAGCGCTGCGGCAGATCGTCCGGCGTCGGCTCGACTTGTTGCAGACGCTGGCGCAACGCCGTGTCGATGCGCCGTTCGTAGGTCCAGTAGCGTCGCAGATACAGGCGTTTTCCCGCCAACACCAACGGGCGTTGTTGGGCTGAATCGCTGGTATCCGCCGACAATGCGACCAGAGCGCTGCCCGCCAGCACCTTGCACCAATGAGCCCCATTGAGCGCCTCGAGCAATTGCGAAGGCAGCAACAACACACCACCTTGCACGTCCCCTTCGGGGGGCAGCGACAGCGCGAAGTCGGGAGCTTTCAGGGTTTCGTACAGATCAAGACAGACATGACCGTGGCCAAGCTGATGACTGGTCAGTGCAGCAGCGAGCAACACCAGCGGATCCGTGTCGCGCTCAAGTTCGTGAAGGAACGCGACGAATGCTTTGTCCAGCGCTCGCAACCAGCCGCGCTCAACCCAACGCGTCAGCAATATCAACAAGTCATCGGCGCTGGTCAGCGGCGAAAGTTTCGACAGACTGTCGGCTGCCAACGGTGTCGGTAGCAGGTCGGCAAAGGTGCGGCTCATAGCAGGACTCACTGTTCCCAGGCGGGTTCGGTCTTGGGTTCGGGTTTGCCTTGGAACATTCGATCGAGGCGTTCGATCAGCTCACGGGGCGGGCGTACAAAATAGACACCGCGGCTGTCGGCGCGAGTGCCGCGCAGAAACAGATACAACGCCCCGCCGACATGCCGGTCGTAATCGTAATCTGGCAACCGGGCCTTGAGTTGGCGGTGCAACGCCAGCAGGTACAACACGTATTGCAGGTCATAACGGTTGTCGAGGATCGACTGTTCCATAGCCTGCTCGGTGTAGGCCAGGTCGTCCACGCCGAGCCAGTTGGATTTGTAGTCGGCCACGTAGTAACAGCCATTGTGTTCGAAGGTCAGGTCGATAAAACCTTTGAACATGCCGTTGAGTTGCACCGGTTCTGCCGCCACACGGGCCACGCCCCTGTGAGTGTGCTGACGCACCAGTTCGTCGAGTTTGACTACATCGACCTTATGGCTGGCGAACCAGAATTCCATCTCGACCCGATACTGCTTCAGCTGTTCCAGAACAACAGGCGGCTGCCCGCCTGCAACTGGCAGTGGCGACTTGAGCAGATGCTGCAGCCAATCACTCAGGGTGGTGATCCAGCCTTCCCAGCCACGCAAGTTGCAGCGACGGGCGATCGCATCTTCCAGCGCCTCGCGGGTAACGGCAAAGCCGTCATCACCGGCCCATTCCAGCAAACCGTGAAGAAACGTTCCTGGATTGGGGCCACGAGGAAAGCGATGGATATCGGCGCCACCGGCAGTGATTTCCCGCGGAGCATCGGGATCGAGGCGCTCATCATCGAATAGTTTCTGCGCTTGTGGACTGTCCGGTGCTTCATCGCTGCCGACACTCAACACGTCGCTGATGCGCAAGGCACTGTAGGAGGCGATCCACCAGTTTTCGCTGGCCTTGCGCTTGGGCACTAGCGTTGCACTCAGCACGGCGTCATTGCATGGCGGCTGGTAATGCTCGTCGGCGGGTTGTGGCATTTCATCGATGTGAATGGCCGGGCAATCTTGTTGCAGGTCTTGCAACCAGCGTTTCAGTTCACTGGACTCGCCTAGAGATGCGCCGCCACCGAGCAGATAACCCAGAGCCGAAAGGTGCAGCACCGAGCTGTTGTTATTGCCGCGTTTGAGATCCGTCACACCCAACCAGCAGGCATGCTGCGCGCGCGTCAGGGCAACGTAGAGCAAGCGCAGGTCTTCAGCCAGGCGTTCGTCGTCCGCTTGCGCAATCAGTTCGGCGGTTGGCTTGAGACTTATCTGAGCCTTTCCCGCGCCATCGTGGTAATGCAACGGCAAGCGACTGCCATCCACGGGTTTCGCCGAGCAAATGAACGGCAAGAACACCAATGGATATTCCAGGCCCTTGGACTTGTGGATAGTCACGACCTTGACCAGTTGCTCATCACTTTCCAGACGCAGAATCTGCTCTTCGCCGGCCTGGCCGGACACTGCCAGCAATTCGGCCAGATGGCGAATCAGCGCTTGTTCACCGTCCAGTTCCGCAGCCGCTTGCTGCATCAACTCCGACAAGTGCAAAAGGTTGGTCAGTACACGCTCGCCATCGGTGCGTTTCATCAAGGTTTGCGGCAGGTGGAAGTCGTGCAGCAGGCGGCGCAACATCGGCAGTACACCTTGCTTGCGCCATAGCTCGCGATAGCCACGGAACTGCATGACCCGGGTTTCCCAGACCAGTTCGTCCTGGTTCAGACGCTCCAGTTCGGCCAATGGCAGGTTCAAGGTAATACAGGCCAATGCGGCTTTCAGGGAGCGTTCGACATCCGGCTCGGCACAGGCCTTGAGCCAGGACAGCAGATCGTGAGCTTCTTGGGCCGCGAATACCGAATCCTTGTCCGACAGATAAACGCTGCGCACACCTCGGGCGGCGAGTTCACCGCGTACGGCCTGGGCTTCTTTGCCGTCGCGCACGAGAATCGCAATATCGGACGGCCTCAGACCTCTGAAGTCTTTGCCATCCTGCACGAACCCCACGTTAGCGCTTTGTCCGCCATTGAGCAGCGCGGTGATTTCGCTGGCGCACGCCGCTGCCAATTGCTGGCGATAGACCACGCCGGACAGTGGCTGGTCGCTGGGCAAGTGCCAGACATTCAACGCCGCGACTTCCTGCCCGGCAACCTGCAGGCGTTCCTTGCGACCTTGAGATTCGACGGGAAGGAACGGCACTGGGTTATCGCCGTTTTTCTCGCGGAACAAAAACGCGCCGCGTCCCTGCTCTCGGGACTCGGCGCGTTCGAATACATGATTGACCGCGTTGACTATGCCATGGCTGGAGCGGAAGTTGGTGCCCAGTGTATGCAGCCGGCCAGTGGTGGCCTGACGCGCGCGCAGGTAGGTGTAGATGTCTGCACCGCGGAAAGCGTAGATCGCCTGCTTCGGGTCACCGATCAGGAACAGGCCGGTCTCGGGACTGTTGTCTTCGATGCGATAGATGCTTTCGAAGATTCGATACTGCACCGGATCGGTATCCTGGAATTCGTCGATCAGTGCGACCGGGAACTGCTCGCGAATCAACGTCGCAAGACGTTCGCCTCCATCGGATTGCAGAGCGGCATCAAGGCGCAACAACATGTCGTCGAAGCCCATCTCGGCGCGACGCCGCTTCTCTTCTTCAAAGCGTGCGCCCACCCATTTGGCAGCATGTTGCAGCACCGCGGCATCGGGGGTCGGCAATGCATCGAGGCTCGACTTTAGCTTTGACATGGCATCCAGACCCGGATGGCTCGGGGTCTGACCTTTCCACGCTTCGGTCATGCCGTCGGGGGTCAGTCGGGTGAAACCGGTGCCGATATCCAGTTGCTCCAGGGACTCGTCTTCGGCCCATGCCTTGAGCTTTTCAAACCAGGGTTCGAAGTAACGCGCCTGCATCTTGCGCCCGTCGACGGTTTTGCTCGCAACGCCTTGCTGGCAGATGGCGAGCAACTCGTCTGCCCACTGACGCCAGGGCATTTTCAGTTCGATCAACGCCACGCGGCGTTCTTGCAGACACTCATCTATAAGCTCCGCAGGCGCCTTGCCCTCGTCGCTGTCACGCTCACTGGCGAACAGGCCGCGCACGCGAGGCAATAACGCCGCCGGCCCCCCCCAATTGCTGCGAACCCAATTCAAGGCATCGCCCTGCATCGGGTAACAGAACAGTCGCCAGTAATCGCGCAGCACTTCGCCGAGCAAGTCGCTGTGATCGGTTTCCAGGGATTGGGTGAACAAGCTGCCGCTGTCGAACGCATGCTCACGCAACATGCGCTGACACCAACTGTGGATGGTTGAGACGGCGGCCTCGTCCATCCACTGCGCGGCGACATCAAGGCGGTTGGCACAACCGGGCCATTGTTGGGTGTCGAATTGGTCACGCAATTCGGCGATCAATGCATCGGGCGCAGGCGTTTCGTCACGAAAGAATCGAGCTGCCTCAGCCAGGCGCGTACGTATGCGCTCGCGCAGCTCCTTGGTCGCGGCATCGGTGAAGGTCACTACGAGAATCTGTGGTGGCAGCAATTCGCGGCCGAATCCACTCGCCTCGTCACCGTGCCCGAGGATAAGCCGCAGATACAAAGCCGAGATGGTAAAGGTTTTACCGGTACCGGCACTGGCTTCGATCAACTGGCTGCCCTGTAACGGAAAGGCCAGGGCAAGGGGAGTTTTTGTACTCATGCGCGAGTCCCTTCGGTGGACAGCGAACGCCAAGGCGCTTCAAACAGCGGGCGATACAACGCGTCGCACCAACCGGAAAATGTTTCGTCCTCCAGCAATGCATCGAAGTCGGCGTATTGCCGGGACAACGCCGGGCTCTCGCGGCGCTCACCTTCGCTGGTTTGCCCGTCACCTTCATAGGCTTTACGCGCTGCTGCTTCGGCCTTCAGCGGGTCGCTCTGAGAGAGCCACGCGAAGGCAGTTTTTACAGCGATCGGCAGTGGCTGTCGCATCCCGGCCTGCCAGGCGAGGAGCAAATCGCCGAGGAAACGTACCGCTCGATCCTGCTCCATAGGCTCAAGCAGCAGCGTGTCATCGCTGGCCACCAACGCGGTGCTCAGCGAAAGTCCACTGGCGCAGGCCACCAGATGATTGACCCAGGGTTTGGTCAGGCGATGCCATTTGCGGCTTTTGATCGAGCCAATGCTGTTGGGAATGGTCGTGACCGACAACAGGCCACTGTCGGCGCGCTGATGCAAACCGGCGAGCCAGCCTTCAAGACGCAAACCCTGCAACTCTAGATTGATCGGCATCGCACTGTTCAGTGGAGTCGGCCAGAGTGTCAGCAATTGGTGATAACGTTGTAGCAAATCCGGCAAAGGTTCGATCAACTCTCGTTGCAGGCACTCGCCAAACCCTGCCATTGGCAGCAGACCGCTGTTCTGCAGACGTCGAGCCTGGGCAGTCAAAGCCTGATCGACATTGTCCGGCTGCCTGAGAGCGGCTTCGAGCAGGCTGTCGCTGAGTGTGTAGCGCTGCAATGCGTCCAGTACGAAGGGTTCCTCGTCGGCCAGCGGTGCTTCGGCGGCCTCGAAATACACTTTGAGGCGTTGGGTGAAAAAATGCCGAACCGGGTTGCGCAAAAAGTCCTGCAACAACGCCAGGCTCAACGGGTCCTCTTGTACATAAGGGGTAAGTAGCTGAGTTTCGTTTTGAGGCTCATGCTGTTGATGCAGAACCTGCCATTCGCTGGCATAGCTGAAAAATTGATCACCCTCATGAAAATAGCGCGCACTGAACGGCTGCAGCGGATGCTCTTGCGTCATCGCACTCAACAGATCGCGATTTTCGTCGAGCAATCGCCAACCGCTGGCGAGGTGATCGCGCAACTGGCCGATCAACACGGAGGCCGGTCGCTCGCTGTTGTCGCGGATGCTGCGACCCACCCAACTGATATAGAGTTGATTGCGCGCCGACAACAGCGCCTCGAGCAAAAGATAACGGTCGTCTTCACGCCGCGAGCGATCTCCTGGACGGTAGTCGCTGCCCATGAGGTCGAAATCCAGCGGAGGTTGTGCGCGGGGGTAATCGCCGTCGTTCATCCCCAGCAGGCAGACCAGTTTGAATGGAATGGCGCGCATGGGCATCAGCGTACAAAAGTTCACGGCACCGGCCAGAAAGCGCTGAGACAAACGCCCTTGGTCCAGCCCCGCGAGCCAGGCTTCACGAACCACGGTCAGTGGTAGCTCATCCGTCAGACCGACGGCCTCACACGTTTCCAGCCAGGTTTCGCGAAGCTCTTCAAGCTGGGTCAACAAGTAGTCGTCATGCTCGTTGCTGGCTTTGAAGAACAGTTGCATCAGCGCCTGCAACCGGTATCCCCACTCCTTGGGTTGAGCGGCTTGGGTGAGCTGTTGGTGGGCGAGTTCCAGGGCATCGAGCAGAGCCACCAACGGCCCGATCAGTGCGGCGTCGAGTCCACCGATCTCATCGTAGGGTTCAATCCCTTCACACGCATTGGCACTACCGACGGCGTAGCCCAGAAGCATGCGACGCAGACCGAAATGCCAGCTGTTCTGCTCAAGCTCCTCGGGTAACCCCAGGCCCGCGCGTTGCTCGGCATTCATGCCCCAACGCACGCCCGCGCCTTCGCTCCAGCGGTGCAGTGTTGGCAGATCGCGCTCCTCCACACAAAAGCGAGCGCGGAGTGCAGGAACGTCGAGCAGGTCGAGAATTTCACTGACCGGGAAACGACTGTCGGGAAGCTTGAGCAGGTGTTCGACCGCGATCAGCAGTGGATCACGTCCACGTTGACCCTGATCGGCCAATGTGAAGGGGATGAACCGCGAATCATGGCGATCAAGCTGACCGAACACTGCGCGGATATGTGGTGCGTAGCTATCGACGTCAGGCACCATCACGATCACATCGCGCGGACGCAGATCCTGGTTGGCACTGAAGCGTGCCAGAAGTTGGTCATGCAGTATTTCGACTTCACGTTGAGCGCTGTGGGCAACATGAAAGCGGATCGACTCGTCCTGCGCCAGATCGACCGCAGGCCAGTGCTCACGGGTTTCATTGAGTGGGCGCAACTCCAGGATATCGTCCTGTAGTTGATTGAGCAGATTGTGTGGCTGAGTTTCGCTGAACAGGTCTATGCGGCCGTCGCGAAAAGCCGCGCGATAGCTATTGGGATCGTCATAACTGTCGAGCAGGTTGATGTAGTCCCGGCCTTGTTTGCCCCACGCAGCCAACAGTGGATGGGCGTGTTGATGCAGTACGTCAGGGTCCAGCACTGTGGGCATTCCAGTCTTGCGCGATTGCCGCTTGTATTGATGCCGCAGCAGATCTTTGTCGGCGACAATATCGGCCCAGTGGTGTCGGCACGGGTTGTGTACACACAGCAGGACCTGACTGAAACGCGCAAGCCCGGCCAGTGCTTCAAGCACCTGGGCTGGCAGCGAAGAAATCCCGAAAACGATCACTCGCGAAGGCAATCCCGCAGGAGCTTCGGCAAGATTGTTGATGCGCTCGATGAATCGTTGGTGAACGCCGGCACGACTCTGTGCCATACCCTGTTCCCCCACGTCATCCAGCAGCGCACGCCACAACTCTGCCTGCCAGCAACTGGTCGGCGGCAGTGGTTTTACTTCTCCCCTGACGCTGCGCAACTGATGTCGACCTTCGGCCCAGTCCTCCAGCCAGTCGGCCCGGTACACCTGATATTGGTCGAAAAGATCCGCCAAGCGTTCGGACAATTGATAACGCTTGCGCAGATCGGTGTCGTGGGTGAGGAAACGTTGCAACGGCTCGAAATGCGGGCGATCAATGACCTGTGGAAGGAGGCGCATGAGACGCCAGGTCAGCGGGGCCTTATCGAGCAGGGATTTGGGAGGAATTTCATCTCGACCCAACACCATGCGGTATAGCTGCCACATGAAGCTGCCTGGCAATTGCACATCAATCGCTGCCGCGATGCCGCAACCTCCGAGGTCGTCGTCCTCTGGATCTTCAGCCAAAGCCAATTTGAGCCACTGGGCAATACCGTTGCTCTGCACCAGAGCTATTTCGTTTTCCAGCGGGGCCAGTGGATAACGTCGCATTATGCTGATCACAAGGCTGCGCAGTTCGTCCAGGCTATTGCTCTGGACCACCATGAATGCAGCGTTGAGGGACTGGGCGTCCGGCATAAGGGTTTCCTTGGAGAAGTACAAAAGCCAGGGCAGAACCTTAGCATTGTCGGCAGGGTATGACAGCCGGACGGCGTCCGTGAATGCTGTACGAACTTTCCTGCGGGCAAAACAAAACCCCAACTGCTTTCGCAATTGGGGTTTCGGAATTTAATCTTGACGATGACCTACTCTCACATGGGGAAACCCCACACTACCATCGGCG
>Ga0163162_10000093_pt1 | contig 82738 bp, 66 predicted proteins | sample S55metaG_FD_115310 | JGI IMG/M metagenome (GOLD analysis project Ga0163162, IMG submission 115310) | Switchgrass rhizosphere microbial communities from Kellogg Biological Station, Michigan, USA - S5-5 metaG | ecosystem: Host-associated > Plants > Roots > Rhizosphere > Soil | place: USA...
AGGTTAGAAAAGGAATAGGTTATTGGAGTAGTTCCTGTTTCTGGTGCAGGGCTTCCAGTACATTTTTTACATGAGAAAAACGTAGTAATCAATATTAAGTATAGAATACAGTTTTTAAGCATTAAATGGATAAATAATGGTTGCCCGAAAGGCAACCATTAAGTGTGTGTATGTATAAATTACAATTAGTATCCAGGGTTCTGGGTTAATAAACCACCGCTTAGATCAATTTCTGTTTGAGGGATTGGCCAAACTTCATTTTTATTTGCCTTCCAACCTTTTATACCAAAAACAGCAGCACCGCGTCCTTGTCTAATTACATCAAAATAACGATCGTATTCCATTGCAAGCTCAACTTGTCTTTCATTCCAGATGGCATTGCGCAATGTGGTTTGATCTGTTGATGTAACTTTAGGTAAAATTGCGGTATTACCTTGTCTAGCCCTTGCTCTAACAATCTCTAACGAACTGATGGCCTGTGTAGAATTTCCTAACTCATTGGCTGCTTCCGCATTCATTAATAATACGTCTGAATAGCGCATAACACGGAAATTTTGTTGACAACCTTCGTTATAACCGTCTCGAAACAAGTTAAACGGTACATACGATTTTTGATTATACATAGGATTATCATTATCTGTTGGAATAACATCACCTTCTGGTGTAGTTTCTCCTCTAAAAATAATGGTCGCATCCTTTCTAGGGTCAGTAATATCAAATGCCGAAGCAAGGGCTGCAGTTGGTACATTAAAGCCCCATCCACCTCCTTTAATTCCTCTAACACCCTGTACTTGTGAATACTGAGAGTTTGATGCCCCTGGATTTCCCACTACTAAAGCACATTGAATTTCGAAAATAGATTCTGGTCCGTTTTCATTTGCGATTCTAAAAACCTGTTCAAAATTAGGGAGTAAAGAGTAACCCATTGTCATTACCGAATTGGTTAACGATAATACATCTGCCCATTTTTTCTGATACATTGCAACTTTTGCATGTAAACCTAATGCTGCGCCCTTAGTAGCGCGGCCTAAGTCGGCTGCAGGATAGCTTTGAGGTAATATGTTTGCTGCATCATTCAAATCGGCCTCAATTTGCGCATAAACCATAGCTTTAGGCGATTTTGGGATATTGTATTGACTGGTTTCTTTAGGAACTGTTAATCTTAACGGAATATCTCCAAAAGCTCTAACAAGACGGAAATAAGATAGTGCACGTACAAATTTTGCCTCTGCTAAATATCGTGACTTTAAGCTTGCATCCATGTTTATTTTGGGAACATTATCCAATACCTGATTACAATAATTGATATTTTGATATTGAGCACTCCAAAAACCAGATAATTGGCCATCAGAAGCATCTACTGTAAAAGTATCATAACTATTAAAAAATGTGCCGTCAGTTGGGCTACTACCTTTTTCTGCCTCATCTGATCCAGTACTTTCAATTGCAATTGCTGGAAAAGCAGTATTTCCCCATGCCCTAAGACCTGCATATATTGCATTAACTCCTTTAGTCGCATCATCAGAGGTTTGCCAGAATACCTGACTTGCCTGTTGTGCTTGAGCGGGAACATCTAAAAAGCTTTTTTTGCAAGATGGAGTGATGGTTAAAATACCAATAAAACCAACTCCTACTATCGCTTTTATATAATTATTTGTTAAATTCATTTTCATGATAAATGGGATTAAAAAGTAACGTTTACACCAAAATTGTAAGTCGCATAAAGCGGATAAACATTAGCATCAAGACCAGCATTCAAAGTAGTATTGCTTAGGCCAGAAATTATTTTAGCTGCATTGTCTACAGCAGCAGGGCCAACCTCAGGACTAAAACCTTTATATCCAAAAATGTTCAGCGCATTTTGTGCGTTTGCATAAAATCTTATTTTTTGGATTTTCCATTTATTAAGAACAGTTTTTGGAAGTGTATAACCCAACTGGATATTGCGCACCCTAAAATAAGAGCCGTTTTCTACATAAAAAGAGTTTGGACTTGAGTTAGCTGCAGAACCAACATTTGCTGATGGATAGGTGTTAGATGTACCTGCTCCATGCCATCTGTTATCATAAAAATCTTTGGTGAAGTTTTCATTTCCATAACGGAAAGCAATGTTCGAATTATATACTTGAACACCGGCAACACCTTGAAAATCTAAAGCTAGATCGAAGTTTTTATAAGAAAAAGCAGTATTAAAACCATAGTTAAATTTAGGGTTTGGATTACCTAATGTAACTTTATCTCTAGAGTCAACTACTCCATCGCCATTAGTATCCTGATATTTAAAGTTACCGGGAGCGGCACCTGATTGGGTAGGGGATGCTGCAATATCAGCTGCGTTTTGAAAAATGCCTACTACCTTATAACCATAAAACTGTCCAATTGGTTCACTAACTACCGTTCTTGTTACTAAATAGCCATTGGTTACACCAATGCTTCCTGAATAAATTGGCGTTGCGCCTGATTCTACTGATAATACTTTGTTTTGGTTATAGTTTAAGTTTGCTCCGAATGAGTAAGCAAATCCACCATCTGTTTTATCACTCCAGTTTACAGAAAGATCAATACCTCTGTTTTGAATATCTGCCTGGTTACCCAAAACCTGATTGTCAACCGTTCCTAAATTAAAGAAAGTTGGAAGGAAGAAAATAGCCCTTGAAGTTTTTCTATTATAATAATCGGCTTCAACAGTCAATCTGTTCTTTAAAAATGCAGCTTCGAAACCAACGTTTATTCCCACACCTCTTTCCCAAAAAATACTTGGCGGAACAACCGTATTGATACTGGCGCCTGTTGCTGGCGTATTATTAAAAATAGCAATTAATGAAGCATTTTGCGCTATCAGTTGGGTTGCTGGATTAGAAGGAACATTTGCATTTCCTACCTTACCCCAACTACCGCGGATTTTTAAATTGTCAAAAATATGTTGATCCTTCATAAAATCTTCCTGAGTTACCAGCCATCCGGCTCCAACAGATGGGAAATATCCCCAAGTATCAAATCCGAAAAATTGAGAGGCTCCATCGGCACGGATTGAAGCATTTAACAAATATTTGTTTTTGAAAGAATAGTTAGCTCTGGCAAAATAAGATGCAAAAGTTGTTAATGCGCCAGCATCAAGTATGTCACGTGTTGTTGCATCACCCAAGGCAAGATAAAGATCACTTTCGCTGTTATAAGGTACATTGGTAACTCCTGCATTTAATGTATATGTCTTTCTGCGCTGTGCCGATTGACCCACCAAAATCGTTAGGTTGTGGTCTTCTTTAAATGTATTCTGATAAGTTAAAGTATTTTCTACAATCCAATTACGGGTTTCTATGCGCTTGATGTCTAATTGACTCACGTCTCTTTTTTGAGCAAAAGTAGCATAATATGCAGGAGCGTATGTACGTGTTTCAGATTGACCAAAATCGCCACCAAAACTTGTCTTTAAAGTAAAATGTTTGGCGAACTTTAATTCCGCATACACATTTCCTGTGAATTGATAGTTTTTTGTTTTCTGGTTAAAGAAATCAAGTGTTGCCTGTGGATTGAAGTTGGCTCCATCACCAAGTTTTTGTGCATTCGGATCCCCGTAACTTCCATCTGGATTAAATACGGCCACTGTTGGCGATGCAGAAAACAATTGGTGGAATATACTTATCGGTGCATCATTAGAGTTGTTCATTACACCTGTAACATTATATCCAACTTTTAAAGGTTTAAATACCTGGAAATCGTTTGATAAACGGGCCGTATATCTTTTAAAATTATTGTTTTTAACGATCCCATCCTGATTTAAATAACCCAATGACAAATTATAAGTTGACTTTTCTGAGCCCCCCATGATTGATATTTGATGGTTAGTAACCATTCCATTATGAAGAATTTGGTTGTACCAATTGGTTCCTTCACCTAAGCTTGATGCGTTTGAGAACAATGGAGCAGATCCATTAGAAGCGTATAACTCATTAATAATTGTACCATACTCTGTTGCATTTGCCATCTTCACTTGGTTGGTTACTTTTTGAAAACCCACATAACCATCATAATTAATAGTTGGTTGCGAATTAAGCTTTCCCTTTTTTGTTGTTACAAGTACTACTCCGTTAGCAGCTCTAATACCATAAATAGATTGAGCAGAAGCATCTTTTAATACGCTAAGGTTCTCAATATCCCCTGGATTCAAAAAGTTAATATCATCATACCAAACACCGTCTACTACATATAATGGCTTATCGTTACCGAAAATAGTACCTAATCCCCTGATGCGGATCTGAGGTGATGAGCCAGGTGCGCCATTGTTGGTAATAGAAACACCTGCTACTTTACCTTGTAAGGCACTGACAGCATTTGTTGATGCCTGCTTTGAGATTTCCTCCCCTTTAACTGAAGCTACCGATCCTGTAACATCAATTTTTCTCTGGGTACCATAACCCACCACCACAACCTGCTCTAATTGTTGCGTTGATGATGCCAATGATACGTTAATGGTAGTTTGATTGTTTACAGACTGCTCAAGTGCTGTATAACCTACAAAGTTGAATACTAGTGTGGCATTTGCCGGCGCGTTAATGGAATAGTTGCCGTTTACATCTGTTTGGGTGCCACTCTGTGTGCCCTTTATTAAAATAGATACGCCTGGTAATGGAGTTTTGTCACCTCCATCAATTACTTTACCCTTTACGGTAAGGTTTTGCGCTAGTGCTACGTTAATTGTTAGCAAACAAAATGCAGCGAGAACAGAAATTCTTGTAAAGATTCTTTTCATGCTTTATTATAAATTTTAGTTTAATTGTTAGTTAAATGTGAGGTTGTTTTTGTTGATGTGCAAGTGTTTTTACCTCTACATTAATACATCATCTTGCTTTGTGGGGTATCTCACATCATTAAACCAAATGTGATTTTGGCCTAAAAACGCATTTTTTTGGATTTTAACATCATATTAACATATATACAAGTGTATAAATCACACTAAGTATTTTGTGGGGTAGTAAAAATGATTGTGAGAGGTAATGATGTAGTGCTAATTTTATAATATCAAATAGGAATTAGGCGATATTCCTGATTTTTGTAGATTTTATCAGCATAATTTTTATTCAATTTTATAATTTAAAAATGAAAAAGTTGAGTCCTTATTCATGGTTAGAGTTCCATTAAAAATTCTGTGAGATTTTTATCGTGTGGTACTTCGAGCTTTTTACGTAAGCGATAGCGGCGTATTTCTACCCCACGTAAACTAATGTTTAATAGTGATGACATTTCCTTACTGCTCATGTTCATCCGCAGGTAAGCACAAAGTTTTAAATCATTCGGAACAAGATCAGGATGCTGTGCCTTTAACTTTTTAAAGAAACTTTCATGCGCTTCGTTAAAACTATTTTCAAACAAGTGCCAGTCACGTTCATCATTCATCCCGTCGTTTATTACTTTTTGTATCTTACGGGTCTGCTCATCAGAAAGTTTCTTGCCATTTTCGTCTTTCAGCTTGGTGATGTCGTCAGCAAGTTTTTGGAGCAATTCGTTTTTATAAACCAACGTCATTGCCGAGTTGGCCAACTCCCTATTTTTCGAAGCCAGTTCGGCCTGCAGTTTCTCTGTTTGTAATTTAATAATCTGCTTTTCGCTGATTTCGGCTTCCTGCCTAAACCTTTCCTGTTGCTCGGCTTTTAAGCGATCGGTAATCTTTTGACTATCGCGCTTTAGTTTCCTTTCATATATCTTTTTACCCAGGATTAAAACCACTACAAATAGGATGGTGTATAATAAAATGGCCCAATTGTTCAGGTACCATGGGCGTAAAATGGTAAATGTGTAAAGTGTTTCGGTACTAACTGTATTGTCGTCAACTTTTGCCCGCACTTTAAAAGTATACGTGCCTGCGCTTAAATTGGTGAAATCTTTCTGTGTAGCATAAGTCCAGTCAGACCAGGCGTGGGAGTAACCTTCCAGGTAAAACTGATACCTTACTTTAGCCTGCCTGTAATATGGCAAGGCGTAAGAGATCCGGATATTATTCCTGCTGTTATGAATTTCTGTTGATTCCTCATCATTTCCAGCTTCGCTGATTAGCGAGAATTTATCGGTAATGTCTTCAACACGCCTGATTAAAATAGTCGGCAGTTTTTTCTTTTCCTGATTGAGCTGAGCAGTAGGATTGTAGATTACAAAACCATCATCAACACTGATCAGGTAAATAGAATTGCTAATGCGACTGATATTTTCATAGTATTGTACCATCCGGCCATCCAAAATACTAAATTGATTTGAATCGATTCCTACCTTGCCCGGCTCGCTAAAGTTAACCAGAGCAGTTTTACCATGATTTATAAACCAATATTTTTTACTGCCAGCAGGGATAATTTTGTTAGAGGTTTCGAAAGAACCCAGGCTTTTATTCAGTACTTCGTATTTGGTGAATTTATTGCTCAGGTCGTCATAGGTATAAAAACCTGCATCAGATGAAAAAACAATCTTATTCTCCAGGTTGAAAATGTTAATGTTATAATTACCGGGTAAACCATTCTTCTCATCGAAGTATTTAGTACTGGTTACTTTGGTGTAATCCGGACTAAGGCTCAATTTAAATAAGCCTTTGTAGGCATGGCCAACCCAGATATCGCCTCTGTTATCTTGTTCAACATATCTTGAAGGCGCTGTAAAACCAGCTATTTTGCCTGAAAACTTTAATTCTGCACCTGACGACTTGGTAAATAAAGATAAGCCTGTATAAGTTCCCTGAATAAGGTAATTTGGGTTTGAATTAAGTCTCTTGATGGTCCAGCCACCTGCCAACCTTGATATCCATTCGATTTTATCACCCAGAACTTTAAACGTACCACTGTTATGGCCGCAAATTAGTTCATTATCGATAATGGCCAGCTCCCAAACCTGACCCTGTGAATTGGGAATTAAACGGAAATTGAAGGGAAGAAGATTATCTGGTGACCACTCGCTGTAAAATAACCCCTGATTCGTGCCGAGGTAAATTTTATTGTTGAAAATAATACTGGAATAAACCGTTCCAAACTGACCCGTTTTATCAAAATAAAAATATAAGGGCGAATTGAGTTCTATTCGGTCGATGCCGTTATCTAATCCTGCCCAAAGGTTTTGCTCGTTATCCGCATATACGCTTAAAACTGTATTATTTTGTAAACCGCTCGATTTATTGATCCGCTGCACAATTTTTCCATTCTCATCTATTATGATCAAACCGTTGAGAATGGTGCCATATGCAAAATACTTGCCCAGCAAACTTACGCCGTTGTTAAGCTGATAGGTTTTAAGGTAATTATTAGCGGGTGTATTTAGAGGTGTAAAATCTTTACCGTTGTAAGTAAATAATCCTTGTTTACTGGTTCCAATGATCAGGCCGTTATTCTTATAAGGAAGAATAGATAATATCCCTTCTTTGCCCAGCTTTTCACTTTTAGGGATAAAAACTAATTTATTGCCACTCAGTTCAAATAAACCTTTTTCCAGCACCTCGATAAAATACCTGTTGTTTACCTTGTGCAAAAAAAGAAATGAAGATGGTGATTTTATCACCTCTATTTGGTTGTTCTTATAAATAAATATTTTGGAAAAAGACTGGAAGATTACTCTATCCGGATCTACATAGATTTTCCATACCTCATCATCAATTTTTATGTCTTTCGGCAACAAATTGGTAAGAGAATGGTAACTTAATTTATTGTTTTTAATTGCCCAGTAGCCAAACTCACCAAAGCTACCGGTATAAATTTTTCCTTTGTTATCGGTGGCAACTGCTCTAACAATCTGTCGGTTTGGCATTTGGTATTTCTGCCAGTAACGTCCATCAAAAGTTAACAATCCTTCAGCATTGCCAAAGTACATTACACCATTTTGATCTTTGGCTATACTCCAGTTCTGGTTTCCTGACGAATAAGTAGCTTTTGGGTAATTTTCGATGTACGGAACGCCTATACTTTTTATTTCTGATGCAGCGCTGGTTATAGCAAAGCAGGATAATAGTAGTAAAAGCCTGAAGTAGTTTAGCATAAACTGTTATTGGGTAAACCCATTATAGCACAAAGTAATGAAAAATTGTTTAAAATAGGCGGGCGGTGGCAGATGTAAACGAATCAGACACGAAAAAGATCGAAATTTCAATAGTTTCTAAAATTGCCGTCATTTCGAGCGGAGTGCAACGAAGTCGAGAACCCGAAGGCTCTGCGAAGCAAAATCTATCTCAAGAGATCTCTCCATTTCACTGCGTTTCATCCGATAGCTATCGGATCGAGATGACGGTCTTTTTATTTAATTTCTTTACCCCTTCATCGCTACAGGCTGCGGTACCTTTACATAATAACCCGTTCCATCATAAGGGCGTTTGCGTGGATTGGTTGTACATGCTACGGAGCAGCAACCCTGAAGCTGTTCACCACAGGCATCGCATTGGGTAATATGCTCGTTGCATTCTGGATTGGCACAGTTGATCATTTTTGGCGTAGTAACACCACAATTGTAGCAAACTGAAACTACTGTTGGATTAACCTGGTTTACATCTACAGCTATGCGATTATCAAATACATAACATTTACCCTCAAAATCTTTTCCGCCGGCTTCCTTACCATATTTAATGATACCGCCGTGCAATTGATAAACATCGTTAAAGCCATGGTGCAACAATAGGGCAGATGCTTTTTCGCATTTAATCCCTCCAGTGCAATAGGTTAGTATTTTCTTGTCTTTATATTGGGCAAGCTGATTAATCTGCTCCGGGAAATCACGAAAATTCTCGATATCAAGCGTTAGTGCATTTTTAAATTTACCGAGGTTATGTTCGTAATTCGAGCGTACATCAAGAATTATTACATCCTCATCATCTTTCATTTTCATGAAATCGACCGGCTCTAAATGTTTACCCGTTTGTTTGTTCGGATCAATAATCGAAGTATCTCTTAATCCAGAATGTACAATTTCCGATTTGTAACGGCAGTGCATTTTCAGGAAAGAAAGTTCTTCAACATTATCAATCTTAAATTCAGTTTTGGCAAACCTTTCGTCCGCATGTATAGCTTCCATATAGGCTTTACAGGCTTCGGCAGTGCCAGAAACGGTACCGTTTAAACCTTCGTCGGCAACGATAATACGGCCAACTAAACCTAATGATTTACAAAATTTAAGGTGATCGGCAGCAAATTGTTCTGCCTCTGCTATGTAACTATAGCAATAGTAAAGTAGTGTTTGATATTTTTTCATAACGCTGTTGATACCGTTGCAAACGGCGTTTAAAGCTGGGCAAAGATAGTAAAAAAGGTTGAAGGCGAAAAGGTTGAAGGTAGAAGGTTTTTTATAATGTAAAATGGAAAATGTAAGATGGAATTGCCAACCGGCTTCACATCGTCCTGTTTCCTGGATAGATAAATTATATAAAAATGTAAAATGGATAATGTATTGCCTGCCATCATCCATCTTACATCAAATATCTTCCATCCTAGAAGCCATAAGATATTCTAAATCCTTGAGTTAGCTTGGTTCCGCCATCATATGCAAAACCATAACTTGCCCGCAATACCAGGCGTTGAATACCAAAATAAAATTCTTTGTAATTCCTTTTTTCAGGAGATGATAAATAACCACCCCCAATAAATTCTTCAAGCTTCGCTTTACGCAACAATGGAATTTTGTTCATAAAGAAACCCGCGAAATTATGTTCTAAGTGGGCTTCGAAATATTGTTGGTTGGTACTGAACTGGTAAAAATCTAAATATTGAAATTTCCTTAAATTTGGAGGAAATATGGTAGAAATGTTACCTGCGAAATGTTTAAAATCAGGGTAATACATGTTTTTGTTGTTCAGGAACTTGCCTACGCCAGCTAAAAACGAGGTATATCCCCATAATCCCATTCCGATCCTGTCTTGTGATACTTCGAGTTTTACAAAATCGTAGTCAATATCGCTGTTCAGTACACCATTAAAGCCTTTTTTATACAATAACGTCACTTTTGGAAACTTCGATTCGGTATAAAACTTACCATCCGGACGGGTAATATATTGTTGTCCAAAAGTATAGGTTAAACTTGCCGTGGCGCTAAACGAATTATAGGTTGGGAAAAGTGGTGTGTCTGCTGTTGGGTTGAAAGGGTTGTTCGAAGTAAATTCGCGGTCTTTCGCATCTATAAATTTAAAGGTAGAGTTATTCTTGAGGCTTTTATTCCTGCTGTAATCTATAGCCAGACTTCCTTGCAGGCCTGAGGTCAGTTCTCGGGTAGTATTAATATTTATAAAACTCTTTTCGTAAAATTTGGCAAAGTTTTTCTCATAAAATAATGAGTTGATGGTATTGCCCAACTGTGTCATAGAGCCCAGATTGTTCAGATCGAATATGCCCGTTCCGAACGAGGCACCTACACTGGCGCGCTTAAACGGGTTGTAATAATAACTTCCGCTTAAATTTCCGGTAAGCTTCTGGTTGGCAAATCCGTATCTCAACTCTGGTCGAACAGAATAAGATCTTCTATTCTCAAATTCCTTTTTATAAGTAACACCGTATTTAATGGCGAAACCTTCTACCGTATTGTAAAATATAGCCCTAAGTACTGGGTCGAAAGACCAATATTCCTTATCATATCTATCGTTAACGCTATATCCGTGTAACAACAATTTGCCTATCCCAAACTTATTGTTGTCTTTTTCTAAAGAATCGAGGTATTTTTTTGATTCTTTTAATTTGGCAACACTATCTTTTTTAACGTAATTGATTTTTTCATCTGCGGTTAAGGGGATAGGCCTGTTGTTTTTCCAGTAAACGGAATCTTTTTTATTTACCATTTCGGTAACCTTTAAGATTTCGCCATTGAAAAAGTTTTTTGGGAATTTAGGGTCGAGGTTGTAATTGCTGTAAATCCCTACAAAATAACCAGCGATTTTAAACCCTAGCACATTGCCCGCAAATTGAAAATTAATGGCGGTAGGCATGTAAACTTCATTAACCTTGGTAAACTGTTGGCTAATGTTTAAGGTATCTATAAAGTTGATCCCTGCGTTTTTAGTCAGGTATACATCGGTGTTGTAAATTCTCCAGCTATCATCAACAATATAAATAATCCCTCTAAAAACCGGGTCGTTTTCACGGCGCGGGATTACTTCTATTTTATTGATGGTTTCTCCATTTTCTTTGCTTTCACCGAGTAATTTGTACTTGTAATAAAAAAGGGCGTTATCTGCAATGGGAGAGATAAATCCCCTTGCACTCAATTTGTTTTCGAGCAGGTAATTATCGTAAAAATTGATGATCAGATCAGATGCCTTGTTAAAACTGAAAGCATTGTTTCTACCCGCAACTTTTGAAGAAATCATTTCTTCGTGCACATCATTAGGCCGTCTGAAATTGAACTTGCTCTGCGATTCTGATAAATAGATAATGCCTTTACGGTTGGTATCTAGTTCTAAAACTTTCTGGATATCCCGCCCGAAAAACTTTTTCGGTGCGCCCCTTAAACGCTGAACACCTTTAATATACACATCGCAACTGAAAGCCTTAACCTCATCTAAGTGATTTTTTCGTTCTTTAATCGCTTTACGGATAATCACATAAGCCGGATCCTCGGCATTTGCACTGATATTTACGTTTTCTAAAGTATAACTCTCTGGTGTTAGTGTTACATTAAGCGAAATATCGGTTGTCGAATTTACAATATGCTCCTGCTGTTTGTAACCTACAGCCCTAAAACTTAAGGTATGCTCACCGCTTTTCACCTTGATCGAATATTTTCCATCAACATTTGCAGAAGTTCCCGAAGTAGTGTTTTTTAAATAAACAGATGCAAATGGAACAGGTTGTCCGTTCGTATCTTTAATAATGCCAGTAACTGTAAAATGTTGTGCAAATGCAAAATTGGTGATGCCGCAAAAAAATAGGAGTGCGAAAATTCTTATCATATGTTGGGTTAGTAAGCTATAAATATCGAATAACTTTAACACTATACACATAGGTTGGTGTTAAAGTTTGTTAAGATCGAAAAAAAAACCGTGATAAATGGTTTTTAAAAATTCATCACGGGAATATTGATCTGAACAGAGAAACATTTGTATACAAAATATAAGGATAAAATTGCCATTTTAGGTCGGAAAAGACTTTTTTTTATAACTTTGAAGTCAAATCAACCATATAAAAAGGGCCATGTATAAAACATTACAACCTGTTCTCCAAAAGGAACTTGAAGAAATTGAAAACGCTGGATTATTTAAACGTGAACGGATCATCGTTACCCCTCAGGGGGCCGACATTAAAGTAAGCGGTGGTACTGAAGTGGTTAACTTTTGTGCAAATAATTATTTAGGGCTTTCTTCTCATCCAAAAGTGATAGAAGCAGCTAAAAAAGCAATCGACGATCATGGCTATGGAATGTCTTCGGTACGTTTTATCTGCGGTACACAAGATGTGCACAAGGAACTTGAAGCAAAGATCTCTAAATTTTTAGGTACGGAGGATACCATTTTATATGCTGCTGCTTTTGATGCAAACGGCGGCGTTTTTGAACCATTATTTAATGCAGAAGATGCTATTATTTCTGATGAGTTAAATCACGCATCCATTATAGATGGGGTTAGATTGTGTAAGGCACAGCGTTTTCGTTATAAAAATGCCGATATGGAAGATTTGGAGAAACAGTTAATTGCGGCCAAAGATTGCAGACACAGGATCATTGTTACCGATGGTGCTTTCTCTATGGACGGATCTGTGGCTCCCCTGGATAAGATTGCAGATTTAGCCGATAAATATGAAGCATTGATCATGATTGATGAGTCGCATTGTACTGGTTTTATCGGTAAAAACGGTCGTGGAACACATGAACATTTTAATGTGATGGACCGGATCGATATCATTACAGGTACTTTGGGTAAAGCTTTAGGCGGTGCGTCTGGTGGTTTTACTTCGGGTAAGAAAGAAATTATCGATATGTTACGCCAAAGGTCGCGTCCTTATCTGTTCTCTAATACTTTGGCGCCGGCAATTGCAGGTGCATCTATTGCGGTATTGGATATGTTGAGCGAAACTACATCATTAAGGGATAAATTAGAAAAGAATACCAAATATTTCCGCGAAAAAATGACGGAGGCAGGTTTTGACATTAAGCCTGGGTTCCATCCAATTGTTCCGGTAATGTTATACGATGCTAAAATTGCACAGCAATTCGCGGCTAAAATGTTGGAAGAAGGAATTTATGTAATCGGGTTCTTTTATCCGGTAGTACCTCAGGGCAAAGCCAGAATCCGCGTGCAATTATCAGCCGCGCACGAGCAACATCATTTAGATAAGGCCATAGCCGCATTTACTAAAGTAGGAAAAGAATTAGCGGTAATTTAAAACCTTATAATTTTATATAAACAACAAAAGCCGCTCAAAGCGGCTTTTGTTGTTTATGGGTTCATTTTCTTTTATAATGGCATTGTAAACAGATTATTTGAACTCATTAGCCCTGAAATTATTGGATAATTTGCTGTATATTTGAAGCCATGTTACAGGACAAAATAACACAATATACAGAGAAAATTAATGCTTTCGTAACTGAAAAAGCAGACGAGTTAGAGCAATTCCGCATTAAGTATTTAGGAAGTAAAGGCATCATAAAAGAGATTTTCGACGAATTCAAATCTGTTTCTGTTGAAGAAAAAAGATCGTTGGGAAAGGTTTTAAACGAATTTAAACAACTTGCAGAATCAAAATACCTCACGCTAAAGGAGTCAACAGAAAGCACTGATACCAAAAGTGAAAATTCTCAATTGGATTTAACTTTGCCAGGCGAAGGTTTCGAAATTGGTTCACGGCATCCTTTAGCTTTGGTGCGTAGAGAAATTGTAGAGATTTTTGCCAAACTAGGTTTTACTGTAGCAGAAGGTCCTGAAATTGAAGATGATTGGCATAATTTCTCAGCCCTAAACTTCCCTGAAGAGCATCCTGCCAGAGATATGCAGGATACTTTCTTTATTAAAAAAGGTGGAGAGAAAGGCGATATTGCTTTACGTACGCATACCTCTTCGGTACAGGTGCGCATGATGGAGCAAGGCCAGCCACCGTTCAGGGCAATTATGCCGGGCCGTGTTTACCGTAACGAAGCTATTTCTGCCCGTGCACACTGTTTTTTCCATCAGGTGGAAGGTTTGTATGTTGATGAAAATGTGTCTTTTGCAGATTTAAAACAGACTTTGTTTTATTTCGTGCAGGAATTATATGGAGAAGGTACAAAAGTGCGTTTCCGTCCATCATATTTTCCTTTTACCGAACCATCTGCAGAGATGGATATTTCTTGTACCATTTGTAAAGGTGCCGGCTGCCAGCTTTGTAAATACAGCGGTTGGGTAGAAATTTTGGGCTGTGGTATGGTAGATCCAAATGTTTTAGAAAACTGTGGTATAGATTCCAAAAAATACAGCGGTTTTGCATTCGGAATGGGGATAGAACGTATTGCCAATCTGAAATATGTAATTAAAGATTTGCGTTTGTTCTCTGAGAACGATGTACGTTTCTTAAAGCAATTTAAATCTGCTTTAATTTAATGATGAAATATCTATATAGTATATTGTTTGTACTCCTGATCGTTTCGGGTTGTGGTAAAGACCAGGGTTTTATTCCTGATGTACCGGTAAACTTTAATGTAACGATAACGGAGTTTAGCTTAAAGGCGGTAAACAATGTCTTAGTCGTTTCAAACAATGGAGTAGGCGGATTGCTCATTGTAAAAACACCACTTGGAGGATATGTTGCCTTTGATCGATGCAGCACTGTAAACCCGGAAAAGATTTGCAAGGTAGCACCTGATGATAGCGGTGTAACGGCTACCGACCCTTGTTCGGGCGCTAAATTTTCACTGCTTGATGGGAGTCCGCAAAAAGCACCTGCCGAAAGAAGCCTAAAAGCCTATAATATTTCTTTGCAAGGCAACACATTATTACACGTAAGCAATTAAAATGGAAGCTGAAAAAATAAAAGAAACAGTAAAAAAGGCTGCCAAAGAATTATTTAGAAAATACGGTTATCATAAAACCAGTGTAAATGAAATTGCAAAAAAGGCCCGCATAGCCAAAGCAACCATTTACAAATATTTTGAGAGTAAAGAGCAGGTTTTGGATAGTATTCTGATGGATTACCTGGATCAGAACCTTTATGAGATATTAAACAATAAAGTAAGTTACGCTTCAGAAGAAGAACACTTAAAAGCTTTGGTAATGAAAACAAGCCGCTTATCATTTACGGCATGTAATGAGTTTATCGGCTGGGATTTTGTGCGCGAAAATGCAAACTCACAAGAGTTTTTGAAACATTTATCAGATCAGCTGGAAGCTTTATTGTTAGCCGCTTATCTGCAATTGGATAACTTTAAAAATAATCCGGCAAGGAGAGAAGGATTGGCATTTTTGCTAAAAGCAAGTAAAAGTATTGTGTTTTCATTTGCGTTTACTTCAGTTAGCGATTCAGATGTGCGTAAGAACTTTGTAAGTTTCCAGAAAGAAATACTGCCATTTTTGGTAAAAGCCGCACTATAAATTATGAAAAGTCGTCATCTCGACCGGAGCATAGCGGAGTGGAGAGATCTATCGAGTTTAAATTTGGTTTGACACTTCGCTAAAGCGTAAACATATTTATTAGTTAGGATGTCGTAGCGAGACGCTACGACTAGAAGGTGCCACAACTAGAGCCGCACTATAAAAGAAGTCGTCATCTCGACCGGAGCATAGCGGAGTGGAGAGATCTATCGAGTTTAAATTTGGTTTGACACTTCGCTAAAGCGTAAACATATTTATTGGTAGAATGTCGTAGCGAGACGCTATGACTAGAATTGGGCTCGGTTCAAGGTGATGACACCTGGAAATCGGTATTAATTTGTATATATCTGTGGTTGAAAATTCCACTTATTGATTATAATAATCTTTCATTTTAAATTTCTGCACCGTTCTTTTTACTTTTCCGTCAACCATTTTTTGAGTAATCACAGTAACAATATCAGCAATGCTCGAATCTTCAATTACCGATGAGTCTTCGTAGGGTACGTTTTTAGCGTCAAATTTGTAGTTGATGGTTTTATCAAAACAACATCCGTCCTTTTGGTGGATTGATACCTGTTTTAATTTTTTATCTACATCAAACATCCCTAAGTTTTCACTGGCAAGTTTAGTAAGTTCACTGTTCGGTAGGAATTTGTTTTCTGCTGCTGCCAAATAAATATCATAAGATGGACTCGAATAAGCACCTTTATTACCGTTTCTGATGGCAAGATCTTCTAGGCCGTCGAAATTAAAATCGCCGAAAATTAGAGGTGTTTGGTATTTGCCAAGTTCCAGCCATCCAAGTTTAGCATTTTGAGTTTCTGTTAAGCCGAAATCCAGGTCTTCAGAATGAAAAGTATCTATTTCCCTGCCTGTAACCTTGTCGTAAACAATAACCGTAGCTTTGCCGCCACAGGCATTTCCTTCACATTTATCAACAAAAATTTTGGCCTTGTATTGGTCAGAACTGTTGTTTGCGAGGAATTTAAACTGTGCTTCCGAAGTGCTGGCAATAAGTAAAATACCACAAATGATAATTAAACTTTTCATTAAATATTTTTTGGTAAAATTACGCCAATATCATTTGCTAAAAAGTTAAAAAAGGTTAACGTTTTCTTTTCCTCGTTTTGATATAACTTTGTACTGCAGCTTTGGTGGTAAGCCAATCTCTGCCCTCTTTATAAGCATCTATTTTGCCTTGCCTGGCCAATAGACTCACATACTCTTGGCCATAAGGAACATCAGGTTCTGAAACGATATTTGATATGGGTTCGTAATCTCCATAATGGTTTCCGGGCAATGCATTGATGTAAATATTTAATGAGCGCTCTAGGGCCTGCAGCATTAATAAACAAAGTTTATGGTAATTACCCTTGTTGGCTTGGTTAAGTGCTTCGTAGTATTTCTTTCTGTCGTTTTTAAGGATGATTGCAGGAGGGAAGCCATTTCGCATAAGTAGTAAATTCATGGCAAGCCTCACCGTACGCCCGTTCCCATCAAAAAAAGGATGGATCCAAACGAGTTTATGGTGGAAAATAGTAGACAATACAATATCATTTAACCCCAGTGGATTATCGTTAATAAACCTGATTAGCTGATCTAGTAGATCAGAAACCTTATTGGCATTGGGTGGTGTAAAGTTTGCACCCACAATGCGTACACCACCATTTCTTAAACGGCCGGCATAATCATCTTCAATACTTCTGAGCACCAAGCCATGAAGCGATAAAATATCAATGCTTCTGAGTGTATAATTTTTATTCACTAAGGTGTACAGGTAATCAATGGCTTTTTCGTGGTTATAGGCTTCGAAATGTTCTCTTAGCGATTTGCCTTTAACAGTCATGCCCTCCTGTAAAACCATTTGGGTTTCTTTCAGGCTTAAGGTGTTTCCTTCTATACTGTTTGAGTTATACGTCCACTCCAGGGTGAGGTCTTCTTTGATGCGATGTAAGGCGCTATTAGGCAATGGCCTTGAAGTTTCTAACCTGGCTTTTTTTTCAAATAACCTTTCTATCTGAGGTAATAACTCTTCTAAATCGCTTAAATCAAAATCCCACATACCCAAAGGTAGTAAATATCGGATGGTATTAAAAATAAATCTATCCGATATTAAAGTTTTTCTCCAAAAAAAATGATAACGTTTATGTTATCATTTTAAAATGCTTTGAGCTATCTTATTCCCACTTAAATACTTTTACCGCTACTGCATAAATACCAATACCCCAGAGTAATAGGATCATGATCTGAAACTTAACATCCCAAAGGCCTAAACCTTCAAATGCTACCTTGCGCATAGCATCATTTAAATAGGTAAGCGGTAGTGCCCGGCTAATTGGTTGTAACCAACCTGGGAAAGCTTCGATAGAAAAGAATGTTCCCGATAATAAAAACTGTGGTAAAGTAACAATGTTCGAAATGGGTGGTACCATACTTTCGCTTTTGGCGATGCCAGAAATAATAAAGCCAAAGCCCATAAACACAATGACACCAAGAGTGGCGAGTATAAGCATATTGACGACCGTGATTGCACCATGCACGAGTGTAAAGCCAAAAAAGAAATGGCCAATTAAAATGATAAATAAAGCGCCAATTAAGGCAAATCCAATACGGGCAATTCCTTCGCCTATTACAATGCTCGAACGCCTTACCGGAGTTGCGAAAAAACGCTTGATTACCAGGGTTTGGCGCAGACTTAGAAAAACGAATGCTGTTCCGAAAACGCCGGTGCTTAATAGCGAAAAACCCAATTGTCCAGGAAGGATGAAATCAATCGTTTTATACTCGCGGCCTGTAATGGTGCTTTCTTTAATTTCTGCAACGGATGGTTTTAAGGTTTTATCGTAAAAGATGTTGTTTAAAACTGATTTTAAAATCCCACCTTTATCTCTCGATGCCGAAGTATAAACCACATTAACCGAATAGGCGGCAGTATTTACTTTTCTGTGTACATCAATCATAGCATCAACATTGCCCTTTTCAAGTAATTTATCAAATTCGGCTTTTGATTTATTTTTTACCAGACGGATCATACCTGTTTTTTCGAGCATACCCATTACCGGGTTATTTACATCAGAACCTGGTGTTACCCCAACATCAATACGCGTTCCACCGCCACCCAGAAAGCCAAAAACGAGTATGAATATCAAGGGGAAAGCAAGGGTGAAAACTACTGCCGAAGGACTCCGCATAATAGACCGGAAACTTGCTTTGGCAAGGGCTAGGGTTGCTTTGGTATTGCTGTAGCTCCTAACCCCTGAAGGAGCGCTTATATTTTGGCCTGGTATATCTTTTTGCATATTGATTGTGCTAGATTCTATTTTGAACTATGTATTAAACTTCGATATTAAGTTCCCTCTTAACGGGAGTAGGTGGCTATTCACGCCATTCCTGACCTGTAAGATTAATGAATACATCTTCCAGATTGGCCTTCTTAACTTCTTTCTTACGCTCAAAACCACTGTTTACTAATTTGTCTATTAAGTTATCAGGCGTATCCAAAGCGATAATTTGTCCGCGTTCTACAAAAGCAACGCGATCGCAAAGCTGTTCAGCCTCGTCCATGTAGTGTGTGGTAATTACAACCGTGGTACCTGCATCTCGGATTTCTGTAATCAGATCCCAAAGATTTCTGCGTGCCTGCGGATCTAAACCCGTTGTAGGCTCATCTAAAAAAATAATCTTTGGTTGGTTGATGAGCGTTGTCGCTATAGAGAAACGTTGTTTTTGCCCACCTGAAAGTGCTTTGTATTTAGCTTTGGCCTTATCCTGAAGATTTACTTTCTTCAGCATCTCCATGGGTTTAATGTTGGCACCGTATAAGCCGGCAAAAAGTTCAATCAGTTCGATCAGGTTTAGATTGGGGTAATAACCAGCGGCCTGTAGTTGCACGCCAATAATCTGTTTAATATCCTGTGGGTGTTTGTCAACAGAAAAACCATCAACAATAATTTCGCCTGATGTTTTGTCTCTCAACGTCTCGATAATTTCGAGGGTAGTGGTCTTTCCAGCACCATTAGGGCCAAGTAGACCAAAAATCTCATGCTCGTATACTTCAAAATTAAGCCCTTGAACGGCCACGAAATCATCATATTTTTTTACCAGATCTTTAACACTGATAATGGCTTTTTTTGTTTCCATGTTGCGAATGTAAGGAGCTTTAAATGAATAGAGAATGAATTTTTGAATACATAGCTGAAAATGTCGGTAAAATGATGTTTTAAGCAGGCGAAAATAGGTTATAAAAGAAATCTGCGGATCGGCAGCTTATCCTTGCCGCAAATCCGCAGATCTTATTATTGTATTTTGGCCTGTAACCTTTGGTCTTTAAACTTTAGTCTTTCTATCTCAAACTTACCAAACCAGTTCACCTTTCATTACTTCAACGAAATCATCAAATAAGTAGCGTGAATCGTGTGGACCTGGAGAAGATTCCGGGTGATATTGAACCGAGAAAGCTTTTTTACCTTTTACACGGATTCCTTCGATTGATTTATCATTCAGGTTAACGTGTGTAATTTCTACTTTATCAGAGTTCCTAACCTCATCTGGAACTACGCCAAAGCCATGGTTCTGTGAAGTAACTTCGCAGTGGTTTTTGATAATGTTTTTAACAGGGTGGTTTAATCCACGGTGACCATTAAACATTTTCATGGTACCGATACCGTTAGCTTCGGCCAATAACTGGTGACCTAAGCAGATGCCGAACAAAGGCTTATCTTCCGCTAATATATCTTTGATCGTTTCTACCGCATAAGGCATTACCGACGGATCGCCAGGGCCATTTGAAATAAAGTAACCATCAGGGCTAAATTTTTCCATTTCGGCGAAAGTGGTTTTAGCGGGGAAAACCTGAACGTAGATATCGCGGTTTTCAAAGCTACGCAAAATGTTTTTCTTGATACCCAAGTCAAGGGCAGCCACTTTTAAGCTTGCCTCAGGGTTACCGTAAAAATATGGTTCGCTTGTACTTACTTTAGAAGAAAGTTCTAAACCTTCCATTGATGGTACTTCGGCCAACTTTTGTTTTAATTCATCCAGGTCGGTAATTTCAGAAGAAATAATTGCGTTCATAGCACCTTTATCTCTGATATGGCGAACCAAAGCACGTGTATCAATATCTGAAATAGCAACCAGGTTATCATTCTGGAAATAATCCTGAATAGATTCTGTTGCTTCTTTACGGCTATAAACGATATTGTAATTTTTGCAGACTAAACCAGCAATTTTGATCGAACCCGATTCGATCTCATCTTTGTGGATACCATAATTACCAATATGTGCATTCGTGGTAACCATTATCTGTCCAAAATAACTTGGATCTGTGAAAATTTCCTGGTAACCTGTCATCCCGGTATTAAAACAAATTTCGCCGGTAGTAGTGCCAATTTTTCCGGCCGCTTTGCCGTAAAAAACCGTGCCGTCGGCCAGTAATAAAATCGCAGGTAACTTGGTGTAGTTAGTCATGGTAATTACAATATGGATTTTGATTTAAAAAAGAGTTGAAAAAACAATGGCTTTCGGCATTAAAGCCGTATTTGCAGGGTGCAAAAAAAGATGAATATATCCCTTCCATTTCGGGGTACAAAGATAGCGTTTAAGATTTGTAATGTAAAGAGAAAAGTGAAATAAGGTTGGAGGTTGAGGGTATATGGTATAAGGTTGATTGGCCCTAAACCTTAAACCTTTTACCTTATGCCTTTTTAAAGAAAAAACAATACTTTTGGCAACACAAAACAAATTCCATGTCGGTACATAAAGAAATCAAACGCATTACTACGCACATTTTACAGGAAATGAAACAACGTGGTGAAAAAATATCGATGTTAACTGCCTACGATTATTCGATGGCAACCATTCTAGATGATGCGGGATTAGACGTTTTATTGGTTGGTGATTCTGCTTCAAATGTAATGGCTGGTCATGAGACAACTTTGCCTATAACCCTTGATCAGATGATTTATCATGCTGCATCTGTAATCAGGGCCGTTAAACGTGCCTTTGTTGTAGTTGATTTACCTTTCGGCTCCTATCAGGGAAACTCGAAAGAAGCTTTGAACTCAGCGATAAGGATTATGAAAGAGTCAGGAGCCCACGGTGTTAAATTAGAGGGTGGCGAAGAAATTATTGAATCTGTTCAGCGGATTATTACGGCAGGAATCCCGGTAATGGGACACCTGGGTTTAACCCCACAGTCGATTTATAAATTTGGAACCTATACCGTTCGTGCAAAGGAAGAAGAAGAAGCAAATAAGTTAAAAACAGATGTTCTGGCTTTACAGGCTGCGGGTTGTTTTGCCATTGTATTGGAAAAAATTCCTGCTGCCCTGGGTAAAGAAGTTACAGAAAGCCTGCATATCCCCACTATTGGCATAGGTGCGGGTCCAGACTGTGATGGGCAGGTTTTGGTGGTAAATGATATGATTGGTTTAACCAAAGGATTTAAACCACGCTTTTTACGCCAGTATATCAACCTGTACGACGAAATTTTGGGTGCTGCGCAATCTTATATCCGTGATGTGAAAGGAAACGACTTCCCGAACGAGAAAGAACAATATTAAGTTTGGAGTTGGGCGCTTCGAGTTTGGAGTAATTTTAAGCGCAAATAAATTATCTAACTTTAAACAATTAAACAGCTAACCGATTAACCAATAAACTTCGCATTACACGATTTGCATTATCAAATGAACTAATGACGGATGAACCAATGAACTAACTGATGCCCATTACTGATAACGACATCCTTTTTGAAGATAATCATTTAATCGCTATTAATAAAAGAGCAGGTGATATTGTGCAGGTTGATGAAACCGGCGATGAGCCATTGGATGAACAGGTGAAAAAGTACATCGCTAAAAAATACAATAAACCCAATGGAGCTTTTTTAGGGGTAGTGCACCGTTTAGATCGCCCGGTGAGTGGTGTAATTTTGTTTGCTAAAACCAGTAAGGCTTTAGAACGAATGAATGCTGTATTTAAAAACCGTGAAGTAAAGAAAACCTATTGGGCAGTAGTAAAGAATAAACCCGAAAAGGAATCGGCTACTTTGATCCACTGGTTGGTTAAGAATCCACAGAAGAATGTGGTATCTTATTATAACACAGAAGTTACTGGCAGCCAGCGGGCCGAGCTTTCTTATAAAGTAAAAGCCAAAGTTGGCGATTATTACCTGTTGGAGGTAGATCCTTTAACGGGGCGTTCGCACCAGATCAGGGTGCAGTTATCCTCAATGGGCTGTCCGATTATGGGCGATAACAAATACGGTTATCCCCGGGGAAGCAGAAAGGGAAGTATTTGCCTGCATGCCCGTCGTTTACAGTTTATGCACCCGGTAAAAAAGGAACCTGTAAATATATTCGCCAAATTACCCGTTGATGGTTTTTGGGAAAGGTTTGAGGATTTATAACCTCAATTCGATTAATTATTTTTTCATAATCATTATTTTTTTAGTCGCTTAGCGATGTACGGTCGCCATGCTGAATTTATTTTATTAGTAGTTTTCATTGTTTTAAAGGCCTAATAGCTACTTCGTGGTCAGCATGTTTCTTGCAAAGTAGACCCTGAAATGAATTCAGGGTGACGGCTTTTATTTAAAAATCTCCATAGTGCATCTTGGAAGATAGGTTATTAATCGAATTCAGGTTTACAGAAGAATGCTATTAATATTAATTGAGTATTAAGGATTTGGCACAATATTTAGTCTTCTATCGGTTAAAAACTAAATCCATCATGAAAAAAATCTTCTTATCAATCGCTTTAACAGGCCTGTTGGCCTCTACACTAGTTTCTTGCGATAGTACCAAAAAAACGGAAACAACCAAAGATTCCAGCAAAATTGCAGTAAACGGTGATACCGTTACCAAAGTTACCACGACCACCACTGAAACCATTAAAACAGAAGTTCCGACTTTCTCAAATGAAGAAGTAAATAAAGGCCTTGCCGAGTACAGCAAATTAAAAGACGAATACGTTGCAGCTGTAAAAAGTAAAAATGCTAAGGAAATTAAGGCCATCAGCGATAAATATACTACGTGGGCAAACCAGGCAACAGGATGGGCTGCCAAGCTAAAGCCTGATGAAATTCAAAAGTATTCTGATTATGTACTTAAATTAACTGAAGAGTGGAGTGCTGCAGCTAAGAATGCTGTAGGTAAATAGTGAATAAATGCTAAGAAAGGTCGTGATTTCGATCCGATAGTTATCGGATGAAGCGCAGCGAAATGGAGAAATCTTTAAGCTATGTGAAAGATTTCTCCACTACGGTCGAAATGACGAATTCTGGTATGAAATGAAGAAGTATTATTTACACTCAATTTTTTCAAAAGTCATTGATCCATCAAACTTTAGTTGGCTCAGGTTTTTAAACTTGCTTTCTCCATTTACTTCCTGTACATCACCAAATCCTTCTACAAGCTGATTGCCCTTTTTCAAAAATGCTACTTCTCTTAATGACGTTTTGCCTTCAGATTGAAAAGTGTAGTTGGCGATTAGTGTGTCGCCTTTAATAATCCCGGCTATGGTGCCTGCATTTTTATCTTTTTCATATAAATTATAGCCCAATGTACCTGTTAACTTATTATCAATTGTTTTGAAGGTTAAGGTTGCTGTATCGCGGTTTTTAATGTATTGGTAACATTGAACAGAATCTGGTGTGCTTTGGGCGTTGCTTACAATAGTAGAGTCTATTTTGGCCTGTGTCTTTTTTGCCGTTCCACCCTGGCAAGATGCCATAAATAAGGTGATGGCTCCTAGAATTGGGATGATGTTTTTCATTGTAATATCTTTTTGATGATCAGATTGATCTTAATAGCAAGCAAAGCCCCTGCCAAAAATTATAATTCTACTTCAATTTTCACACCAGTATAGGCTGCCTTTTCATATGGATAAATGAATTTCCAGAATTTCGTTTACAGATATTTCAAGATAAAAATCTTGCTTACAGTGGCTCAGATCTTGCTGTCAGCCTAACTTTCATTTGCGAAAAATAAGGAAATATTGGTTCCCTTGTGTTCTTCAGATTCGATGTTAACATCTATTTTATGAAATCGGGCAATACTTTGCACAATGGCTAGCCCCAAGCCAAAGCCATTTTCTTCAGAATTTCCTCTTTTAAAACGATCGAAAGCATTTTCAACCAATGCGGCGCTCATGCCCGCTCCGGTATCGCTGATGGTGAGGATATATTTTTCGTTCTCGGTTTTATCGGTTATGGAAATAGTTCCGTGATCAACATTATATTTAATTGCATTGTTGATGATGTTAATCAAAAGCGTATGTATCAGTGCTTTGTTCCCTATAAAATGAAAGTCTTTTGAAAGCTGGGCGCTATAACTAATGTTTTTATCCGCTATCCGATCTTCCAGATCCTCGTATATATCATCAATTTCCTGTTTGAGGCTAATTTCTTCTGTTTTTAGATACTGATTGTTTTCGACTTTTGAAATGAGCAACAAACTATTTATAATCAACTTTAAGCGGTTTAGGGTTTTTAATGAGGCATAGATCTTATTTTCATGCTCAACAGGAATGTCTGGTGTATTGAGCATATTTTCAAATCGTGTACTTAAAATCGAAATAGGGGTAAGTAGCTCATGCGAAACGTTAGCAATAAACTGCTTTTCTAAAGCGAAAAGCGTATTTATCTTACGCATTAACGAGTTTATGCTATTATCAAGAATTTTAAAATCACTGGTGCTGGTGGGGATGTTCTGGTAATTATAATGAGTAGGATCATCAACCAGGTTAATCTTTTTATCAATAATGCGGTAAAATGGTCTCAGTAAAAAATTAGAGAAGGTGTAATCGGCCACGAGGGTAATGAACAATGCAGCAACGAGTACAATCAGCATATAAAAACGGATCGAATTTTTAATAGACTGAAGCGTTGTCATGGTTTCTCCGATCTCCAGGTTGTACCAATTTTTATGATAAGAGAATTTATAGTTTAAAATGCGATATACTTCAATATCACCCTCAATCTCCCTTTTTTCAGTAAATACCTTTGCAGTAGAATCCTTTTGATTGTCGGGAAGGACTGTTAATACAATAAATTCTTCTTTTAGAATATTATAGTCGGTAAAAGATTGTTCTTTATTTAAAAGGCTATCAATCTCATTATCATCTAAATGTTTGATGATTTTGTTCTTCTTTTTAATCAAACGGTTATCCAGCTGGTTATGAGCCAATCTATCTAATGAAAACAGGATGATGGCACCCAGTACCAGTATGATGGCCACTTTGGTTACTGCATTATATAAAGAAAACTTAACCTGTAACTTCATTTAGATAGATGAGGGTTTATTTATCGTTGGGTTAATTGTTTAAATCGGTTAATTGACGCTAAGCGCCAAACGCCCAACCCTAAACGCACTAGCAGTTAATCCTATAACCTATGCTTCTTACGGTTTCAAACCAATCTATTGGTGTAACTCCCGCGAGTTTTTTTCGAAGGTTTTTAACATGTACGTCCACAAAGTTTGAATCAGAATTCACTTCTAAAATATCTCCCCAAACGTGCTCCGTTAAACTCATTCTTGATACTACGCGGTTTTTATTCAGTACCAGGTAGTTAAATATCTCGAACTCCTTTTTGGTCAGGTTTAATCTTTCATCTTCAAAAGAAACAGTTCTGTTCTGGATATTGAGTAAGAAATTGTGAACATTTACCTCATTTTTCTCTAGTTTATGTTTTCTACGCGTAATCGCATGCATTCGCGCTAAAAGTTCGTTTAGCGAAAATGGCTTTGGTAAATAATCATCTGCCCCCTCGTCAAGACCTTTAATCCGGTCATCAACAGCGCTACGTGCAGTTAAAATGATTACAGCATCATCACGGTCTTTCATGGCCTTCAGCTGCTTCAAAACATCGAAACCATCGCCATCAGGCAAGCCCAGGTCTAATAAAATGAAATCGTAATTATTTACAAATATCTTTTCTTCAGCAGAAGATTTTTTCCATGCATGCTCTACAATAAATCCTTCTTTACTCAAGAATTCATCCATTTCAAGCGCCAGGCTTTTCTCATCTTCAACAATTAATACATTCATTTCAGCTAACAGTTATTAGTTTTATCTTTCAGCATTTTAAGTTATGCCTTATGCTTTTACCCTGCAACTAAGTTAATATTTTTTAAGATGGTCTTACAAGCTTCTTTAATTTCTTCTTTTGTAATAATTAGCGGAGGGGCTATCCGCATAGAATTGCTGCAATGTAAAAACCAGTCAGACAATACTCCATCTAAAATACAGGCATCTATAATTTTTTTATTGGTCTCGAAATTATCGAATTCAACAGCAAGCATTAACCCTTTGCCCCTGATTTCTTTAATTGCCGGATGTTTTAAAAGCTGTTTAAACAACTGGCCTTTTTCTTCTACTTCTTCAACAATATGATCATCAACCAGGGTGCGTAAAGTGGCCAATCCGGCTGCGCAGCAAACCGGGTGACCTCCAAAAGTAGTCATGTGGCCTAAGATTGGCGTATGCGACAATACTGACATGATTTCTAGAGAACTAATAAAAGCACCTATTGGCATTCCGCCACCAATTCCCTTTGCCAAAAGCAATACATCAGGTACAACCTCGTAATGTTCAAAAGCAAACATTTTACCACTGCGGCCAAAACCCGATTGTATTTCGTCGAAAATTAATAAAGTTCCGGTTTCGTTACATTTCGCTCTTAAAGCCTGCATATAACTTAAATCGGAAACCCTAATTCCAGCTTCACCTTGTATAGGCTCAATAAAAACAGCAGCAATGTCTGAATTGATTTTTTGCAGATCAGCCAGGTTGTTATGCTCAATAAAACTCACATGGGGCAAGAAAGGGCCATAACCAACAGAATAAAAATCACTTTCCATTAAACTTTCTGCACCCTGTGTGCTGCCATGATAAGCATTTTTGCAGGCTATAAATCCTTTACGGCCAGTATACCGTTTGGCCAGTTTCATGGCGCCTTCTACAGCTTCCGTTCCAGAGTTTAAAAAGTAGGTACAACTTAAGCTTTCGGGTAAAATTTCTGCAAGGGCCTTGGCAAAATTCACCTGTGGTGTTTGAACATATTCGCCATAAACCATCAAGTGCATATAGGTTTCTGCCTGATCTTGAATGGCTTTCACTACTGCAGGATGACAATGGCCAACATTGCTTACACCGATACCGGCAATAAGATCAATGTGTTTTTTATCCTGTGCATCGTAAATATAGACTCCTTTTGCCCTTACAAATTCGAGCATAAGTGGTTCAGGGGAGGTTTGTGCATTGTGTTGTAAAAACAACTGACGTTGGGTAAGCATAGCACAAAAGTACGGAAATGAAAGAGTGCTTTAAAACAAAAAAGACTTACATTGCTGTAAGTCTTTTTTGTTATGGTTTTTGACCGCCTTTAAACCTATTGAGTAGCTCTCGTTTGAAACCCTCTTGCGCCCGATAAAATTTACCTACAACTTTTATGGGCAGAGAAGATTTAAGCTTGTTGTAATATTTTTTATCAAGATTAAGATCTTTTTGCTTGAACTCAAATTCGCTGGTAATTAAACTTTGCACCTGTGCATCACTGAGATTATCTATTTCAGTCGTTTTTCTGAAAGAGATCATTTTCTGCCTGCGTTCATTACGCAGTGCATTTTGTTCAGCCTGCATGTCGTTATAAATTGGCCAGAAAATCTTAGCCTCTTCTGGCGATAAATCTAGTTTTTGAGTGAAAAAGGCTATTTTAAGCGATTCTATTTCTTCTCCCCTTGGTCTTTGTGCCAATAGGGTAGAGGGTAATAAAAACATCAAAGCAACAAAAAGTAAATTCTTCATTTTTATATTAATTATTTAGCTCCTGAGCCAAATCACTTGAAGAGAAATTGCTCAAAATGTAATTTTCCATTTCCGTATCTGACGCGGAAGTTGTTTTTATATTAGATGAGGTCGTGTTTTGTGTTTCTAAATGATCTATGATGGTATTTTCGTCAATATCATACAATAATTGTTCGTTAACTATGGCCTCCGCAGATGGTGATGGCTGACCAACAGAAACCGATCCGTTTTGGTAAAAATAAATGCCAAATGAGGCCATTAACAAAAAGCAAGCTGCACTTACGTATTTAACGATGTTTCTTCTCCACAAAGGAATAATTTTAGCCTCCCTTTTAGGTTCCAAAACTGCAATTCTTTCCGTAATTCTACTTTGTAATGTATCGAAGTAATTTTCGGGTACTGTAAAAGCCTTTTCTGCTTTAGGAATTTCAGATAGGGTAATGCGGGTTTGTATGCGTTCCGCTAAATTTTCAAAATAATGCTGCGGAACTTCAAAATTATTGTCACTTGTTTTCTGTTTCAATCCATCAAGAAATACAGCAGAAAAAATGGCCTCATCACTATTTTCGAAATATCCATCAGGAACGGAGAAAGGATTACGTTTCTCCAGAGCCGCAAGTGCAGGAGCCTCGTTCATCCAATCGTTATTTTCTATATTTTCGTTCATCACAGATATATGATACAATTAAAGTGAAAAGGTTTAATAGTCAACCTCATCATTTGTAATAAAAGCTTCAATTTTTTTTGCGGCAATATGAAAGGATGCTTTTAACGCACCAACTGAGGTTCCCAACACCTCCGAAATCTCTTCATATTTCATATCATCAAAATATTTCATATTGAAGATAATCCGTTGTTTCTCCGGTAACGTTAGGATTGCTTTTTGCAGTTTAAGCTCAAGCTTATCGCCATTAAAATAGGATGATGCCACCAGGTTATCGGCGAGTTCGGATGATACCTCGTCTAAAGGTGTATTGTTACGCTGCTTTTGTTTATTTAAGAAAGTGATTGCTTCGTTGGTTGCGATGCGGTAAATCCAGGTGTAAAGCTGGGAATCACTTCTAAATTTATCGAGATTTTTCCAGACCTTAACAAATACTTCCTGCAAAAGATCATCGCAGTCATCATGATTTAAAACCAGCCTGCGGATATGCCAGTATATTTTTTGCTGGTATTTTTTTAGTAACAGGTTAAAGGCTTCATTGCGCGTATGCTCAACGGCAAACATGGCAAGAATTTCTGAATCTTCAACTTGTTTCATTCTATTGTATAAGATTTGAGATGTGAGTATTGAGATATGAGATTTGATGTTTCAAACCTCATATCTTATGTCTCAAATCTATTTTTTTCTGCCAATTACTTTTTGAACAGCTTCAACAATGTTTACGGCATCTAAACCATATTTAGACATTAATTGATCTGGTGTTCCGCTTTCGCCAAAAGTATCGTTAGTGGCTACAAACTCTTGTGGAGTTGGCAATTCAGTTGTTAATAAACGTGCCACGCTTTCGCCCAATCCACCAAATTTGTTATGCTCTTCACAAGTAACTACGCATCCGGTTTTCTTAACAGATGTTAAGATGGCTTCATCATCCAAAGGTTTAATGGTATGGATGTTAATAATCTCGGCATCTATACCCAGTTCGGCTAATTTCTCACCAGCCTCAATCGCTTTCCAAACCATGTGTCCTGTAGCAATAATGGTCACATCGGTTCCTTCATTCACCATCCAGGCTTTACCAATCTCAAATTTTTGATCCGGATCTGTAAACACTGGGATTACCGGACGGCCAAAACGTAAATAAACCGGACCTTCGTACTCGGCAATGGCCATCGTTGCGGCTTTAGTCTGGTTATAATCGCAAGGATTGATCACCACCATTCCTGGCAACATTTTCATTAAACCGATATCTTCTAAGATCTGGTGTGTCGCACCATCTTCGCCTAATGTTAATCCGGCGTGAGATGCACAGATTTTAACGTTTTTATTAGAATAAGCTACCGATTGACGGATCTGATCGTAAACACGGCCAGTAGAGAAGTTGGCAAAAGTACCTGTAAAAGGAATTTTACCGCCAATTGTCATACCTGCTGCAATACCGATCATGTTTGCTTCTGCAATACCAACCTGTGTAAAACGCTCCGGAAAATCTTTAATAAAAGCATCCATTTTAAGCGATCCAACTAAATCGGCACATAAGGCAACCACATTCTCGTTTTTCTTTCCAGCCTCATGTAAGCCAGCTCCAAAACCCGAACGTGTATCTTTTTTTTCTGTATATGTATATTTTTTCATTTTGTTTTAGATATGAGATATGAGATTTTAGATGTGAGATAAGGCGACCACTCGTCTCAAATCTCATATCTATTGCCTCAAAATCAATTTATAATCTGGGTTTTATATTCCTTAAATAGGAGAATTTAGATGTGAGATTAGCGACGAAATGCCTCAAGTCTCATATCTAATGTCTCAAAATCTACATTAATAGTCCCCTAAAGTTTCTGGTAATTGCGCTAATGCAGTTGCTAATTGCTCATCATTTGGTGCCGTGCCGTGCCATTTGTGTGAACCCGTCATGTAATCTACACCAGCACCCATTTGTGTGCTCATTAAATTTAAGATCGGTTTACCTTTTCCAGTTAAGGTTTTAGCATAATGTAAACCTTCAACTATGGCTTGCATGTCATTACCATCAGTATTGATTACGTGCCATCCGAAAGCTTCAAATTTAGCTTGTAAATCATCTAGAGCAAGCACTTTACTGGTCGGACCATCAATCTGCTGTCCGTTATAATCAACTGATGCAATTAAATGGTCAACTTTATTAAATGGGGCAAACATAGCTGCTTCCCAGTTTTGTCCTTCCTGTAATTCTCCGTCACCTAAAAGCGCAAAAATATAAGATTTATCGCCATTTAACTTTTTAGCCAATGCAGCACCAATAGCCACTGATAAACCTTGACCTAATGAGCCTGAAGCAATACGGATGCCTGGTAAATGTTCGTGTGTTGTAGGGTGCCCCTGCAATCTTGAATCCAGTTTACGGAAAGTTGCCAGTTCGCTTTTGTCGAAATAACCGGCATGAGCCAAAGTACTGTACCAAACCGGAGAAATATGACCGTTCGAAAGGAAAAATAAATCTTCGCCTGCACCTTCCATCGTGAAGTCTGTTTTGTGGTTCAGCACTTCAAAGTATAGTGCAGTAAAAAAATCTGCGCATCCAAGCGAAGCGCCAGGGTGACCAGATTGACATCCGTGAACCATTCTTACGATATCTCTACGGATTTGAGAGGCAATATCTTCTAGCTCTTTAATTGTATGTTTCATTAAAATAAGAGGTTGTTGTATAGCAAAGTTAATATTTTACCTGCTATATCATAATTAGTTATTGATTAAATTGAGTACTTGTTGTGTTGAATTTTTGGTGTCAACTTTTTTGATGATATGGATAATTTTTCCATCACCATCAATGATAAAGGTGGTACGAACCGTGCCCATATATTTTTTACCGTACATGTTTTTTTCTGCCCAAACGCCATAATCATTTACGATTTTCTTGTCCGTATCAGCCAGTAGGGTGAATGGTAAGCTATGTTTGGTTACAAATTTTTGGTGCGATTTTTCATCGTCTACGCTAACGCCTAAAACGACAATACCTTTGGCTTGTAAGCCCTGATAGTTGTCTCTGAAATCACAGGCTTCCGCGGTGCAGCCCGGGGTATCGTCTTTTGGGTAAAAATAAAGTACAACTGTTTTGCCTTTATAATCACTTAACGAAACCTCGTTTCCATTTTGATCTTTTGATGTAATTGCAGGTGCCTGATCACCTTCTTTTAATTCTGCCATATATAAAATGATTGAATTTTTATGTCCTTGGATCTATTAATTAATGCTGCAAAGTAAACAGTTTAAATTACTATCCTGTTCGCAGGAATTTAAAAGATGACATTTTAAAACATTTTTACCACTTATTTGGAAAAATGTATCGGGTATCTTCTTGTGTTTTCTTTCATATCTGTAACCACCAATTCAAACGAATGTTTGCCTGATGGAGTTCTTTCATCGAAACTGTGCCAAAGTGTTGCGGTTTTGGTATCAAATTCCATTAATATCCATTTGCCATCCATGTAGCCGTTAAAGCTTTTAATGCCCGATAAATTATCGCTGATTTTAAAAATCATTTTAGATAAACCAGCCATGTTTTTTCCTTCGGCAATATTTATGGGTGAAATCCGTGGAGCAATGGTATCAACGGCAATGTAAAAACTGCCAAAGTTTCTTGGTGTTGCTTTTACAAAACCATTATCATAATATCCACCCTGTGATGAGCCGTTTGAATTGACAATCAATGCTTTGCTCCGGAGATTTTCAGGGAGGTTATCAGCCTTAATTGAGATGTCGAATCCGATATGCAATGGGGTGTATCTGTTATGGATCTGATGAACAGCTGACCAGGCATTACCAGCAGGTTTAGGCAACTTTTTATAAGTGAAGTTTAAATCGCTGTACAATGTTCCGAGAGGGAAAACTACTTTAATATCATCGGTATTAAACTCGTTTACTTTATTGTATGGATAAATTACTCCGGCAGGAACAACTGGCGCTGTAATAGTTGCTAACCCTGCATTTACCGAGAAAGGGAGGATAGAAACATTTCCTTTCGAATCGGTAACGATGTAGCGAAGCTGGTGTGAGGCACCATCATTGAAATTAATCTTGCCGCCATTTACCAAACCACTATAAATTTTTAAAGGGTTGCCAGGTTCAACAAAACTTTTCTGGATACTTCTTTTCGTATTTAAGTAGGTAGGATAATCGATATGCGAATTAATTGCTTTACTGTCTTCGAAAGCAAAACGTTCAAGTGCAGATGTGTACACTTTTTTGCCATCTACCTCTAATTGAATAGAATATACGCCGTTAGTGCCTGATAAACCATTATGCCTATCAGTTACCACGATGCCAAAACCAACCTCGCCAGTTAAGCTGATTGGTGCAACAGTTTTATAACTGCCATTTGCTCCATTAATGCCAATGGCCTGTTTAGGTGTATTTTCGTTAAAAGTTTTGCCATTTAAACGGTATACATACAATCCATGTATAACAGGCGGAATATTATCCGGAATGATGATCCCGAAAAATTGCGGATTTATAGTTTCTTCAGTTTTGGTATCTCTGATTTCGAAATGCAAATGCGGTCCACCTGAACTGCCACGGTTACCAGACCAGGCAATAATATCGCCTTTATGTACAGGAATTAATGTGGCATCAGGAAATTCATCAATCTCAAACGATTTTTTTTCGTATTCAAGATTCTTAACAATCGTGGCAATTTTTGGTGCAAAGCGCTGTAAATGGCCGTAAACCGTGGTAAAACCATTAGGGTGATTGATATATAGTGCCTGTCCAAAACCACTGTTCTGCACCCTTAACCTAGAAATATAACCATCAGCAACCGCATAAACAGGATAACCTTCGCGCTGATTGGTTCTGAAATCGATTCCGGAATGAAAGTGATTGCCCCTTATTTCGCCAAAGGAGCCTGCAAGGGCAGGTGGAGTAATATCCAATGGCTGTCTGAAATCGGTAATGGGATATTTGTTGTTACTGAAAATCTGTTGTGCCTGAACAAAAGTTGAAAGGGTTAAAAGGCAAATTGAAATGGAAAATTTAAACTTATATTGGATCGGGTTTTTAATCATTCGTTATTTTACATCAAAATTTAAAAGTTGCTTTCCTTCTAACCAGGCTTCCAGTTTGTCGCCCTTATTTATTTTTCCAACACCCTGAGGCGTTCCGGTAAAAATTAAATCGCCTTTTTTTAAAGTGATATATTGAGAAACAAAGCTGATTATCTTCTCGAACGAGAATAGCAAGTCTTTAGTATGGCCGATCTGTCGGCGCTCGCCATTTATCTTTAACTCGAAATTTAAATTGTAAAGATCTTCGTAATCGCTTTTTGGCAAAAAAATACTGATTGGGGCTGAATTGTCAAAAGCCTTGGCAAGTTCCCAAGGCAATCCTTTTTCTTTGTGTTTTGTCTGGATATCGCGTGCGGTAAAATCGATGCCCAAACCCACTTCATCATAATAATTAGCCGCGAACTTTTCAGCAATATGTTTACCTTCTTTGCAGATTTTTAGAACGACCTCCAGTTCATAATGCACATCATCAGAAAAATCGGGGAGGTAAAAAGGTTTATTATCTTTTAAAACAGCTGTATCAGGTTTAAGGAAAATTACTGGTATGGTTGGAACTGGATTGTTCAGCTCTTTTGCGTGTTCGGCATAATTTCGGCCAATGGCGATGATCTTCATTGTTAAGAATATGAAATATGTAAAAATAGAAGGGGATTAATTCCGCATCAATCAAAAATAGAAAAGAAAATGGTGTTATAAAACTGAGATCCGTTTTACCTGGCTTTCTGAACCTGCAATAACCCTTAAAAAGTAAATGCCTGGGTTAATTCTGTTAGGAACAACAAAGTTTTTGGTATGCTCACCGGAATTTAAACGTTCGTTTAAAAGCGTTGCAACTTCATTACCCAATAAATCGATAATTTTAATTGTTGTTTGGGTACCATCTTTTCCAATAGCTAAAATAATATTTAACTGGTCTTCTACTGGATTAGGATATATTTTAATGATGCTTAACAGTTTGTCTTTCAGTACAACTGTCGCATTTTTAGGCACTGTAGAATAAGTATTGAACATTCCCGAACCGCCAACTGTCATGAAAAGAGGTTTGTAAGGCGTAATATTCGCTTTAATTTCAGGAATTCGACTTGTTTTTTTTGTTCTGCTTTTTAAGCTAATGTGTATGCTATCAATTTGTTGCGACCAAGAATTTACGCTGCACAACAAAATAATGCACAATGTGCAGGCAAGTTTTGTGAGTAACGTTATCTTAGTGTAGAGTTTCATCAAATTGGTATAGCAAATGTATTAATTTAAAACAAAGAAATTAAACATTTTGTTTAAAACCCATAATTTAACACAATTTAACAATAAAATTTAATTTTCATAGTGTCAAAAATACACAATAATTTGGTTGTTAAATTGTTATAGTTAGTTTACTTTTGCCGCACTAAAATATCAACGAAGTGTCAAATCATAAAAATGTCAACGCGTTAACCGCCGGCGGTGTTCTAATTAGCTTAGGAATTGTGTTCGGTGACATTGGTACGTCACCCCTGTATACTTTAAACGCAATTTTTACCACAATTTTAGGTGGAAAGCAGGATATCAATCCAACAAATGTTTTGGGTGTTTTATCCTGCATCATTTGGACATTAACCTTACAGACTACTGTTAAGTATGTTATTATTACCCTCAGGGCAGATAATAAAGGTGAGGGTGGTATTTTCTCTTTGTTCTCTCTGGTGCGCAAAAAGGCCAAGTGGTTGGTTGTTCCAGCTGTTGTAGGTGGCTGTGCATTACTTGCTGATGGTATTATTACACCAAGTATTACGGTAACATCAGCCATTGAAGGACTTACCAGTAAGTTTGATGTGCCGGTTATTCCAATTGTAATCACCATTTTAACCATTCTATTTATTATCCAGCAGTTCGGTACCAATCTGGTAGGCAAGCTATTCGGCCCGGTAATGTTTGTTTGGTTTGCTGTGTTGGGGATTGTAGGTGTGTCTTTTGTGGTTAAAGATTTCAGCATTCTAAAGGCATTTAATCCTTACTATGCCATCCATTTATTGGTGACCAATAAACTGGCGTTTTTAATTCTGGGTGGGGTGTTTTTATGTACTACAGGGGCTGAGGCTTTATATTCTGACTTGGGTCACTGCGGAAGAAATAACATTAGAATCAGTTGGATTTTTGTGAAACTTACGCTTATCTTAAATTATTTAGGGCAGGGCGTTTGGATTTTGCAGAACAGCGGCAGTTATATTCCTGGAGCGAAAATGAATCCATTTTTCCAGATAGTTTCTAGTCAGTTTCAAATCCCGATGGTTATATTGGCTACAATGGCGGCGGTAATTGCCAGTCAGGCTTTAATTAGTGGCTCTTTTACCTTAATTGCAGAGGCAGTACGTTTGAACCTTTGGCCTAAAATTAAAATTATTTATCCGTCAGTTTCAAAAGGCCAATTATACGTTCCTTCCATCAACTGGATGTTATGGATTGGCTGCTGTGGCATTGTTTTCTTGTTTCAAAAAGCAGAGCGAATGGATGCGGCTTATGGTTTATCCATCACCATAGCCATGTTAATGACCACCATTCTGGTGAGTTTTTATTTGAGAAGCAGACGGTTCCCGAAATATTTAATAGCCATATTCTTCTTTACCTACGTGATTATTGAAGGTACATTTTTAATCAGTAATTTAACCAAATTCTTACATGGCGGTTGGGTAACGGTATTAATCGGTTCTTTATTATTTACGGTGATGTGGAGTTGGTTTGTAGCCCGTAAGATTAAAAATCGTTTTGTTAAATATGTCGAAATTGAAGATTACTACCAGATTTTAACCGAATTGAGCAGTGATGAATCGGTTCCGAAATACTCTTCGCAGTTGGTTTATTTAACCAGTGCCAATTTTAAAACTGAAATTGAATCAAAAATTATCTATTCCATTATTCAAAAGGAACCAAAACGCGCTGACGTATACTGGTTGGTGCATGTTGACGTAATGGATGAGCCTTATACTTTAGATTATAAAGTTGAATTCCTGATTCCAGGCAAGCTAATCCGGATCGACTTTAGGTTGGGCTTCAGGATTGAACAACGTGTTAATTTATTATACCGTAAAGTGGTTGAAGAATTGGTGAAAAATGGTGAAATTGATATTACCAGTCAATACACTTCGTTAAACAAGCATAAAATTGCCGGCGATTTCAGGTTTGTACTTTTGGAAAAACATTTATCGAAGTTTACCAAATTGAGTTTCTATGAGAGACAGATTATGGATTATTATTTTATCCTTAAAAAATTAAGTTTATCTGAGGAGCGAAGTTTTGGTTTGGATAGCAGTTATGTTGATGTAGAGAAAGTTCCATTAATTTTCGTTACACCGGATGATATCGAATTACATAGGTTGCCGGTTTAATTAAATGAAGACTGCCATTTTAAGTTTGGGAATCATACTATTTATAGCAGGTCCCGCAGCCAAAATATACCATCTGGATCATGCTAATAATTACATGATTGCATCTGGATTAGGCCTCGTGATGATTACCGCACTGGCATTTATCAAGAAGAAATAAATATAATCCTCTTTCTACTCAAGAAAGGGGATTTTTGTTTTTATAAATGGAATTTATCCTCGCTCCATTTGCCGGGATTATTGATGATGTAATTTGAAATGTTTTGATATGCTCTTTCATCACGAATGATGTGTTCGTAATAATTACGCTGCCAGAGCTTTCCCATTATTTTATTGTGTGACTTGAACAACTGCAGGCATGCATTTGAAACAATTGATTTGTAAGCTCCGACGATTTCAGCAATTGTCGGGGCGACCCTTGCGGTCGCCCTGTTTAATTCGTTTTGCTCTTGTGCGACCGCAAGGGTCGCCCCGACAGTAGTTCGATCTGATAAGACGATGATGCCATGCATGTGATTCGGCATGATCTGAAAAACATCAAGTTCAAAATTCGGAAATCTCTCCGCTAAATTAATCCATTCGTTATAAGCGATAGTTCCAGACTGATTTAGGATCATTTCATCACCTGAAACTTTTCCAAATCTATGGATTCTATCTTCACAGCAGATCGTGATGAAATATGCCCCTGCTTTTGAATAGTCGTAACCCTTTAACCTGATCGATCTTCGATGATGTATTAAAGGATTGTATTTCATTTACTTAACCTCTGGATTTGCCAGTTTACTATGTCTGTAACCATAGGCAAAATAAACCACCAGCCCAACTACCAGCCAAATGCCGAAACCGATCCAGTTTGAAATACCAAGCTCGCACATCATGTATAAACAGCTGATCAATCCCAAAACAGGAATTAATGATAAGTTTTTGGTAATGCAATAGTAGGTGATGACCACGCAGATAATCAAGAAAATCCACATAGGGATTTTGTGCTTAAATAAACCCCAGCCACTTTCGTATTTCTTCTCTACAGGCACTTTTGAGGCTGAAATAAACTGCTCATAACGATCAGCAGGTAATGCACTGAGGTAAGATTCTGCATCTACTTTCTCGGCCAATACAATTTGCGGCGTAGCATTTTTAACAATTTCTTCTTTAACAATTTTCAGTTCATCGCCACTTAAAGAAGTTACGAAAGTTACAGTTTGGATGGTTTTGGGCGAATTGAAAAAGAATGCTTTGGTTTCTTTTCCGTAATTTGTAAATGCGAAAATTAAGGCTCCAATTAAAATAACCGGAATAATAAATTTACTGTTTATATATGGTATTTTGAATTTTCCACGTTGAACATCAGGCCTGTTCTGTAATACTAAAACCCCTGCACAAACCAATACGAAAGCGAAAAGTGTTCCGATGGAACATAAATCGGTTACGATGGTAAGGTTCATAAAAAGCGATGGTACAGCTACTACAAAGCCAACCACAATTGTAGCAAATGAAGGTGTTTTATATTTCGGGTGGATTTTAGAAAATGATTTCGGTAACAACCCGTCTCTGCTCATGCTCATCCAGATGCGGGGTTGACCCATCTGAAAAACCAAAAGTACACTTGCCATGGCAAATACCGCACTTACGGCAATAATACCGCTCATTAATTTTAAGTTAATCTGATCAAAAACAAATGCTAAGGGATCGCCAACGGCTAAAGTATCTGATTTAACAATACCAGTTAAAACCAATGCAATTGCCACATAAAGGATGGTACAGATAATAATGGCCCACATCATTCCACGCGGCAAATCGCGTTGTGGGTTTTTACATTCTTCAGCCGTTGTAGAAATGGCATCGAAACCGATATAAGCAAAAAATACTGCTGAAACGCCTTTTAGAACTCCTGCAACGCCATTAGGTGCAAATGGATCCCAATTTTTTGTATCTACATAAAATATACCTACCGCCAATACCAAAAGAATTACGGCAAGCTTAACCACCACCATGGCATTACTGGCATTACGGCTCTCTTTCATACCTCGGTAAATTAACCAGGTAATTAAAATGATAATGCCCAGGGCAGGGATATCTGCAACGATGTGAAAACTACCGATTTTTGGGGCGGTGAGCCATGCATTATTGGCCAAAGCTGTGGCCGAATCTAAATCTGCAAGGTTTTTTCCAGCGGCTAAAAGTGCTTCAGCATGTTTATGTCCGTTGTAAGCACTTAAATAATCCATTGTCATCCAATCGGGTACATGGATTCCATCTATGCCGAGGGGAGGTATTTTTATGGTGGAGAGTAATCCAGTAAAATAATCAGACCAGGATATGGCAACCGTAATGTTTCCGATCGAATATTCCATAATGAGCGACCATCCAATAATCCAGGCTACCAATTCGCCAAAGGCTACGTAAGAATACGTGTAAGCGCTACCCGAAACCGGTACCATTGAGGCAAACTCTGCGTAAGCAAAGGCTGCGAAACTACAGGCTACCGCTGTAAAAATAAATAAAAAGATTACCGCCGGGCCACCATCTGCACTTGCCTTGCCAATCGTACTAAAAATGCCGGCTCCAATAATTGCTGCAATTCCAAAAGCGGTTAAATCGCGTACACCGAGTGTTTTATGTAATGTATTTTCGTGGTCGCCATAGCCTTTTGCCGCATCTTGTAATATCTTGGAAATAGATTTCTTTCTGAATAGCTTTTCGAACATCTTTTATTTGCTTGTTTGTTCAAACTTATAAAAAGTTTGGCTAAAAACGTTTAAAGCAGGATATAATTTTCAATACACTATGCCATGAGTGGTAAAATGCCGAAGAAAAAGAAGCTTGTTTATTAGATTAAAGTAAAAATTTAAAATTATTTGGCTTGAATAATCCTTTGTTTGATTGGCATAATTTTATGACTCGTGAAAGTTCTAATTTTGTTGCCAATAATCAATCAGATAAATAAGGGATCTTAATTAGATGTTTGATTGGAATATTTTTAAAGGTAAGATTATCAAGATGAATGCAAATACAGCACAAATAAAATATATTAAAGAACGCCACCAGGGTTTGGCCACTATACTGGCCTTTGCCTTAATTCCATTGTCTGGTTTTGCTACCGATATTTATATACCCTCCTTACCAACAATGGCAGGTGAAATGCAAGTAAGCAGTGTTCAGGTTCAACTCACCTTAAGTATCTTTTTAATTAGCTATGGTATTGCGCAACTTTTTATCGGGAGCGTGCTTGATAGCTTTGGAAGGTATAAGATCTGCCTGTATGCGTTGTTGATTTTTGCAGCGGCAAGTATTGTTATTGCCACAACCCATAACATTTACCTCATTTATTTAATGCGCGTTATTCATGGACTTACTGTGGGCGCAATTGTGGTGGCGAAAAGGGCATACTTTGTTGACCTCTTCGAAGGCAATCAGTTAAAACATTACCTCAGTCTGTTTTCCATCATTTGGTCTACCGGACCAATTGTAGCACCTTTTATTGGTGGTTATCTTCAAACTGTATTTGGTTGGGAATCCAATTTTTATTTTTTGGCAGGTTTTGCACTTGTTTTTGCGGTGCTGGAGTTATTGTTCAGTGGCGAAACGTTAAAACATTTTACTGATTTTCAGCTAAAGAAAATAACAGGTATTTATATCGAAATGATTAAAACAACCAGTTTTACCCTGGGTATTGTAATGTTGGGCTTAGCCTATTGTATGGTTATGGTTTACAATATGACGGGTCCGTTTATTATCGAGCATCATTTTAATTTTTCACCTGTTATTGCAGGTTATAGCTCATTGTTTTTAGGTTTTGCCTGGATGGTTGGAGGCTTTATAGGCAAGGCCACCATTAATAAGCCCTTCTTTAGAAGACTAATGATTAATTCTCTGTTTCAGGTTGCTTTTGTCGTCTTGATGATTGTAAGCTTAAATTTTGTTTCTAACATCTGGTCGTTAATTTTCTTTGCCTTTTTAATTCATGTAGGAGCAGGCTTTACCTTTAATAATTACTTTACATTCTGTCTGAGCAAATTCCCAAAAAATGCGGGCATTGCAGGCGGCTTAACAGGAGGGATTACCTATGTGATTGTTTCTTTTTTGAGTTATGGTATCGTAAATCTGATCCCGGCCAAAGATGAACGTAACCTAAGCTATAGTTATCTGATCATGATCTTAATATCGGTTTTAGTGATGTTTATTATTTTAAGGATTCGAAAAAAAGATGAAGTATAATTTATTATTTGATCCGGCCTTGTTCATCAGTTACGCTGGTTTTTCGCTCCCGGGTGCTCTTAATGCTGCTGCTACCAAAAATGTAATTTAAACTGAGTCTGTAAACCCTGCTCTCTTGTTTTTGCGTCAGGTTATAATCTAAACCCGAAAGTGCACTGCTGATTCTTGCTTTTCTGGTGTCGAAAACATCGTTGGCAGAAAGTTTAACGTTGAGTTTCTTGTCGAAGAACGATTTCTTGATTCCAAAATCTACTCCATAATAGGGCTTAATGGCATAAGTGCCATAAATTTGCGAAGAGGCATATTCTCCTGACAGTTCTGCTGATGTTGATGGACTGAGCGTAAAACTGTGACTACTGTTGATCATAAAATTCACTTTCTTTCTGTCGTATACACCATCGCCTAAGTTTGCGGTTTTGATCTGGTTATAGGTGCTGGTAAGTGTATTGTCCATGCTCCAGAATTTGGTAATGATTGTAGGGTAGCCGATCGTTAGATCATAGGCATATTGTTTATCGAGGTTTTGAACGGTTTGATACAATGTTTTCTTCTCGTTTTCAGGTAGCAAAACGTCAATAATTAAGTTGTTGGTGATGCTGTATCCCAATGAAATATTTAATGTTTTTTTATAATTGTACGCCAGTTGAAAAGAATTGGTATACTGCGGATTAAGAAAAGGATTTCCCTGACTAAAAGTATATAGATCAACAAAGTAAACAAAGGGATTGAGTGATTTGTAATCAGGTCGATCTATCCTTCTGCCGTATGAAAAACCAATTTCATGATTAGCATTTAGGCTTTGGTTGATGTTAAAACTTGGGAAAAAATCAAAATAACTGCGTTTTACAATCTTATTGTCGTTAATCGAATTTCCTTTGGAGTTGGTTTGTTCCGTTCGTAAACCAATTTCAACACTGGTTGATTTAAATTCATGCTTTAGGGTTGCATAAGCGGCATTGATGTTTTCGTCGTAAATAAAGCGGTTACTTCTGCCTGCATCATTCTTCCAATCTGGTCCGATTAGGTTTTCGAATTGAAAATCATTGTCTGTACTTACCCAACTGCCTTTTAAACCTAAAGCTAGTTTAGTAGTAGTGTTAAGTGGAAGTGCATAATCAATTTTCGCAGCTTTGATTGAGATAAGGGAAGGGGTGGCATTTCGAAAAATGGCAGGTGATTTATACATCGAAGCACTTTGGTCGAAAAAGGAATTTTGGTAAATGGTATTTTCTTCACTATGGTATTTCGCATAATCTAAATCGATTGATAATTCCTGACCTAAGGTATCCATCACTCTTTTGTAATTGAGGTTATAAGCCTGATTGCGGTATTTATTCCTTGCTGGATTATCGGCAACGATAGAAGAATCAACCTCTGTAAAACTTTGCCCAATAGCGGTAAGGCCATTAGATGCATCGTGACCATCGTTGAAATAACCCGTAGTGAGGAAACCTAAAGTGTTTTTATCGTTGATGAAATAATCAATCCCAGCTTTGTAATTGTTGTTATGTGTGGATCTGGTCTGTGTATTCGATTGATGGAAATAAGTATTTTGATCGTTGCCATTTACTACCCTCAAAATGTCCAGGTTTTCGGTGGCTTTATTATTGTTGTTAGCGAAGTTCCCGAAAATGTTAAGGTTCTTGTTTCGATGGTTAATGGATATCCCGGCATCGCTTTTTGGATTCTTGCCATATCCGAAACCTAAATCTATGTTTCCGTTTGTACCATAGTTCGCGTTCTTTTTTAGCTTGATATTGAGCAGACCTGCATTTCCTTCAGCATCGTATTTAGAAGAAGGGCTGGTAATCAGTTCGATCGTTTTTATTTCGTTACTATTTAACGATCGTAATCTGGTAGCCAATTGTTCGGCCGATAAATAAGTCGATTTTCCATCAATAAGCACATTGACACCAGATCTACCTCTGATACTGATTATCCCATCCTGATTAACCGTTACACCGGGCATTTTAGCAAGCACTTCGAGTGCAGTATTTCCGGTTGAAACAATACTGTTCTCTACGTTCATCACCGTTTTATCGTTATAACGTTCTATTAAAGACTTGCGGCCAGCAATAACAACACTTTCCAGTTCATTTATATCCGGTTGTAACGTAAAACTTAAATCGATATTGGTTTTGTGTGGTTTTAGCTCCAGCGTTTCTAAAAGGGTTTTATAACCAAGTGATTTAACTTCTACTGTACACTTACCTGATGGGAAATTATCCAATGTAAAATTCCCTTGTTCGTTAGTTGTCACGGTTTTGATAAAGGAAGAGTCTGTTCCACTTTTAAATTTGAGCGTAGCCAAAATTTTTGTGTTGTTTTTAGAGATAACTGTTCCAGTAATATGGGTTTTTACAGTTTGGGCATAAAGCAGATTGACACAAAATAAAGTAAGTATCATAAAGAATGGAGCGAATGGTTTCATTATTAGCTAGGGATCTGATGATTAGTTTCTCCTTTTATCTGATTAGGAATTAAACGAAACTAAATCATTAGGTGCGTTATCCGGTAGTTTTTAACAATGTTTAACCCAATTAACATTTTTTTACATATTGTGGTTCATCAGTATTGGTAAATAACAATTCTTGCCTAATTCTGTGCACTTTGTATTTCCATGGCCAAAAAACGCTTAACAAAGATGCTAAAGCCAGTTGATTCTCTCGCGGGTTGTCACGCTGAGCCGAGTCGAAGCGTCTTTTGCATTATCCATACTCCTTGATGAGAATTAAACTTTAGTCTTAACGAGAAGATAAGACCAGGTAAGGTTCATAATAAAAGAATTAACTTCATTCTTAATGAGACAATAAGACTAGTTAAATACCAGATAAGTTAATTTCCGTGCTTCTGTGTTTCCGTGGCAAAAAATGCTTAGCGAGGTGCTAATGCCATTTGACAGAATTAAACTTTATTCTTAGCGAGACGCTAAGAATAGGTAAGGTACTGCAGATGAAACATTGGTTGTTGATTACCGAAAAAATATGAAGTAAGTGGCTGATCCTTTATTCCTGCTTAGTTTCCGTGCCTTCTGTGTTTCTGTGGCAAAAAAAAATGCTTAGCGAGGCGCTAAGACCAGATAAGTGTTTGCTATTTAACTTTCAGATAAGTGCCTTCTAGTGTGGCGTTGAATCCAAATTCACAATCATTTAACTGGAACGGACTCTCCTGCGAAATGATTAAAAAGCCATTGTAGAATTTAACTTTGAATGCACATGATTTGTTCACCTTAATGATCAGCTGGTTATTTTTCAAAACAGCCTTTCCAGATGCATCAGCAATGTTTCTTCCAGGATCATGGGTAACCGAACCAATATCATAACTGTAGGTATTGCCACTTATTTTTTTGATGGTGATGCTTCCCTGATAGCCTTTTTCACCGTATTGATAAGCATATTCTCCTGCCAGCTGATCTGGTTTAAGAGGTGAAAATATTTCTGGCTTAAGATTTTGATTGGTTTTAAGAGCTAATATGATTGTATAGCTGGTATCTGATTTGGTAGAAGACCAGTTGCCTTCCAGTTTATTGTTTTTAAGCGTTGCATCAATACTCCCGCTAATATTTCCATCTCTTTCAAATTCATGCAGCGAATACTGATTTTGATCTTCTATATGGCCAATAATTTTAATTGGCTGTTTCAATCTGGTGTTTAAATATCTGATATCTCCTAAAATGAGCTGATTAGAAACAGAAATGTTTAATTCAACCGGAATTTTCTTATTTATGAAACCGGTTAAGGTATATTTCTGTATGGTATTATTTTGTTTTTGTTGCGCGTGGCAAATGCTTTTTGCAAATATTAAAATGATCAATATTGTTTTAAGTACGCGCATAAAAATGTCTTTTTCTAAAAATAGAAAAGTCGCGGAGATTAACCGCGACTTAATAAATATATTGATTAGCCTAATTTCTCTAACTCATCTTTCACAAAACTTGCCAATTCTTTTACATACTCTTCGCTGAAATCGAATTTGATGCCTGCGGTTTCATATATCTCATTTATTGGTTTGGTATAACCCAAAGCAAGTGCAGCCAGGTATTGTTCTAAAGCCTTTTCAGGATTTTCCTTATAATTTTTCCAAACTGCAATTGCACCTAGCTGTGCAATTGCATATTCGATATAATAAAATGGAACTTCGAATAAGTGCAGTTGTTTTTGCCATACATTTCCAAATTGCTGCTCTAAATCAGTCCAATCAGCAAAACCAGCACCAAAACGGTTATAAATCTGCTTAAATGTTTCTTCACGGTCGGCTGCGGTATGGCTTGGGTTGGTATAAATCCAGTGTTGAAACTGATCAATTACGGCAACCCAGGGCAATGTTTTCAAAACATCAGCCAATTGTTCTTTTTTAGCGCGGTTTAAATCTTCTTCATTGTCGAAATAAACATCCCACTTATCCATGGAAATTAATTCCATACTCATTGATGCCAGTTCGGCTACTTCAGATGGACAATGTTTAAAATCGTTTAGCGCTAAATTGGCAGTTAAAAAAGTATGGATGGCGTGGCCGCCTTCGTGAACCATGGTCGTTAAATCGCGTAACGAATTGGCCGAATTCATAAAGATAAACGGAGCCCCTGTTTCAGCCAGTGGGTAGTTGTAACCACCGGGCGCTTTACCTTTTCTACTTTCTACATCAAATAGATTATTGGCTTTCATGGTGGCCAATTTTGAACCCAGTTTTTCATCAATGGCATTAAAGCAGGCAATACTTTTATCAATCAGCTCTTCGCCATTGTTAAATGGTTTTAAGGCAGGTTTACCACTCACGCTTACTTCCAAATCCCAAGGCTTTAACACTTCTAAAGCTAAAGCTTCGCGGCGTTTTTCAGCTTGTTCTTTTAAAATCGGAACAATTTCCTTTTCAATCGCATTGGCAAAATCATAACAATCCTGTGGGGTATAATCAAAACGCCCCAAGGCTTGGAACATATAATCGCGATAGTTTTCAAAGCCGGCATTTAAGGCAACCTGATTACGCAATCTGATGAGCTCATCAAACAAAATGTTTAAATCATCTTTATCAACCAAACGGCGTTGTTGGATCGTCTTCCACGCATTTTCGCGCACTTCGCGGTTTAAATCTTTAATAAAAACAGAAGCTTGCTCCAAAGTATACTCCTGGCCATTTAACTCAACGCTCATGGCGCCTGTAATACTCTGATATTTCTGTTGTTTTACCTGAAGCTCAGTAAAAAGTTCAATATTTTCTTCGCGGTAAAGTTCAAGGGCTTTTTTAATCGCACGACTGTATACGAAATATTTTTCCTTGTCCAGATCATCCATAAACGGACTTTCGACAAATTTTTTGTTCAATTCATTGGCCAGCGGAGAAATTTTTGGCTCAATTTCAGTTGCAAAATATTGGAAGTTTTTAACCAGCTCGTCATTCGCGGTATCACAGCTCATTTTAATGTATCTCCAGGCAAAATCTTCTTCCAAAGCTGCTTCCAGCTCCGAACGGTCTTTTAACCATTGCTCTAATTCAACAGTGCTGTTTATTTCCCGGTTTTGAAGTTCAGTGAAAAGTGGTTCTAAATTTTCCCAGGTAATGTTTAGTTCCTGTGGAATATATGTTCTAGGTTTCTTAGTTATCATAATAGTTAATTATTGAATTAGAGAATGATTGAAGGAGTGAATGGTTTATGGCGCAATGTTATTTTCTCTCATTCAAAATTCAATCATCCACTCATTTTTATTTATGTCTCAAATACGCATCTATTAAAAAGCATATTGCAAATACTACCGATGCATAACCATTTAAGGTTTGAAATGCCCTGTTTACCTTGCTAATGTCATTTGGTTTTACAAGCAAATGCTGATAAATCAACATCGAACAGAAAAACACAATACCTACGTAATAAACCCAACTAAAGGAAGTAAAAAACACAGGCAAAATAACACAGGTAGCCGAAAGTATATGCAATAGCACCGAAACATTCAAAGCATTTTTAATGCCAATTGCCGATGGGATGGAATGTAATTTTTCTTCGCGATCAAATTCTTCGTCTTGCAAGGCATATATGATATCAAATCCACTTACCCAGAATAATACGGTTAAGGAGTAAAGTACTGGCACCAACGCAAAATGTCCGGTTACGGCAATGTAAGCACCAATAGGAGCGAGCGCCAGGCCCAGGCCCAATACCAGGTGGCACAGCGCTGTGAAACGTTTGGTGTAGCTGTAAAATAAAACTACAAATAAGGCAACTGGAGACAAATAGAAACAAAGCGGATTAATAAAATAGGTGGTAATGGCGAAAAGTACACAATTGGCGATAACAAAAATTAATGCTTCATTTGCTGAAACTTTACCCGCAGGGATATCGCGCATTTTCGTGCGCGGGTTCTTTGCATCAATATTCCGGTCGAGATAACGATTAAAAGCCATGGCCGAGTTTCTGGCAAAGACCATGCAGAGCAAAACTAAAATAAGTTTATACCAGGAAAATGGATTTTCTGTTGTAGTTACGCCCAAAAAGAAACCAATCATGGCAAATGGCAGCGCAAAAACGGAGTGAGCGAATAATACGAGTGAAAAGTATTTTTTCATTTATTTTAAAAGATGATTACACAGATGATTTGATTACACAGATTTTAAATGTTGATCTGAAAATTGTGCACTGCAGACTGTTTAAAACTTCTTATAGTCTGTCGGAACGACAAAATCTTTATTCACCTCATAAATGAAATTTAAAACTTCATCTTTTCCGTTACCTTTTTCGGCAGAAGTGATAAAGGTTGCCGGAATCTCTTCGAAAAATTCGCCGAGCTTTTTCTTAAAGGCTGCTACATTTTTCTGTGTGGTGGTCATTCCTTGTTTATCTGCTTTGGTAAAAATTAGCGAAAAAGGGATCTGTTTCTCACCTAACCAATAACAGAACTCAATATCGATTCCCTGAGGTTCTAAACGGCTGTCTATCAAAACAAAAACGCATTGTAGGCTTTCTCTTTTAGTGATGTAGGCACGGATAAATTTTTCCCACTTCTCTCTGCTGGTTTTAGAAACTTTCGCATAACCATAACCCGGTAAATCGACAATATACCAGGCTTCGTTAATTAAAAAGTGATTAATCAACTGCGTTTTTCCTGGGCGCTGAGAAGTTTTGGCCAATCCATGTTGATTAACGAGCATGTTGATCAGTGAAGATTTACCCACATTAGAGCGGCCAATAAATGCGTACTCGGGCATAATTGGTGTCGGTAATGCCGAAATCTGTGTGTTGCTGCAAACAAATGTTGCCGTTTTGATAATCATAGTGCAAAGGTAGGGTTTTGAGTCCGAAGTCCGAAGTCGGAAGTCCGAAGTACAAATTGATAATTTTTTAAACATGATTTTTGACACTACACTGAATACTTTGCATCAAAGACTTCGGACTCCGGACTAAAGACTCCCGACTTTTCTATATCTTTGCTCCATATCATGAATCAGAATATTACCCCATACCAAGTAGAAGATGCAACTAAAAAAGAGCAGGTTGCAACCATGTTTAACAACATTTCTGGCACTTACGATTTTTTAAACCATTTTCTTTCTTTAGGGATTGATGTATTATGGCGTAAAAAAGCGATTAAAGAATTGGTTTCCATCCAACCCAGAACTTTGCTTGATGTAGCTACCGGAACTGGCGATTTTGCTTTTGAAGCCATTAAAAAGCTCCATCCAGAAAGGGTAATTGGGGTTGACATTTCTGAAGGCATGTTAGAAGTGGCCAGGAAGAAAATTAATGAGCGTAGTTTAAATGAATTTTTTACCGTTCAGGTCGGGGATTCTGAGGGGCTACATTTCGAAAATGATACGTTTGATGCCATTACGTGCGCATATGGGGTGCGTAACTTCGAAAATCTCGAAAAAGGATTAACCGATATGTACCGTGTGCTAAAACCAAATGGTAAAATGGTAATATTAGAGTTTTCAAAACCAAAGGTTTTCCCGGTAAAACAATTGTATAGTTTTTATTTTAAACAGGTAACGCCGTTTTTCGGGAAACTCTTCTCTAAAGACCATAGGGCTTATACTTACCTGCCAGAATCGGTTGCCGCTTTTCCAGATGGGAAAGATTTTACCAACCTGATGGAAAAAGTTGGGTTTAAAAGTACCAAACAAAGAATTTTAACGTTCGGAATAAGTTCGATATATGTAGGAACCAAATGATCAGAAAATTAAGCCTCATTCTTTCATTTTTTATTATTTCTACCACCGCCTTCGCTCAAAACTGGGGTGGCGGAATAGATGATGAAGATTGGAGTTTTGGTTTTAATTTTCAATATATCTCGGCCGAATATAAAATACTTAAAAAGCCAAATTGGCGGTCGCCTTTTTATGAAGTGCCAAATACACTGGATCCATCATACGATCCAAATTCGGGCATTCCGATTACCTCAAACTTAAATGCTATTTCCAGTCAACCCGCTCAGGGTTTTGGATTGGGCTTTGTAATGAACAGGATGATCTCTGATAATTTTGATATCAGGGCAACGCCATCGCTTATTTTTAGCGATAGGGTAGTCACTTATGAGTATGAGCCCATGGCGCCTATTAACGTTGGCAACGGGCAAACCAAAAATTTCCAAACCGTGGTTGACAGAAAAGTACAGGCCACTATGTTCGAATTTCCATTAGGCATAAAGGTGAAATCGAACCGGCTGAATAATTTTAGGGTATACTGGTTAGGCGGTGCTAAATATTCGATAGACATTGCTTCAAAAAAGAAAACCTTTGATGAAGGAGAAACAGCCGTTAACAAGTTTTTAAAAAATAAAAGAAATTATTTGTCTTATGAAACAGGTATTGGTTTCGATATCTATTTCGAATATTTTAAAATGTCGCCCGAAATAAAACTATCTTATTCGGCCAACGATTTGCTACAGCACGACAATACCATTTACGCCAACCCAATAGATAAGTTGAAATTACGTCAATTAACATTCAGTTTAATTTTTCAATAGTCCTGCAATTCAAAAAAACTTACCTTTGTGGGTATAGGTAAATCAAAGATGGTATCTTAAAGGCTTTACCTGGACTTAAAATTCATAAAAATGTCTAAAATCGCATTAATTACAGGCGCAACTTCTGGTATTGGCGAAGCTTGTGCCCATATATTTGCTCAGCAAGGTTATAATCTGATATTATTAGCCCGAAGAGAAGATCGGTTAGCTAAAATTGCACATCATTTGGAAGATAAATATGGCATTAACATTCAACAGGTTTTGGCAGATGTTCGCGATAAAGATAGTCTTAAGGCTGCTTTAGAAGCCTTGCCAGCAGCATGGAAAAAGGTTGACGTTTTGATTAACAACGCTGGTTTAAGTCAGGGTTTAGATCCTATTGATAAAGGGGATACAAACGATTGGGACACCATGATCGATACCAATGTAAAAGGGCTGCTTTATGTAACCAAAATTGTTTCCAACTGGATGATTCCAAATCAATCAGGGCATATAATCAACATCGGTTCTATTGCTGGTAAAGAAGTTTATCCGAACGGGAACGTATATTGTGCCAGCAAACATGCCGTAGATGCTTTGAGTAAAGGCATGCGTATAGATTTATTACCTCATGGCATAAAGGTGACCGAAATTAATCCGGGTATGGTAGAAACCGAATTTTCGGTAGTGCGCTTTAAAGGTGATGAAGACCGTGCGAAAAAGGTATACGAAAACCTGGAGCCGCTCATTGCCGATGATATTGCAGATGCCATTTGGTATGTAGTGAGCAGGCCAAAACATGTTAACATTAACGATATGCTGATTATGCCAACCGCACAGGCTACCGCAACGATAGTAAACAGAGTATAAATTTCAGTTGGCAATTTGCAATAATCAATTAACAAATTTATTTATTCAATAATTAACAATCTTGAACAGTAACCGGTTTAAACAGTTAACTAATTAACCACGAGTAACAATGATATCAAATACAATAGATCAGGAAATTAAAAAAGCCATGTTGGCTAAAAATAATGCACAATTAAGAGGTTTAAGAGCAATAAAGGCAGCTTTACTTTTAGCGAAAACGGAGAAAGGATCTTCGGAAGAAATTACAGAAGAAACCGAAATTAAAATTCTTCAGAAACTGATTAAGCAGCGCCGCGAATCTGCTGATATTTATAAGCAACAAAATCGCGAAGATTTATTCCAGGTAGAAAACGAAGAGATTGAAGTAATTAATCAATTTTTACCAAAACAGTTAGATAGGGAAGAAGTGGCCTCAATTATTGAGGGGGTAATCAAACAATCTGGCGCTACATCGGTTAAAGATATGGGTAAGGTAATGGGCATGGCGAATGCAGCACTTGCCGGTAAAGCTGATGGTAAATTAATTGCAGAGATAGTTAAAGAAAAACTGGCTTAATTTAAAGTTAAAAGCAGAAAGACTAAAGCTTAAAGCGTATTTATCGCTAGTCGCTTACCGTTTTACGCTTTACAAAGGATGTTTTTATACCGTTTTCGATTTTATTTCAGAAAAATGGGATATAAATGCATAAATTTAATTTTACTCTACTAACTTAGTAGCACAATACCATCTAGAATATATATGACTTACCCGATAATAGAAGAAGACGGATTTAAATACATTGAAGCCGGAACAGGCGAGACACTGGTATTGCTGCATGGCCTAATGGGCGAACTAAGCAATTGGGAACAGGTTATAGAACAGTTTAAAGATCGCTACAGGGTAATTATTCCAATTTTACCAATTTACGATCTGCCTATTTTAACATTGGGCGTAAAAGCATTGTCGAGATATCTTCACCGCTTTTTAAAATATAAAAATTTAAACCAGGTAGTGCTTATAGGCAATTCACTAGGCGGCCACGTAGGCTTAGTATTTACGGTTGCTCATCAGGAATTTGTTAAAGCGCTGGTACTTACAGGCAGTTCTGGTTTATATGAAAATGCTTTTGGAGGGTCTTTCCCACGTAGAGAAAGTTACGATTATATTAAGGAAAAAGTAGAATTTACATTTTACGATCCGGCAACAGCAACCAAAGAACTGGTTGATGACGTTTTTAAAACAGTTAACGACAGATCGAGGGTTATTCGGATTTTAACCATGGCAAAATCGGCAATACGCCATAACATGGCTAAAGACCTTTCTAAAATTACCATTCCGGTTTCACTGATCTGGGGTAAAAACGATAAGGTTACACCGCCGGAAGTGGCAGAAGAATTTCACCAATTATTGCCAAACTCCGAATTAAATTGGGTTGATAAATGTGGACATGCACCTATGATGGAGCATCCAGAGATATTTAATGCATTTTTAGAGAAGTTTTTAGATAGAATATTGTTAAAATAAATGTTTGCAGCAGAAATCATATCAGATGCAATTCCATCACTAAGAACCGATGACACGGTACAGAAAGCTTTAGATCGTATGAACGATTTTAAACTAAAGCATCTGCCGGTTGTTAACGAGGCAACTTTATTGGGTTTGGTATCTGAAGATGATTTATTGAACATTGATAATCATGATACACCGCTAAGCAACAGTGCCGTAAACATACTTCACGCTTTCGTTTTTAGTAATGCACATGCCTACGATGTCCTCAGATTATTCAATCAGTTAAATTTAACAGCTGTTCCTGTTTTAGATCAGCATAAAAACTATGCTGGTTTAATCCCTGTAAGCAGTATGGTAAACGCCATGGCAGAACAGTACGCGGTAAATGAACCTGGCGGAATAATAGTTTTGGAAATCAGTAACCGCGATAACTCTTTGGCGCATATTGCACAGATTGTTGAAGCCGATAATGCGCAGGTACTCTCTTCTTACGTAAATTCTTTTGAAGATTCTACACGTCTAGAAGTAACGCTCAAAGTAAATAAAACAGAAATTACTTCATTGGTAGCCTCATTCGAAAGATATGATTACCTGGTTAAAGCGGTATACAATAACACCCAGATTGATGATGGATCGCAGGAGCGTTACGATTCTTTCATGAACTATTTAAATGTATAAACCTACTTTATGAGGATTGCAATTTACGGCAGAGATTTTAACGATACGGTTTTGCCCTATGTACAGGAGGTTTTTAATCATTTAATTGAAAACCACATTCAGCTTGTTTTATATTCTAAATTTAAAACATCACTTCATGGCAAGATAAAACTGCCGGTAAATACCATTATTTTTCATAACCATACCGAATTAAAGAAACATGCCGATGTGTTGTTAAGCTTAGGTGGAGATGGTACTTTGTTAGATACTTTATCATTGATCCGCAATTCGGGCATACCTGTAATCGGGATCAACTTTGGCCGCCTGGGCTTTCTGGCCAGTATCAATAAAAACGAAATCGGATCGGCACTCAATGCGCTCATCAATAAAGAATATACTTTAGATTGCAGATCGCTTTTAGCATTAGAATCGGATAATGGCTTATTTGGTGAAGAGAACTTTGCATTAAACGATATTACCATTCACCGTCGCGATAATTCGGCGATGATGATTATCCATGCTTCAATGAACAATGAGTTTATTAATTCTTATTGGGCCGATGGATTAATTATTGCTACCCCAACGGGCTCTACAGCATACTCTTTAAGTTGCGGAGGCCCTATTATTTATCCCGATTCCAAGAACTTTGTAATTACGCCTATTGCGCCACATAATTTAAATGTACGGCCAGTAGTAGTGCCAGATAGCAACACGCTTTCATTTGAGGTAGAAGCCAGAGAATCAAAATTTTTGGTTTCGTGCGATAGCCGAACCGTTACCGTTGAACGTTCAGTAAAAATCAGCATAAAAAAGGCAGACTTTTGCCTAAATCTTATCCGCCTTAATAATGAAACTTACTTAAACACGTTAAGGAATAAATTATTATGGGGTATCGATACCCGTAACTACTAAGTATGGCACCAGGCAAACAGCTATTCATTATAGTCTTTCTCATTTTTAGTGCGCAGTTGGTTCATGCACAGCGTACAATAGTGGGCGACCCTTCGTGGGAAGTTGGGATGATGGCTGGCGGTGCAGGTTATATGGGCGATCTTAATCAGAACAATCCATTGCAGATCAGCGGTTTTTCCGGTGGTGCTTATGTAAAGCGAAATTTTAACCAATATGTTGGCATCCGTTTAAATTATACCTATGGGCAAATAAGGGCTGATGATGCCAACTCCAGTAATGAACAATTCCGTGACAGGAACCTGCGTTTTAAAACAGCATTGAATGAGTTTAGCGGATTGGTTGATTTTAATTTCTTTAATTTTAACCTGGGCGGCGGAACACGCCAATTTACACCGTACCTTTTTACAGGGGTAGGGCTACTTGTATTTAGGCCAACTGTAGATGTTTATGGTGAAAAATATAGGTTAGACCGATTAGGCACCGAAGGCCAGGATAATAGCTATAAAAATGCTGTGTTAACTATTCCGTACGGCTTGGGGTTAAGGTATAATTACAAAGATACCTGGAGCGTTTTTACCGAATTAGGGTACAGAACACCGCTTACCGATTATATTGATGATGTAAGCGGCCGGTACCCGACTATTCCTGCTTATGTTCCAACTGGAGAAAATCTGGTTAATTTATCCGATCCTTCAGCTAACCAGATTGGAGTTCCCGGTACCCAAAGAGGCGATTTTCGAAAAAGGGACACTTATCTATTTGTTAGTATAGGCATATCTTTTACCTTTGTATCCTCAAAATGCTATTCCTTTTAAGCTGATTTTGACATAATTAATGGGATTTAAAGAACAAATAGACTATAGCCGCCTGCCAAAGCACATTGCCGTTATCATGGATGGTAATGGAAGATGGGCTAAAGGCCAGGGCAAAGTGCGGGTTTTCGGACATGAGCAGGGTGTACTTTCTGTAAAAGATATTGTAGAAGGTTGTGTTGAAGTGGGTATAGAATACCTTACCTTATATGCTTTTTCTACAGAGAACTGGAACAGGCCCAAAGAAGAGGTAGATGCGTTGATGCAGATTCTGATTTCAACCATCAACAGAGAAACCGAAACACTTAATAAAAATAATGTTAAGCTGAATGCCATTGGTAATATTGCATCTTTGCCCCAAGAGTGTATTGATGATTTAAAAGAAGCCATGGAGAAAACAGCCCATAACGAAAAATGTACTTTAACACTGGCATTAAGTTATAGTGCAAAATGGGAGATTCTGGAGGCCGCAAAAAAAATTGCATCAGCTGTAAAGAATAATGACATTTCTTTGGATGATATTAACGAAGACCTGTTTGCATCGAAACTGACAACCGTAAATATACCCGACCCTGAACTCATGATCAGGACCAGTGGAGAACATCGGATCAGCAATTACTTGCTATGGCAAATGGCTTATACCGAGTTTTATTTTACTGATGTTTTATGGCCAGATTTCAGACGTGAAAATCTTTTCGAGGCCATTGTAGACTATCAAAAACGCGAACGCCGTTTTGGTAAAATTAGTGAACAATTAAACTAATTTTTCTTTTAACACTTTTTAACAAGCGTTTAAACTAACTTAGCGCCACTTTTATACGATAAATGAAACCATAATAAGGGAACAATGTAAAGAAATTCTGCTTTATAAAACAGCGTTACCTTTTGGTCATTACTGAACAAATAATTTTAATGAAAAGAATATTTCAGGTTTTAATCCTACTCGTTTTAGCCGCTCCGGCCTTCGCTCAAATACGTCCACAAGGTCAGGCTCCGGTAACCCCTTCTTTAAAGGTTGGTGGCTTAGATCTCGATTATTTTAGTCCTAAAGAGTATATTATTGGAGGTACAACGGTAACAGGAACCCAATATCTAGATAAAGAAGTATTAATCACTTTGTCTAAACTAACTAAGGGAGATAAAATCATACTTCCCGGAGAGGCAACCTCTGATGCAATCAAAACATTGTGGGCACAAGGCTTATTTGATGATGTTAAACTTAATATCTTAAAATTTGTTCAGGATTCTGTTTATTTTGAAATTGAAGTAGTGGAACGTCCGCGTTTAAGTTCTATCGATTTAAAAGGGCTCCGTAAATCAGAAAAAACGGCTATTCAAGAAAAGCTGAATGATAAAACAGGTAAAATCGTAAACGATAACTTATACAATACTACATCTGCCATTGTTAAAAAATATTTATTGGATAAAGGCTTCTTCTTTACTAAGATCGATTACAAAACACGGAAAGATCCGAATGCAGAAAACAGCGTGGTATTAGAAGCCTATATCGATAAAGGTCATCGGGTTAAAGTGCAGCATATTGATTTTACGGGAAATAAAGATTTCAAATCAGCAAAGCTGAGAAAATACCTAAAAAGCCCTAAACAGTTTGCATGGTGGCGTTTTTGGGGTTCTGGAAAATTCGCTAAAGAGAAATACGAAGAGAACAAGGTTAAAATGATTGCTAAAATGCACGAGAAAGGTTATCGTGATGCAGAATTATTAAAAGATACCATTTACCAGTATAACAAGAAAAAAGTTAATATTAGAATGGACCTTTATGAAGGTAAAAAATATTATTTTGGTAATATTACCTGGGCTGGTAATGCCATTTACCCGGATAGTATTCTGAAAAAAGTATTAACCATTGAAAAAGGTGATGTTTTTAGCGAAGAAAGATTAAACAAAAAATTAAATGGTGGTGGCGAAAACGGTGGCGACATTAACAGTATGTATACCGATAACGGATACTTAACTTTTAACATCGATCCGGTACAGACCAAAATTTATGGCGATACGGTTGATGTGGAATTGCGCATGTATGAAGGGCCACAATATACCAACAACCGCATTACCATAAAAGGTAACACCATTACAAATGATAAGGTTGTTTTGCGTGAGATCCGTACTAAACCTGGACAGAAGTTCAACAAAAGTGATTTAATCCGTACCATTCGCGAAATTGGTCAATTGGGTAACTTCGATGAGTCTAAAACCGTACCTACACCTCGCCCTAACCCGGCTGATGGTACTGTAGATATCGAATATGCCGTAGAAGAGAAACCTTCAGATCAGATCGAGCTATCAGGCGGTTTTGGTGGTGGCCGTATCATTGGTACATTAGGTTTAACTTTCAATAACTTTTCACTACGTAACCTGTTCAATTTAAAAGCTTATAAGCCATTGCCAAAAGGTGACGGGCAGAAATTAAGCTTACGTGGGCAAACGAACGGTAAATATTACCAATCATATAGCTTCTCATTCTCACAACCTTGGTTTGGTGGTGAGAAACCGGTAAGCTTTGGTGTAAGTGCCTTTACCTCATTACAATCAAACGGTTTAAGTAGTGGAGATGCTGCTTTTCAAAAAATCCGGTTAAACGGGGTAACTGTTAGTTTAGGTAGAAGGTTAAACTGGCCGGATAACTATTTCCAATTAACTCATGCTGTGAGTTTGCAGCAATATGTTTTAAATAACTATACTGGTTATTTATTTAGTTCAGGTACATCATATAACCTGAGTTTATCGCAAGAGATTAGCCGCGATTCGAGAGATTCGCCAATCTTTCCTAAATCTGGATCATTTATACGTTTTACCGTTCAGGCTACACCGCCATTCTCATTGTTAAATAAAACAAACTATGCTACCGCATCTGATAAGGAGAAATATCGTTTTACAGAATACCATAAATGGAAATTCGATTCGCAATGGTACCAACGCGTAGCAGGTAACCTGGTAATTAAAGCACAGGCACAATTTGGTTTCTTAGGCCAGTATAATAAAGCCGTTGGTCAATCCGCATTTGAGCGTTTTAAACTGGGTGGTGATGGTATGCAGGGATTCGATTTCTTACAGGGGTCTGAACTGATTGCGATGCGTGGTTACGCAAACAATGCGGTGATACCAAATGGTTCTGATCCAAGAATTGCACAACAATCTGGTAGCCCGATTTATACTAAATATGTATTGGAGGCCCGCTATCCGGTAATTGCTAGTCAGCAGGCAACAGCATTCGTTTTAGCCTTTGCTGAGGCTGGTAATACCTGGAATAGATTTGGTGATTTCAATCCTTTTAATGTAAGAAGATCAGTTGGTGTAGGTGCACGTATCTTCTTACCTATATTTGGTTTATTGGGTATTGATTACGGACATGCATTTGATAGGATCCCTGGTGTGGCAGATGGCGGTAAACAAAACTTTACTTTCAGTATCGCACAACAATTAGGTGGATTTTAATTGATAAAGAACAAAAAATTAACTAATTATGCAATAAATCATTGCAACAGGAGTTTAAAGAAAGCTTAGGTTATTAATATCATTAAAACACACACACACAATTGAAACCTTCAGATTTTGCCTACTTGGAAATAAGCAATACAAAATCATGATCGCTTCATTACCTTTAAAAACAATTGTAACAGGATGAAAAAATATCTTTTTATCGCATTCCTACTTTGCACTTCTTTCGGTGCCTTTGCACAGAAATTTGCTTACGTAGACACCGAGTATATTTTGAAGCATTTGCCGGAATATAAATCAGCACTCAGTCAGTTGAATGTAGCCTCGAAACAATGGCAACAACAAGTAGATCAGAATTTTTCTGAGATTGACAGGATGTACAAGGCTTACCAGGCCGATCAGGTTTTATTAACTGATGATATGCGCAAACGACGAGAAAATGAGATTATAGAAAAAGAAAAACAAGCTAAAGAATTTCAACGGTCTAAATTTGGACCCGATGGGGATCTTTTTCAAAGCAGGATAAAATTAATTAAGCCTATTCAGGATAAAGTAGCCGAAGCTATTAAACAGATTGCAAAATCTAAATATTTAGATTTCATTTTCGACAAGAGCAGTGAAGCAACAATGATGATTTATGCAAGTAGCAGTTACGATGTAAGTAACGATGTAATTGTAAAATTAGGTTATAAACCAGGGACAGTAAATAATTAGTATATTCGTCCCTGATTTTTGAAGGAAAACAAACAGAAAAAATAAAAAAGTAAAATAAAACGATGAGAAAGTTAATTAACGTATTCTTTGTAGCAGCAGGGTTAATGTTTACAGCGAATATGGCAAGTGCACAACAAAAATTAGGTCACATTAATTCTGAGGAGGTTTTTGCAAATTTACCTGAAGCTAAGGCAGCTCAAACTACCTTAGAAACCTTAGGTAAACAAAAGCAAGCTGATATTGATGCAATGATCAAAGAATATCAGACTAAAATGACTGCAGCAGAAGCTAAGCAAAAAACTTTAAGCGAAGCAAACAAAGAATCAGTAGGTAAAGAATTACAAGCTGCGGGTCAGGAATTACAGGATTTAGAGAAACGTATTACTGATGCCCGTACTAAAGCTTCACAAGATATAGGTACTAAACAAGGCGAATTATTCCAACCTATCCAGGCTAAAGTTGCAACTGCAATTTCTGCTGTGGCTAAAGAAAAAGGTTTGGCTTACGTTTTCGATATCGCAAACGGTCAAGGTGGTAATAATTTAGTGTTCTGGGATGGTGGTGATGATATTACCGCTGCAGTTAAATCTAAATTAGGTATCACAGCTACGGCTGCAAAACCAGCTGCACCTAAAAAATAGTCATGAGTCGTGAGTTCGGAGTCGAGAGTCTCCCTACCACTTCAAGATATAAGGCGGAATTAAGTTTAACTTAGTTCCGCTTTTTTTGTTCATGCAGTTTCGTCATGCTGATCCGATAACTATCGGATTTATTTCAGCATCTTTGATGTCTAACTTCAGTGCAGTAGATCCTGAAACAAGTTTAGGAAGACGATCTTTTTAAAGATTTAACTTTTCAATATTTATCTATAACTTTTCAACTAACTTTACAACCTTCCAACATTTCAACTTCTAACATAATGCAGGCTTCGCCAATAGGTATTTTCGATTCAGGTTACGGAGGTTTAACCGTTTTTCGTTCTATTGCCGATAAATTGCCCGATTATAATTATATCTATTTAGGCGATAATGCCCGTTCGCCTTATGGCGATCATTCTTTCGAGACCATTTATAAATATACTTTAGAGTGTGTAGAATGGCTTTTTGCCAAAGGTTGCCATTTGGTGATTTTGGCCTGTAATACCGCTTCAGCTAAGGCACTTAGGACGATTCAACAGCGTGATTTGCCTGCTAAGTATCCTGATAGGCGCGTATTGGGTGTAATCAGGCCTACGGCCGAAGTAATAGATGAGTACACCGGTACCAAAAAAGTAGGCGTAATGGGTACCAGGGGGACTGTTAATTCGCAATCGTACCTGTTGGAAATTAATAAATTTTTCCCCGAAATACAAGTGTTCCAGCAAAGCTGCCCAATGTGGGTACCACTCATTGAAAATAATGAGCATTTAGAACCGGGAGCAGATTTTTTTATTGAAGAATACTGCGGTCAGCTTTTGCAACAATCTGCCGATATTGATTGCGTGCTGCTGGCCTGTACGCATTATCCATTATTAATGCCTAAACTCAAAACTGTATTTCCTGATTATATCAATATTTTATCGCAAGGCGATATCGTGGCCAATAGTTTGGTTGATTATTTAGTAAGGCATCCTGAAATGGAAGAAAAACTAGGTAGGCAAGCAGAAAGGCATTTTTACACCAGCGGTGACCCGGCAGCATTTGACGAACATGCATCAATATTTTTTGGCGAAGCGCTGAAATCGGGTAAAATGTAAGTTATCGTTCATTTGTTCGCTGGTCATTTGTTTATCGGTATGATCAATAGGCTAACTGCCTATTCAGATATGGTTTAATTGGTTAACTATTTAAAGTGGTTAAACAGCCCTCAATTGAAAACTGTAAACTGCTTACTGTATATTACTAGCTGCCAACTGTAAACTCCAAACTAACTATTGCGGTAAATGCTCAACCCTAACCAGTACGGTTGGCGATGATAATGCATGTAAAAAGGCAACTACAGCATCCTTCTCGGCTTTGCTCAGCTTTAAACCTTTTAATAACTGATCATTTTTAGGCAGGAGTGGATCATTTACCTGTTCTGGTTTTACTCTTTGCACGGGCATGCCCACATTATACATATTCATTACGCCGTCCATATCCGGGAATAAACCATTGTGGAACCAAGGGGCAGTTTTCATCACATTTCTTAGGCCTGGAGTTTTAAACTTGCCCACATCTTCTGCCTTTTTAGTTACATTGTACAGGCCCAAATCTTCATATTTGCGCCCATAATAAGTTAAACCATCGTTATGGAACTCGTTATCGGTAAAAAAAGGGCCATTATGGCAATTGATACAGCGCGCCTTGGTGCGGAACAAATGCAGGCCAACCAATTGCTGATCGGTGAGTGCTTTTTTATCTTTAGCCAGGAAACGGTCGAAAGGGGTTCTGCGGCTTACTATACTACGTTGAAAAGTAGCTAAACTTTCAAAAATCCTTTTATTGGTTACCTCTTTTGAGCCAAATGCAGCGGTAAAGTAAGGCTGATAACCTTTAATCTTGCCTAGCTTTTTAGGTAAAACTTTCATGTCCTGGTGCATCTCGTTATGTGCTGATACCGGACTACCGGCTTGTTCTTCTAGGCTATTGGCCCGGCCATCCCAAAACAGCCGTTTGTAAAACCAAACATTTTCTAAAGATGGAGCATTGCGGATATTGGCCAAATGATCATGACCGATTGAAACCTGGCGACCATCTGTCCAGTGCAGATCTGGCGCATGGCAGCTCGAACACGAAATCTGGTTGGAACCCGACAAACGCGGATCGAAAAATAAAATTTTCCCCAACTCCACTACATTTTTTACCGAATCATTTTTCAAATCAACAGGAGAGGGCGGGAGTTCACCCAGTTCCTGAAACACCGCACCCTTATCTACCGTTGGTTTTGGCCATTGACCGGTAGGTTTTGAATAAACTTTGCGCAGGCTATCAATACTCAACTCATCTTCGCTATTAAAATTAGCCGATTGAAAAGAAAATAGAATTAAACCGGTGAGGGCTAAAGCAAGAAGGGCAAAAATTTTATTCATGGTTTAAAAATAGAGGTTTAAGCTGATATTGGAAGAAAAGCGGTCTTTGCCGGGGGCATTTGTTAATACCCTGCCAAAATCTTTTAAATCGTCTCTTCTCCAGTAGTTAACACCGGCTTTAATACCAGCATGGATTTGTTTAAACATTGGGATACTATAATCGGCTGTTAAATTACCTCCAAATTTTGAGGTTGTATTGTAGGCATAATCATAATAGATCACATTCCTTGTAAACACACCTTCGTTAGCTAAAAGCACGCTGAAATCAGAATCAAGGCATTGATTGTATAAACCAGTTAAGCTAACCCCCCAGTTATGATTGTTTTTATTTTGATGGTTTATACCATAACTTAACGAATAATTTAATTGATTAAATCTAATGTCGTTACCGGCAATACCATCTTGCCTGCGTTCTTGATATTTTTTTAAACCTAGGCCTATATTATGGGTAAACTGATTTTTGATTATGCTGTAATGACCCTGCACACCCAATGATTTATTTTTATATAGATAACTATTTGCCAAGTAAACGTTAATGTAATTATCGCCGGTATTTGATTTATAATTAATATCTACTTTTAATGAATTTGAAGATATTTTCTTTAACCAAAAAAGACGATAGTTTTCACTAACCAAATTGAAGTTGATATATTTTGTAATTGCAAGAGAGGTTCGGTAATCAAATTTTTGTTTTTCTTTGGATGTTTGATAACTAAAGTTAAAGCTTCCTAATGTTGCATTTTCATACGTCAAATATGCATCTAAGCCATCTCTAGTCTGGTTGCTTTGAACTGTTCTATCTGTGTTATATTGCTCAGGTTCTCCATATCCATTAATTAAATAGTTGTTATACTCTGGAATTACATATCCCTGGGAAAGACTACTATTTTTATATGCCACATTTACTTTTTCTAATCCATATCCATAACGATAAGCGGCACCAATCATTAATTCTTTAGTTACATTATAGCCAATTGTTCCAATCAGATTAAATTGAAAGTCATTTACCTGACCGCGAGGATCATTTGTTGAATAGTGATTGCCAATTCTATAATCAGCCCCAAGGCCTATTGGTAAATTATTTTTTAGGATATTTTTACTTGCCAAAGTTTTCAGATTATACAGTGTTCTTTGATAACTTAAGTTTTTAGGAGAACCAAAATAATACGGATTAGCCAGATTATTTCGGGTTTGATGAGAAAATGATGTACTATCTTCAACAATCCTATTGTATGAAAATTGCCCCCAAATACTAATTGAACCCAATTGTGAGATTCCTTCTGTGCTTAAAGTTGTGCTTTTTAGCGTACTTGCATCTTGAGCTTTCATCAAATTTCCTTTCTCAAAATTTTGGCCTATCTTCAAACTATTGTAGTTTGTTGGCATTAATCTTTTAATGTAAAAAGGACTTGATTTAGCAAATTCATACGCGCTAACACTGGCTGAATCTGCAGAAAATAGCTTGTTTGTGATGCTTTGATTTAACATGTCTCTTCGTTGTGCAAAAGCAGACAGCGAGCTACTGATTAAAAATATATATAAGATAAAATTCTTCATTTTATGGGGTATTTTGGCTTAGTATAAATTATTTAAAGCCTCTGGGAATTGCAATTGGTAAAAAGTCAAAATCTTCTGCAGAATTATTCGTGTCCTTTAAAATTTTTCGTCCATTTATAGTAGTTTCTGTTTTTCTGATCACAGATTGAGAAGAATATGCTCCATTTGGGACATAGGTATACAGGGCATCTAAGGATGCTCCAAGTTTTTTAGGAACTCGTGCACTTGCAGTGTTCGGTTGAATTTCTACACCATCAATTATAAAATTAATTGGAATTTGATAGTACTTGTCTGAATTTGCAGAAGGAGGTGCAATTGTTGGGAATGGATACTGAGGTAGTGTTTTAATATCAGCCTGACCTTTATTTTTAAATATAACATAGCCCATTCTTCCAGGGTTGTCCAAAATAAAATCAGTTCCGTTATAAGATAATACTTCAACGTTAGGTACACTGGGGTTGTCTACATCAGAAGCTAATGGTTTTGGTAGAAATGGAGCATAGTAAGCTTCAAAATCGGCTCCACTTAAATCTATTGTCAAAGATGGATCTCTTGCTGTAATAGTCTTACCATCAGTGCCGGTAAATGGCGATTTGTGATTTAATGCAGTTTGAGCCAATACGATACTTTCGCCTGCTTTAACAGGATGTTGTTTGCCTGTTCCCGGAATCATCAATAATGCCCTGGTATAAATGTAGCCATTATTTGCGTCAATATCCGACGGCATAGCTTGTGATTTGCTCCAGTCATATTGGCTATTACTTTGTCTGTAAACATTAGAAGCCGTGAAATTTTGAAGACCGATAGCTTCTGCTATATATAAACTATCTGCATATAAAACCGAATCAGTATTGTTGTATATTTCAATGAATTGATCTCTAAAAGATGCACCTGTTGTTGTATTTGATCCAGCGTAGTAAATTTGTTTAATTACCCATGGCCCGGTTGTGCCTGATATAAGTTTAAGTGCTGTAATCTGATTATCCTGAACGGTAATGATCTTTGCCTTCTCTGAAGCATTAAAAACAACTTCTTTAGTAACTGTTTCGCCTGTTAAAGCTGTGTAATCTGAAGCAGGAATTTTAATGCTTGCAGATATATCATAAACTCCGGGAGAAATTGAATCGATAGTAAATGTTCCATCACTTTTGGTCAGATATTTTTGACTTACATTTGTTTTTATATTTGTAATCGTAAGTTCTATTCTAGCCTTAGGTAAAACCTTTCCTAAATTATCTGAAGCATACGAAGTAATTACCTGATACCTTACAGGGTGGATTTCAGTAATATTTCCCTGATATTTTTTACATGAAGCTAAAGCGAATGCAATGAATAATAAAGTATATAATTTTTTCATAACTTAAAGTTTGATAGATAATTCTGCACCGAATGTTGGGCTACTATTTGGGAATATGTAGGTTCCTGTCGAGGTAGTATAATATGGATTGTGGTTGAACACATTATAAACATTAAAAGCGAACTTAAAACGTTTTTTGATTTCCTTCGCAATACTTAAATGGTAGTTGGAAATAACCCGTGGTAAATCATTCTCAGATAGTTCTTCCGGTGTTTTATAAAGGTGACCATAAGAAGTATTGCTTTTATCGAAATTAGTAATTGGAATATATTGGTTAAGTCTATTGTAATAGCCAATTGGAATTTGCGAACTGGCAGGTGTGATGTTTTTATTTAGAATATCGAATTCTGCCACAAACGAAACAACTAAACTTAACTTTGGAATGTGTGTAACGCTAGTGATTCTTCCGTTACTGAAATATGATTTCGTATTATCAGGCTCGTAAACACCAATAAACGCATAATTTGGATCCGTCGGAATGGTATTTGGAACTTTACTACTTAAAATATTGGATGTGGATTTGTAAGCAGTTCTGAAAAGGCCACCACTAACATTAAATGATGTTTTGATCTCTTTTATCTCCGGAGTGTTTAGTATGATTTCAAAGCCTTGATTATCCGAAAAGAGATCATTTGCGAAGTTGAAATAGTTTATAGCGTATGGTCGAATCCCTGTTTGAGTAACGGTTGGTTTTGCTCCAGGATTAATTGTTGCTGAATAAGTTGGTAATTCTATGCTTTGTAAATTTTGAACAGTCGAAATTCCATTTCTTGATTTTTTATTAAATGCAGTTATTGAGAGGCTGAATTTGTCAATTTTAATTTGGGCTGATAATTCAATACTTTCGCTTTTAGAAGGTTTTAAGTTTGCACTACTTGGCTCATATCTTTCTACATATAGCAAATAAGTACTTTCATTTACTTTACCATTATAGGCATTAAGTAATGGTATTTCGTAAAATGTTGGTCCCGGATAGCGTTGCGCGAGCCCTGGCGATTTATATGATAAACCATAGGCAACACCAAATCTTAAGTTTTTATTAACCTCATAATTTATGTTTGTTCTTGGAGAGAAGGATGTATAACCATTTTGTATATCAGACCGCATGCCTGCTCTAACACTTAATGGTTTGCCCAGTACAGTTGCTGTAAAGAGGTCCTCAATATAAAAGCCAAGATCTTTTTGCGCAAGCGCTAAGCGAAAATCGTAATAACGTTCTGAACTTTTTGTGCCTAATGAAGTATTCGCAGCTCTTACGGTGCCTCGTGGCTCGTTCGGATCAATTGTTTGTCCCAAACCTTTGTTGGCACTATAGCTAAAACTGGTACCAAAAGATAGGTTATGGACTAAATTTCCTGTAGCAAATCCCCCTGTGAAATCCAAATTAGCTGCTGCTGTAATCGGACGACCATCAATTAGTGATTTCGCTGTGTAAACTCCTGAATCATAGTATCCTTCGTGTATTCCTGTGGTAGTTGCTGTGCTATATAATACGTAAGCATCATTTACTAATTCTTCTTTATAGCTAACCTGATGTCCAGCTGAATATCTTAAATTTAGCTGGACATTTTTTAAGAAACCACTGCTGAAACGATAATTGCTCCTATTTGCTACACTAAAGTTCCAGCTGTCAAATTTCGTTCTTGTGCTCTTTTCATCATCTGGATCATATTTAATACCATCTAGATTTCTGCCATAATCCACACTAAGCGTGTTTTTTAACCGGTTAGTTTTTCCAAAAGAATTTGTCCACATCGCATTAGTATTGATTCTTCGGTAAGATTTTAGTTTGTCACGATTATCTTGAAAGGAATTAACGTAATTAATACCAACATTTACTGAACCATATTTTGGGCTAATTTCAAAGCCTTTAGAGAAACCATACGATGTTGCGTTATCGCGTAACTGCATACGGACATAAGCTGGAGATTTACCCGCTTGTCGCTCAATAATAATCGCACCATCAGTTAAATCGCCATATTTTGCAGGCGCAACACCGGCAATTACCTCAATGCTTTCAATGTTATCTGCAGGTATCTGACGTAAATCTGTTCCTCCAAAAGTATAATCTCCCGTGTATCCTGTTTTACCTGTATCTCCCGTGCCACGAATTCCATAGCTACCGCTTGTAACAAAAGAACTTCCAACCCCACCAGCCCTACCTGGATTAAAACTTTGCATATTGGCATTATTGCTAATGGTATTTCCATCCATAATGATGGCGATACCAAATGCGTTATTTAACTCGAAACTTCCTTTTCCATCGGTTGTAGGTGCATAAGCAGCCCTTAGGTTAATATTCTGTACATTTTGTAAGGATGGCGGCTGGATTTTTCTATTCGGAATCTGGTTTAATAAATCGTTAACACTCAACGCCGGTGTTTGCTCAATTAAATCCCTGGTAATGATTAATGATGAGTTGGTTTGACCGGTGTAATTCCTTTTGGCATTAATCTCGATATTTTCCAAGCTTAAATCCAAAACCTTTAAAGCAATATTACCAAGATTCGTTTCTCCTGCTTTTACGGTTAACGGTAACCTTAACTTCTGAAAACCGATAAACGAAAACTCTAACGTTAAAATGTTGTTGGTTTCTGTTCCGTTTACCCTGAATAAACCATTCTTATCCGTAATGGCATACTGGTTGGTTTCTACAATTTTAATGTTGACAAGTTCTAATGGCTTGTTCTGCGGGTCGACTACTTTTCCGACCACAACGTTTCTTATTTGTGCCAGCGCAGTGAAGCAAATAAAAAAGAATAATAAGGATGTATAAAGTTTCTTCAATTTAGACTAAATCTTAATAATGCTGCAAAAGTGTAAAATCTACACTAACTTTGCAAGTTATTTAGAAAGATTCTAATTAATAATACAGAAATTTAAGTAGCGAAGGCAGCTTAACATATATTTAATACATCTGTCAGCTTAAACTCATCATCATAAAAGAAAGCATTTTTGTTTAGGTTGTAATGGTTTAAAAGGATAACTTTGCGGCTTCAAACCCACACAATGAGTGATCAGATAAAACACGAATGCGGAATCGCTTTTATTCGCCTGTTAAAACCACTTTCTTACTACCAGCAAAAGTACGGTACAGCACTTTACGGCCTTAACAAATTATATCTTTTAATGGAAAATCAGCATAACCGGGGCCAGGACGGCGCAGGTATTGCCACCATTAAGCTGGATATGAAACCCGGCAGTAGGTACATTAGCCGATACCGGAGCATGGCATCTAATGCGGTAGCCGATATCTTCGAATATGTACAGAACAAATTTGTTGATATCCAAGAAAATACCCCTGAACTAATGCAGGATACAGAATGGCTCAAAAACAACGTCAGCTTTATCGGCGAGGTTTTATTGGGCCATCTGCGTTATGGTACACATGGTAAGAACAGTATTGAAAATTGCCATCCTTTTTTAAGGCAAAACAACTGGATGACCCGGAACCTGGTGATTGCCGGTAACTTTAACATGACCAATGTTGATGAGTTATTGGAGCAATTGTATGAATTAGGTCAGCATCCAAAAGAAAAAGCAGATACGGTAACCGTATTAGAAAAAATCGGTCACTTTTTAGATGATGAAAACCAGGAGCTTTTCGATCAGTATAAAAAAGAGGGACATGATAATGTTAGCATTACACATAAAATATCTGATAATTTAGATATTGCCAATATCCTTCGACGTTCGGCCAAAACCTGGGATGGCGGGTACTCGATCTGTGGTATGGTGGGTAATGGCGATTCGTTCATTATGCGCGATCCGGCAGGGATTCGTCCGGCATATTATTATTATGATGATGAGATTGTTGTAGCGGCGTCTGAAAGACCAGCGTTGCAAACAGCATTTAATATTCAGTTTAAGGATGTTAAAGAGATCGATCCGGGTCATGCTTTAATTATCAAGAAAAACGGCGAGGTAAGCATGGAGCAGTTCCGTGAACCTACCGAAAGATTATCTTGCTCGTTCGAGCGGATCTATTTCTCAAAAGGAAGCGATGTAGAGATTTACCGTGAACGGAAACAGTTAGGCCGTTTATTGAGCGATAAAATTCTTCAGGCGGTTAATTACGATTTAAAAAATACGGTATTCTCTTTTATTCCGAATACGGCAGAAGTTGCTTTTTTTGGAATGGTTGATGGTGTTCAGCAATATGTACGCAGGCACCAGAAAGATATACTTTTGCATAAAAAAGAAACGTTAACAGATCAACAGCTTGAAGACCTGCTGTCATTAGCACCCCGTGTTGAAAAGTTAGCGGTTAAGGATGTAAAGCTAAGAACGTTCATCACCCAGGATGCAGACCGGAGTGAAATGGTGGCACACGTTTACGATACCACTTATGGTATTATCAATAACCATCAGGATACTTTAGTTGCACTTGATGACTCAATTGTACGTGGGACTACTTTAAAACAGAGTATTATTAAAATTGTTGACCGTTTACACCCAAAGAAAATTATTATTGTTTCTTCAGCACCTCAGATCCGTTATCCTGATTGTTACGGTATCGATATGAGCCGTATGGGACAGTTTGTAGCTTTTGATGCAGCTATCCAATTGCTTACTGAGCGTGGCATGTGGCAGGTAATAGAGGATGTTTACACCAAATGTAAAGCTTCGTTACTTTTACCTAAAGAGGAAATTGTAAACCACGTTAAAGAAATTTATAAACCATTTACCCCTGAAGAGATTTCGGCTAAAATTGCGCAGATTATTACCCCAAAAGGTACTGTTGCTGAGGTTGAAGTAATTTACCAAAGTTTAGAGAACCTGCACGAAGCTTGTCCGAAAAACAAAGGAGATTGGTATTTCTCTGGAAATTACCCTACACCGGGCGGTAACAAGGTAGTTAATAAAGCTTTCATTAATTGGAAAGAAGGAAATAACCAAAGGGCATACTAACCCCTAAATCCCCCCTAAAGGGGACTTGAATAACAGATAGCTCATAGTAATATGGGCTATTTTTTTGTTTTTTTTACCACCGAGTGCACTGAGTTTGCACAGAGAGAAGAATAATCTTTATTAAAAATCACGTCATTGCGAGGAGGAAACGACGAAGCAATCTTTTAATCATGTGGCTTTCCAATACAGCTGCCCCTCTATCTAAACCTGACATTCGCGGAAAGCCCGGAGCCCGGTTTTTCACCGGGCGAGGACTTGTAGCATTGGCAGGACTAAACCCCTGATAGCAGTACTGTTGTTGCTTTTCAAAAACCTATTAAAGGAATAAAAGAGACTAGAAAAAATTAATTTACGGGGAGTGTTAAGTTTTATGCGTAAAACTTTAGGTAAGTTTTAATAATCAGCCAGAAGGCGAAAAAGATGATCACTACGCCAGCAATTTTATTCAGCTTTTTAAGTGCGTCTTCTTTTATTTTATAACGGAGTTTACTCGAGTAAAAACTCTTAGCGCCATCAATACCAAGTTGGGTGGCCATGGCAATAAAAAAGCAGACCAGTTTTTCGTTAAGCATGTTATTAAGCTTAACAGAGATGATTCCGCTCACAATAATCCAGAACATGAGGGTAGAAGGGGTGAGGATGCACATTAAAAAACCTTTAAGCACGTAACCCCGTTTGCTCACTTTTTGTAGCGTGGTGCTATCATAATGCACAGTGATTTTAGAAACCAGGTAATAAATACCAACAGCAAGTAGAAATATACCGCCAATACTGCCCACGTATTTATCAAATTCGGCTTTATAATCAACAAACTGGCTACCAAAAAGAACCAGGCCTATCAAGATTACATCACTTATAATTACACCAACAGCTAAAGAAAAACCTGCCTTAAAGCCCCTTTCTATGCTCGTTTTAATCATTGCAAAAAATACCGGCCCTGTTAAAAACGACGAAATAATCCCTGCTCCTATACCTAATAATATGGCTTCAAACATGCATTGTGTTGTTTATAATATGCGAATATGCAATTTTATACCTAAACTTATAACATTTATTTTTGTTGCATAGGTTGCATAAAAATACTGGTTATTAGCTTTTTTTTATTTATGTTTAGCCCCAATAAAACTAGATTTATAATATGAATTCAGAACAAACGCAAACCAAGTGGGCGCAGTTTATCCCACTGGTCACTGTATTCTTCTTTTGGGGCTTTGTAGCCGCCAGTAACGACATTCTCATTCCTGTATTTAAAAAGGCTTTTGATTTATCGCAGGCCGAAAGTCAGCTGGTTTCGCTGGCATTTTACATTGCTTACACGGTGGGTGCCTTAATTTATAATGGTATTTCTGTTTTAATAGGACAAGATATTGTAAACAAACTGGGCTATAAAAATTCGTTGGCATTGGGATTGGTTATTTCCGCACTTGGAACCTTGTTGTTTTATCCAGCGGCAAACCTACACTCATTTCCCTTAATGCTTTCGGGTTTATTTATTGTGGCTTTGGGTTTCTCTTTACAACAAACTGTTGCCAATCCGCTGGCTATTGCCCTGGGCCCAATCAAAACCGGTTCGCAACGTTTAACACTTGCCGGTGGTATTAATAACTTCGGTACAACCATTGGGCCGCTTATTGTAAGTTTCGCTATTTTTGGTTCTGCTGCAAATGCAAATACCAACATCAGTGTAGAAAGCGTTAAAATTCCTTATTTAATACTGGGAGTAGCTTTTATTGCAGTAGCAATTTTCTTAAAAATGTCATCTTTACCTGATAGACCTGCTTTGGTTGAAGCGTCAGCAGATGATACTAAATCGATTAAGGGATCGGCTTTGCAATATCCACAATTGGTTTTGGGCATGATTGCTATTTTTGTTTATGTAGGTGTTGAGGTATCAACCGCAAGTAATTTGCCTGCTTACATGGAAAAAGATCTTGGTTTTGCCATTAAAGATATTGCTCCTTATATCTCCTTATACTGGGCTAGCATGATGATTGGGCGTTGGACAGGTGCTGTTGAAGCTTTTACTGATAATATCAGTACACAAAAAGTATTGCGTTTTATTGCACCATATTTAGCTTTTGGTATTTTCTTAGCTGTTAACGCCATTGCGAAACATGATTTGGCCCCTTTTTATGTATATGCATTGATTATTCTGGTATTAATTGCTGCTGATATGGCGAGTAAAGGTAATCCTGCCAGAATGTTATTGATTTTTTCGGCAATTGGTATTACTGCGTTGTTAATCGGAATGTTTACTAAAGGCATGGTAAGTGTTTATGCCATTACCAGTGTTGGTTTATTCTGTAGTACGTTATGGCCTTGTATTTTTACTTTAGCTGTAAGCGGTTTAGGTAAGCACACCAGTCAGGGAAGTAGCTTCTTAATTATGATGATTATGGGCGGTGGTATTATTAGCTGGGCGCAGGGCGCAGTATCAGAATTTACAGGTATTCAACACAGTTACATCGTAGGGATCATCTGTTTTGCTTACCTGGCATTTTATGCCTGGAAAGTAGCATCGATATTAAGATCACAAGGAATTAACTTCGACCAGAAAATTTCTGGCGGACATTAATTTTTAATAAGGTAATTTAGCAGCCACAAAGATGAATTTCTTTGTGGCTTTTTTGATTTTTATATGGCAGATAAACCAAGTTTCGATTCGATATTTATGAACCTTGCGACCGATTTGGCAGCCCGTTCGCATTGCGTGCATGCGCATGTAGGTGCAGTGTTAACAAAAGATACCCGCATTATTTCTATCGGCTACAATGGGCCACCGGCCGGTACGCACAATTGCGATGAGGAATGGCCAGAGCAGGGTTGCGCCCGCGATAGCAAAGGAAGTTGCTCTTTAGCACTGCATGCAGAAGAAAATGCTATTCTATACGCATCTAAAAATGGATCTAAAATAGAAGGATGTACTTTATATACTACCTTGTCGCCTTGTATTGCCTGTGCCCGGCTCATTTTATCATCAGGGATTAAACTGGTATATTACTCCAAGTCTTATGCGGCCTATAAAGGTTTACCAAGCGATGAAGGCGTGGATTTTTTAAGGAAGTTTGGGGTAGAGGTAATTTTGATGGAAGCGTAGTGATTCACTGGTTCATTTGTTATTGGTTCATTAGTACCTGGAAGTTGTATAAAGGTAACCGGTTAACTGTTTAAATCGCTTAATTGACTCCAAACGCGAAACGCTCAACTCCAAACTGACTCCGGACTTTTTCCTTCAAAAATCTCAAATCTCCCCTCTCAAATCTCATATCTAATTGGTACCTTTGCGGATGCAAGAAAAAATCATTATCGTCGATTTTGGTTCGCAATTTACACAACTCATCGCCCGTAGGGTTCGCGAACTAAATATTTACTGTGAAATATATCCATATAACAATCTTCCTGAGATTACCGAAGATGTAAAAGGTGTTATCTTTTCAGGTAGCCCATACTCTGTTCGCCAGGAAGATGCTCCTCAGATTGATTTATCAAAATACCATTTAAAATATCCTTTACTGGCTGTTTGTTATGGTGCACAATATATTGCACAACATTCTGGTGGTGCGGTTCAGCCTTCTTCAACACGCGAGTATGGCCGGGCTAACCTGAATTTTGTAAACCAGGAAAATAAACTATTCAAAGGCATCAACATCGATTCGCAAGTTTGGATGAGCCATGGCGATACCATTACCGATATTCCTGAAAACTTTGAACTGATTGCCAGTACAGACAGTGTAAAAGTAGCGGCGTATCACATTAAAGATTCAGATACTTATGCTATCCAGTTTCACCCTGAAGTAACGCATAGCATTGACGGAAAAATCCTTTTAGAAAACTTCCTGGTTGATATTTGCGGATGTAGCCAGGATTGGACTTCAGCTGCTTTTGTTGAAACGACCATTGCCGATATTAAAGCTACCGTGGGTAACGATAAAGTTGTTCTGGCACTTTCAGGCGGTGTGGATAGTAGCGTTGCTGCTGTTCTTTTGCATAAAGCCATTGGTACGAATCTGCATTGCATATTTGTTGATAACGGTTTATTGCGCAAAAATGAATATGAAAGTGTTTTAGAGCAGTATAAAGATTTTGGCTTAAATATTAAAGGTGTTGATGCCAAAGACAAATTTTTAAGCCAGTTAGCAGGCGTAGAAGATCCGGAGACAAAACGTAAAATTATTGGTCGTGTATTTATCGAAGTTTTCGATGAAGAATCTCACCTTATTCAGGATGTGAAATGGTTGGCTCAAGGTACCATCTATCCCGATATTATCGAATCGGTATCAGTAAAAGGTCCATCGGCTACCATTAAGTCGCACCATAATGTAGGCGGTTTGCCAGATTTCATGAAGCTTAAAGTAGTAGAACCACTTAAAACTTTATTTAAAGATGAAGTAAGGAGAGTAGGTACTGCATTAGGTTTAGAATCGTTTATTTTGGGCCGTCACCCATTTCCGGGACCAGGTTTAGGCATCCGCATTATTGGAGAGGTAACTCCGGAAAAAGTAGCCATTTTGCAAGATGCCGATAAAATTTATATTGATAATTTAAAAGAAGCAGGTTTATACGATAAGGTATGGCAGGCAGGAGCCATCTTTTTACCCGTAAGATCAGTGGGGGTAATGGGTGATGAGCGTACATACGAAAACGTAATTGCTTTAAGAGCTGTAGAATCACTTGATGGGATGACTGCAGATTGGTGCCACTTACCTTATCCGGTATTGGCTAAAATCTCAAATGAAATTATCAATAAGGTGAAAGGGATCAATAGGGTAGTGTACGATATCAGCTCTAAACCACCTGCAACTATTGAGTGGGAATAATTCAGTTGTGAGTTTTCAGTTTGGAGTTTTCAGTCCAAACTGCATAAAATAAATGTGATGCTAGCAAGGTGGAATAAACTTTGCTAGCATATTTTGTTAAAAACGATAGGTATGAATGTTAAGAAGGTTTATGGGTTGCTGGTTTTGTTTACGATAGTTTTAGGTGCTTGTTCGCCTAAAATCAGGACACCTAAGCCTGAAACGGGAAAACCGGTTGAAAAAGAAAAGCCTGCAGATAAAAAGCCGATCAAGAAGTTCTCGCAGGCAAGTGTTTCTCTGCTTGTTCCCTTTAAACTGGATGAGCTAAATTTAAAAACAGCCACCAAGGCTGAGATTGAGAAGTATGCCATGCCTATCGATTTTTATCAGGGCTTTAAATTGGGGTTGGATTCTGCAGCGGCACAGGGTTTAAATTTTAAATTAAATGTTTTCGATACGCAGGATGATAATGCACATATATCGCTCTTGTATAAGAACGAGCGTTTTAAACAAAGCAATTTAATTATCGGTCCTGTTTTTCCTGCTGGATTAAAGTTTATCTCCAGCTATGCCAAAGAAAATAATGCAATCATTGTTTCTCCCTTGGCTGCATCTGAACCTACTGAATTTAATAACCCCAATCTGGTTTCCATTGTAAATAATATTGGCTTACACGGGAAAAAGATAGCTGCCTACATTGCTAAAAATTACAATCCCGCTAATACGATAGTGGTATTCATTAACCCTAAAAAAACAGAAGACGAAGCTTTTGCAGCACCCATAAGAAATTATCTTCAAACCAATGGCAAGTTTTTGGTACAGGAGTATGCTTCAGCCTATGCTTTTGAAACAAGAATGGTCAAAGGCAAACAATATGCAGTGGTGCTTGCCTCTTCTGACCGTGCTTTTGTATTGCCTACCATAGAAAAACTGTATAAATTAAAACATCTTCGAACTGGTGGATATAATATCTCGCTTTTTGGTCATCCGAATTGGGTAAAGCAGAATTATCCTGCTGATAAACTGCAGGATCTGAGTACAATTATCAGTTCTTCTTATAAAATAGACTATAAAAACAGTAATGTGATTACTTTTATCAAAAAGTATCGCTATAAATATGGTTTTGAGCCGGGAGAGTATGCCTTTAAGGGTTTCGATATTGGCTATTATTTCGGCAGGTTACTGGTAACCTATGGTGAAGATTACAGGGATTATATCGTAAAAGATAAATACAAAGGACTGCATAATAATTTTTCATTTATCCATGATGAAAAATTAGGCTATATTAACACCAGTTTAATGTTATTGAAGTATAAAAACTTCACCTTGAGCCCAGTTGAGTAAGCTATAATTTTCTTCCATTTTAATTATCCCATGAGAGCAGACCATCAGTTAAGAGCCTTTGAACAGATTTTAAACAGTTACGATGGAAGTTTGCCTTTACATCGCTTTCTACCTGTTTATTTTAAACAACATAAGCAGATGGGCTCGTCTGACAGGAGATGGGCAACAAGACATCTTTACAGTTTTTTTAGATTAGGTAAGGCTTTACCATTACTGCCTAATGAGGAACGGTTGAGTGTTGCAGATTTTCTATGTCATGATACTTTGAGCCTATTGGTGGAAAAGAATCTGCCAGACTTAAAAGAAAGCGTTACTAAGTCGCTCGAAGAAAAATTAGCGCTGATTAAAGCTAAGTATCCTGATTTTGATATAGAACAGATTTATCCTTTTCATGTTGCGCTATCTCATGGTATGAATAAAGAGGACTTTTTTACTTCTTTTTTTAAGCAACCCGACCTGTTTATCCGAGTGAAAGCTGAAGAAGCCAACGTCATCATCTCCAAACTGGAAGCTGAAAACATCGCAGTTAAAGCAATTACTGATACGGCCCTGGCTTTGCCCAATGGAACCAAGCTTGAAACGATTTTAAGCGAGGGAAGTTATCAGGTTCAGGATTTATCTTCACAACATACCGGTTTGTATTTTAAGCCAAATAAATGGGATAAATGGTGGGATTGCTGTGCTGCTTCGGGCGGAAAAACTTTGCTTTTGCATAGTTTTGAGCCGATAATTGAACTTTTAGTTTCGGATTTGCGGGAAAGTGTACTCTTGAATTTAGATGAACGTTTCCGCCTGGCAGGAATTAAAAAATACCATAAAAAAGAGCTGGATCTTTTACAGAACAACGATCAGGTTTTGCATCATTACCAGTTTGATGGTATTATTTTAGATGCACCCTGTACAGGCTCAGGAACATGGGGAAGAACACCCGAAATGCTTACTTTTTTCGAAGAACGTAAAATCAATCAGTTTGCAGCTATGCAGAAGAGTATTGTGCAGAATGTAGTAAAATATCTAAAACCTGGGAAACCTTTAATTTACATTACCTGTTCTGCTTTTGCAGCGGAAAATGAGGCTGTTGTACAACATATAAGCGATACATTGCCATTGGAACTGGAAAAAATGGAATTGATAAAAGGTTATGAAAACAATGCCGATACGATGTTTGTGGCGAGGCTGATTAAACGACAGGTTTAAAGGATTGCGGGATTTAGGATCAGGATTTTATTATTTATTAAAATTAATTCGGTCAATTTTCTTCGAAATACCGTCATTTCGAGTGAATTGGAATGCTGTCAATAACCAAGAAATGCTCAGTGAAGCTAAATTTAGCTTGATAGGTCTCTCCATTTCGCTACGCTTCATCCGATAGCTATCGGATCGAGATGACGACCAACGCTAAGTATGTTCAAACCAGGATCTGAAATTCCTCTTGACGTATTTCACCGCCTCGACCAAAACGGCGATGGCTCCAATAATTAAGGTATATTCTTCAAAGCTGTTCATGATGTAAGCTTTATATTTAGATGAATATACGAAATTATTGTTACAGATTGATTGGAGGATTGTCATTTTAGGTGCTGTTTCTCTTGATCGTCATGCTGAACTTGTTTCAGCATCTTTTTGTTTGTAGACCCTGAAATAAATTCAGAGTGACGAATCTTAAAGTGATTCCTAAAGCCCGGTATTATTCCTGAACAATTTAATCGCAATGGCCAATAAAATTACGCCGAAAGCCTTACGTAAGATGTTTAAGCCTGATTTTCCAAAAAGTTTTTCCAGTCTGTTGGTATTTTTCAATACAAAGTAAACAAACAACATATTGAGGATAATGCCCACCAAAATATTCTGGGTATGGTATTCTGTTTTGAGTGAAAGCAAAGTGGTCATAGTTCCGGCCCCCGCAATTAAAGGGAAAGCCAATGGCACTATAGAAACCGTTTCAGGTGCTTCTTCTTTAAAAATGGTTAATCCCAATACCATCTCCATGGCAATAAAAAAGATAACGAATGAGCCTGCAATGGCAAAAGATTCCACATCCAACCCAATCACCTTTAACAGCGATTCGCCAACAAACAAAAAGAGGATCATTAAGCCTGCAGCTACCAGCGACGCTTTTTCCGATTCGATATGGCCTGCTTTTCTACGTAGCTCGATTACTACGGGAATGGCGCCTAAAATATCGATAATGGCAAAGAGCACCATCGTTGTAGATAGGATCTCACTTAAGTTGAACGTCATAAAATCGAATTTCATAGCAGCGCAATTTTAAGCAAAGGTAGCGGAATTTGTATCAATTCCTCACTTGTGTGATTATTTATTAGAAATAGAACTGTGTTCTTAAAGTGAGCACATTATCCTTTCTGTCAGCGGTATAATCTTTAATCTGCGTCGATTCGTTTTTAATGATATCGTAATAAATTACCGCCTTAAAATGTGGATTAAAGTGATGTAAAAAACCAAAGCCAAAAGTATCAAAACGAACATCGGCAGGCGAAAGTCCTTTATCTGCTGAAATGTCCATACCTTTAACTTTAGTGTTTGGGTCATACCAGTCGTATTTTAAAATGAGCTGGTTATCGGTACTGTTTAATGTTTGTACAAAGGTTAAGTAAGCGCCGTTAAAAGTTCTGGTATAATAGGGCAGGGCTATCGATTTATTATCAACAGGATAGGAGCCTGGCGTAGTAGAGGTAGTTGAAGTACCAGTTTGTAAACCTGATATTACTTCTGCCCGAAGTTCCGATTTCCAGCTTTTGGTTTTGGTGGATAACTGGACATCCGCACCATAATACCTTCTTGGAGCTACTTTATTAATGGTTGAAGCCGTTGAATCCTTTACCATTTGCCATTGATCGCTAATCTTGTCCATTTTATAACTAACAGGTAAACGATGGTTTAAACCGCCTTGTAGTGTGCTTATACCGCCTGCAATAGTAAACTTATCAAATGCATAAGTTTTATGGCTTAACCTGAATATGAAATCTTTACTGTTGTCAAACTCACCCTGACCAGCTAAACCCTGTCCGTTGTAAATGCCGAAATCGAGCACTAAGTTTTTAAGTGTAGCATCTTTCCAACGTGGATTTAGGGTAAAAGTAGCGCCCAGATCGCGTTCTGTTTTCATTAAAATCTGCGACATCCGTCCACGCTCTGGTGCTTCCCTAACAGAAGAGGACAGCTGCAATTCATTTCCGAACGGACGACCTGAAAGGCCCAGCGTTACGGCTAGTATTTTCCATTTGTTTTCGTAATAACGTCCCCAGAAATCGCGGATGGCCACACCTTGTTCGGTACCGTCAAACTGAAGCACAAAGTAGGTAGAAGGGCTTCCATCTTCTGTTAACATCATGTAATCAGCCCTTAATCGGCCCCTTCTCAACCTAAACCGGTTATTGGTAAATTCGCCAAAATTGCCACCCTGGTATTCTGCCTGTGCCCCATTTGATTGCGCAACCTGAAATTGTGGTTGTAAATATCCGCTAAATGATAATGAGCCATATTTTTTTGATATGATGAGTAAATGATTTACTGTTGTAGAATCCATCACATCGTTTATTGTTCTCTGTGCAAACCCTATTGTGGAGATGAATAGTAAAACAACAGTTAAAGAGAAATAAATGCTTTTAATTTTAGCAGAATTGCGGTACATCTTATCAATTTTCTGCAAAGGTAGTTTTATTAACAATTATTTAACATAAAAAAAAGCCCCGACTTTAAATCGGGGCCTTAAATTTTTTACATGTTAAGCTAATTTTAGCCTTTTAAATGCGAATTCTTTTTGCTGTATCCAAAGTAGATAATAAAGCCTAAAGCTAACCAGCCAAATAATCTTAACCAATTTGTCCAGCCTAAACCAAGGATCATTAATCCACAGGCGACAACACCAAGAATTGGAATTAATGGAACCCAAGGTGTTCTAAACTGACGTGGAAGATCAGGATCAGTTTTTCTTAAGATAATTACCGCTATACAAACCAACATAAAGGCAAACAATGTACCGATACTAGTCATATCACCTACCACATCACCAGGAATAAATGCCGCAAAAAGACCTACGATTACTAAAATTACCAAGTTGGCTTTGTAAGGCGTTTTGAATTTTGGGTGTAAATCGCTGAACATTTTTGGCAATAAACCATCCTTGCTCATTGAATAAAATACGCGACTCTGACCCAATAACATGACCAGGATTACAGAAGAGAAACCTGCTAAAATAGCAACAGTAACCAATTTGGCTAACCAGCTATAGCCTGTCATATACTCACTGATTGCGGCTACAACTGATGCTTCACCACCTTTGGTTCTAAAGAATTCAACTGGAGCAATACCGGTTAATACGTGTGCAAATAAGATATATAAAATAGTACATACTGCTAATGAACCTAAGATACCAATTGGCATTGCCGTTTTAGGATTTTTAGTTTCCTGCGCTGCGGTACTCACGGCATCAAAACCAATAAACGCGAAAAACACCGTTCCTGCAGCACCAATAACTCCCCAGAAACCACCAAAACTATGGCTGATACCCGCATGATCTACATAAGTGGTAGCAGCAGGAATATATGGATGGTGATTTGCTTCGTGTATAAAGCCCCAGCCTAATAAGATGATCAGGATTACGATACCCACTTTTGTAATTACGATAATTCCGTTTACAAAAGCAGATTCTGAAGTTCCTTTAATTAAAAGTAAGCTTAATAAAGCTACAATAAATAATGCAGGGAGATTGATTATACCATTAACGGTTCCATCAGGGTGAGATTGAAAAGGTGAATGGCACCACTCGTATGGTATGGGCGAAGTATGCAATACTTCTACCAGTAATTTATTTAAGTATTCGCTCCAGGCAATACCTACTGTTGCAGCTCCAACAGCATATTCCAACACCAAATCCCAACCAATTACCCAAGCCATAAGCTCACCCATGGTGGCATAAGTGTAAGTGTAGGCACTACCTGAAATCGGAATAGATGATGATAATTCTGCATAGCATAAACCAGCTAATGCGCAACCAATTGCCGCAATAATAAAGCCTATGGTAACAGATGGCCCGGCATTTTGTGCTGCTGCTGCTGCAGTTCTAACGAAAAGACCAGCACCAATGATTGCGCCCACACCTAATGCCACTAATGCACCAGCGCTAAGTGTACGCTTTAAGCCTTTGGCAGAATCTCCTGCTTCTTCTAGCAGCAAATGCATTGGCTTCTTAGTAAATAAACCCATATTTTAGTTTTTGTTTAGATTATTTCAGCCCCAAACCTAAATAAAAATTACGAAAATGTAAAAGGGATTTAAGTTAAAAATCCCTTTTATGCTTTTTCTATCTAGGTTTTTACAACTAACGACTTAATGTATCCGTTGTATTAGTTAAAGTATCAGTAATTGTATGCCCTAAACTATCAGTTTTTTGCTCAATTCGGATTTCTTTGCGTACTTCTGAGCGATGTTCGCCTGCAATTGCCTTAACTGCGATGTAAGGAGCAATAACTAGTGAAACGATAGACATTAATTTAATCAAAATATTCATCGAAGGGCCAGAAGTATCTTTAAAAGGATCGCCAACAGTATCTCCGGTTACTGAAGCTTTATGCGGCTCTGATTTTTTATAGTACATTTCGCCGTTGATCAATACACCTTGTTCGAAAGATTTTTTAGCATTATCCCATGCACCGCCAGCATTACTCTGGAAAATACCCATCAATACGCCAGTTACGGTAACCCCGGCCAATAATCCACCTAAAACTTCGGGTCCAAAGGTAAAACCTACAATTACAGGTGTAATTAAAGCAATAGCACCAGGCATCATCATTTCGCGGATAGAGGCTTTGGTAGAAATAGCCACACACTTTTCGTATTCTGGTTTGGCTTTGTATTCCATGATACCCGGTATTTCACGAAACTGTCGGCGCACTTCCTGCACCATATCCATTGCGGCTTTACCAACTGCCTGTATGCATAAAGCGGAGAAAATAAAAGGAATCATGCCGCCAACAAATAAACCCGCCAAAACAGGCGCTTTATAAATATCTATCGCAGAGATGCCGGCAATACCCACAAATGCAGCAAATAATGCTAGTGAGGTAAGCGCAGCCGAAGCAATGGCAAAACCTTTTCCTGTGGCTGCAGTAGTATTACCCACAGCATCTAGATTATCGGTACGCTCGCGTACTTCTGGAGGTAACTGGCTCATTTCTGCAATACCACCGGCATTATCCGCAATGGGTCCGAAAGCATCAATAGCCAACTGCATGGCAGTGGTAGCCATCATACCGGCAGCAGCAATTGCAACTCCATATAA
>Ga0163162_10000094_pt1 | contig 82646 bp, 127 predicted proteins | sample S55metaG_FD_115310 | JGI IMG/M metagenome (GOLD analysis project Ga0163162, IMG submission 115310) | Switchgrass rhizosphere microbial communities from Kellogg Biological Station, Michigan, USA - S5-5 metaG | ecosystem: Host-associated > Plants > Roots > Rhizosphere > Soil | place: USA...
GCGTCGGCGGAACCCACGCCGGATCGCCGCCCGTCCCTCGAGCGGTGGGCGAAATCGGCACGCCGGCTGAGCGCGCAGCCTGGAAACTGCCGGCCTCCGCCCGGAAGGTCGGCACCGGCTTCCTTCCGCAGGGCCGGATCGCCAGCCTGGGCGGTGCCGATGGTTCCTGGGACCCAACCACGCTCATCGCCTACGCGACCATCGCGTACGTCGCATGGAGGGCACTTCGATGACCTACCTCAGGAAGGCGCCACCGCGCCGCTACGTTAGGCGACGGTCGCTCGGCGACGATATCTACGATCCGGTCTCGGGGGTCCTTCTCTACAAGGACAATACACAGTCTGAGGCGCCGTCCGTGACACAGGGCTGCCTGAACCAGGCCAACGATGCCACGGCGTCCTTTGACGCCAAGGTGAACGACCTCGCCCAGAACTGGCAACCCACGGGCTTCTACACGGCGAGCGACATCCGGTCGATCGTCGGCTCGGTCATGGCGACGATCACCCAGGCCCAAGCGCTGATCGACCGGGCAGCGAGCGAACCGAACGCATCCCAGGACAGCGTCATGCGGGCGACGGATGATCTGGCTAACGCGGGTAAGAGAGCGCTCGACTACCTACAGGCCGCAAATCAGGCCGACGCACAAGGGACTCGATCGATCAACGCCGCAGGCTTCAAGCGCTGGGTAACGGACTCGCTGGGTGCGGCGTCGAACGCGATGACCACGGCGATGGTGATCGGTTGCATCACGCCATGGTGGGTCGGCGCGCTGGCCGCGTTTCAGTCGGCATTCGACAGAGCATGGACGGTGGCCAAGGCGGTGATCGGAACCGTGCTCCAGATAGGCGAGGACGCCCTGACCGTCGTGGATCACCTCCAGGACATCTACAACGTGGTGAAGTGGGGCGCCCTGGCCTTCGGTGCCTACTGGCTCTGGACTAAGGTCGTGGAGCCCAAGTTCCGATGAGCCGGCCTGCCTCCAGGGCGTTTCTGAAGGCACCGCGCGCGTCGGCTCGCAGAGACGACGCCAAACAAGCGGTGGCCAAATACAGGGAGTTTCACCGCTACGATCCCCAGCAGATCGGCGAGTTTCCGGCGTCATTCTGCATCCCGGAGCGGGTGTATCAGGCCGGCGCGATGAAGTTCGTCTGCTATCGCTCGGGAAAAGTCGACCCAGAGACGCTCAAGAAACCGAGCAAGCCGGTCAACTACATCCACGACCACGACGCGGGCGTGACCTGCTACCTACCCGGGCCAGGGGATGCCGAGGGCCCCGAGGTAGATGTGCCACGCGAGTTCGTCGACGCCCCAGCTCTGACTCGGTTGGGGCATTGCCTTGGCTTCTGCTACGAGGATCTCGATGGAGAAGAACAAGAGGGCGAGGGGCGAGATCCCCTACCCGATCTCTACACCACCCCGGACGGGAAGTGCCTCCTGGTCATCCAGTCCAGGAGGACAGTGCTGGCCATGATGTGGGGCGGGGCGCTGGGCGTGTACGCGCGCGGAATCGATGGATGACGCCATGCCTGTTGTCGCCGAGCCCGCCGTCCCCGCCTCGCTGATTCCGCTGCTCATCGCTGCGGTCCTGGCGCTCGCGGGCGTGATCGCCTACCTGTTCCGCTACTACTCGAAGCGGGCCGAGGATCACAGCAAGGAGCGCGAAAACTGGTCCAGGGAGCGCGAAGCATGGGCGGCGGAGCGCGTACGGCTCGAGCGCTTCCAGGTGGACCTCCGTGCCGAGTACGAGACGAAGTACCACTCCACCCTCGAGACCCTCTACAAGGAGGCTCGCGAGAACGAGGCGCTCGCGCGGCGCGAGTATGCCGAGAACATGGAGGGCGTCGCCAAGGCGGCTGAGGCCTCCAACAGCAAGGTTGCTGCGGTCATGGACAAGATCTATGACTATCTGATCCGGCCGCGCCGGACCCCACACTGAAGGAGATAGCTCAAATGGCACGAAGGAAGTTTCCCGAGGGTAGCGGCATCGTGAATGCGCAGGTGGAGTCGGCGTGCCTACGGGCGATCGACTCGTGCTTACTCGTGGGCAGATCCGCGGACCGGCTGGGCACCGAGCTCGACCACATGACCCCGCCACCCGGATCCGGGATCATCCGGCTTCCAGTGGAGGAGGATGACAGCCTCATGGTGGCGGTGAGAGAGGCCAGAGAGGCGGCCAGTAAGTCATAGCGGCGCCAGCGCCGCCCTTGCGGGCTCCCCTCCGGCGACCTGGGCATCCGGGGCAGCGGGATGCCAGAACAGGCTATCAGAAGGTCCAGCCAACCAGAAATTGCAAATAGGGGGTTGACTTAAGTTGGGGATGCGCGCGGTGTCGATCTCGTGCCCATCCTCTTCGTCAACGGCAGGCGGCGCGGTCTGCGAATCCGTGGCCGCGCGGCGGTGAGCAATCCGGCGCGGCGACGAGCGCGGCGGGGTCCGCATGGTACGCATCGCCTGCGCCCGACGACCCAGGAAGCCTTCATTCGTCGCCTCGAGAAGGACGGCTACATGCCGATCGCGGCAAAGGACGCGTGGGAGCGTCGGCAGGCGCGGCGGCGGCGCGGCAAGAAAAACCCCGCCCGCAAACGCCGCCGCCCCCGGTACGGCGCGCCCGATCGGCCGCCACATCACAAGCGCAAGGGACGCCAGCCCGCCGCGCTCGCCCGCTACTGGGCGAAGCACGGTACCCGCACTCGGCGGCGCCACCGCATGCCCAAGGGGCTGAGGAACTACTGGGCGAAGCATCGCAGGAATCCAGCCCGGCGGCGCCGCGCCGGCAACGCCCACCCGTGGGCGGTCAAGAAACGGCGACGGGCGGCGCTCAAGGGCTGGCGCAGCCGCAAGAACCGCAGCCCCAGGAGCAAGTCAATGGCCAAAGGGTCACGGAAGCGAAGCGCCGCCATGAAGCGGTACTGGAGGGCCCGCAAGGCCGCTGGCAAGGCCGGCGCCCTGGGTCGCACCAAGCGTCGGCGCGCGCGCCGCCGTACGGGCAAGCGCCGTGGTCGCGCCAGGAAGGTGCGTCACAACAAGAAGCGTCGGCGCATGCGCCGGTCGCGCCGTCGTACCGTGCTCGGCGGCGGGCGAACGCGCCGTACCCGCATGCGGCGCAAGATGACCCGGCGTCGTCGCCGGTCGCGCCGGGCCTCGCGCATGCACATGATGCTGGGCCCGGATGCCGCTACCGCCCGGATGAACCCCGGGCGTCGGCGCAGGAAGCGGAGGCGGTCGCACCGGCGTGGGTACACCGTGCGGCGCAGGCGGCGGCGTTCGCATCACCGCCGCCGGTCGCACCGGCGCGGGCGCCGGAGGTCCTACCGCCGGTATCGTCGGAACCCCGGGCTGGGCGACATTTTCAGCGGGATCAGGCGAGTGATCCCGCTTGCCCTGAGCTTCCTGGGCAACCGGATGGCGGTGAACAAGATCGGTCCGATGCTCCCGGTGGTGTCTTCACTGGGGACACTCCAGGGGCCGGTCCTCTCGCTCGGGTCGATGCTGCTGACGGAGTTCCTCACCAAGAAGGTGGGCGCGCTGTCGAAGTACCGCGAGGAGGCCGTGATGGGGGCGCGGTTTCAGTTCCTGGCGTCCCTATGGACGGCCTTCGCCCCGGCCAGCATCCAGTCGGCGGTCGGCGACTACGTCAACATGGGTGACTACGTGGCGGTCGGCGGCGCGCCCCCGCTGAACGACCGGATCACCATGTCCGACTATATCGCGGTCGGCAGCGATGGCGTGGAGCAGGATCTGGGCATGGGCGCTGAGGAGGAACTGGGGGTTGACGAGGAACTCGGCAACGTGCTCCTTGGCGGCATGCCGGGACCGGTCAGCGGGTCCCAGGGCATGCTGAAGCCGGTCCCTTCCCAACAGTTCATCTCGCCCATCCCGGCCCGGTCGTTCACCAAGCCGATCCCCGGCGTGACCAACGCGTACGACAACCCCGCGGATCTGTACGCGGGCATCTTCGGCGGGAAGTTCGGCGGCGGGGGCTGATCGAAGGCGCGCCGCGCGGGGCGCCGGTAGGAGACGAGTTCACGAGATCGAACACCGAGTTCACGAGTTGTGGCTGGCGGTCCCAGCCAGGTTGACAGCGGAAATTCCTCCAACGTCGCCGAATCAAACGAAACCAAAGGACTCCTTCGATGCCTCGTCTCCACGGATACCGCGAGCGGCTGCACCAGCCGCTGTGGGACACCCTGGTGCGCTCCACCGGCGCGCCAGCCAACCCCATCGTGAATAGCACCAAGCTCTTTGGGAACGCCAACATCGGCAACCTGGCGCTGACCAACCTCCAGACCGCCGGCCAGCTCGCGTCGGATCAGACCTACGTGATCCTGGCGCTGCGCTGCTTCATGTTCTTCGACGGCCCGAACCGTCGCGACAACTACCTGAACGTGACGTCGCAGTTGTTCTGGACGCTGGTCGTTGGCACAAAGCCAATGTTTCAAGCACCTTGCTGGTACTACCCGGCGGGCGGCGGCGTGTGGGGCTTCGACTCCACCGCGTCGATCTTCTCGCACGGCACTCCGGAGCAGGCGTCGATCCTGAAGCTCGCGAGGCCGATCATCGTGCCCGTCCGCCAGAACTTCGCCGCCCAGGCGGACTTCTTTGCGATCGGCACGACGAGCGCCCTCAACGGCCTCAACGCGGCCGACACCGACGACATTCTGAACATTCTGTTCATGCTCGACGGTTTACAGACTCGCGACGTCCAGTAAAAAGGCGGCGCGCCGCCCGACCGGCCCCGACCGGCTCGCCGGGCCCCAATTACCGAGTTCGCCACCGCCAGGGCTTCCCTGGCGAGACACCCCGGCGTGAGCCGGGCGACACCCCGCAAGGGAGAGCGACATGGACTCGAACGCCGCAGCGCTGGTCAGGATCCACAACACTGCCCTCGCCTCACACAAGGCCGCGATCGCCAATCTCCAGAACACCGTCAACCAGCTCGTCGCGACGGTGAACAGCCTCCAGGCCAGGCCCGACACGGTCTGGGATGAGATCAACAAGATTCCCGGCAGGTGGATCGAGTCCACGCTGTCGGGCGAGGTGACGTTCACCATCTCCGATCTGGGCAAGCGAGCAACACCGGTCATCATCACGGTGTCGCAGGACGGCCCGTTCATCCAGACGCACTACCCCCTGGTCCTCTGGTTCCCCAGCGCACCCGACAACGCCAGCAACTTCGGGCGGTGGCGCCCGGTCGCGACCTTCCCCCTGCCCGACCAGGTGGTCGACACCGACATCATTGATCTGCAGTACGAGATCGTGGACGGTGGCTCGCAGCGGCAGTTCCAGAACGCGCCGCGCGGCCCCCTGTTCTCGAGGCCGGACAACGTGGTGCCCCTGCCCTCGCCCGTGCAGTGGGCACCCAACGCCACGCTGAATTTCGTGCCGATCTACCAAGCCATCACCTTCAACGGCTCGACCGTCGCACCGACGCAGGGCACGCTTCACGTCGACTTCCCGGGCTTCCGTATCGTCAACCTCTGATGTCGTACATGGCGCCACGCGACTTCGCTGCATGGCAGCGCGCGCACGGGCTTAGGCCCTACAGGCGTCGCGGAGCCATGGGCGACGTCGCAGCGGATGTCACGTCGGCTGATCTGGTTGCTCAGGTGAATCGATTCGGCCCCGGTGCACCCTCGGCCTACCAGTTCGTGACGACCCCCTTCACCGCGCCGGTCGCCGTGTACGGGATCTCGCTCATGCCGATCGGCGTCGGTCTCGCCACGGTCGCCCTGACGATCTACCAGCGTCGCGCGACCGATGCCTACAACCAGTTCCACGATGCCGGGTCACAGCAGGCCGTCGCTGCCGCCAACGCTGGCTATGCCGACCCGGTCGCCTTCGTGACATCCCACCTAGCGGAGGTGACCCAGACGCTGCAGGCGTTCGCCGACTCGCTGGGCATCCCGCCGGCCACCAGCGCCACGACTGCCGGTTCCGACACCGGACTTTCCACTGGCACGCTGGTCCTGGCAGGCGGACTCCTGGCGGTATGGTGGCTCATGGAGCGCAAGCGATGACAGGCATCACCGCAGTCGAGGTCCAGAAGGCAGCCGCCGAGCTCGCTCGGATGCGGGGCAGTCTAGCTTCGTGGCTCAAGTACCGGACGCTGAACGATCGGGTGCTGGCCGGGACCGCCAGGGTACGGAAACCACTGGCGTACGCGCAGCGCGTTGTGTCGCAGCGGGATATGGCCGTCGAGCAGGATCTCGCCAGCAAGCTCTCTGCGCTCCTGGCCGCGCTCATGCCGGGACAGACGTTGCCCGTCGCCGATCTGTCGGTCAACCCCGCCGGCGCGGTCCAGTTGGCCCAGATCGCGCTGGCCGGGCCCTCCATGCTTTCGAGCCCGTCGCCGACCGGCGGCTTCCTGAGTGCAGGTGGGCACCCATGGCTGTGGCCGGTGCTCATCGTCGGCGGGCTCCTTTTGGTGACCACGACTGCCATCAGAAGCGCGGCGGACGTGGCCAAGGATCAGGAGGAGAAGGCGTGCATTGAGGCCGGGGCCTGCACGGACTATGGCTTCTGGCTGAAGGCTGGCGGCCTGGCGGCCTTGGCGTGGTTTGCGTGGGAAAAGCTCGGCGTCAAGCAGATCCTCGAGAAGAAGGGGAGGTCGTGATCGAGCCCGCCTGAGGCCGCTCGTCGATGCAAGTCGGCGTGACGAGAGCGACGTGGTGTTCTTTCCTTTCCCCACGTCGAACCTCAAACCCCGGAAAAGGCGTCGACCCAGCGACGGGCGACCTCAGGCGGGCTCCACGAAAATACATATGAGTTACGAGCGTTACCGTAGGCGCCTTCCCTTCCAGGCCATGGGGGATGTCGTCGGCACCATCGGCACGGTGCTCGACGTCGCCAGCGATCCGGCCATGCCCGAGGTTGTCTGCCGGATCCAGCAGCTCCAGGCCATCGACCGGGGCCAGCCGGTAGGTATCTGCGCCGAGACGGCGGCGGGACTCGGGACGCCCTGGATCCAGAACGTCCTCCCCGTGCTGCGCGGCTACGTCTACGCTCAGCAGAACAAGTGGGTGTATCCGGTTGCCGTTCTCGCGGCGGTCGGCATCCCGATCTGGATCGGCTACCAACTTGGAAGAAGGTAACCCATGAAGACTTCAACGCTATTGCTTCTGGGTGGCGCTGCTGCTGCCGGCTACTACTTCTACAAGAAGAACGCGCAGGCCTCGACGGTGGCCTCGACCGCCGCCGTCACGGCGGCCACACCGGCATCCTCGGGTACCGACGCATCGGCGGCTGACATCGCCGCGGCAACCGATGCATCCCAGGTCGGGGCCAGCGCCATCGTGCCACCCGTTGTCATCATCCAGCCTGATGACAGCTACGATTCCTACGGCCCCTGGGGCTGGGGGCCATCGTGGGGCGGTCTCGTCGGCAGGGGCGGGCGGCGCCATCATGGCGGCGGTCATCACGGCGGACACCATGGGGGCCACCACTGATGTCGTACATGCGGGATCCGGACCGCGCGACGCGCGGCGTGCGGGCCATCGCTTCGGCCGACAACTCGCCCAGGCGCCAAGCCCAACAGGCGCGACGGATCCAGGCGACCCGGGCCAGAGATCGCGCGATGGCTCGAATCGCGCGAGGCGCCCTGGGCTTGGTGGCGATGGATCCCGGGGGCGCCGGGGGTGGTGGTGCATCTCCCGGGGCCGGGGCGGGGGGTGGCATCTACAAGATTGGCTTCGACCCCGGGGCCACGTACAGTTCATTCACGACGTCCGCCAATGTGACGCCGCAGCCGCCTCCCGCATACACCGTATCGGGGGTCGGGTCGGGCGTTGGACCGGCCCCTCGTCCGCAGCCGATCGATCCAGCGATTCTACCGCCGCCGCGCCCTGTCCCGCCCTCGTCATCTCCGTCCTCTTCGGGAGGCCGGGGCGGGGGCAATGTCGGCGTGGCCATGGGGCCGGCACCGGTGTCGCCTCCGATCCCGCCCATCCCCGCGCTCGACACGGGCGAACAGGTAGCGACCGCGCCGGCGGGCGATAACACGATGCGGAACGTCTTCATCGCGGGCGGCGCCGCACTGGTTGCCTACCTCCTGCTGTTTCGCAAAGGGTCGTCGTGAGCTACGCCATGCGCAAGACGCCGCGATCCTCCTTCATGGTCCGCCGTGGGGGCATGGGGGATGTGACGGCCACGGTCTCGTCGTCTGGCATCATGTCGCCCCCGTTTGCGCCTCCGATCGTCCCCACCGTGGCCATGCCGCCGTCGTCTGTACCCCAGCCCACGGATGTCTCGTCGGGGTTGACCCGGTACGTGCTTTGGGGCGGCCTCGCCTATCTGGCATACTGGCTCTGGTCCAAGGAGTGACCCCATGTACTTCAAGCGCCTTCGCCCTTTGTCCCACCAGATGCCGCGCAATCGTGGCCTCCTCGGCATGGGGGGCTTCTCGGACTCCACGCAGTGTTCGGAGATTCCCTCGGGCGATCCCTATCGCAAGCCCGGCAACTACTGCGCTACCCCCGACGGGGGCCTGACGACGTTCAACGCGGACGGGTCCACTTACCGGGCCCCGGGCTATGCGGTCGATCCGGATCCGGCACATCCGGCGGGTAGCAGCGCGATTTCAAGCAGTAGCGGTAGCTTTCTGGACAGCCTCACCCGCGCGCTGACCACCGCCATTGCGCCACCAGCGCCACCGGTGGTCGTGCCGGGTCAATCCGGCGGCATGTCCACGACCACGCTGCTCGCCCTGGCCGGTGCTGGCGTGTTGGCGGCTGTCCTTCTGTCCCGTCGCTGAAAGGATCTCGCCATGGCGTACATGCGAAACAACCTCATCAGTCGCACCGGGTACTCCGGCGTGGGCGACTGGTGGGACACCATCGTGACCGCAGCCGGTGACACGCTCAAGATCTACGGCGCGACGCAGCAGGCGCAGGGCGCCGCAGCGCAGAGCAACCGTGACCTTCAGGCTGCGCTGGCCGCGCAGAGCGGGCCCAGCACCACCACGATCGTGCTCATCGGGGGGCTGGCGGTGGGGGCGTTCCTGCTGCTCAGGCGGAAGAAAGCGGAGTAAAACCCACCGACGGGCGGTGCTCGGCGAGCGATCGGGTGGCGTCGCGACGCAGCGTGAGCAGTCTCGGTCGTATTCGGCCTTAGTCCACCGATGACGTTGTCGAGTTCACTCAGAAATCGAATGGTCGTCTTGTCCAACTTCAGTGCCTTCCGTTTCTGTTGCTTCATGATGTGCTTTCTGGCCTGGGCCTAGGCCGGTTTACGGTTGCTCGATGGCCCCGTCGCCGCGCGCTCCGACACGCCGCCACGGGGATACCGAATCCTTTCGGGCGGAAAGGCTACCCCATCTGGGCGCCCTCCGGCTACCATAGGGCATGGCGAACGAGGTCGAATCAGCGGTCATCGGCAAGGTGGTCTCCTATCTGCGCAAGGAGGCTGCGAAGTTCGACGACGTCATCAAGGAGGCCGAGGCGCTCAACGAAGATGTGCGCTGGGCCAAGGTAAAGCAGATGTCCGTGAACGCGATGGCCGATCGCATCGAGCGTGGCGACTGGAAGGCGGAGTAGGACATGTCGCGAAGTCTCCACGTCGACCTATCCGACCCCCGCGTACAGCAGATGCTGGGCGGATCGTCGCCCCTTGCCAGTGGAAAGCGCGAGGTAGTGCAGTTGGCCGGGGACGCCCCGGACCCCACCGGCCTGACCAACCACACGGGCCTCCAGTCCACCCGCCGCCTCACTGCGGGCAAACGGGAGGTGGTAGTGGTATTCGGGGACCTATTGATGACCCTGGATGTCTACGCCCTGCCCGGGGAGCCCATGCGGATACAGATCATCTGCCCCCGGTGTCATAAGCACTCGACCATCCGGGGGGATGCCAAGAAGATCGAGTACGAGCCGAACTCGCTGAACCCGATGATTCGGCGCGTCCTTCGCATGGCACCGAACGTCCGGGAATTCGTCCGTGCAACGTTTGGTCGCCTCTCGGTCGAGGCCTTCGAGTGTGCCTGGGAGATCGGCGACGCCAAGCATGTTCCCGGCGCAGTGCACACCGGGGCGTCGCTGTGCCGGCTGAAGCTCGTCATCGAGGACAACCGCGCCCGGGAGGTGTGAACGTGAACGTGGCCTTCATGCCGAGGCAATCATACCGTCTGACGATCCCCCGCCCGAGCCATGCGATGGAAAACTTCCGGCCCTCGGATGAGGTCGACATCGACGAGGAGGCCCGCGCCGCCGTCGTCCGCAGGTTGCTGACGCGTCCTCGTCTGGAGGCGTCGGCCTATAGAACGTGCAATGAGAGACACCTGCAGATCTACCTGGAGGACGTCAACGACGAGCACTGGCCCGTGTGGCTTACCGTGGTACCCGACGAGCAAGGGCTGGACCTCGCCGTGACGATTCGGGCCCTTCTGACGGAGAGATTCCCGGAGTGTCCCATTCCACCCCTCACCGTGGTGCGCCGATGACCCACGAGCAGGAACTCGATGGCTACATCCTCCAGGGGATGGCCGACGCGATCTGGCGCCACGCCTTCATCCAGTGGGCCACCAACGTGGACCCACCGCCGCGACTCCATGGGAAGACATGGGCGGAGGCCACTCCGCCAACCGATCCCTCTGCCATGAAGGCGGCCAAGGAGTTTGCAGAGGGCATCGGCAAGATCAACGACCTGGGCGCGCACCCGATGGCCCAGATGTTCTTGGCGACGCGCAGGTACGCTCAGCCCAGACGCAGTTCAACGCGAGCAACCGAGGGCGACCAAGCGTTCCAGTTCGGCGAGGAGGTAGCTCAGGCATGCTTGGGAACCCTCGACGTCCCCGAACTCGGCCAGTACAAGCTGCCGGAGATGAGGGCGGAACTCGACGATGACGCGAGTCATCTGTCATGGGATGAGGGCCGGACATGGCACCGCGGAACACCGGCACGAAACCCTTCGGGCGAGGCTCTGTGGGCCGTTCTGGTGCATGGCCAACGCCACTGGGAAGCGGGTGGTACCTCACGGGAGGCGTTGGCGAACGCTCGTGCGCGGCATGGCCAGTATGCCCGGTTGGAGACGGCCCCCAACGGTGCGCCCATTCGCTCCGGGGAATGCCCAGCGTCTCCCAAGCGGACTCGAGCGACGGCCGCCAAGACAGTGCGCACGACTTCCATCGCGGTGGTCCCTATGTCGATCGAGGAGTTCGCTCGCGTGATAAAGCAGGACATCGTGCCCGCCATCTCGGGATCGGTGGGACCCAACCGGCGCATCCAGGGTCGGGTCGGTCACAAGGTGTTCATCTCGGCCGCCTACCGAAAGGCTCAGCACGATCCGCGATTCCACGGAATGACGCTCCAGCAGTTCAAGGAGCAGTTGGACACAGCCAGCAGAGAGGGACTCGTGAGCTTGGCCAGGGCCGATCTGGTCGGCGCGATGGAGATCGCGGATGTCACGGAGTCGGAGTATAAGCCCGACAAGTGGCGAGAAGTCCACTTCATCGAAGACGACATCGGCGAGCCTTACTACCCGCCTAGGGACTAGGGATATGACGTACACGCGCATCCGCCGCTGCGCACTGGGGGCTACGCCGGTCGAGACTGAGGCGCCCGAACCCGGTAGACCTCAGCCGCCCATCTACCCGCTCCAGATCGGAGACCACGGCGGGTGGCTTGAGGTGCGCACGACGCCAGCGGATGGCTCCTGTGGTGTCCATGGCTACCCCTGCAACCATCCCGGGGTCGATGTTGCCGGCGCGGCTGGAACCTCCGTGGTGGCCCCGGAGAGCGGGGGCGTGGTCGCCGTGGGTAACGGGGCCGTGGCCCCCTTCGTGGGATATGGGCCATGGTTCGTCATTATCCAGGGGAATGACAGCGGCAAGTTCCACTTGCTGGCGCATCTGGAGCCGGCTACGTCCTCGATGGCCCCGATGGGAGCGCAGGTGGTGGCCGGCGATCAGATCGGCGTTACGAGCTCGGCCAACCACACCCACTGGGAGGTGCGGGCTAAGCCCGCACCGGACTTCGCGGCCGGCGAGGACAACTTCACAAACAACAGCAACCCGCTGGGTTGGCTCTCGGGCGCCTCGGGCGCCCTGGGTACTGCGCTTCTAGTCGGGGGGGGCGCGCTGTTCCTGTGGCTGCTGTTCAGCAGCTAGGGCGCCTCGCCCCAGAAGAACCCGTAGTGCCGGGGGCCGACTACGCCTTGTCGACGGGCGTGCCGAAGTTGAGCTTGAACGTCGCAGGGCCGCTGGTTACCACCGACACGTCGCCGATGCCAGTGATCGTACGCCCGTCGATGGCGGTCCCCGTGACGGTGATCTGCGCCTGACCGAGCTTCCCGGTCGTGTTCACCTTGGCGCTGAGCCCGTCGGGCGCCACATCCTCGACGGTGACGATCGTGGGGTCCGATGACTGCCATCCCGGGGGGATCGTGAAGACGGCATCCGTGAGGGGGTTTCCGGCGACATCGTCCGTCTCGAGCGTCACGGGTGCGATCTGGTTGTCCTTGAGAGTGTTCATCGTTGTCGTCCTTATCGGTGATCCGTGTCGGGTCTCAGGTCTCCCGAATCGGAGCCTGATTTTGGCCGGAAACAGCGACAGCAGCGCCCTGACGTTGAGGTCGATCCGTTTCAGCAGCGTTCGCTTGGTCTCGGCCATTGCGCCCAGGAGACTATCAGCGGTCGGTCACTCGACGCTAGCGCGCTCGCCACCGAACAGCCGCTCGACCTCGGCCACCTGCGTGCGCTTCTGGTTGAGCGGGTGGCCGTCCGACCATCGCCTCCAGTCTGTCGCCAGGTAATCCATCTCCGATAGCCCCATGTCGAACTCCTTTCGAGCGGAAACACTACCCGATCTCGAACGTCCTACGCTACGCTAGGTCCACCACACGCAGGGGTAGCACATGCCTTTCACCGGAACACCGATCGTCAAAGAGATCGCCGACAACCTCGTCCGCATCACAGGGCTAGCGCTCACAGGTGGGCAGGCTGGCACCATCGGGCTGCACGAATCCACGGTCCCGCCGGACATTCGCCTGCCGGTGTCGTTTCGACCCAGAACCTACGAGTTCAGCAACATCCCCCCAGTCGTGTCGCTGCAGGATTCGGTGCAGATCTCCTACACCTTCACCCTGCCCGGATCTGTCGCCCCCCCGATCTCGGTGGTGAAGGCCGGCACGACCCCACAAGACTTCCTGGTTGTGATGGCCAACGCCAGTGTCGGGCCGGCGGCGATCCTGGGACGCGCCCAAGACTTCGGGGTGCTGGCCGCATCCACGATCACGAACACGGGGGGATCCGTTATCACCGGGGATCTCGGGCTGTCGCCCGGTACATCGGTGACAGGATTTCCGCCGGGAACGGTCACCGGAACGCAGCACATCACCGACGCAGCAGCAGCGGCGGCGCAGACCGACGCCACGGTTGCCTTCGTGGCGCTGGCGGCGCTGACTCCCTCTACCGATCTGACCGGCCAGAACCTGGGTGGCCTGACGTTGCCACCGGGCAACTACCACTTCACCTCGAGCGCGCAACTCACCGGCACGCTGACCCTGGATGCCGCTGGCGATCCTGGGGCCACGTGGGTCTTCCAGATCGGCAGCACGCTGACCACTGCCAGCGCCTCCGCGGTGGCACTGATCAACGGTGCCGTGGCCGCCAACGTGTTCTGGCAGGTGGGGAGTTCGGCGACGCTGGGGACGACCACGACGTTCAAGGGAACCATCATCGCGCAGGCATCCATCACTGCGAACAACGGCGCCAGCGTCACCGATGGTCGGCTGCTCGCGCTCACGGGTGCGGTCACCCTAGACGACAACGCCATTACCGTCCCCGAGGCTGCCCCCGTGGTAATCACCAGCGGACCCCTGGACGTCTACGTCAGGTTCCACTGACACCGCGCCCGTGTAGGCGGTCGGACGCGATGTAACCACCACGAGGCAGGCGACGGCACCTTCCGCTGGTAGCCGAGGTTGTGGCATGGTGATGGGCATGAAGACCATGTTCGATCTGGGCACGGTGTAGCCAGTGGCCAACGTGTACCAGCAGTGGCACGTGGTGCTCTCCTGGAAGGAGCCGGACGGGCTCGAGACGACCGGCGTCTGCATGCCTTTCGTCCCCACCCACGTTGGCCAGGCCGGAGCCATCGACCGCGCCTGCGAGACGCTGGCGGTAGACCTCACCGAGTGCACCGTGACGGTGACCGCGATCGGTGACCCGTGTGACAGGCCACCGGGAGCGGCATGAAGATCACCTACCACAAGCCCGCCGCCCGCGGCGTCGACCAACTCATGTACGTCGGCGACGACGCTGCCGTGGAGAGCGCCACAGGCGCCCTGTCCATGCCGGTGAAGGTCGCGATCGCGGCCGTGGCGGTGTGGCTCCTGTTCTGGAGGAAGTGATGGGGTACTACGACCGCTACTCGCGATGCTTCCGCAGCCGCGTGGACCAGCAGGTGCTCGTGTCCGATCAGGTCATCGAGGGGATCTGGCGATGACCCGCCGCTTCATCCGCTACCTGGCCACCACCGACTCCTCCCCCATTGGGATGGTCGCCCTAGGGTACCTGAGCGGCCTACTCCGCATCGCGCCTGTACGCGTTGGCTCCATGACGGGCGGTAGTATGTCCGGCCGCTGGGAGCACTATTCGCAGCTCCTGGCCACGCCCATGACCGAAGACTACGTGAACGTGGTGTGCTGCGCTCCCGAGCGGTGGGTCTGGGAGCAGCGGGTGACGATGCCAAGGCGACGGCCGGATGGCACAATGGATCCCGCCGGTGAGGTAACCAGCGGACGCCAGGAGCTCTACACAGAGGGCAAGCGGAACATCCTCATCGCGGACCACTTCCCCCCGGAGTCTCACTTGGTCATTGCTGCGCTTCGCTACGAGGCGCTGGTGGTGCCAGATCGCGTCTCGTGCGACTTCTGGTCAGCCATGGCGCGTTCCTACGATCATTCGGTACGCGCGTCCGTGATACCGCTACCAATCGGGCCTGACTACGAGCCGCTGCGTTCCGTGGTCATGCCGTAGGTCTTTCCACTGGCAAGAAGGAGATTAACGAGATGGCCGAATACAAGATCGTGTTCCCCCGATGGCGCGAGGACATCGCCAGCCATATGCGTACGCTCGCCCACATCCCCTGCGATCCGGGGGTTGAACTCAAGCAGGGGGACCAGTTGGTGATCCTGCGGCGCCACAGCGCATCCGAGGGCATCCGCGTGGAGGTCGTCGAGTCCGGTCGCGTCAAGCTGGTGGATAGCCTGCATGCAGATGGCGACTGGATCCGTCTGAACCTCGCCGATAACGATGGCGGCTTTCGCTCGGACGCGTCCCGCGCGGCGGCCTTCCTCGCCTACAGCGGACGATGGAACGACATCAATCCCGATGTGCCGTGGACGTCCAATCCGATGGTCTGGCGCATCGTGTTCCGCTACCTCGAGGACACGCCGCCCGAGTTCAGCGCGGCCATCTGACGCTGTTAACCCCAAGGAAAGGAACAAGAGGGTGAAGATCTATCTCGCGTCCTCGTGGCGCAATCCACACCAGGCCGAAGTCCTTAGTCAACTGCGCGCAGCCGGTCATGAGGTCTACGACTTCAAGAAGCCGGCGCCCGGCAACACCGGCTTCTACTGGACGAACGTCGATCCCGATCTGAAATCCGACCTCACGCCCCAGCGCCTTCGGCGTGCCCTGGCGCACCCCATCGCCCAACAGGGATTTGGCTACGACGTCGGGGCCATGCGGTGGGCTGACGGCGGCGTACTACTCCTGCCCTGCGGGCTTTCGGCCCACCTGGAGGCGGGCTGGATGGCGGGCGCGGGAAAACCGGTCGTTGTTCTGGCGCCTGAGATTCGGGAGCCCGAACTGATGTACAAGCTGTTCGATATGAACATCGATGGTACAGGCGTCACGCCGATCTGCGAGTCGGTGGAAGCGCTGCTCGCCCACCTCGTTATCATCGACCCACCGAATTCACCGTAGGGACACCATGACCACCGAACAGACCGAAGATGAGTTCACCAGGAAGCGACGCCTCGCCGCGCAGACCATGGTACTGGCCGACGCCGTTACCAGCGCCGCCGGCGCGATCGGCGTCATGCGCCAGGACGGCATGACCTCCAGGATGATCGTGCGCAACCTCGTGGAGGAGATCCGAGAGGCGTTCCCACGAGAGGCGGAGTTCCTGCGCGACGAAGCGATGGTCGATGCGTTGTCGAGCTTGCTCGAGCTCATGGGAGTGATACTGGGACCGGCGCCAGATAATGAGGGCGTGGCCCATCGACTGATGGGCATGATGGAGGGGGATCCGACCTTCGCTGGCGTCATCGCCAAGATGGAGTCGGCGGTGGACCGCTTGGCGGCTCCTGCTGGCGCAACTCCCCCGCCATCGCCGCCGCCGTCCTGGGCCCTCATTCAGCGCCTGTTCAAGGAGAACCCCTCCCCGCTCCCCAATCAGGCACCGGCCTTCGCGTGCGGGGTGATGCTTCGCGGAGTGCCGGTGACGCTCGAGGGCGCGCTCTCCGAGACGCCGGAGGGCGGGCTCCGACTCCTGTCTCGCGGCTCGGTGATCCCCGGCGGCGGAATCTCGATGATTGAGCAGTTCTTCGATTACGAGGACGTCATGGTCGTGGCGGTGCAGCGCCAAGTGACCGTGGACGCGCCGCACATCATCCAGTCGTCGTGACCTCGACGATCTCCGCGTCGCAGTAACAGGCTGGCGCTTCGCATGGCCTCCCCTGCAGCAGATATCGCTCGCCCGTGTCGAGGTCGGTGATGGTGCCGTACAGGCCGGGGCCGCGGGTCCCAGCCTTGGCGGCGTCCACCGCGCTCACCCGAAGCGCCACGCGTACCCAGCCATGGGAGGGCCAATTGTACATTGGTGTCAGGTACGGCGGCTCCAGCGGGATCTCGTACCTGGTTTTGTCGGCCGTCATCGGCCACGGTCCTTTGATCACTCCTCCTCCTCCTCCTCCTCGTCATCCTCCTCCTCGTGTCTATCGTCGGACCCGTCATCATCGCCGTCGCCCCCGAACCGCTGGCCAAGCTCCTCCAAAACGGTCTGCTCGAGCGTGTAGGCGAGTTCATCCGTCCGGCCCTGCAGGTAGGCGGCATAGGCCGCGTCGGCGTCGCCGCCGGCCGCCTTGATCTCGTTGTCGTTGATCTTGATCCACTCCCGCTTGGCCTTGCCGCTCTCGAACGAAGCAGCCGCTCGAGAGGCCGCCGAGAGGAGCGCGTCTCTCAATGGCGTACCCATGCTCACCATCTCTTCCGCAATCGCCTCCTCGTCGATGTCGTTCTTGAGGAGGCGCTTCTCGAACCTTCCTTCCACGTAGAACTGCCAGTAGTCGCCTTGGACGTTTGCCATGGGCGAATCATACTTGACGTTGACGCTGAGCGCGTATAGTTTTGTAGAACATGTTGCGGACACCGGACACGGACGCGGATGAGGACGAGTTGAGCGTCGGGGTCCATACTCGGATCTCACCGAGAGCGGACGAAATGATGAAGGCCCGCGCGACGGAGGACGGAGTGAAGCCAGCCACGTGGGTTCGCCTCAGGATCTACGAGGCGCTGAGGCTCCTGAGGCCCAGGGCCGCCCCGGGGAAGCGGAGACGTCCATGAACCGATTGCCGCCGGGGCATCGTCCAACGAATGCCCAGTCGCGCCAGCAGCCCGCTTGGAACCGGGGGCCGATCGACCGCGTGCCCTGCCCGCACTGCGGTCGCCCCAATGACTTCCGTGAGCTCGACAACCAACAGCTTCTGGACACTGGCCACAAGGTGCTCTGTCGCGGCGAGAATCCCGGCGAGGGATGCGGGCAACTCATGGAGGTGGTGGCGATCCAGACGATCAAGGTGCTGGGCGTCAAGCCGATCCGCGTGACCGACCAGCAGAGCCGTCAGGCGCTCACCATGTCGCACAGGCAACTACAACGCCTTTTGAAGTGAAGGGATGACCGAGATGGATATCGAATTGACACCGAAAGAATTGAGCAAGGAACAGATTACGACGCTGGCGCGGATTGCGGTTAACGCCGATTCCGGTGGGGTGTCGACCGCTGGTGTTATCAGTTTGCTTCGCCACATCTTGTGGCAGGAAGACGAGAACGAAAAGATTCGAGTTCGGCTCGACCCCTATCTGGACCAGGCGCGCGGAAGTCCAGCCATTCCCCTTCACTGAGCGAAATCCCCCATGGCGAACGAACATCGAACAGGACCAATCGGTTACAAGTACACGTGCGGCGTCCCGTCCGCGCTGTGCCAAGGCAGCAAGATCGGCACATCGTCGGGCCTGACATCGACCTCGCAGACCCACGGCCACGGGCAGCCAGAGGAGGCCTTTCGATGCCGGAAGGCGTACCTGGTCGCACTGGGCTACACCCCGGTCGGGAGCCGCGCACTCCGGGCCCCGGACCATCTCGGCGGAGAGGTCCTAGTACTCACCAAACCGTGCCGGTTCGGTGGGAGGATGCGCGGCGGCAAGGGATCTCGCTACATGCCCAACGCGTCGCGCACCATCGGCCGGCGCGGCGGGAACGTCGTCTCGTACTGATCTCACGAAGGAGTTCGCGCACCGTGCCCAAGCCTGATGCCGACATCGAGTACCACGTGTCGCTTCGCTCGCCGATTTTCTTGAAGCTCGGCGACAAGATCGTGGGTGTCCGCTCATTCGACGCGAGGACAGAATTGTTGGTTGCAGGTGGCTGCGTCGTCTTCCAGACCGACCGGATCTGGACGCATGGCGCGACCCCGCTGCCGATTCGCGATGGGGTGTCGCTCAAGACCTCGCTTACGATTCCGGTCGACAACATCGCGGGCATGGTTCCCCAGCCGTTCCTGGAGCGCTAGGTAATGCTGGAGGCGACCGAAGTCATCATCCTGGCCCATGGCGCCGAGCGTCGCATGGGTGGCCAGCAAGGCCCCCGCCAGCTCTTGCCGCTGCCCACGTGCGGTGGTGCGCCGATCCTATCGAGGACGCTGCGGCAACTGAGCGTGCTCTGGCCACAGGTCACCGCCACCGTGGTGGCGCCAATGGCTATCACGGACATGTTGTTCTCGCGCTGCCAGTGGCCGATCTATACCGTCTGTTTCGAGTTGCCGGCGCCCGGAAACTCGGCCCTGAAAGGCTTTGCTCGCTACCTCGAGCTCCGTGAGACTCAGGGGCGCCGATACCAGCGCACCATCGTGCTCCTGGGGGATGTGGTGTACTCCTGGGACTGCCTACAGCAGATCTGGGAGATGTCCGCGGACTACGGGTTCGTCGGCACCCGAAACCTCTCGCTGTCGAAAGGCGACCTCTGGGGCGCTGGATGGTCAAGGCCGTACGAGGACTGGATGATGACCAAGTTGCGTGACGCCTTACTTCGGCATCCGCCGTTCGATGACGATCCCGAGCCGAGTCAACTCCGACGCTGGATCAGCGGCATGCAGCGCGGGGATCTCGCGGACCATATCGCGAAACTGCGATGGGCGTCCCACTACGCATACGTGGACGACTACACGCACGACATCGACATCCCGCACGATCTGGTGCTCCTACCCGATCTGTCCACGCTTGCGGCCGAGGACGATGCCAAGCACGGCGTGATCTGGACCAACCCGTGACTTGGCAGATCTGGGCCGCCATCATCGGCTGTTTCATCGTCATCTGGGGCTGGCGGGATGCCAGTGGAAAGTCACCGTGAAGATCACGCAGCGCATCGACCGGGTTCTGTGGCCGTACTTGCGGAGCGGCCGGGTCTGCGCGACCCTGATGGTCGCCTATTTTCTAGGCAACGGCGTCATGGCGCTGCTCATGAAGCCGCTGTGGCTCGTGACGGTCTGCGACGTAGTAGCGCTGGCATTCGCCATGACATCCGTCGGGTCACGTCACAGGTACGTGCTATGGCGAGATTCACTCACTCGCGCGAGCCAGCGCAGGAGGATGTCGCAATGATCAACATCGTCACGGATCTGCTCGGCAAGCGAGTCACCGTCAGCATGTGGATGACCAAGGGCTCCGCGCGGGATGCCGATGGCGACATGGTCCGCCTCATCACTGGGATCGTTCGCGCGATCGGGTCGGGCCCCGACTGCTTCATGATCCTGGTGCAGACCGAGATCGCCCACAAGGGGACCCGCAAGGTCGGCGCGCTCACCATGTTCTCCATCGGCCCCAGGGGCGGAGTGGAGGTGGTGCCAGAGATCGAGCCCCCTGGAATGCTTCAGTACCGCGGATTGGGGGCTCGCCTGCGCAAGATCAGGGCGGGCAAGGCCACCGGAGACGAGGAGCAAGTCGTCCTGGATGCGATGGAGCAGCTCTGGTGGACACTATCCCAGGACGAGCGGGATGCGCTCGACAAGGAGGAGCCGACCTCCGATCCGCCCGGGGGCCCATGACGATCTGCCGCCCCATGATCGATCCTACGATCTCCGCGCACTACACGGGCGATGTCCGCGCGCTACTCAAGCGACTCCCCGACCGCTGCGTACAGACCTGCGTGACCTCGCCGCCCTACTGGGGACTTCGCTCGTACCTCGATGACGACGATCCGATGAAGGAGTTCGAGATCGGACTTGAGGGCACCCCGGAGGAATACGTGGCGGTCATGGTGGAGGTGTTCGAGAAAGTGCGCAGGGTGCTACGGGATGACGGGGCGCTGTGGCTCAACATGGGGGACTGCTACGTCACGAACCCTCGCGGACCGGGAGGCGCCGAGCAGTCGACTCTCGAGGGGACCAGCAACGCCAAGCGGAGAGCGAAGGGGTCGGTGGACCCAAAGAACCTGCGCAAGTATGGTCACCAGGGCGCCCTCAAGCACAAGGACCTCGTCGGCATCCCCTGGATGGCCGCGTTCGCGCTGCGCGCCGATGGCTGGTACCTCCGCAGCGAGGTCATCTGGCACAAGCCGTCACCGATGCCCGAGTCGGTCACGGACCGGCCGACGAAGGCGCACGAGCAGATCTTCCTGCTGAGCAAGAGCGCGTCGTACTTCTACGACGCGGACGCGATCGCGGAGCCTGCCGTACGCGGTGCAGCCGGATCGCGCTTCGATACCGGGAAGACCGCCGAACATCAACTCCGGCGCTCGTCATCGCGTGAGCGAGATGAGGTTGACATCCGCAACAAGCGCTCGGTCTGGACCGTCGCATCGCAGCCCTACGCCGGCGCCCACTTCGCCACCTTCCCGCCCGATCTGATCGAGCCCTGCATCCTGGCCTGCTCTCGCCCCGGTGACCTCGTGCTGGATCCGTTCTTCGGGTCGGGCACCACGGGTCAGGTCGCAGAGAAGCACGAGCGGCTGTGGATCGGCTTCGACATCAACCCCAAGTACGCTGAGCTCGCCAAGGAACGAACGGCACAACGCAGCTTGCCACTATCAAGATAGAAGGGAACTCTTCATGAGAATTCTCGCGCTCGCACTCTGCATCGCCGCCTGCGTCAACGACGCTGCCACCGGAACATCCCGAGATCCGCTGTTGTTCGCCTCGGGGCCCAAGGCCTTCGAGGTGCTGGCCATGGCGCCGACGCTGCGCGGAATGGACCATCGCGCGATCGACTGCGGCGCGCCGGTCTCGGAGGCGGGGATTCTGACGTGCTCGCTGCTGGTGGCGTGCGCCCTGCCGATCGATGTCTCCCTGGTGTCCGGCGGCATCGAATTCCCGGGTGACGCCGAACTCTTCACGAAGTGCCTGATGACAGTGTCCGCCGCGGAGATCTACGTGGCGTGGCTCATGGGACGACAACTCAGTCCGCGCGACCTCGCCCCGGCGTATAACAAGCTCAAGGGTCTGTTCTCTACGCGGATCGAGAAAGAGACCGCCAAAAGGGCGTACCTGCCGGCGCCTTCGTGGACGTCGCACGGGTGAGTGGACTCATGGCCACGCGCAAGATCGAACAGGCGATGCTCCTGCCGCTCGGCGAGGATGCGAGCCTCCTGGACCACGTCAAGGATCTCCGTCCGCTCACCGATCTCGTCCTGCCGGATGAGCCCCGCGGCGCGCTGGATCGCATCCTGGCCGAGAATTACCGGGCTGCAGATCTGCAGGCGCGCGGCCTTCGCCCGGCCAACCGCCTCCTGTTCCGGGGGCCGCCCGGATGCGGCAAGACCGTGGCGGCCGGTGGCCTAGCGCTGGCGCTGGGTATTCCGCTGGTTGTTGTTCGGCTCGATGGCCTCATCGACCAGTACCTAGGGAACACCTCCAAGAACCTCCGCAAGGTGATCGACTTCGCCCACGCTCAGCGCGTGGTCCTGTTCCTGGATGAGGTGGACGCGATCGGGCGCGCGAGAAACGGCCGGCTTAATGACGTCGCGGAGATGAACCGCATCACGAACTCGCTTTTGGTCATGCTCGAGGGGTTCGCGGTCCAGGCTCGCCCCTCCCCTTCCCTGCTGGTCGCCGCAACCAACCACCAGGACATGCTCGACGTGGCCATGGAGCGCCGGTTTGACCAGATCGTTCCCGAGGCCCACCGCCATCCAGGCAGCGGCGCTTCTGAAGCGGCTGGTAGAGCGCTACGACACCAGAACGATTACCAAGCTGTCGCCGCCACCGTGGAAGGCATGGCCCAAACGACTGGCCGGGATGTCATTCGCGGACGTTGAGCGGCTGGCGCTTGACGCTGTCAAGTCGACCGCGATGGACGAGGCGCTAGGCATCGAACAGGCGCTGATTTCGGCGAAGACTACGCATAAGCGACGAGGGTCGCCGCGGGGACGGAGATGACGGGAATCGCCTGTCCCGTGTGCTCCGGGGATACCTACGTCCTTGAAACGAGGACCTGCGACGGACAGGTCCGGCGGCGTCGCGGTTGTGTCAACCGCCAGGGGTGCACCGGCCGGGTGACCACGGTGGAGATGGCGGTTCCCACATCGCGTCGAGGTCTCAAACTGCTGTCCGACATGGTCATCGCCCCAAAGCTACTCTTCGCGAAACTGCTGGAGTTGCAGTCCATGATCGCCGAGGTCCGCGGATGCATCTCCTTGGACCCAGCCATAGACGAAACGGCTCCAGAGACCGAGGCGCCACAATGAGCGCGCGCATCATCACGCTCCCGGCCGAGGCTGCCAAGATACTGATCGACAGCGGGCTGATGATCGTCGCCTCCGTGTCCGGCGGGAAGGACTCCACCGCGCTGATCCTGGCGCTCTTGGAGGCCGTCGAGCGAGGCGAGATTCCACGCCACATGCTGCGGTTCGCGTTCGCCGACACCGGATGGGAGGCGCCCGAGACCTACGCTTACCTGGACTACCTCCGCGAGAAGCTCGGCATCGAGATCGTGGTGGTGGGCGTGGAGGGCGGCATGCGCGCTCGCATCGCGCATCGTGCCGGATTCCCCGGCCGGATGCAGCGCTGGTGCACGCGCGAGCTCAAGATTGAGCCGCTGCGTGCCTACCATGACAGGTTGATCGAAGAGACCGGAATGGAGACGGTGAGTGCCATGGGCATCCGGGCCGCCGAGAGCGAGTCCAGGGCCAAGATGGCGGAGTGGGAGGACGAGCCCGAAGGTCAGCGCTCGTGGGGCGGCTACGTGTGGCGCCCTCTGCTGCAATGGACCATCGAGGACGTGCTCACCATTCACAACCGCCACGGCGTGAAGGTCAACCCGCTCTACCAGCGGGGCCACAACCGCGTCGGGTGCTACCCGTGCATCTTCGCCAGCAAGGAGGAGATCGCGCTCATCGCCGAGCATGCTCCCGACCGCATTGATGAGATCCGCCGACTCGAGGCGGACATGACAGCACTTCGAGCACAGCGAAACGAGGAGCGACCGGGGCGCTATACGCACGAAGCATCGTTCTTTCAAACCCAGCGCCAGGGGTTCACCGGAATCGATGCGGTGGTGAAGTGGGCACGCACTGACCATGGTGGCAAGCAGTACGCGCTGTTCGCGCTACCCCCGCAGGGCGGATGCATGCGGTGGGGGATCTGCGACATGCCGGATGCCGAGGTAAGTCAGGAGCACCGAGACTGGGCTCAGGCCGCCGAGATCGTCATGGCGGAGCGCCCGGATCCGCTGGCGGTGAACCGGGCGGTCAGCGAGAACCCCGTCGAGGTCGCCCAGGCGTCCGAGGCGATCCGCGAGAAGCGCCGCGGCGAGCTCGATGACGAAGCAGATCCGGGGCGACCATTCGTATGCGCCGTCTGTGGCTGGGAACAAGATTCCGATGTGCGGTGCTGTGGTCGGAGTACGTGTGGCTCGCCGCGCGTGGTCGCGATCTCGTTCGTCGAAAAAATATTTGGCCCTAACTGGCGAAGGAACTTCGAGTGATGCGCTGGCGCGAGTCATGGCGAGCGGACCCCGCCGGGCGCCGTATCGCCGACAACCACTACAACCGCCAGAAGGTGGGCGCCAACCAGTTCGTGCCGCCCGGCCGGTGCGTGGTGCTGGTCATCCACGACCACCAGGTGGACGCCGCAGCGCTGTGGGTGACCTCGTGGCCGTTCGGCGAGTACGTGAAGCACGCATGGCCCGGTACCTGGGTGTGCTCAGCGTTCCGCAACCAGCGGCGTGACCTCTTCCTGTCCTCGGACCTGATCGTCGAGGCGCTGGCAGCGACGAGGTTCTACTGGGAGCCGCCGCCTGAGGGCATCATCACGTTCATCGACCCGTCCAAGACCAAGCACAAGCGGGATCCCGGGCGCTGCTTCCTGAAGGCGGGATTCCACGTGTCCGGGAAGGCCCCTGCCGGGGGCACCATGCGCCCTGTGTGCATCTGCGATGGTAAGCCCCCCCGGACGGCGGGCGGCCTCGTAGCGCTCCACATGGCCACGTCGAGGTTGCCAGCGGAATGCTCACCGCTGGGGGCGCAGGCGAGCCTGGGGCTTGGCTGAATCGAACAAGGAGATCGCGATGCAAACGACCGACGGCATTGTTCACATCCATCATGAGGCGGACTGGTCATCCACGGCGCTGGTGTCATGGCAACCGCCGGGAGTTGACCCAAGAGAAGTCTCCGTGGAGGCAGAGTTGCTGTGGGGCGACAACCACGGCCTGAGCCCAGATCTTCGGCTCCCTGCGCCTGTTCATGTCAGGGCAGTTCGACTGGCGACTCGAGGTCGCGCGCAGTGGGAGCACGATCAGGTGCTGTCGCGTCCCGTTCCCGGGCGGGTGATGGTTCCGTGGTCCGCGCGCGACACGGAGAAGCGGCACGACCCGACCGATGCATGGCTGTTCGATATCGCCCTCGCGAATGACAGTTCCGGTCCCAGGGCGCCACGCCGGCGGATCCCCGTGGGGTGGGTGGAGAACGTCGCGATCGCGATGTTCAACAACGGCCTCACCTCCAAGCCGTCCTCGGTCCTCGTCGACATCGGAGCGCCTCGCCGTGACCCCTGCACCTGCGGGAAGGCGTTCCATGACGGCGGGTGTCCGCAGGACGAGGTCTTCCCCAGGATCGGGCGACTCGCCATCAACCTGCAGCGAATCGACAGGTTCATCGAGACGATGCAGGCGGCGAAGACTTCGACGGAACGGATCTTCGTCCCATGACCGAGGCCGACCTCCCCGGGAGGACGCCAGGCGCCCAGCGCCTGATCCGCGAGAACGGGCACATGATCGAGATCACCACGACTGCCGAGACGGGCTTCCACTCGGGGCGCGCTCGATACCGCCTGGAGTGTATCGACTGCGGGACCGTCTACAGCGCTGCCGTTATCCACGAGGCGACCACCGGCCCGGTCGAGCTCGTCAACCAGCACATCCAGAGCCGGCCGCGCATCTGGGTCGATGGGCTCGACTGGAACAACACCGGACGCTGGGCCGTGGTCATGCTGATCGCCGGTTCCTCAGGGGAGGGGTGGACCGTCCACGCGTCCATCGGCGTGTCGCGGTGGGAATCTCAGGAGTACGCGACCGCGTACGCTGAGCGACGGCGCAAGGCTGGACTGGTTGCCACTGCGGTCCTCGATTGGGGCGACGATCTGAAGCAAGAGCACCTGTTCACCAACGCACGCGTGCGCGCCGCGCTGGAGGCCCAGGGCGTCTCGTTCCGGGGGTCGTGATGCGAGAGTTCCTGCAGCAGCTCGCGGCTCGCCACGGCCTCAGCGCCGCTGCGCTGTTCGAGGCGTGGGCGGAGCGGGCGGCAATCCGCCAGCACCTCGCGGGATTCGGCCTGCGCGCGGCTGAACTGTTCGCGATCGGCGACGTCGAGCAGATGTACAAGATCGGCCTGCATTGTCCGGAGTCCCTGCAGCGGTGGGTGAAGGGCGGCGATCGCGTCCGCCCATCCAAGGCGGCGACCGAGTGATGGCGGAGTTGATCGCCTACGCCGTGCGCACGGGGACCAAGCGGAACCTTGCTGGGCTCCGCGAGCTCGGGTGGCGACTGCTCGTTTCGGCGGCCGGGGTGCAGAGTACCGAGGGCTTCGAGGACCTGGGCATCGCGCTCGACAACGGCGCGTGGTCAGCGCGCGGCACCGGCGAGTACCCGGACCGCCTGAAGCGGTTGTTCATCCGACTGGTGGTGACGCTCGGCTCGATCGCCGACTGGGCGGTCCCGCCTGACATCGTCGCTGGCGGCACGGCGTCCCTCAACCTGTCGCTGCACTGGTTACCCTGGGTGCTCAAGCACTGCCGCCGCGCGCTGCTGGCCGTGCAAGACGGGATGGTCGTTGACCAGGTCCGCCCGCACCTGGGTCCTGATGTCGGGGTGTTCGTGGGGGGAACCTGATCCCCATGACCGCTATCACGCGATGCGGGAAGTGCCTTCGGCGTGGCGAACACACATGGTGGTGTCCCGAGACTGAGATCGAAGTGGCGTGGGCGACGCTGGTGCGGATGGGATTCGCCACACCCGAGAGGGCGTTTCGCACTGGTTACGCCTTGGGCCTGCTGCACACTCGACTTGACCCAGCACCAGCGGCGGTCGGCCACGCACTGCTTGAACTGTCCCCGGCGGATTTAGTCAGGGTGCAGGCGTTTGCATCAGGGCCCTTCCTGGATGATACTAAATAGTAATTTAGTATCACGATTCCACCATAACCACGTGATTTCAAGGAGTTAGAGCATGTCCAAGGGGTTCGCGATCGAGTTCTCCGCCGTGACGTTCTTTTCCGAGGACGGCGACGAGCACAACACCATCCACCGCTTCCGCGTGCTGGTGAAGGACGAGGCGATCACGGCCTACGTCGCCTACGCCGGACCCTTCGGCGAGGGATGGGCGCGGATCGTCGATGACGAGGCCAGGGCGACCCGCGCGGATCTGCGTTCCTGCTCATGGACGGCGCCGTGCCACGAGAACCGGGTCATCGCGCTGGCGTTCGATGGCTACCACGAGTATTGGGCGGCACGGCTCCGGGCGCGGGTCGCGCCCTGCTCGATGATCCCACCGCCCTCCGATTGGAGCACGGAAGACAAGGGGCTCACGATCATCGACATCGGCACCATCAAGAGGGAGGCGTAGGCCATGGACCTTGCGGACTGCGAGGCCTTGCGCCAGATGGTCTTCGCTGGCGACCGCGCGCTGTTCGACGGCCGGCCGCCCCGGACGCGCTCGTGCTCCACGTGTCACATTGGGGCCGTGCCCGATCCGTACTGCTTGGCGCCCCTGGACGCCGCCGTGAAGGGTGCGCCGGTGACCTCGGTCATGGCGATCACCGTCGGCTCCGCGGACATCTTCGAGACGACACGCGAGGCGCGCGAGATTGCCGACGCTCAAGCTGAGCAACGTCGCGCTACACCACCTCGGCCTGACCATCTTCGGCAACCCCAAGCATACGATGGCCCGCGGCAAGCACCGCATCCCGGCCGACCAGCAACCCATTCCCTGGATCTGAAAGGTGCACATCATGAGGAAGGCCATCAGGGCTCTCGGAATACTCGCGTGGATCGCTGTTTCCTCCCTGGCTACGGCGCTCATCCAGTCCTGGATGATGCAGTGCCTGTGGCGGTGGTTTCTCGCCCGCGAGTACGGGCATGGGCCCTCAATGGGAGCATGGTTCGGAGTCGCCACGATCACTGGCTTCGTGGTCCACAAGAGCACCAGGAACGGGACTAAGACCGAGGACGACAAGTCCATCGACGAACTCGTTTGGGACGGGGTCCGCGAGACAGTCGGCCTGTGGATAGGTTGCGTGATCATCCTGGGTATCGCATGGTGCGTCGGCGCGTTTATGGGGTGGGGCCCGTGACGCGCCTCCTGCTCGCCTCCATTTTGGCCGCGCTCCTGTGGTGCTGCGCCGAACTGCGCCACTTGAAGCAGCAGCGCCAGAGGCCCGCGACCTCGAACCCCTGGCCGACCACCATCCACTACTACGTGCCGGACGGCACCTGCATCAACGTGCGGAACCCTGACGGAGGACGAGATGACCGATAAATCACTTTTCGACCGAGTGCATGCCGCCGCGCTGGCGGAGCTCTGCGGCTACGCTGGCGTTGTCGAGGCGTCGCTCCGCGAGGGATCTCCGATCTTCAAGCACGCCATACGCATTGCCAGCGCGGCATCGGTGAAACCGGTGGAACCGGGCCACCCGACGGACGCGGAGACCATCGTGCGCGCAATCGATCGGATGGGCGACAAGATCGTCGCCTATTACATGAGGAACCTCGACCTCATGGAGCGGATGTACGCGCGCCAGTTGAGCGGCGGCCCCACGCTCGAGTTGGCCGAGCAAGACGAACACAGCATCACCTACCATGTAGGAGGCATCGTCCGCGACGAGGGCGAGAACGCAGGCGTTCTGGCGGTGACCGCCAACACCGACCCCAGCCCAAACTTCCCCGAGTCGGTCCGCATCGTCATCGGCGCACCCAAGAGGAGTCCACTGATGGCAGGCCGCATCCCGAAGATCGACACATTCGCCATGAGCGTGGAGACGGCCGAGCAGTGGGTTGCCACCGTCCAGCAGGCGATCCGGGACGTGAGGGCGGCGAAGACCATCCAACCGCCGAAGGGAGGGCACCATGCCGACCCGCAAGATCGCTGACCACCTATCCCCGCCCACCACCACGCGAGGTCGCAAGCCAGATCCGAACTCGGCATCCGCGAAGGCGGCGCGGTGGGCTGAAGCCAACAACGCCAGTTACAAGGAGGCCGGCGAGAAGTTCAACATCACCGCTCAGGCCGTCCAAATCGCATGGAGCAAACAACACCCCGGGCAGCGCCGCTGGGGGCGCTGTGGCAAGAGGGCCTCGTGAACCGCCGCTACGGGGCCAGCAACCCGTCGAGGAAGCGGTGAGGCTGGGAGGCCTCGTTCACCCTCACTGAGGGCCCACACGCTGGGCAGCCTCACGTCGTCGTCCACGAGGCGGTGCGCGGCCCGTGGTCCGAGATCCAGCGACGGTTCATATACCGCATCCAACTCTGCTACTGCGGCTCGGGGCGCTGGTACGTGCCCACGTGGCATGACGTGGGCATCGTGTCCGACCAAGTCCCCGACAGCCTGCGTCTCCAGAGAGCCCGCTTCCTGTTGTCGGAGGTGACCGCTGATCCGGACGGATGGAAGCGCATCACCGTTGGGCGCGACGGCCAGTGTCGCCAAGTGATCGTGGGCCATATCAGTCAGGACGAGGCGCAACCAACAAAGGAGAAAGTCTGATGCTGTCCACTCGACCACCACGTTCTGTGAAGCCCAACACCCGCTGGCGTAGCGCTCGCCGGCGCAGCCACGAGAAATCGGCCCGCCGGATCCGGCGCGAGCACGCCGACTACCTGAAGGTCATGGCGGACCTCGCCACGGCCACCGCTGATGACCGCGAGGCGATCGGGCTTCCGTCGCCGACGATCGTGCCGGATTCCCATTACGGGACAGGAACTGGACCGCGCGCCCAACAGGCGAAGCGCGACAAGTGATACCTTCTTCGCGATTGAAAGGAGTTTGATATGGGACAGAAGACCGACCGCATCAGGGAACTCGAGACCGAGAACGCCGCCGCCCGTCATCTGCTGCGCAGCATCGGTGACACGATGGGCATCAGCCCGGCACCGCCGACCACCATCGCCGACGCACTGGAATGGCATCAGCGGTTCCTGGAATCACTTCGGAGCAAGATGATCGCCCCGATCGACGCGGGCAAGCCGGCCTCCGACATCCCCCCCATCCCCTCCCCGCGGCGTCGCATCAGGCCGGTCCCTGGCTCGTGGGACACGTTCGACGAGCATGTCGACGACCAGATCGAGCGCATGGAGGCGCAGGGGCTCACCAAACCACGCGAGGACGGCGGTGGCAGCGCGCTGGTCCGCCGAGATTCTGGAGACTCGCCGTTCCCGGCCGATGGTCCGTTCGCGACTGACTCGACGGTCACGTCGATCGCCCAGGAACTCGGACTCAATCTCGACGGCATGGCGCTCGGCGAGGCGCTTGGCGCCATCCACGAAGAGATTGTTCGGGTCAAGAACCAGGGCGCCGACGTCGAGGCCGAGTCTGGCAGCAAGTACCTGTCCACTGGCAAGTCGCTGGGCCAAGCGATCGCCCACGACCATGCCCAGGCAGCCGAGCTCCGCGACGCCACCACCCAGGCTCGCACCATCGTCGCCCGACTTGCCGCTGTCATGCAGATCGGCCAGTGGGACAAGGACGGAACCGAGTTACTGGAGCGCGCCCAGAAGTGGGAGATGTGGAAGTTCGATCTCATGAAGCGGATCCGCGAGCTCCGGGCGAAGCGCCCCGGCGCTGTGATGTCCATCGACGAGGGCGATCTCGCGGGTCGCATTGGCGAGGAACTCCAGCGCCAACTCGACCGACTCCTGACACCCCGGGAACTACAAAACTGGCTCAAGTCCCTCGAGAAGGCCGGCGCCGCAGTGAAAGTGGACGCCGGTCCGCCGGTGCCGCCCTACCCGTTCGAATTCCGGGGCGCGGACGTCGTCATGGTGCTTTCGGGGCTGGAGCACAGGAAGGCCAGCGGTCTCGTCGAGGAACTCGGTACGGTCGCGGAGATCGGCGGGCGGCGGAGCGATGCCATGGTCGAAGTCTTCCGTGACATCGCCGTCTCCCGCGTCGCCACCGAGGAGTTCACCCGCACCATGAACCTGGTCATCCTGCCTATCCTGGCCCGCCAGCGAGCCGCTCAAAGGGTGCGCGAAGATGTCAGCCGACCCACCGAGTAGCGGCCTGCCGACCCCATCGATGTCGGCCACCATCGTGTTCGACCTGGATGGCGCACCCGGTCGCGTGGTGATCGGTTGCCAGGATCCGAAGGCCCGGAAACCAAAGGAACCACGCCGCCGTTGCCACTGCACGACCTGTGGCCGGCCGGGACACAACAGTCGCAGCCCCGAGTGTCCCGGCAAGGTCGCATCCGGATCCGGTTAGCGTTCCGCTGTCAATACCCACTTGACGGATCGATCTCCTACATGCAACTTGAGCATCAAGGAGATCACGCGATGCTGACCAGCCATGACCTCAACCACCTACGGACCCTCGCCGCCCCGGTGAATCAGCCACAGACCAGCGGTTCGACGCTGGGCCCGAAGGGCGCCGCCTGCGCGCTCTCCGGCGTCGTTCGGCTGGTGGCCACCAAGCACGGCCTGGGGACGATGCAGCGCTCCTGCGCGAAGCTGGCGCTTCTGGGGACCCCTGTGGGGCCAGCGCCCGGAGAGGCAACCGGCGAGGCCACCGAACTCTTGGCGGCGGCGGCCGATGGGCTGGCAGTGGTCGCCGGCCGCGAAAACGCGCGCGCCGCGCTGGCGTTCTGGGCCTGCGAGACCGACCCCGCGGTGTGGCGGGATGTTGCGGCGGCAGCCTGAGGCACGCCGCCGGCCAGTCCCGCGAACCAGGGCTCGCGACGTCAGGATACCGGGTTCGACCTGAAGTAGCGTGTGCGACGTGCCCTCCGGGTATGTGACCGTCTGGCCGATCGCCATCTCCTGCCCGCTGCGGGCGTCGATGATCTTCATCGACATCAGTTTATACTGGATGGATGAATTCAGACCCCAAGGAATGCTGCATTCTGGTTCCATCTCGAGGCCGGATCGATCCGGCGTGCGAGATCGGACTGAAGACACTAGCCCAGCGCGGTTACCAGTTGCGCATCATGTCCGGGCCGTGGTCGATTGATCAGATACGAAGCCAGATGGCCACCGACGCACTGGCAGACGGCTTCCGAGAACTCTTCTGGATCGACGACGATGTCGTCTTCAACCCCGACGATGTTGATCGACTGAGGTGCTCCGACCTCCCGGTCATTGGCGGGGTGTATCCCAAGAAAGGAGAACGAGAGCTCGCCGTCCGGTGGAAGCCGAGTACCACATCCGTGGTGCTCGGCGAGGGCGGCGGAATCTTCGAGATCCAGTATGCGGCCACGGGATTCTTGCTGACCCGCGCCATCGTATACAGTACCCTCGCCGAGAAGCTCCTGGTGGATCCAAACGTCATCGGTCACTTCGGGCGTCGGATGGCACCGTACTTCCAACCGATGACCGTTCGGGACGGCGACATCGAGCGATACCTTGCGGAAGACTGGTCGTTCTGCCACCGCCTCGCTCAGGCTGGAATCCCGATCCATGTCGACACCAGACCGCGACTCCTTCACGTCGGTCGCTACGCCTACTCATGGGAGGATCTGATCCCGCGAGAGCCGATGGCTTCGCTCACCGTCCGGATCGATTGAACGTAAGGTGGCCATTGCCGACGGGGGGTTCGGACGTCACTCCCCTCCCGAGGCCGAGCGGCCATGCGCGGACATTCCACTGCCCTTATTGGGGCAATCGGTAGGCGTTCAATCGTGGAACGAGACGTACATCTCGAGGGAGTTCGCCGTGGCCGAGCCGCTCGTGTTATGCAGACTGATGCGGAAGTCAGCAACAGTCGAACCTGTTTTGCTGTTGTCGATGCCGCCCGACCCAGTGTTTTGGGTCTCGATATGCACCGAATCGGCCAGGGTCACCTCAGACCCTGGGTTGCCGTACGTGTACACGCTGGGCTGGAACGCGACAGGGAGCCTCACGTCGGGCGGGGTGCCCGTGGCGCCCGCCAAACCGATGGTCCCGGTCGCGCTGCCAGCCAGCGACAGCCCCGTAATCCGGACGATACGGTCGGAGATCTGCTTGATGGTGGCGGAGCCGGTGAATGCCATGGGCCTCACCGTACTACCCCTGGGAGGGGAGTTCAAGGGTGCTCTGTCCGACCCCGGAACGGTTCACGCCGTTCCGGGGCTTGGTTCGGGCGTCGGACACGCCGTGGTTCGGATCGTGGTCCGCGAAGACCACGTCGCCGATCGTGCCGCGTGAACGGCTGGACTACCCCGCCCGCTCCGCCTCTGCCTGCTTCCTGGCGTGCGCGACATCCGCATCGCTGGGGCCGCCGCCCAGATCGCCCGCGACCTCCGGCAGATCGGCGTCCGTGATGGCGTCGTCCGGCAGGGCTTCGCCATCCTCGAGCGTGGCTACCTTGAGCGGCGACGGGAGCGGCCTGGGCGGCGTGGGCGATGGCGCACCCAACCTGACCACCACCGGCCTGTTCGACACGGTGCGGTCGGGCGGCGGCGGCACGACGCGCGGTGCGGACTGGCGTACCGTCACGTCCATCGGGATGCGGCGCCTCTGCTGAATGACCTGCGCGACTGCGGCGGTGGCGGCCGCGTGAGCGGAGGCCACCGCTGGCGCCAAGGATCGGCACTCGACGGCGTCGCCCTTGTGGACCCGGGCTGGCACCGGTTGGGCATGGCCGTTTACCAGCAGCTGGTGACCACCCGGGATCGAGTTGACCACGCCATCGCTTTGGATCTGCGTCGGACCAAACGCGGCCGCTACCTGGTAGTCGGTCCCAGCGCTTGCCTCGCGCGCGCCGGGCGGCGCGACCTCCGGGGAGATCGACAAGTCGTCGAACCCAACCGGATCGGCCTCGCTCACGACTGGCATGGGCTCGATCACGGTGCTGCGACTCTTCTTCGATGCGCTCACGCGGTCACGGGCGACGAGCGCCTGCTGGTACGTCAGTCCCTGGCCGTTGCCGTCATCCCAGACCGTGGGCGGGTCGCCTTCACGGTCACGAACGCGGTATCTGGTGCCATCCTCGCGGGGCTGGCGGTTCGATGGGACTGCGGATGCAGATGGTGGGGTGCGCGCCATGGACGAATCCTATCATGGGGCCGCGTCCATACGGGCTCGCGGGTCAGAACACGCTACGTGTGAGCACCCCATCCAGATGCACCCAGACCAGGGGTCGCGGGGCGATGTTTTCCGGCATGATTTGAAGCAGGGCGGTCAGCGCTTGAGGGTCGCTGCGCAGGCGCACGGAGTAGTTCTGGCGCACCGGAACGATGACCGGACGAGTGAACGGGTAGACGCTGGCGGCAGCCAGCCAGACCTTGCGCTCGGCCGTGCGGAGATCGCTGAACTTCGCCCCCTTCATCGCCTTGCGCTCCTCGGCGCCAATGGTGGCGACCTCGAGATGTCGTCGCCACATCTTCTCGGCGAGTACCGCGATGTCGTCCCTCTCGGGGCCGGGATTGCCGCAAGCGTTGCCGAACATCCGCGACCCCAGGAGCTCGGCGAGTGGGCGGGTTGCCATTGGCTTGCATCCGATGACCAGTTCAGCGGTCGTCGCGTGCGCCCACGCGTCCCATGCGCGGATGACGTCCATCGACGGTAGCGCGTCGCCTCGGTAGGGCGCCCCGCTCTGGAACCGGCACACGTCGGTGACGTTGGTGCGCGCGTACCAAGTCAGGATGACGTAGGTCTGGTCGTACTCCAGTTGGCCACCCTGCTGCAGGTTGGTCAGCGCTGCGTTTCCGACGTTCCGGTTGTCGAACAGCCGGATCGTGGGGCTCTGGGGACCGCCGCCCCACATGTCCTTCGGTGAGAACGCGTCGTACAGGGTGGAGTCGATGCGCTCAGGGTACCCAGGTAGGCGTGGCATGCGCTGATCATAACCCTAAACTGGGCGGGACCCATGGTTAGAAGTCCGTCCCTAGACCCCGGTGCCGATATCGGTCGCCCCCCGCTTGAAGATCCATTTCCAGACCACGGTCGCCAGCGGGATCGACAGTGTGGCCAATATCTGGAGGAGCTTCATTGTGTCGCCCCGCTTCATTTCGGCCACACCGGCCTGGAGTTGTCCCAGGACGTTGGCTTGCCACTGTAACGTCGCTGGGTCCGGCCCTGGCGCTGGGAGGGTCGGCACGGTGATGGAGGTGGCGCCAGTTGTGTCATCCCCCAGTGACCCCAGCGCGCCAAACGCGACGCGCGGCCTCCATGTGACCGGGAACGTGGTCGAGACCCCGGAGAGCGCCCGTTGCTGCTTGCGGAAGTACATTCACGTTCTCCTAGTTGGCGAACACGCCCAGGTTCGCGGTGCCGATCGCGTCATCGATCGCCAGATCCGAACCATCGGTGGCCGGCGGGGACTGGTGGGGCTGGTTGGTGGGCGGCATGGGGCCCACCTTCATGGAGTTCGGTCCCTGCTGACCGCTGTACCTGCCCGCGTCGTAGGAATCATTGTAGGTGAATTCATTCGGGTCCTCGTTGGTCGGTTGCAGGTGCAACTGGGCCAGTTGCTGATCTGGTGCGGTGAGCGCGCTCTGGGCGGCGCCCGCCGCGAGCTCGGGTGTCGCGTCCGACACGATCCACCCCAAGAGGTTCGGGGCGTAGATCTGGAGCAGCGACTGCCCGGCCGCGATCGCCGAGCCGACCACGATTGGGGTGTGCCACTTCTCAAGCAACCTCCACTTGTGGGCCAAAAACCACGCCGCCAGAAACGACCCGACCGAGGCGACCGCGCCGGCGTGCTTGCCCCAGGATGGGGCTCGCTGCGCGACCTGGGTCATGGCGACGCGCGTCACGAAGCGGGTGGCAGCGAACCCCCCGAACCCCGGCACCACGAACTCCACGAGGTCCGAAAGCAGTGGCGGGTTCGCCTTGAAGGTCTTCTTGACGTACCGGCGGTGCAGTCGGGATCTCGCCATTGTTGCTCCGTGGCGCGGGCCCGGAAGAACGCGCCTTCGGTAGCAGGGTACCCGGGCGCCCTCCGAACTACAAGGGTCGGGTCGCTTTGGGGGCCGGCGGCGGGTTTGCCTGGAGCCACTCGCCGAGTTGACGATGCAGCAGTTCGACCTGTTCGCGGCCGAGGTTGAACCCTCCGTCGACCAGCGCTCGGGCGCCGATGACGAGATCGTACGGCTTGATCCGCAGGCCGAGGCTGACAGGGATTGCGCCGTCCATCTCGGCCGGGAAGTGGAACAACTCGAACGCGAGATGGTCGGGTCCACAGCCGCGGCTGTCGAACCAGAGTGTGGGCACGGTCTCGCCGATGACGCCGCGTTTCGTGTAGTCAGACATGGTTCCCTTTCGTTGCTCGAGATGGGGGGCCTGAAATTGACAGACCGAGCGACACGCTCACCGATGAAGGCGTCGCGATGTCGGCATAGCGCGACATGAACTCGCGACCGTTGACACCGAGCGCGTCGCACGCCTCGTTGATGTCCGACTTAGTCAGCATCGCGTCGGCACCGCGCGAGTACCGACCACCTCCGCGATCTGGGCGGATGTGGATCTTGCTTCTCAGCGTCGGATGTTCGTCGAGCATCTTGGCTTCGTGCGGGTCGAAGGTGATGTGGTAGCGGATGACAGTCTCTGCACGGTGGATTTTCATGGTTACTTGAGCCTGGGACTCGGATCGATCTGCAGACGCGCACGCGCCACCCACCGAGCGCCGACCTGCGGATCCTCGGCATGATCAAGCACCTCGTCATCGCTGACCTGGTAGGTGTCGAGGACTGTCGGCTCTGGTTCCGTGGGACCTTCCACGAGCATTCGGATCACCCGGAGTCGAGCTATTCTCTGGCGTTTGGTCATCATCGCGCTCCTCCGGTTCGATGGCGAGCGCCGCTAGCCGGACGCTGAATACTGCCCGTGTTGCGGATCTCGGCGATGAGACGAGCTCGAGCTGCCGTCGCCATGAGGTCTCCCCAGTGCTCGCAGATCCAGTCGGTAGCGACCTCCATATCTCGGGCGCGACACCATCCCATCATGGCCCCTATTAGCCCGCCGATGGCGCCGCACCATTCGGGGTCCGGACTGGGAATTGCGGACAGGTGGCCATGATCTGCAAAAGGCCTTCCGAACAGCACATCCTGAAGGCTGCGGAGATGCTCCAGTGCGGCATCTGGGTCGGCGCCCGCCTGCACGGCGCCGCACAACGCGCCGCTAATGACCTTGCAGATCTCACGACTGGTCAGCGGGCGAGTTTCGCGGGAATCGAGCGTCGCCATGCTACTCACATGTCCGGGCACTTGCACACGATTGCGCCGGTGGATGGGTTCCGATGGCAGCCGTGCTCGCCGTAGTCCGGATCGGCGTATTCCAGGATGATCTCGGCGTCGGCGTCGAGTCGCTTGCCGAAGGCGGCGCCAGAGCGGTCGATTGACCCGTCCTCCCGCTTGGTACCGGCAAAGAACGTCCCGATCGACCCGCACCCGAACACGCCGCGCTCCGTGCGGAGCAGTGTGCCTGAATGCGTTGGGTAGCTCTCGCCGCCCCCGCCGACCTTGGACGTCCATTCCCTCCACGTGAGATTGATCGGGTGCCACGTGAACTTGGCATCGCCGCCACTCCCCTTCTTGAGCAGATCCGCCGCGTCTTTGAGCAACTGTTCGTTTCCATTCGCCTTGATCACCTTCATCACGATCTCCTTTCAGTGCATCCTATACGACACGTTGGTCACCCTGCCATCCCAGCAGGCCCTGCATCCTCCGCACATGTTCACGTCCGCATCGATGGCGTGGCACACGATGGCGCCCTTGCGCTTGACGGGTGGCGGGTCGCCCTTCCTGTGTGTGGTCGATGTTGGTAGGTGGGCGATCTCGGGAGGCACCTCAGCCGCCTTTCCCACATAGTGCGCCGACAGCCTGACAGCGAGGTTGCTCGGGATCCTTCCACCGGCATGCAGGTACGCAACCACATCCTCGTACTCGCGGGTCGGAATCCAGTGGCGGACATCCGGCGTGGCCTCAGCCACCGCGCAGATCGCCGCGAGATGCCACGAACCGTGCAGATCTCCGCTATCATGCCAGCGGAAAGACGCCTCCCCACCGCTGTCGACGTAGTTCCGAATGAGGCAGATCATCGCCTCCACCCAGTACGGGTGGTGAATGCCGGCCTCGCGCCGCTCGCGCGCCACGATGGCTGGCCGCCACGTCCGGTAGAAGTTCTTCTTGGCGTAGCAGCCGTGGCAAGTCGATGCCGGATCATCCGCGAGTCGCGACCCGACGCGGCAGCGGAAGGCGTCCAGACCGTAGGCCGCGCCCGGCATCTTGCTGGGCTGCCCCAGCGACCCGGCGATGCCCTCGGCATCGCGCGGCGACATGCGGGACGCCAAATGGAGTCGGTGGCCGAGAGGGCGGATCGTTGGCCTCGTCTCGAGGCGCACCGGTCGGTCCCCGGGGTATCGCCCGCCGCCATTGACGGTCTCGCAGGCCGGGACCATGGTCGTGCCATCGCCCAGGTCGACGGGCGAAGCGTGCTTCGAGCGCAGGCGACCGCACCAGATGCACTCGGGATCGTCAATGACAGTTGGTGCGTCCACGACCGGCAGGTGGATGCGGCGCCGCGAGATGTTCATGACAACGCCGTCGGGATATGATCGGGCCTGTGTCATGAACCCCTTGAACCCATTGAACCCATTGCCCGCCTACCATACCACTTCGTTGTGCGACTGTGATGCGCGCACAAAGCCCGGCTAGCGATCGGCTCGGAAGAGCATCCGCCCGCCCACGCCCCGAAGTCCTTTCGCTCTCCCCTGAAAATGACCGACACTCCGGGGTCAACCCTTCGAGGTCCGACCGATGTCCCTAGACAAGCTTGCCAGCATGCTCTCGTTCGTTGGCGTTCCGGTCGGTGCCACGGCCACCCTGCCCCACGGTCTCACGCTGAGCGGTAGGTCGGTCACCCCAGACCTCGTTTTTTTGCAGTATCCTTCGACGTTCGAGCTCGCTGGCGCGACGTCGACATCCATCACGTTGCGCAACACCGCGAACGCAAGCGGCGCCTGCTTGGCTTACGTGTCGGCGATCCATCCCGCCATCCGACTTCTCGGCATGGCTCCCGACGATGGGAATATGACCCAGGGGATGACGCCCAGGCCGTTCTGCCCTGGCACCCCGAACTCCGGTGGAGGCGGCGGCGGCAACGCGCAGGTGTTCGACTACACGGTAACCGGAGCGGAGCCCGACCCATCGGCGATCGTGATCGCCATCCCACACGCTATGGCCGACGCAAACTACGAGGCGATCGCGACCATCCAGGGTGGACCAGTGCTGGCGTCCCTGGGGATCTCGGCCAAAACCAACACCGATTTCGTACTGGATGCCACTGGCAACCTGCCAGCTGGCTTGGTGATCGGATTCATCGTCCTTCCAAAGACATAGGAGTCACCTTACATGGCCAAGCCTTTTCTTGCGCAGGTCATCCAGGAGGTCACGATCGAGATCGTAACCGCGGATGGGGGGTCCGGGAAGATCGTCCTGGATCAGACACTGGGCCCCGGCAATGACACCGTCCAGATCACGACCGATCTGTTCTCCAAGGGCATCCTGGCACAGAACGACACCCAAGCGTTCATTAGGATGCGCGGAGGGAACGGAGAGTGGAATCTGCTGAACGGCAACCTGGCGCTCAACACGAGCCAGTTGCTGGAGCTCGGTTCTGGGAACCTTGAGCAGAACATGGTGACCGTCAACAACTCGGTGGTTCTTAACCCGGCGAACGCCAACTACAACGAGTTCAACAACACCTCGGTCGGCGGCCTAAATGTCGTGTCGCGTGTCAACTTGTTCCCGGACGCTGGCGGAACATCGATCCAGTCCATCATTCTGAGCCCCGGCAACCCGAATCCCGACGGTCGGCAACTGTGGTGGCAGAACATCGGCGTCACTTCCCTGACGTTCGTGAACCTGTCGGGCGCGGGCACCATTGGCGGTCTGATCTTGTGCCCGAACTCGGCCGACTTTGTGATCAGGCCCGGTGGCGGGATGGGCATGATGTTCGATGAGTCGTCGAATCTGTGGTTTGTGCGCGTAGCCTGAGTCGTTGTCCGGCCGTTCGCTAATCCACCGGCGACCCGCGAATCAAGGGCGCTGGAAGACTCGGCTGCCGCTGCACCCTCCGCTGCCGGCCCCTCCGACATCATCGCCACCAGGCGTGCTGAGTCCGCTCGCGACATTGACGACGAACGGTGTCTGCAGATCGAATTGGTTCTTGGTCGGAACCAGGGTGCGAAAATCTACCCATGTCCTCACGGGTAGGGTTCCGACCTTCATATCGCCTCCGGTCCCTGTGATGTTTGTGGCGTCGTCGAGCACACGCACGAAGGCCCCATCATTCACACGGAGTCCAACCCCGCCGTTGCCGGTGCCTGTGACACCCGCTGTCTTAAGCATGACCAGATCTCGGACTGATAGTCCATCGCCGACGCTATCGTCGATTTGCACTTCCTGTAGAGAGTAAGCACCGGCCTGAGAGGCAGCAAAACCATCACCCGTGCTGTTTCGTATCAGCACGTTCAGGAGTTCCCATCCACCAGGGAAAAGGGCGCCCTCGTTCGTTGCGAATAGTCCTGGGCCCAACGCCGCACATCCATCGAGAACGACCTGTCGGAAGACTTGGCCGGGGCCACCGCTTATCCCAAAGCCGGAATCCAACAGGAGACTGCGCCGAGGAGTCCAGGACGATGCTTGCGCGAAGACGAAGTTGCGGATCACGTTGGACAGCGTCAGGCATTGCAACTGGACGCCAGACATGACCAAGCCGTCGATGTCGCAGAGCTCCGTGACTGGTAGAAGGGTGTTGGAGATCCCCAGCGACAGTTGAGCGTCGGACCCTCCGCCAGCGATCGTGAACTTGATCCCCTGAATGGCGAGGGATGGCGCCGCAGACACGTCGAAGCCGCTCCCGTCGCCTCCTGGCCCAGCGGATGCGAACACCGCGGACGGCTCGACGAGCGACAGCGTCTGACTCGTTACGTGACTCGGCGTATTGCACAAAAATAGATGGGTCGCGTCGGAGCCGTAAACGACGCAGTTGACCTGCGCGTCTCCGGCGCTGCCGATGATCATGGCCGTCTTGGCGCCGTCGGCCGCCCACGAAGCGCGGGGCGGGGCCACCTGGACGGAGGTCAACCCAGGCCCAATCGATGTGATGGCGACGATATCCCCGGCGGGCACGGTCGTGTCTGCTGAGGGGAGCCCACTGAACGAGCGGGGAGTCGCGCGAATATTGAGCGCTGCCAGCGCGGCAAAGGGGAGTGTCGATGGATCCAGAAACAGATATTCCTGGACGGATGCTTGAAATGGTGGAAGTGCGTATCCAGTGACGGGGAACGGTTCGGTCAGGCCCGTCACATCGACGATATAGGCGTAGCCAGCGGCAATCACGTTCGGAACCTGGAGGATCGCGTGTTTGAACGTCCGATAGGGATGCGCGAGCGAGCCGTCGCCTGTCTCATCGCTTCCGGTTGTTCGGGCGTAAATCGTGGTGACGACCGGGGTGTTGACCGGAAACGGCGGCGATGTGGTCGCTCCGGTGAGGAACGGCTGCGGATCAAGGTGCTGCGCGAGCGAGCCGTCATCCGGAGGACTACCGAATGAGCGCATCACCGGATGCAAGACCTCGCACCACGCCTGACAATCTCCGACGCCATCCGCGACGTTTCGTAGCGTCACCGTGGTCGTCGTCGCTGCGACCACCTCAAAGGTGTTCGGAAACTGCAAATCCACCCTGTCGGGCGTAAGGCGCCTGCCGTTGATCACCAGCCCATGGGCGATCTGTTGCGTACCGCCGATCGGAATCCCTGCAAATCTGATGATCGCGTAGAGCCTGTCCATGCATGGATCATACAGTCATTCGCGAGCGTCCGTGTACGGGGAAACGCACCGGCAGGCGCGGTTGCGCTGATCGACGCGACCCACTTGGTTGGGCGGTGCGCGCGCGCGCGCGAGTTGGTTGGCCCCTAGAACCCGACCCAGCCTGCGTTGCCACTGTCACGCGCCCCGCGAAACAGAGCGATCTGCGCCATGATCCGGGGACCGTTGTGAGTAATTGTGGGCGCTGGCATGCTCGAGTTTAGCGCTCTGGCACCGAACAGTTGCATCTGGACACCCTGATTCACGCCGAACGCCCCAACGACCGGAGAATTGGGGAACTGGATCCATTGCGGATCCGTGATCGCCGCGCCTGTGTCGCCTTCGTTGAGCATGATCATGACGACCCCAAGATCGTTCTCTGAGTGGGCGGGCCATGGTGGGGCAATGCTCACGTTGCCACCCTGCGTTCGAGGGCCATTCGCGACCCAGTGTGGTGGCACGGTAGGGACCTGAGGAGCCAGGGCGAACGTGTACGTGCCGTTGCCAAACTCGCTTGAAACCGCGTTCTGCCGCACGGTCCCTACGCCGCTGCTTCCGAAGAGGGGCAGCACACCGGCTGCGGCGGCGAAGTCTCCACCGCCCCCGGTGTCCGTCTCTTGAGTGATCTGCGCGAAGCTAGCCAAGGGAGCGTTGGTCCACTGATCCCAGTCCGAGCTCCCGGCGCCGGGCACGGCCACCAGTGCCTGCACAACAAGGCAGTTGTCGATCGTGGTCACAACAGCGTCCAGGTTGAGGATCTGCCCTGTGGCCTTGACGTCGCCCGCTCGATCCGTCTTCGCGGTGACGTTCACGGGGAGACCGCCGATTTCCTTGACATAGAAGGTCGACCCCGATCCACCGTCGCGGCGGTAGAAGGTGGAGGCCAGCGGAGCTGTGACGACGTTCTCGGGGGATCCGTAGCCTGAATACTGCTGGTGGGGCCCGTCGACCTCGATCCAGTAGCCGCTAGTCAACCCGCCCACGTTCTGGTTGACCGACTCGCCGGTCCGATTCCCGAACAGGACAAGCTTCTTGACCTGGGTCAGGACATCGAATGCCCCGGCCTGGTTGTCGAAGAAGACGCAGTCGGTGCACGTCGGCACCGGCTGGTTGTCGTAGGCGAAGTTGTTGCACACGGACAGGTACTTGATGGACGGCGGGCTGAACAGGAATACGTGGATCCCGTGGGGGTTCGCGCCGCGGATCGTGTTGCCCTCGATGTTCACCCGCAAGTCGTTGAAGAACACCCCCCAGTCGCTGGTGGTGGTCAGATGGATGCCGTAGCGTCCGGCGGTTTGCCCGTCGCTCGCCACGCAGTCGAGGGTGTTGCCGACAACGCTGACGACGCCGCCGGTCGGCTGAATCGTGAAGGCCGCTGCGGGCGGCGTCGACTGCGGCTGTCCGCCGGAGTCCGTCCAGCCGTGGATTCCGTCGTTGTGCCACGTCGCCAGGGTAAGTGTGTCGCTCGTGTTGGAGAAGACGGTGGCCACGACCCCACCAGACACCACTTGGTGTCCCAGGAACTCGTTGGCGGTCCAGCCAGCTCCCGTTTGGACCAGCGTGGTATTCGTGATCGCGGTGGCGACCCCGGCGAAGCCAGCGCCGCCGCCCGGCGAGGCCACGTAGATCCCGTCCACCCCTCCTCGCGCATGGACGGTGTTGCCCCGAATGGTGACATTCGCTGACTGCGTCTCGGAGACAGCATCCACCACGAGCCGGAACACTTCGATGCCGCCCCGGTTGGCATCGTTCGTCTGGCCGTTGCGCATGTAGACGTAGTTGTCCAGGATCCAGATGTCGTCGCAGAACTCCGTGAGGAACACGGGTGCGTCCGAGCCAGAGACGAAGTCGCTGATGACCGTGTTGCCAGCGAACTGCACGTCGATGGCGTCCGAGATGAGAACCGATCCATAGATCCGACAGCGGTTCACCCGGTAGTCCTGCGCATAGTTCCAAAAGGCCGGGGTCCCTGCGGCCCCACCCGAGATGCTCAAGGCCTCCTTCGACAGATCCCGAAATTCGTCCCACCATAGGGACAGCACGCAGTCCTCGATGACGATCTTCACGACCTGTGCTTCGACTGGCTCGGTGTCGATTGCGGTCGTGATGATGTTGGTGAAGTTGCAGTGCTCGAAGCGACCGTCGGTCACGTAGATCAGGGATGCGCCGTTGCGGGCGCACATGTCGAAGGTGCAGTCGCGAACTACGACCCCCTGCGTGCCGCCGATGGCCCCCGACTCGCCGCCGCTTGAGCCATCGCCGCCCAGCCAGAGCCCGTCACCGTACGCCTGGCTGAAGGTGACGCGGTTGATCTTGAGGTTGCGGATGTCGCCCCCCACGGCATGGGAGAAGATCAGGTGGTTGTGGGGGTCGCGCTGGGTGGGTTGGTTGATACCGTTGGCCGGATTCCACACGCCGTCGCCGGTGTGCATGGTGCCGGTGCCACCGGACGCGCCCGTGAAGGTGGTCGGCGTCTTGCCGGTGTACGTGACGATCTGATCCCCGTCGAGTTGCGTGCCGATGACAATCTGACCTGAGCTCGGAAACGTGGTCGTGCTGGCGACGTTGATAACGGCCTGGGGCAGAACGGCGCCATCGCTGGCAACCGTGATGTGCGTGTTGCCAGGGCTCAGCAAGCCCACAGGGTCACCGATGCGACCCAGATCGCCGTTGCCGCGCAGCGTGCCGGTGCCACCGGACGCGCCCGTGAAGGAGGTGGCGGTCTTTCCGGTATACGTGATGGTCTGCGCGCCGCCGGGCAGGATGATGAGCACCGTGCCGGACGACGGGAAACCCGCCGTGCTGGCGACGTTGATAACGGCCTGGGGCAGCACGGCGCCGTCGCTGGCGGACGCCACTGTCGTGACGGCGTTGCCCCAGTTCCCGTTGAGCTCGAGATCCGCGATCTCCATGTTCGTTCCGCCAGAGATCTCGAGCAGGGAGCAGGAACTCGCGCCGGCGGCGACGTTCGCCACCTGCTTGATTACCGAGTGCCCGAGCACGCCGTACATGGCCACGTTGTCGCCGCGGATCAGGAGGCAATGGAAGGTGCCGGGTGCCCGGCTCACCATGTAGATGCCTGGCGGAAAGTAGATGGGTCCAGCGCCGCCGGTCAGAATGGCCAGATCGATCGCCGCCTGGATGGGGGCGCGGTCATCGGCGATGCCGTTGCCGACCGCTCCCAGCGTCTTCACGTTGATCACAATGGGAGGCGTCGGGGGCCCGAAGTTGGCGGCCCCGGACTTCATCACGAAGGGACGGGGCGTCAGATGCAGCGCCAGTGACCCGTCATCGGGCGCGAGCCCGAACGACCGCTCGATGGGATGCCACACCTCCGCGAGAACCAGGATGGTGCCCGGCGCCGCCCCGTCGTTCCGCACGCTCAGGTTCGCCGTGTCGCTGGAGACCAGGGCGAAGTTGCCGCTGTCATCCCCCGCAAACCCCAGGTGGTCGGGCGCGCGAGCGACGCCGTTCATCACCAATCCATGCGGAAGCGTTGCCGTCGCCCCCGCGGGGACGGCAACGAAGGCAACATACTTCTTGATGGCGTCCAGCAATCTCGACCCCCAGTGAATAGGTGAGGCAAGCCTACCAGCGGCGACCCGGAACCGTCAGGGATTTCTCGGGTCAGGCGGTCGGGCTAGTCGTCCGCCACAGCCCGCGAACCAACTCGATCTTGCCAGCCTGCTTTAGGCGCTGGAGCGCCTCACCGACGTAGCGGTAGTCGGGCTTCTCCTCGGGAAGCCCCTTGAGGGCCTCCATGACGATAGGGGCGGCCATGATCACGCCAGCACGGTCGGGGCCATAGGATCGGATCACCGCCAGAACGGCCTCGTCCATCTTCTGCCGTTGCTCATCGGTCAACGTTACAGCGGGCGCGCGATTTCTTCTCATTGAAACCTCCCCAAGCGGAGGGGAGCGTTTGAGCGGAGGGCGCTTCATATGCGCATTGGCATGATCAGAAACTTCACTCCGGCCGTGTTCTCGAAGACCATGGCGCCCAGGCGGTCCTTGCTCCAGGCGACGACCTTCACGCCTCGCATGCCCGGATCGCATGTTTGGTTGGTGACCTCCGCTATGTCGGCAAGGTAGTTCGGGTCCAGGCCGTACCCCTCAGGGCCATCGGACTCCTGTTTGGAGGAGATCTTGACCACGTCCTCATAGGACGGAAACGCCCTGGCGTCAGCCGCTGGAACGAGCAGGCCGATCTCGGGCCTTCGGGAATCAAGGCCGAGTCGAATGAGCGATGGTGAGAATACCTTGAGCGAAGGATCGACGTCGACCGGGGCGAGCGTGATCTCCTGGCCGTCTTTCATGGCGCGCTGAGCGGCAACGGCCGCTAACAGGTACCCGCGGGCCACGCCGAGAGTCAGACCGAAGGTCTCGCATGGAGCGATCACCATTCGATGGCCATCGACCGCCACCATAACCCCCTTTGAAAAGAACACCTGGTGGAGATGGGGTCTAGTCTCGTCCGTGCCGGTCCACCTCGCGACAGATTCGAGCACGTTGGTGGGAACGGAAATCACAGCAGTCTTGGTTACGGATGTTGGCTTGGTCTTTGTCACGATCTCATCTCCTTGGTTGGGTCGTTCGGGGCACGGACAACCCACGCAGATGAACGCGAGCTCGCGTCCAGCGTGCTGATGTCCGCACTTGGGGCACTTCGTAGCCTGCACGGTGAACGTTGGGATCACGGTCTCGTCTCCTTGGTGTTGGGAAACGCGCGGTGCTGGACACCGTCAAGATAGGGGAGGCCGATGATGCCACCGGCCTTGCGCTTGGAGCCCGGCCCCGCGGTGACGATGTCGGTGAAGCGAGTGCGGTCGATCGGCGACACCGCCTTGATGATCTCGGGTGGCGAGCTCGATGGTGCAACGCATCCCTTCTTGACCTCTCGAACTTGCTTGAGGAAGTACGGCACCCCGGCCTCCTTGCACTGGTCACGCAGGCGCCTGTACCAGTCGACCTCGGCGGGGCGGGCGCCGGGGCCGCTCTCGCAGCCCGCGATGACCCAGTCAATGCGGTTCCAGTCATTCTCGATCGGATAGTGCGTCCTGCCGGCGAGCGCGTTGCTATGAAACACGCTGCTCGGAGCAACGCTCGTGAGATCGAGGGGCCCGAGCAGGGGCTCACAACTCAGGAACCGAACGGCGGCAGGCGTCCGCAGTAGCCACTGGACCCGCTCGTCGGCTGCGTCCTGGTTCTCGACCGAAACCCCCAGCCACACATTGGGCAGCGGCCATGGAACATCGACGACCGAGGGCATTGCTTGCTCGGGCAGATGAGCATTCGCGCGCTCATAGCAGTGAAACACACACAACGAGGCGCGCGCGTCATGGATGCTGGTCGCGCAGTCGCGCCCTGACCAGTCAAGGGCAGCACTCTCGATCTCGTTGTCAAGCCACGCGAACCACTCGCGCATCCGCTTGGCGCGCTTCGTCAAGATCTGGAACGTGTGCTGCGGGCATGCTGCCATAATCCCGAACACTGCCGCGATCTCCTCGTTCGTGAACTCCTCGTAGAAGAGGTCGGACATCGAGTTCACGAAGATCCGCCGGGGCCTCTTCCAGTGCAGCGGTTTGGCTAACTTTCCAGTGTCAAGCCTGCCCTCTCCTGTCCAGATGGCGCGCTTGTTCTTGCCGATGGTCACTAGGCCGTGGTAGCGCTCTCCCGGTTTGGCGAACCGGCCCGCGAGCCGCATGGCGTAACAGTTGGCGCACCCCGGCGAGCACACCTTGCAGCCATCGGTGGGATTCCATGTCTCGTCCGTCCACTCGATCTCGCTCACGAAAGCCTCGCGCGGTGCATGGCATGGAAACAACGACACATTCCGTCTGCCCCCCGAAATCGCTGAAGCGGTCGCCTACCACAGGTGCCACACCGATGGCGATTGCAGCAGCAATGCAGGTAGTGAAGCCCTGTTGTCGGGCACGCCCAGTTGGCCGGAATGTACGGAAACCGCACTGACAAGGAGCCTGTGCGCAGTGAGAAGATCCCGTGCCTGAACGGGCACCAACAGAACGTTCCTGGCACCGACGGGAATCCTGATAGACACACCCCATCATAGTCGTGTGCGTGATGATGTCCGCAATCGGGGCACCACCTTTCGCAGAGACCCGACTCCGCCCGCTTGTCGATCTGCCAGTCCATCACCCCTCCTCCTTCCTGAAGGTATACGCCCACACCCAGGGGTTCTGGTCCCAGGGCGACGGGCCCGGCTTGAGATTCCAATTCGGACCGGTGTGGATGCAGTTCCACGCATTCGCGAACGCGTCTCGGGGACCGCGGAGGCACTCCTCGTCGTTATTCGATGGCCCGTAGTGCCAACCTGCCCGTTGCTCTCGGTACTGGTCGCGGCCGTAGTTAGTGAACGTCACGCCCTCCGCAATGGCGTCCTCATCGGTGATGTCCTGCAGGTGCATCAGCCGAGCTTGAATAGGGATGAGGTTGGTGCGCGATGCCCAACGCGGCATGAAGATCCCGGGGCGCCAGTGGTCGCCGTATTTTCCGTTGTCGTGCGCAACGACCCACTGCCCTGCGCCTCTCTGGCTGTTCTCGATCCGCACGAACGCGCCGTCAAAGAAGCGAACGCCGTCGGTCCCGTCCTTGAGTTCCTCCGCACGCCATCTCTCGCGCACCCACAGCCGCTGCTCGCCGACCGGAGTGATAGTCCAGACCTTCTTGTCGTTGCCGTGGTCCGCGAGGTGCGTTGTGCCATCCACCAGCGGGCACCGGAAGTGGAACTCGCCGGTCTTCAGCCCGAGAGATTCGCCGGTCTTCAGGATCAGGAACACCGCGCCCTGAGGGTTCAGGCGAACTCGATACCGGCCCTTCTGGGCGACCCGGCGTTCGCTCGCGGGCATCTCGTACCAAAGGTCAGACCGCACTGTTGCTGGCAGGTCGACGCTCAGGTGATCCAGATCCACGACCCGCCGAGTCTGGGTCTTGGTGCCATCCATCACCATCGGGATGGATGGGCCAGTGAACAGGATGGGGCGCTCCTTCACGGCCCCGCCAACTCCTCGGCCACGACCGAGAAGAACGCCCAGCGGTCATCATCGGGCACCCCGTGGACGTTCTTGCGTCGCCAGTGCCTATTGTTGAACTCGCGCTGCAAACGTCGCGCGACGCGCTGGGCGTCGGAGAGTTCCAGGTCTGCGCATAGGTCGTTCAAACTTAGGCCCGAAGGGACATATCGCGCCAGCGCTGCGCTGCGATCGGCGTCGCTGACCTCGACGGTGTGCGATCCGGCGTACCACTTACCCGTCCACATCTCGTGGTCGGTTCCCGGATCGTCGATGTCGGCCTTCCAGTCGTCGGGCCACCGGGAACGCTCCTTCTGCAGTTCCACGATGCTTGGCTTATCGCTCATGATCTCCCCCATGTGGTCCATCTCGTCAGGTGCGCAAAGACCTTGGTGAACCTCTCCGGCCTGGGTCCGAAGTAGGTCAGCGCCGGCTCGAACCGGCAACTCATGCGCTTCTGCCCGGCCTGGTCGGCGAACGGATCCAGGAACGCGATCCGCTTGAGCGCCAGGATGCGCGGGTTGCGTCTGGGCTTCATGCACATGTCCGCCCACCACTTCGCCGACGTCGAAAACATCGACAGCCGGATGTGCTCTCGCACGTTGCCGGTGGCGAGCTCGGCCAGCATCTTGGCGGTCCATGTATCCGCCTGGGAATACGGGTCATTCTGGTACCCGGTACGCTTGGGCGTCCGCCAGGGCGCGACCAGCCCACCCGAGGTCAGGGCCACGACCGCCCGGATGATGGAGCGGTTATTCGAGCAAGGGTCGATGCCCACCTGTCCCCCGAAGAACTCCTCGAGCGGATCGGCGATCGCGGGCGGCGAGCACCACCAGTCGGACGTGGCCATCTACCGCATCTTTCCAGTGGCAAGTAGGTGGTTCAGCAAGGCCACCAGTCCCGGCATTACCCGGGCGTACATCTCGTTCTCGCTGAGGAGATCGCGACTTCGCGCCACCGCTGCCTCGCGCTCCTGCTCAAGCTCTCGGATTCGCTTCTGCAAAGGGAATTCAAGGCGCTCGAGCTGGTTACGTAGGTCCCGGTTGGCCTGCAGCGCGTCTGCCAACTGGTCGCGTCGTCTGGGTGGCATCTGAACTCGGTCGCGTCGTCGCGATGCTGATGAAGAATCTTGGGGCGGAGCGAATTCTCCGCTTACCTAGTATCGCGACGACGCGTCTACGTTTGTAGCACAATCAGTCCAAGTCCAGCAATGACATGCGAATGACCGTGGCGTCCCGCTGGTCCTCTGTCTGTGGGAGTTCGGGTGCGGACGTGTGCTTGACGAGCTCGGCGCGTGCAGCGTTCCGCTCGCGGATAGCGGCATCCCGTGCGACCTCAGCTTGGACTTGTCGGCTCACCGCCTCATCTCGCTCAAGCCCGGCGTTGTCGACCCGCTCGTCCGCCATGCGCGCTGCCTGTTCGGAGTTCAGCGCGCGCTGTCGCTCCTGTTGAAGCGCAACGGCCTGGCGCCGCTGGCTCTCCTGAGCCGATACCAGCTTGCTGCGCAAGTCTGCTAACTCTCGCTGGTATCGCTGGCCGATGGTCTCCTGGCCGGAGAACGCGCAGGATCGGTGCATCACCTCGGTCCCAAGCACCCGGACATCGTTGCCCGCAATGATGGACTGCAGGCAGATAGCGCAGGTCGCAGGCATGCCGATGGATTCAGTGCTGCGTCGACCGCGCGATCATGATCCGCTCAACCGCGTCGCGGATCTCGACGAGCGTGTCGGGATCGGCCTCGGAGCACAGCGCTTGCACACACTCGACGATCATTACAGGCTCCCTGAGGTGCGGCAAAAGCTGAGTTACTAACGCGCCAATGACTTCCTGCCGAGGATGTTGACTAGTGACAAACCGAACTCGAATATCGGTTGCCGCCTCGCCGATAAAACTCGTTAGAATCGCCGGTACCGCAATGTTGAACTCGAGCCCGCTGAGCTTGATGGTCTCAGTTTCGTAACTCTCAATGAAGTCTTCGTGCTCCATCACATCCAGATCGAAAACAGGGATATCGCGTTCCTCGTCGCGCTCGCCGGCCCCATAGTCGGTGCGAACTACCCAGTCGCCAGTCTCCGCGAAGATCGGTTCTCCATCGGTGTGGATGACGAGCAGAGGGTCGCCGGCCGACTTGACCGCGATCTCTCTCGTCCCAAACAGCGCCTGCAATTCCGGCGTGACCTCGCCTTTCCACTGCGCGGCGGTCACCTCGTGGGGGATGCTCCTGAACCTGGGCATCAGCGAATGTCCTCGTCGCGGGTCCCGAGATGAAACCACGACGGGGTTCGCGGCGCGCGCATGAGGGTCGCCAGCGCTTGGCCAAAGAACCCGCCGATGGCCGCAGAGACTTCGCAGTCCCGCTTCAAGGACTCGAAGTCGACCGCTGGCGGATCGCGATCCGCGACTTGTTGGCGCTCACGTGTTGAGCGGTGAGGACGAGGCATGTTGTGAACTCCTTTCGTTCAGGGGCCGGATTTGAGCGCGGATCTCCATCCAGAGATGGCCTAGCATGTTCTGCCCGTCGCGGTTCGGTCCCCATCCCCAGAAGCTGTCGCGCCACGAGTCCTCGATGAGGATGCGGTCGCCGGTCTCGAGCAACTTCTTGCGCACGTACGAGTGCTGCTCGACCTTGGCGCGCAGGATGTCCCGCATGACATCAACCCGCATGTCGCCCCAAGTGGGGACCTTGAGGAGATCGTTGTTCTGGGCGATCTTGAACGCCTCGTGCGCGGAGCCGGCGTTGCGGATCTCGTCGCGAACCATGGCTCGCCGACCGTTGGTCTCCTCGTCGAAGAACTTCTCCCACTGGTAGGCGGCCTCGCTCGTATCAAACCGATGCCCTCGCCAGCGAAGCGTGAATGCGCTGAAGTTGCTCAGCACGTAGAACTCATTTCCGTAGAAACACACCTGATCAGCAGGTTCATAGATCGCCTCGAAAGCTTCGGCCGACCAGGAGGCGAACTGACCCTGCCTGTCCCGGGCGATCCACGAGCCGGCCGATACTGGCATCGGACCATGTTGCGTCGTCACCATCGCGCACGGAGGCGTCTCGGTGTAGTCGAACTGACACAGAAGCTCCGAGCGACCAGCCGGAGCGTCCGGCCACGCGACCCGCACCTCGGCGCCAGCGAGCCATGTCGTGAGTTCTTCCACGTTCGCCCCGGTCCATCGGAACGCATCGACCACACTTGATTTTCTCTGAAACTTGGCCATCTCGTGAACTCCTTTTCGCTCAGAACGAGTCTGCCATGGCCTTGGCCCGCACGTCTCGCAAGTCGAGCGTCCTTCGTGCCTTACTCACTTCGGCTACGATGTCGCACCCCACCAGCCAGCGGGCGCTCAGCCGCTGCCCTGAAATCGCGCTGTACTCGCGCAGGAGCGCGAGGTCGTCCATGGTCACCCGATCGGCGACCCAGACCGGGATCATCGCGCTGAGCGCGTTCTGGTGGCTCCTGTCGAATGCCGGGTCCCACCTGCCCTGGGACAGTTCCCGGATGATCTCCGCAGCGGTGAACGGAGGCACCAGCGCAAGCACGGGTCGCGCCCCTCTCCCCCCCTCCCCCTCTCCGGAAGAGATCAGATCCTCCGGGATCCGGGATCCGGGATCCGGGATCCTGTTGGTATCCGATACGGTATCGGATACGGTTTCCGGAGCCCTGATTTCTTTCGGTTGACGCAAGATGGCAGAGTTATCCACAGATGGCTGTGGATTCTGTGAACAACCTGCTCCATGCTGCGGAGCGATACCGTTTCCAGACCCCGAAGCAGTCGCAAAGAGAGATGGCTGAACGGAAGTCCCGGTGTCCGAATCGGCCAGACGTCGGACGCCGCGGCGCCGCGGTTGCGGGACCACGATGGTCGCGAACGTCTCCTGCCATGCGGACTGGTGATGCGAGCTCATGGTCTTGCCTGATGCCCGGGATCCTTCGTCGCAGATCCACGCAAGCAACTTCACATGGCTGTCGCGGACGGGGCACTGCGGCACCGTCCGGAACTTCGTCCACCACCCCAGGATCACCTTGCCGTTAGATGGGTACTCGCCCGCATCGGGGAGTTCGCAGAGACGCAAGACGCGGAGTTTGGCATCGTATTCGACGAGTTCACGCTGGAGCAGCTTGTCGAGCGCGTCGATGACATCGTCAGGCGGGAGGCGAGCAGCATCAGCCATCGATGGAATGCCGCCGTGCCAGAGCCCGGGAACATGCCGCTTGGCTTCAGCGGAGGTGTAGAGCGCCAACCACAGGACACGCGGCAACGGGGCTAGGTCGGTCCATGGCTCCCAGTCCCACAGCGAGGAACCCAGCCGGGTGAAGGCCGTCATTTCTTCCTCGGGCGATGCCGTCGCGACGCCACTCCCATGAGGCGTCCGTCGGGCGTCCGCTCGTTGAAAAGTCTGTTCTTGACGTCGGTGAGGTGCGAGATCTCGCCGTTTAGGCGAGTTATCGTCTCATTCATTCGCGCGAGGATCCGGTTCCCCTCGTCGATCTTGGCGTCGACCGCGCCCTCTTGTCGCTTTCGCCACGCGACCAGTTCTTCACGATACTCACACAGCTTCCTTATGTACCACCACGGATCAACAGCCTTCCCGCAATCATCGCAACTGAGTTCCGCTGCCTTGAATGAGACCGTGACATTGTCATGGTCGCAGGTTTCCTGCTGCCGTCGACGCAGGCGTGGGATCAGATCGATGATCTTCGCTTCATCCATCGACCATGCCTCCAGTGCCCGGGGGCTCCGGAAAGTCGGCGCCCTCGACGGGCGCGTAGTACGTGCCGTCGAGCATCGCCAACCCTATTCCGAGGAGATCGTACCAGTAGATGAAGTAGGCCAGGACATGCAGGCGCCACATGGCAACCAACAGTACGCCACCCGCGACGTAGATCGTGCGTTCTCGTCACTGGTGGCGTGTTATGCGGCACGCTGGACAGCCGCACAGCACCACCTGTAGCGTGTCAGGTCGTCGACCACCCTACAAATCAACGACGGCAATGTGACCAGGATCCGTGATCACCCAGTGATCCCCGTCGGCGCGGTGGACGAGCCCTAGGTTTCCAGCGTGGATGTCGCCGAAAAAGATGTGCTGGGCGCGGTAGGTCTCAACGAGGCCATCGCCGAGCTCGCGCAGTTCTGGCACCTGAGTCTGTCTGGCCATCTGCTCGCACGTCTCCAGCCACGCCGCGATCGTACGACGCATTACCTCGTGCGGTCGTCCTCCCTGTCCAAGTCCATTGATTGCCTTGTAAGCCTCTTGTGCCGCGTCCCACTGCGTATTGATGAGCAACATGGCGCGATCACCTTGCCGTGAATTATCGGTGCGCTGGTCGAAGAAGACATCGATCTGGCCGACGTAAGCCGCGCTTTCGCGCCAGAGCAAATAGACCTGCGCGCCCTTCTGATCCAGTGCGCCCTCGGGACGGATCGCCATGTAGTAGCGCACGCAGATCGGCCTTTCGAGCGTACCGGCCAACTCGGCGGCGAACTCCGCCTCGGTGTCGTCGGCCGTCATCTTCAAGACCACCTGGTCGTCGAGCGTCGGGAAGACGCATCCATACTTGCCGCACCCGTATTCTCGGACGCTCGCTTCTACGACCTCACCGTCGATGGGTACGATGTCCTGGAACCGGGGCAACCATCGCGCAGGCACGCCCATGCCGCTGAGGGAATCGTACGTATCGGCGATGATCTTCGTGGCCCAGGGCGGATTGGGGACCATGCGAGAAGCGCGGGGCATGGTGGTATCCTACAGCGGACGATGGAGATCACGGACGAAAACCTGGGCAAGTTCAAGGCGTGGCTCCTTGAGCGAGGGCGCACCGAAGGTACCGCCGACGCCTACGTCACGAACCTCCGCAGTTGCGCGGGCGATCGCAAGGGGCTGACTCACCGCCTCGTCGCAGGCGATCTTTCACCCAACTCCCTCCGCACGAACCTCGCGGCACTGAGATCCTGGGCGGTCTTCATCGAAGATCCCAGGCTCAGCAAGCGCCTGGGAGACATCCGCTTGCCGCCAGCGCGCCGCATCCACACCAAACAGCCCTTGGCGATCGATATCCTGCGGAAGCTGATCAAGCACCTACAAGTCTGCCGAATGCCTTCGGAAGCCATGCGTCAAGTCTTACTTATCATGGCCATCCGAGGCTTCCGGTCGGGCGATGTCCTTCGTCTACGACGGACCGAGATCCAGCGCGCGCTTGACACCGGCAAGTTGGTTTACGAGGGGAAGGGCCGAAAGCGCCTGGAGTTCGCGGCACAGCCGTTCCGCACTCAACTCGAGGCCCTGATTCAGATCAGGGGCTGGGACCGGGTGAGGGATCTGATCGCGCACTCCCGAGATCCCAAGGTGGCCAGTGTCAAGGTTTGGCGCGCCGCGCGGCGCGCGGCGAACGAGGTCGGCGTTCCCGACATGAACCCCCACCGCTTCCGCCACACCTTCGCAACCCGCTATCTCGAGCAGCTGCGCGGAGATCCCAACGCGATCATCAAGCTCCAGAAGTACATGGGGTGGGAATCCATGAATACGGCCGCGCGCTACGTGGATGCGGTGTCACAGGACGAACTCGATGCTATCGGGGCCGGGTTGGTGTCCGGGCTCTTGGACTGAGGTTCTGGCACCACGCAGTCCTTCGTGGCCTCATCGACGATACTGGCCATCGACTGTCCGGTCTCCTCGCTGCGCTTCTGACCACTCCACTCCGTAAGCGCAAGAAGAACGCCGTGATCGAGCCGCTACCCGTAGCGTGCAGCAAACCACTGCACCGCCATGCGAGACATGGATCTGACCGTCCGGATTGGGTACCCTGCAGGAGATGCCACCATCGAGATCTGCCGTGATGAACGACGATCCACCACCCACCCAGGAGAAGTGGGTGGATCTGGATCCTCCCTTGCGCAACTCTGATCAACTCGTGGCCGTGTTTTCGCAATGTCGATGGGACGGGAGGATCACGTTCGCGATCCACCGGGAGTTCGAGCGCTACGACTACAAGACCGGAGAGACCCACATTCTCAAGACCTCCTTCGTTCCGGAAAGTCTCACGGCCTCGTACGCGGCGATCTTGCAACTTGCGCTGCAGCACATCGAGAAGCTCAAGGGTGAGCGCCTCGCCGGAAAGCTACCCTACCCGGAGGGTGGGGTGGAATCAGAATCCAGGCGCCGCCGGCGTCGCCCGGCCGGATGACTGGTTGTATCGCGCCCGGGGCGGGCAATCTGCGATGCCCGGAACCCCGGGAGCCCGGGAGCCTGTTCTGCAGGGCCCACGAGAACGCCCCTGCCCCGCAACGCGGCGGCTGGCTATCGGCTGAGCGCCGGAGACGCAAGATGGCGGCACACCACGAGCAGCGACTCGACGCGTCTAACGTGGCCACTCGCCTGTGGGTGGGCGGCAGGCCACCATTTGACCGCGATCTGCCAGAGTTCGATGTCCTGGTGCTGTGCGCTCAGGAACTCCAGCCCCGCGAGCTCGCCTTCCACGGGCGCGTGCTGCGTTGCCCCATCCCCGATGGCACACTTGACCACCAGGAATTGACACGGGCCGTGCTCACGGCCAAGGATGTCGGCGATGAACTCCTGGCCGGTCGGCGTGTTTTTGTGACCTGTGCGATGGGCCTCAACCGATCGGCGCTCGTGGCCGCACTGGCACTGGCCCGCGCGACCAAAATGACCGCCCCGGAGATTATCGGGCGAATCCGCCAGCGTAGACATGCCACCGCACTCTACAACGCGCACTTTCAGGAGATCATCAAGCGCTTAGTGCGCCGATAGTCTTTACGGGAAGGCGATGTTGGTGTTGTAGCTCGCCAGGAGCGTGTTCCCCTGGGATATCGAGATGCCACCGGTGCTCTGAAGGAAGCTGGCCATCCAGCAGAGGCCGTAGAGCGCCTTGGCCGCCTGAGTGAGTTGAGTGAGCGTGATGTTGACTGCGGGCAACTGGTTCGCGATCGCGGAGAGCACCGTCAACCAGTTACTGACCGGATGGGAGTCCGGCTGCGACTCCGGGAACAGCGGTAGATTCTGAGAGCAAAAAACGGTGAGTACGTTCTTGACCTGATTCGCAATCGACCGCAGTGCCAGGTTGTCATACGACTGCCCAGCTGCCGCCGCGAGGGAAGTTGCAAAGGTCATGACTCGTCCTGGTCGGCTACATCGATTCGCAGGGGCGCCGGTCCTCCGTTGTTAAGCGAGAAGACCAACGCGTCAAACATCCCGTCGACTGTGGCGCGGATGATTTTCCGCACCGATGCCCCTGGGGCCACCACCGCTGGCGCCAGGATCGTCGTCTCCTGGTGGAAAGGGTTCACGCTGCTATCATCCGTAATGGCGTAGTTGACGGCGCTGATCCCGAACGTGTTGGGCGACACGTTATTACGGTTCGTGAAGTTCACGAACGCGTAGCGCCTTCCGTAATAGGGAACGACGATGTAGAGCACGTGGCCACCGGGCACCACGTAGTTTTGGAACACAAACTCCTTGTTGATTCTGGGCGGGACCACGGAGGCGAGCGGCGTAAAATACTGGACCACATCGAGCAGTGGAGGAACGAACTGGATCGTATCCCCTGCGACGGCGGCGCTGGGCCTGAAGTTTGGATCGTAGATGTCGTCCGACCAGAATAGGATCCTCCCGGGGCGACCAGCGGGAACGTACTGGGCATCGTTGCGCGCGTTGACGAGACCCGTGAATGATCGGGTGGGCGAGATCGTCATAAACTGCATGAACGTCGGCACCTGATCATCGAAGTACGCCATGTTGACGTTGGCGATGTCGCTATTGGGGCCCACGCAGAAGGCATGGCCACCCTGGTCAGACTCGTAGATGTCCCCAGGCGATGAGAGTGGCGTGTTCAGGCGAAAAAACCCGTAGTTGTTGACGGAGTAGGGTGTGGCTTGCGGTTGAGGAAAGGACATCAGCGACCCGACTTTCCACTGGAAAGCATGGTCGCCGGGGCGGCCGGGACAACCCCCGAGGCCGCGCCCGCGAGACCCGTGATGGTCTCGAGCCACGGGTACGCTTCCACCAGGACCGCCACCGGGTTCACGCTGGTTGCGGCGATGTAGAGTCGATGCCCCTTCGCCACGTTGAAGGCGGTCGGCACGCCAGTTTGCAGGAGCTGACCGCGCCCCGAGAGAACTGGCGTTAGGTTGGCGTGTTGCCCGACCGCCACCGGGCCGGCCGTCTTGAGTGTCAGCGTGACCTTGGCCCACATTCGGTCAGCGTTGTACAGGATGTGCGTGCCGCCAATCTTGGTCAGGTATGTGGACACCTCGTTGCGATTCTCGGCGTCGCCCGTTGTGGCGGCCGGGGCCCTGGCCTGTGCCACGCTGGGGTTCAGCGAGACTGGAGCGAGTTTGTTGGAGCGGGGCGGGGCTGGCACGTTCACCTCTTCAAGAGGAGCAGGTACCCCAGAATGAGAGCACCGACGGTGATCATGATGGTACCAGAAAGCGGCTCGGTGAAATAGGGGGCGGCGTCATCCGGGATGGTGTACGGGCCGACCGGCGGGTCCGGGATTAGGATTGGCGGTCCGCTCAACCCGGAAGAGACCGCCTGGCCGATCGCCCACTGCCGGTCGATGTCGAGTACGCGCGCGGCGACTTTTGTGGCGCTCTGACTTCCGAGCGGGACCGCGCCGCTCGAGGCCGTCCACTTTGCGATGTCGTGATAGACGTCGCCCGTCGTTAATCCACCGAGCGCAGCCTGGGCGAACTGCGCGAGTTGATGGGAACCAGCACGTCCCACCGCGAATGCTAGGCGTGCCAGCTTCCAGGAATCGTCTGTTCCGAGAATCGCCTCAGGGAAGGTAAGCATCCAGAGAACGGCCTCGAGTTCGTACTCGAGCACGCCGATGGCAATGTTGGATTCCGGATCCATGCGGGCACCCGCGTCGAGGCTGAACAGTGGCGGTACATATGCCGCTACCTGCATGAACCCAACCTCTCCAAGCGTCGGGTCGCCGGGCGCCCCGAAGTTACCGCCGCTCTCGTGCAGGATGATCGAGGCAACCCAGCCGGCCGGCAGCCCACCGCGGTACCTGTCGATCCATACCCCGAGCTGGTCGTAGATCGCCTTCGCGCGTGCTACGTCCGCGTCGAAGTTCGGGTCGGCCACGGAACGGGAGCGTAACGCGAGGCTGGCGCGACCGCAACCGCCGCTTCAAATGCCCCAGAAGCGGGGGCGCAAGAAGATGCTCACAGCGCCGCCATCAGGACATCCCTGGCCAAGTTGATGTTCGCCATCTTTTGGGTCGACCCCCCGTGATCCGGGTGATGCTTCTTGACCAGCACGCGGTGCCGCGCCTTGATCTTGTCGGCGTCCAGCAACTCGTGCATCTGGAACCCCATCACCTGCCGTGCCGCCGCCCGTGCCCTGTGGATCTCGGCCCCGGGGGGTGGTTGCTGCCGATGTCCGCCTGCGTGCGGGATATTCCAGTTCCACGGGCGACGGGCGCCTGACTGGGCCCTCCGGTGAGATGCATCCTCCGAGACCCCGGAGATGTCCGGCCGGTAATCGCCCCCGATGCCAGCGACCCACTGGTTCAGAAACGCCTCCGCCGCGCCCAGGGTGGCCTCCCGGTTGATAGGGTTGCCCTGCAAGAAATCGCTCAGCGAGTCCAGCAGGACCCGCGCCGGCGGTCTTGGGCGGCTGGCCTCCGCCAGTGACACACGATGCGGCGGGCAGAGCGCTGGGTCGCCCGATCCGTCCATCGGACACCGGCGCGTGCCCTCCTTGTACGTGCAGCGCGGGACCCTGGCGCGTGGCATGCCCGGATCACTCGGTCTCGGACGGATCGCCCAGCACAACCTCGGAGGTTGGTGTTGGTGTGGCCGTGCTGGCGGCGGCTGCGCGGGCGGCGATCTTCTCGGCAAGTCCGCGGTTCACCGGGATAGTGATCGGCGAACGCCGGTTATAGTCGTGCGGGACGGGCGGCTTGGGTCCGTACACCCCATCGAAGTCGATCGGGGGCACCACGGAGCGACCATCGTCGGCGACCACACATGTCATCGCTCCGTCGATGGGTACTGTGACCACGGATCCGTCTGCGCCCTCCGTCGTGGTAGGCGGTGCGCCGTAATCGCGTACCATGCTCGTGTAGTTGGGCGGGAGATTGTCTCCCAAGGCATCCGCGAATATATCGCCATCAAGGGTGCCGAACGGCCCTAGCGACTCGACGCCCATGGGCCATTGGGGGGCCACATCAGGGGTCTCCGCGTCGAAGTACGCGCGAGAATCGAACGTCGGAGCATCGGTTGGCGCGGCGCCGGGTCGCGACCAGATGTGGCGAACGACAGCGACCACCGTCGTGGACAGCGCATACAGAATGGTCACCCACTTCGCGACATCTACGAACTGGTCAGGCGGGAGGAGCCCGAACGCACAGAGGGCCAGGATGCCAGCTGTGGTCAGGCCGAAGAACGCGTGTGGCATGCTCGGTCACCCAGCCTTCGGCGGCGGAACGATGGCGACTGGCGGCGCGGGCGGCGACTCAGGTCTGGCCGGCGCCCGCTCGGTCGCCATCCTGGCCACGATGCCCGTGATCAGCGGCTCGATCTGCTGCCACACTGCCAGCGGCGCCTTCGGTTGCGCGGACGCAATCCCCACTACCCCGGTCACGGTCTTGGCGGCCGCATAGGTCACGAAAATCCATTTCGTGTAGTCGAGCCACTGATCGACCGCGACAAATCCCAAGGCGCACAGCGTAGTGGCGGCAGCGATGAGCGCGACCGCGACAAGGCCGCGTTCGCTTTTCCAAAGATCCAGGATAGCTCCCATGGTGGGCATCCTGGCATGGAAGACGGTCCAACCTCAACATGAGGGAACCGCCGCTAAAGGTTGCGCGACCGGATCATGTCATCCAAGAACACCCGGTCGCGCTTCGCGCGGAGAATTCCGCGCCAAGGCTACTTGCGCTTGCCCTTCTTAGGGGGCTTGGCCGGAGTCGTGCCGGTCGCGTGGTGGATGTACTGGTGCCACTGCTTGGGTAGCGTCTCCATATCCATTCGGCCCGACGCCACCATGATGCCGAGGACCACGCCCTTCACCAAGTCGTGCGTCGGTGGCTTCTTGGCGGTCATGACCAGCAGATCCTCGATGATGACGGCCTGCATGGGTTTGGGTTTGGTCGGGGCAGCGGCCGGCGCAGGCTTATCAGGGCCCGAGGCAGCGGCCGGCGCAGACTTATCAGGGCCCGAGGCCAGTGGCAGATCGGCCTGGGGACCTGCGACCACCGGGCCCTTCTTACCCTTGCCCTGCTTCTTGGCGGCGCGCTTGGCCTCCTTGTCGGCCTTCCTCTGTGCCTTCGCCGCGTCCTTGTCGGCCTTGGCTTTGTCGCGCTTGACCTGCGCCTCCAGGCGGGCGACCTCCCTTCTTTCCTTGGCGCTCTGCCGCGCCCCGGACTTGTCGCCGGACGCCCGCGCCTCGGCCACGGCATCGGCCTGCTTCTCCTGCTCTGCACCCTTGGCGCTTACGGCCAGATCCCGGAACTGCTCCTCGCTGATCTCGCCTTTGCGCCAGCGCTCCAGCAACTTGGCACTCGCAGCCTTGCGAGCGGTCAGAATCTTGGAGACCCATGACTCGGATCGGCCAATCGTGGCCGCGATCGCCGCCATGGTGGTGATGTTTCCGGTATCGGGGTCGTTGGTCGCCCTCAACTCGGCCGCGCTCTCACTGAGTTCGAAGGCCGAGAGTCCCTCGCGCAACCCGACGACCCGCAGAACCTCCCGCAGATATAGTCGCGCCAAGTCCTGCGACCACTTGACGGGAACCGGCTCTCGGTCTCGCACCGGGATCAGGGCATCGTCTCCCAGTTCGGCCATGGTCGCCGCCTTGTGCCGCCGCTGTCCGTCCAGCACGAGCTCGTGGATCTCGCTCTTCGGGCCTTGAATGCGGACGACCAGCAGGGGGTCATTGATCCCCGCCAGGAGACCTTCCTCGGTGTTCTTCGAGTTCCGCTTGATGTCGTCGGCCAGGAGCCTGATCGAATCCGGATCCAGACCCGTGAAGGAGCGAGGATTTCGCCAGTGCTTGTAATCGAGCAGGAGATCGCCCAGCCGCGCCCATCGCGGCGTGCGTGCCTCGATCTCGTCGGCCGCCAACGCCTCAGCTTCGTTGTCGATCACCTCGGTCCCCTCGTCGGTTGGCCCCGCTCCGGGGCTGTCGTTCTCGATTTCGTTGTCATCCTCCCCATCCGCCTCGACGCCGGGGTCGGTCTCCTCCTCATGGGTAACCAGCCCCTCATCCTCCTCGTCGTCGTCTTCATCCAGGGGACCCACCGTGCTGTCGTCGTACTCTTTGTCGCGGAGGTCCGGATCCAGAAACTCGAGGCTGCGCATGGTCAATCTCCTGTCGGTTGGAAGAAAAGGTGGCAGGGACAACGGCATGAGGGGACCGTCGTCCTTTGCGTCGGTGGTGGGGTGTGCACCACTTCGCGGGCTACTGCCATTGCCGGCCCTTGGCGTCTACCACCTCGGGCCAAGAGTCATCACCCATCATCTCGTTGCTGAACATCATGCACATCGGGCTTTCCACTGGCAAGGGCTTCGCAGCGTCTTACGCGCTCTGCTGTGCGATGGCTTCCAGGGAGGCCACGATGAACTCCACAGCTACCTGCGGGACGATCGAGTTGCCGTAGCCCCGCAGAAGCCCCACTCGGCCGGGTAACCCTGCAACCAGCGGGAATGTTCCGGGTTCAACTGGCCGGGCGACGGGTGGTCCGCCGGATGGGTCTCGGCAGAGGACCCAGTCGGCATCGGCCCAGAATCCGCCAGTTGCGCCTGCAGGGATAGCGAGGTCACAGACTCGCCGATGTGGGTACCCGTCGCCTTGGTCTTGCGCTTGCGCTCCAGGAACGCTGGGGTCGCCCAGGATGCCGCTCGTATCACTTCGCCCGCCGTTGTCGGCAGATCCTGGCCGGTCGCCACCCTTCGCTTGCCGCCCTTGGCGCCGTCCGCCGCGCGGGGCGTCGGCCAGGACGCCAGCGCCGCCGCTCCGTGCAGGGTCAGTTGCACCTTCGTCCCGCTCTTCCTGGTCATGCCCTCGGGTGGCCCGACCGTTCCGCGCGCGTGCGCGTCGGGAGTCGGCCAGTGGCTCAGTCTCGCCACTTCGTTCAGCGGCCGGGCGTTCTCGCCGTGCATGTTCGACGCGCTGGACTTCCAGTCCCTTGCCGCCGGGGTGGACCATGGCTGCCGTCCGGGCCGCGCCCAGTAGCATCGGATTGTTCGGCCCGTGGTGGAATGTCTCCCTGCTCGCCGTGCCATCGCTGGCCAGCGGGGTTGGCCACACGGCGGTCTTTGCCGCCCCCGCCAGCTTGAGCGTCGGCGTCTCGTGGTCCCCGTTCGCGTACGAGTAGTCCCCGCGGGACACGGTCGGTGTAGGCCACGAAGTACAGCCGCTGTCGCTGGTGCGGAGCGCCGACGCCCGCCGCGCACAGATCCGCCGCCCCGACGGTGTAACCGCATCGTTCCAGGTCAGCGAAAACAACGTCGAGCCACCCAAGGCCATCCTTGCTCGCAACCTGCTCTCCAAAGAGGATTGGAGGGCGACACTCCTGGATGAGTGCGAACCATGCTGGCCAAAGATGTCGAGCGTCGCGAACTCCTTCCCCCTTGCCCGCATCGCTGAACGGCTGGCAGGGGCAACTGCCGGTCCAGATGTCGGCGTCATCAGGGATGCTCGCGAGGCGGAGGGCATACGACCAGCCGCCGATGCCCCCGAAGAAATGCCGCTGTCCAGGTCCAGCGACGTCTGCGGGTGTGAGATCGGCGATGGAGCGCCGGTCAACTCGTCCTGGGGCGATGTGGCCATGGGTGATGAGACTCTCCAGCCAGTCGGCTGCGAAGGGATCGTTCTCGTTGTAGAGGGCCGTCACCGGGCCCAGGTGCGCTGACAGACATCGGGAACGGAATACGATCCATCCCAGGTCCGCTGCATCGTGGCTACGGCCCCCAGGCAGGCATCCTGGTCCCGATCGTTCACCGTCCCGCCCATGCCGCACCACTGGTGATAGACGATCGGGCAACCCGGAGCGCCGGGCGCCGCCGCGTCGCACCAAGCGTCGGCCTGTTCCTGGCAGGCCTCCGCGCGGGGCATGTCAGGGATGGAGATGGTGCAGGCGGTGAGCGCCAGCGTGCAGAGGATGGCGACGCGCATCACAACCACCACCCGAGGGTAACGACCGAGACCAGCACGCCAGCCAGGACGCCGCTGGCGAAGGCCAGTGGGTATGCGAGAGCGCGCATCACGCGGCACCTCCGAGCTCTGCCTCGGCCTCTTGTAGCGCCACATTGAGTTCTGCTGCGCGCTCGTTGGTCCCACCCTTGTCCGGGTGGGCAATCTGCATGGCCTGACGGTGGCGGAGCTTGATGGTCTCCAGCGTTCGCGCCTTGTCTACGAGCCCCATCTCGTAGGCATCGGCGACATCCTTGCCAAGCAGCTCGCGCCACCCCTTCCAAGGGGCGGAGGCCGGTGGTAGCGCAGCGAACCCCGAGAACGCCCGCGTCACCATGTCCGCCGCGCCCCAGTTCTCGAGGCCACGCAGCGCCTCCACGGTCTTGCCGATGGCGCGGAGGTTTGCCGCAGCCGTAGACCAGCGGTCACAGGCGAACACCCGCTCGGCGCCGTTGATGACAACCCAGACGGCGATCCCGGGGTCCTCGGCCTTGCCACTGGAATACGGCACGCCCTTGCTGGTGGTGGGGAGGTCGGACGTGATGACCACGTTGTCGGCCTTCATGAGCCGGAGTTCGTAGAGTAGGTCCTGGATGCCCTCGGTCAGGGTGACGCGGAACAGGGCGCGCTCGCGCTTGGAGGAGTCGGTGCGGGCCCAGCCGGCGGGCCACTGCAGGGGAAAGGGCTGGCGCATCACCGCAGCTCCGGGAAGCAACGCGGGTGAAGGATCTCTTCCGATCCATCCTCCATCCGCACCCTCACCGCCTGGGCGGCGAGGTGGCCCAGGTAGGTGACCTTGACACCGGCATGCACCATGAGCCCCCGCTCGCTGATGCAGGGCCGGTCGCTGGTCATGGACAGATCGAGCGGCGCCGCGAAGTTGCGCCGGTTCATTCCTGGCCGCGGATGGTCTACTGACCTACCGGGCACGATCTTCTGCTTTGTCACGTCGATCTCCTTGGTTGAGGTGCCGCTGCCACGCGCTGGCTTGCGGATCGGGCTTGGGACGGTCGCTCTGCCACCGGGCCGGGCCGGTCCCCGGCCAATACTTGAACCCCATCCAGACCAGCACTGTATCACCCAGATCACCCAGGATGCCAGCGAGCGGCCACAGGATGGCGCGCAGGAACGTCCAGTACCCGCTCATTGGTTGCCTCGTTTGTTGATCGCGAAACATATGCGACCGGCCGCCGCGCGGATCTCCGCGTCCGTGCCATCGCGGTACAGCACCGTGTCGCAATCAAGCACCATCCGAGACGCGACGTCCGGCGGCAGCAGAAGCGTTCGTTGGCGCTCTTCGCGAAGGATTGCTTCGGTAAGATCCGCCGGGCTGAGTATAGCGGCAGCAGATCCTGACGCTCGCCCGATCTGGCTTCCGATTCCAAGTCGTTGGCGTGCCGTGGTCTGATTCATCCCACCGATTCGGCTCCGCTCGATAGGGGTCAGGCGTCTATAGGTGGAGTAGGTCACCAGGCCCATGTGAGCCTTCTCGAGTACGGCGACGGCCTCCCATGTGGCCCGGCCGAGCTCAGCCTGGGCGACTAGCTCGGTGACTTCGCTTGGTATGACCAACTCCCAGATCGTCGTGATCGTGCTCATGGGGTCTCACCGATCCCTGATGGGTCGCCACGCGGCGATCCGCTTATCCGGCGGCACATCCGGGTCAGACAGGTTGACGACCACATGCCAGTGGCAATCGCGGGCGAGCCATGTCGGGCCGATCACCCAGTCAACGCGGCCGGCGGGGTCAACGCACTCCGCGATCGAGTCCGCGATGATGTCGGTGTCGGCGCCCACCGTGAATCCGGCCAGCACGAAGTAGTGCGACTCGGCCGGATGCCGCAGCGTCGTGTCCAGATCCAGGGTCTGTTCACGTTCGATCTGGACCGGGATGCCGACCATGGTGTTGGACTGGACAGCGGTTGCCTCCAGGTCTGGATCGTCGACAACGACAGTATCGTCATCATCGTAAGACAGGACAGGGATCTCAACGGCTCGGGTACGCATAACGACCTCGGTGTGGAAGCGTAGAACGAACGTGACGGCGGAAAGGTGGAGCGAAGTGAGGCGGCGGCTACCCGTCCGACAAGATCGACGCCTCCACCTCCACGGGGGCGACATCGAACACGACGTCCTGACGGCAACCCCGTTGATTGGCTCGATTGGCTCGGTCAGCCCAGGACTGCGCTTCCCATCGGTCATCAAACAAGAGAGCTCGGCACTTCGGCCATGTCACCCGTCGCCCATCTGACCAGTTCTCGCGGATGGTCCAGCGTGTCACAGCACGTACTCCCTGCTAAGGTTCCGCCTCGCCCACTGCACGGTCACCAGGGCCGACCGCTCGAAGGTCATACCCCCGCACTTTTTGCAAGCGCCCCGGTGCTCGCGCACCTCGACGGACACCGTCTCCCGGCTGGCGCCCTGCATCCAGGGGTGCCGCTGAATCTCAGCGGTCGCCTCCTGGATTCGGAGGAGCGTGCGGTACTCGGGGGCCGTGAGGCGTGGGTTGGTCGCGGTCTCCCATGTCACCAGGTCGGCGAGCGCCTTCGTGGCTCCACCGATCGCGGTCCCCTGCAGGCATGTCCAGACTCCCCGGACGTCGACCGGGTGGGGAATGTCCGCGAACACCATCTGCCGGCGCTTGGTGAGTAGGCCGAACGGCCGGAACAGTTCGGTTCGCGCGATGCCCAGGAGCTCCTCATCAGGCAAAAGACAAGCAATCCACCGGGCGCGCTGGTCGGAGTTGCCCCGATCTCTCAGCGCAGCGTGCTCCTGCAAGTGATCCCGGTTCCTGAGCTCCTGCTGCTCGAGTGCGGTCAGCGGGGTGATGTGGACTGAGGTGACATGCTCGGGGCGAACCCCGGGGCGGCGCAGCGCAGCCCGCCTGGCTTGCTCGGTAGCGGAATCCATGTCGCTGGACTCGACCATCAGGCGTACCTGGAGCGTAATGTCGGCGTGGTAGCGGTGGGTAGCGGTCATGTGGTCTCCATACTTGAGCGGTCCCGCGAAGACACGTAGCGAAGGGCCACGTGTCGCCGAAGGACACTCCAGCGATTCAGCCGTCGTTAAGGATCTCGTCGATCTCCGCCGATGCCCCTTGCGACGTCGGATAGGAGTGTCCGGCGTGCATGAGTTTGCCCGCTCGCTCCCAGATCGGGTGTCCGCCGATGCGGCGCCCGCCGGGGCCGACGATAAGGGTCGTGCTGGTCGTGTTGGTTCGCTGGATCACGCGGTAGCCGCCATCGTCGCTAAGGATGGCGTAGGTCGGCGGAGCGGTCACACTGGCGTCGGTGTCGGCAGGAACCTCGGGGGGCGCGGGGGGCGCGAGCGCGAACACTCCGCGCTCCAGGAAGATCTGCACACCCTCGGTGAACGAGATCACCTGCTCCTGCACCCCGCTCGCGCTGTAGCCGTGCGCGGCGTGCCAGCGTCTGTGAACGAGCCAGCACTGAAACGGCTCAGCCCCCGTGAATGCCGGGTAGATCGTGACAGCGTCGCAGCCAGCGGCCGAGTGGCGATCCTCGAACGCCAGCGCCGCCCGGTCGCCCACGAGGAGCAAGCCGTCAACCTCTCGGTCAGGCTCCTGCTCGACGGGACCACGGGTGCGAAGGGTGCGAATCTGCGCGTACTTGAGCGTCGTCCTGGTCATATCTATCTCCTTTGGGTGGTCGAAGTCTGAAGGCAGTCCCACAGAAGCACGTGTGTAGAACCACATGCCGCCAGAGGATGCCTTAGGCCGCGAGACTGCGCCGGTGGTAGGTCCGGAACCGAGCGGCGCGCTTGGCCATCGCCTCGCGGTAGGCGCTGGGGGATCCGGCGCCACGGGATCCGGGGCGGCTCTCAGCAGATTGAAACCGCTCGGGGGGCGTTTCGGGCTGAGCCAGTGGACGCGGCGCTGGTGGTAGCGGAGGAGGCGGAGCGGGCTGCAGTACCTCGTGCGCGAGCTCGAGCAGGAAGTTGCCCCCGCCCGCGTCGAACTGGGCGAGCCCCCCGGCCATATCACCGTCAACCAACTCGGCCGCCCGCATCTTGCGCGCAATCAAATCGATCGCCGTGGCCTGCATTGTGCCGCGGTAGCCCATGAAGACGACCCGGACCGGCTTGTCCTGGCCCAGCCTCCAGCTGCGGCGGATCGACTGGCGCAGCGTGTTGATCGAGTATTCGATCCCGTACTGCACGATCGTGTTCGCGAACATCAGATCCAGCCCGGTCTCCACAAGCCGACCATTCGTGAACATGACGTCAAAACCCGCCCGGACCTGAGCGCGCATCCACTCCTCGCGCTTTTCCGGTTCGACGTTCGAGTCGAGGATGACGACACGCAGCCCGGCGGCCTCTAGAGCGGCGCGGACGCGCGGGCGCGCGTCACGGCGATGCGTTTGCGTAAAAAACACGAGCACCTTGCGCTCCTTGGCGTGCTCCTTGTGCACCAAGTCGATCAAGGCCTCATCTTTGGGCCAGAGGTCACCTTCGATTGCGTCCACAGACGCCAGGACTTCCGTGCGCTCGCCATCCTCATCGATATCGTAGATGTCTTCGCGCTGGTCGGGGCGATCCGGCCATCCTAGGCATGCCTGCAGGTAGGCGCCGAGCGCCCTGGGATGTTCCCGTATCAGGGCGCGTAGCTCGCCCTGGAATCTCGACACAGCCGCAAGCACCCCGGCGTCAGGCTCGACGAGGAGGACCTCCTCTGTGTATTCGGGAAGCTCAAGACGTAGGTCGCGGAGCTTCACAAATACCGTGTACGGTAGTAAGAGTGGAATCATGGCAGGGGACATGCCGGGGATTTCCCGGATCCGGCCGCCAGTGTTTCCCTTGCGGTAACCGAACGTGGAAGTGCGCTCATCCTCTTTGTGGATCGTCTCGAATAGTCCGTGATGCTGGACGAAGGTCGCGCAATCGGTGGCCTTGTAGGCTGCGCGGAACGCGGGATCCAGTCGATAGAGTAGATGGAAGATAGACGATGCGCGTCCGCCGTAGAGGGTTCCGGTCATCACGAGGATTTTCCGTGCGCCGGTCATGAGTTGATGCACCGCGCGCGCCTGGTCTGTCTCCCCCTTTGCATGCTGGTGTGCTTCGTCGACTACCAGCACATAGCGGCGCGCGTAACGATGGTGCAGGTAGGCTGCGAGCGGCCACCGTTTGGTGCCCTTGGCGGTGATTGGTGTGAACTGGTACAGCGGTTCCGAGCAGCCAGCGCACTTCGACTGCACCTTAGGATCAAGCGTGACCTCGGCGCCGCATGCCGGGCAAGCATCGAACTTGCGGCGCTCACTGACCATCTCGCTGATCGTGCGGCTTGACCAGTCCTCCGCGCGCTTCACTTCGCGCGTTACGACCTTGCTCCCGGTCGCACACGCGGTCTCCCATCTCGCGCCGAGCTTCGCGGTCTCCTTGCTCAAAACCAAGTAGGTCGCCGAGTTCGACGCCGCAAAGAATGTGTCGATGTCGGCGAGCCGCTTGGCGATCATGGCCGATCCGGGCCGACCTGTGATGATCTCGATCTCCCTCGCCCATTTGGGTACAAGGTGCGTAGGGCACACCACGACAACCTTATCCGCCCGCGCGAGTTCCGAGGCCACGATCGCCATCGTGGTTTTCCCGGTGCCCATCTCTCCGCACAGGATCACAGCCTTGTGACCGCGACGGCGACGGCTTGGCGTGGGTCCGCCGTACCATCGGTGCACAACGGCCGCGGACGCCTCGCGTTGAACCTGCAGGATCTCCGGCTCGCTGCGTCCGGGTAGGATGCCAGGTGCGCGCAGGCCGGCTAGATCGTACGCGTCCAGGTCAGAGGGGCGGAATTGCGGCGAATGTGCCGCCAGGATTCCACTGGCAAGAGCTTCGCCATGCAACTTGAACCAATCGCCGGTTTTCGTTTGATCGTCCTCGACTTGCCATGAGTCAAGGATTCCGGTCGATAGGTCCAGTACGGACAGGTAAGACGCGATGCGTTCACGGTGAATCGTCTCGCCCTCGCCCTCGATCACCGCGGTGACCTTGCGACTCCCTCCCTTGACGAGTAGGCGCGCATCGCCGTCGGACAGTTCGAGGCCATTGAGCGCGCCCGCAGCGAGGAGCATCGCTTGGTGACCCGGTCGCGGCGCGACCAGCGGAGCGAGGCTATGTGCAGCACCCTCGCCCGTGTGGGCGTCCCATTGCTGCGCCAGCCATGCGCCCTCATTCTCGAGCGGTTGGTAACTCTCAGGCGCCCGCCCCACCAGCGCAACGCGCGCGGTCGCAACGGGTACGCTGATCTCGTAGGGTTCGGCCGTATCGAGGGACGGCAAGGCCCCGACGTCTTCGAGTGCCGAGACATCGCTGTAGCAGTAGCCTCCGCTACTCCCCCGGCGCGCGAGCACCACGACCTGATCAAACGCTTCGACCTCGGGCGCCGGAAACGCGTAGGCGCGGATATCGATGTAGTTCCGTTGCATGAACTCGCGGAAGGCCTCGATCTTCAATATCTTGCGCGGTGGTATGAACACGAGCAGTCCGCCCGGTGCCAGAAAAGGCGTTGTTGCGCGCAGGAACTCGACTTCCTGTCGCATGTCGGCGCCCGTCTCGTCGGTGCCATCATCGTAGGGAGGATTCAGAAATAGGATCCCGAAAGGTCGCGCGCCCGCAGCGGGGTAGTGCCCTTCGCTGGCCAGCGGTTCGCCCGCCTCTGAGATGGCGGTAAGCTGGTGATAGGAACCCTGCTGTGCCCATGTGAGCACGCGTGCAGAGGCCTCCGCGCGCCCCTTGTGTAGCTCAACGCCATACGACAGCACGTTCCAGCGCCGCGCCAGCGCTGCGGCTGCAGCGCCCTCGCCCGCGCACGGATCGAGTAATGCCGCACCCTCGGAGTCGTCAAGCCGCACGGTGTCGCCGATGATCCCCACGACGCGATCAGGGCTCGGATAGTACAGGGCCCGCGCGATCGCTTCCAAGCGCGCCATTACTGCAACTCCCCTGCGAGCAGGGCCTCGCGCACGATAGGCTCCCACGTGTCGGTCACGGTGGAAACCTTCCACGCCTCGCGACCGTGACCGGACGCTTGAACGATCGCGCCATGCTTGCGCCCGAGATCCCACAGGGATGAACGCCATGCGACGCGAAGCGGCACGGGACACCAGCGGGCGAGCCTGGTGAAGTACCGGCGATCTGCGTTGGGTCCGGTCTGGTAGAACCAACCCACATCCGGCGCATTGTGACTGAACATCGGATGAAAGATCACGGTGTGCAACATCCCACGCTCGAGCGGCGCGCTCACCGTCAGATAGCTAACGCTTTCGCTCATGCCGACATTGCTACCGCCGACGGTTATCGATCCGCAACGTCCGCGCCGACCGGATGACTTAGAGAGATTGGCCCACGCAGCACGTACGGCATTGCGCGGACCGAACATACTCAGCATGACCAGATCCGAGCGCCACCCGCTACCACTCACACGGAGCGTGTCGCTGTAGCAGGGAAGCGCTCCCTCGATCTCGAGCAGCATGCCGGAACCCATGGTTATACTCCTTGCCCCCAAGGGGCCTTGATTGGTTGACGTCTGTATCGCCGCACCGATGGCGGGATCGGCGCTAGCTGGACAGCGGCAAGCTACAGCTTGCGTATGTAGTTGGTGAGCGCTGCTAGTGCACGGAGCCTGCCAGCGTGTGACTTCAGGTGAACCGCGCGCGCCCTCTGATTGTGCACGTGCAGACAGGCCATGTAGGCGCCACGATCTCGGACATACAATCCAGCAGTTCGCTCCTCGAAGGCCCACGCTGGCGCACCGCGCCCAGATCGGCGGTTTGCACTGTGACCACACGTCCACTGCCGTGGTGTTCACCGCCACACTGGCAGTCACAACTCGGGCCCGTCGCGCCCGTGCACCGGCCATCGCACACGGCGTGATCTTCCAACCTCACCACACGATGCCGCCGCACGACACCGATGTAGGAGATCTTCCCACCGCACGCGCACGTCGTGCCGACCGGAAGCGCACCCTCCACAACCTGGGAAGTCAGGCAGTCCCCGCAGCGGTAGTAGGAGCGGCGCGGTTTGGCCGGTCGCGGTGGAGTGGTTCCAGCGAGCGAGATCACAGGGCATCCCCTCCGATCAGCGCGCATCCCTCGCGGTGGTAGCCGATCCCGTTGCACACATTGCACAGTGTCATCTCCACGCCACACGTGAGACAGAACCCATGCTCGTCCTCGTGACACTTGGCGCCCGCCGCCGCTTCGTGGAGAGTCTTCTCTGTGTCCAGGTAGGAAGCTACCGATGCGTCGTGCTCCGTCGCCGTGTGGGAGTGGTCGTGGTAGCAGTGCTTACAGCGACCGTCGTACACTCGCGAGGGCTCGCTCATGGGGTCCACCCGAGCTCGCCGACCGACGGTACGATCCGCACCTCGGGCTCCACATACTCACGCCGCCCCACGATGACATGGGCGATCCGCCCGCTGGGGAGCCGCCGCTCCTCACGGCGCTCGATCACGGCATAGGGGGCATGTCCCAGGTCACGCTCCCATGTCCACGAGGTTCCTTCCACGAAAGGGACGGGGAGCATGTTCCGGGCCCGCTCGCGCGCGTGCTTGAGGTCGGATCCGAGGTTGTGAACCGCACCGATTCTGCGGTAGGCGCCACGACCGGCCGCGATGTTGCGTTGCCAGACGGCTGCGATGTAGGTGTGCTTGCGCATGGGTACCTCCAAGAGGTTTCAGGGTTGCGAGTCGCGATGTCTGTCCATCTTGCCAGCGTCATGCCTGACAGGATCGACGGAAACCGCGCCGTACTACCAGAGTCGCACATGGCTGGCGCAGCACGCCAGCACTACCACGAGCAGGATCAGCGCCGCGCTTGCCAGTGTCCAGCCATGCCCCGGGCGGCGCGACTCCGAGAACTCGACATCCGACATGGCGTAGCGTGTGGGTGCGCTGTGCCTAGCGCGCCGCGCCAGAATCAGGGCTGGTGGCGACAACCGGGTGGAGTGGCGACGGGTGAGGAACATGCGCTGGATTCGGTGGCCGGTGAACCCGTGCGCCGTGTAGCTCACGCGGCGACGGGCAAGCACAAGCACGTACACGCCAGTGCCGACACCGCATCCGACCACGATCACTCCGCTGGAACGAGCCGCGATGAGCGCCTGCATCTTCAGGTAACCTCGACCGCTTCGCTCGTGTCGTACCGATCGTCATCGAAAGACGGAACGATCCAACTAATCTCCTGTCCCGACCAGCGATTGTACCCTGCAACGATGGCCATATCGCGTACGTTGCGCACATTGCGACGATACGCCAGGACAACCCACGGCTTGGTCGCATGCTCGTCATATTCGCGCGCCGCACGACTCCGCACCCATCCGGGAGCGTGCTGCGCGTACCACTCGGCGGCAGTCACGCTGCACGCTCCGGTAGCTTGCCGCTCTCAGCAACCGCGAGGAGCTTAGCCCGGAAGTCTCCGAGGTCGGGCGCCATGGAGATCGGCTGGCAATGCGCCAGTTTCCACGCCACGATCTGGTCGCGCGTGCTCTCCTGCCAGTCGCTCCCGGCGTGGACCATGACGCGGTGGAATTTCCAGCCCGGGAACAACGTCGGAAGCATTTCCACGACGGCGATGTCGCACTCCGCGTGCTCCGTCTGCCAGTGCTCGACGCGTTGCGCCGTGTTCTGGTCGACGATCGTCCAATCGTCGCCGAGCGCCACGTGCATGCAGTCCTCGCAGAGCTGGATCTGCATGGCTATGCCACCTCGGACGTGACGCGCTCGCCTGTGGCGACGCTGTAGATCGGAAACGGTGCGGGGTTGTCCTCGTCAAACCAGTCCGGGCCCGGACAGTAGGCGCGCTCGCCGTCCTCGCACGGTGAGGTCAGATAGCACGCGCCCGGCGCACAAGGCGAGCAGAACGCTGCGCGCGTGTAGTACGGTGAGAGCGTGAACCACGCGTCACCGGACGAGTCGAGGTGAGCCTTGTAGCCATGCTCGTCGCAGATCTGCGAGCTAGGTTCGTCGCAGATCTGCGAGCTAGGTTCGTCGCAGATCTGCGAGCTAGGTTCGTCGCCGAACTGCTCGCCGTCGCGCACGTGATTCCCGCACGCAGGGCAATTCGCTGGAGTGTCGAGATCTTCCGGCCAGTCCTCGCCGCAGTGCCCGCACGTAGCGTCGTAGTGCGGCTCGAAGGATTCATGTGCGAATTCCCCAAGCGCACCGAGCGGGATCACGCCGTAGCGGATCCCCGTGTCCGGGTCGCGGTTGCAGGTACCGAGCGGACCGCTGTAGTCAATGCCACGCCCCATGGGCCTAGCCTTCCTACCCTCCAAGAGGGTGTCAGGTCCCCGACGGGAATCGCCGGGTCGGAAAGAGGTACTGCAGGGACCTTGCCAGCGGAAAGTCAGGCCACTCCGGAGGCCCCCAGCGGGCCTAGGCGCTCGGACCCACTCCGGAGTGGTGAAAAGTGTCGAAACCCTGACAACTGGGGTGTCGGATCTGGTCGATTTTAACCACTCCGGAGTGCCTCCTGACAGGCACTTGAGAGGGTTCTCGCTCCGGATTTGGGCTCCGGAATGGGGTCAAGCAACCCCTAGGCCAGTGACCATGGGCTGCAGACCCCAGATCGACCTGCCTCGAAAGCGCTCCGAAATCCCACCTCGAGTCCACCGGAACCCCACGGGAGCGCGCATGATGCCCGAATGAAGACCCAAGACCCCCACTCCGAGCTCCAAGACGGGTTCGAGGTGGCTCCGCTACCGCCCATCGGGCCCGATGGGGCGCCCCAGATTCCACCTCAGCGCGCCGATCCGCCCGTAAGACCCTCGCTCTGCCAGGCCGGACCCTGCCGGCGCTACCACCGGCTCGTGGTCCAGGTGGATGCGGCGACCCCGGGCGCCGTTCGGCTCCCCATCGCGCCAGCCTACAACCACACGCGCGAGGATTCCCCGCGGACCCCATGCCCGGAGTGCGCCCAGGGTGTTCTCTACCGCGCACCAGCTGCGTTCCACGTCCAGACCCATCACTACTGCTACCCAGACACGGGGATCGAGATGCCCCTGGGGGCGCTTCCGGTGGTGGAGTGCAACAGGTGGGATCCTGGTGGTGTGTTTCGGGATTCGCATGGCCACGAGTTGGAGGCGTCGACCAAAGAGGATCGCATCTTCCTGTTCTGGCAGCGCGAAGCCGGGGCCGATTATCGCGCCCGGGTGGGCGCATGGGAAGCCGCGCGCGCGGCTGAGCAGTCCGAGGCAGCGGAGGCCGAGCGGCTGATCGCCCAGTCCATGGCCGACACGCCGACCATCGCCTGCCAAGTGTGCGGCCAGAAGTTTGAGAAGCACGAGCTCGACGACCAGATGCGATGCCGCTCCTGCAATGGCGTCAGTCTGCAGCCCCGCTCACGCGCGTCGATGGATATCCCGCCCCGTGACCATGTCGACAGGTTGCATCCAGAGAGCCTCATCTATAGGTGCGAGTGCGGCGAGGAATCGCCCGGTAACCGAGTCTGTGCGACATGCCGGGCCTCCCGGCCCAAGGAGACTCCATGAGCATCGAGCAACTGAAGCAAGATCTGAAGGATGTCACCAGCGCGCTGCCGACCGGCCCGCTCGTGACAGCGGCCGAGATGTCGGCCTACCTGAAGAACAACCTTCTACCCTTCATCGAGTCCGCTATAACCGAGATGGAGGAGATGGACGGGTCCATCGAAGATCTCGTCGTCCACGGCCAGGAGGTGCTGCACGAAGAGAATGCAGCGTTGTTCATGGCGCTCATCACGAGCGGGACAACCCTGGCCAAGGAACTCGAAGAGTTGGCCGCGAAGACCGGAGACGGCAAGCGGATCGCGTTGCTCATCAAGGAGTGGCGCGATCTTGCTGAGCAGGGCGCGGAGGTGCTCGAGGACATCACGATCCCGGACCCCGACGCGGAGCCCGAGCCGGATGAGACTCCGGCCGTCGAATCTCCTGCCCTACCGGCGGGAGGGAAAGCATGAAGGGCCGCGCAGGCGTCGCCGCGACCGCGGAAGATGCGGATGCGGAGCCCGACCAGCCAGCGGCGGCGTCCACGGATGATGCGCCCAAGGAGCCAGCGGCGGTCGCGGAGGAGGCGTCCAAGAAGACCGAGCCACAGCGCGAGAAACTCTCCCCGACGATGCGGAAGATCCGCGATGAGGAGGAGCAGTCGCTCAAGGCCTGGCTCGAGACCATCGGCACCCAGGGAGCATTCAAAGTTCAACTCCGGCGGACCGAGCCGGCCACCTGCTGGGACATCCGCAAGAACGACAACGTCAAGGTGAAGGGCTACCTTGGCACCTTCGACCACACCATCGACGAGGCGTTCATCGCGCGCGAGTACGGCGGCGGCACCTTCGCGCTGCGGGTGACGAGGCAGGGCGCCGATGGAAGCTTTCAGTACGAGAAGGGGCTCCACCGGACGATCGAGATCGCTGGCGAGCCCAGGACCGACCGACTTCCTTCGAACGCGCCGCAACCGCCCCCGCAAGCACCCCCGAACCACGGTGAGAGCGGCACCGTCGTCCAGCACGCGCTCGATATGATGGAGCGCATGGTCAGCAAGCAGGGAGCGCACGAGCCCAAGGGGATCGACCCGGCCATGGCGATGCTGGTCGAGCAGATGAGGGAGTCGCAGCGCACCCAAGCCAAGGAGATGGCGGATCTCCGCGCCGAACTCTCAGCCGCGCGCAACCAGAAGCCGCCCGAGGATCCGTTCCGGGACCGGATGCTCGACAAGCTGATCGATGGCGACTCGGCGCGCGTCACCGCGCTCCGCACGCAGCACGACAGCGAGATCCGCATGCTCAAGGAGGGCCACCAGCAGGAGATCCGTCTGCTTGAGGATCGCCACGACCGCTCCATGAAGCAGATGCAGCAGAGCCACGAGCTCATGCTGGCGAACATGAAGGCCAGCTATGAGCGCGAGATTGCCGCCTTAAACACCGCGCACCAAGTGGCTGCGACGGCGACCTCGACCACAAAGGATGTCACCGTCACGACGCTCAACGCCGAGCTCCGCCGCATGGACGCCGAGCTCGCCGCGTTGCGCGCCGAGAACAAGGAACTCCGCGAGCGCAAGGACAAGTCCGTGATCGAGCAGATAAAGGACATGAACGTGCTCAAGGAGGCGCTGGGCGGTGACGGGGACGGGGACGGGTCGACCATCAAGGAGGCCATCGCGATGGTCCCGGCGGCCATCGAAGGCATCGGCGCCATCGTTGCCAGCCGGTCGGCGGCGCAGCAGCAACCGCAGCAAGTCCAGGGTCGCGCCACGGCGCAGGCCCAGCAACAGCGACCGCGGGTGGTCGCGGCGCCGAACGGGGAGCGCCTGATGCAGGTCGGCAACAGGCTCGTCCCGGTCAAGCCCAAGCCCAAGGTGGTGACCACGGACGCTGGCGAGACCATCGAGATCCCCAAGATCGAGGATCCCACCATCAAGCTCATCATCTCCCAACTCGAGGCGGCGTTCGGTCGAGACGAAGACCCCAACATCGTGGCCCAGTCCGCCAAGGCTATGATTCCGCCCGACATCCTGGCATGGATCCGCCAGCACCACACCGAGCAGGTGGCGGGCGTTGACCTGTTCATGCAGAAGGTGGCAAAGTTGCCGGGCACCTCGCCCCTGGCAACGCAGGGGGGGCGCAACTGGTTACGCAAGGTCGGGGCAGCCCTCATCGGAGAGTGACATGACAGCGGAAAGTTTCCTGGATGTCTACCTCGCCGCGCTGCTCGCTGGAATCACGCTCTGGGCGTTCGTGTTCACGGTCTACAAGCCGATATCCGAGTACCTGATGCGGCGGAACGGATGGAAGCAAACGGCCCCAGACGAGTGGACCTACTCGGACGATGATGTGCCCGACCGGGGGATCGTGACCGAGGCACCAGCGCGCTCGCATCGGATCTGGGCACGCAGGGGGCATGCTCATGCTGGCGGTCGCCTGCAGGTGTTTGTGGACATTCCAGGTATCGGGTGGAAGGTCGTATTCGACGAACCCTGGCCTCTCGGCGCGTGCAACATCGAGTGCCTCTGGAATGGCGATCTCACGAAGCTGAAGCTCGCGCAGAATGGCCCTGCCCTCACACTGGAGGAACTGTCGGAGGATCCGCGAACGAGAGGGAATGGCAGCGTAAGCATGCATTGGGACGGCCCTGGGACGGCCCCGCGCTATCAAAGCGGTGGAATGGAGGCCGGACGCGGACAACGCTGATTCCACGCCGGAATCTCTCGATATCGAGTAGAATCGGCGGGTCGCCTCTCATCTTTTCCGGGTGAAGGCAATGCTTGCACCGAGCCCCCCATAGCCTGACGGTCTCGCCGCTCCAGCCGATATCCGGCCTGGGGTACGGTGGATCGCGCCTGTTCTGGATGCCGGATGAGCCACCCACCAGTCTTTGTGGCTACCTCGGGGCACCGCAGACGATCAGCGTGATGCGTCAGGCGGCGCTCGACGACGCCAGCCACTTCGAGACACGCCAGCTTGCCGAGGCGGTGTGTGAGGGCCTCGACTCGAAGGACTACTGCTCCGAGTATATGGCGCTCTACTACTGCCTGCTCCAGCGGACGCGCTACATGCGCGACCCCCGGCGCACCGAGCTCGTCCGGGCACCCTACATCATCAGCCGCCAGATCCTGGCCGGCCACCGGCCCTCGATTGATTGCGACGATGGAGCCCTGTGGCTCGCCGCAGCGATCCTCTCAGTAGGGGGCCAGCCAGACTTCATCACCTGCGCCTTCAAGCGCATGTACTACGATGGGCGCATCCAGCACAGCCATGTGTTCACCCGGGCGCTCGAGCCCCGGAATCGGACCCGCATCGTGCTGGATCCGGTCGCCGCCGAGAAGACCCCACAGATGCTACGCCGTATCGTCGATGCCTCCGTCTGGCCGGTCGCGGCCTAACCCAAGGAATCAAGATGGCCTACAACCTTCCACCAGCCTGGGATGCAGGGTTCGCGCTCCCCAAGAACGTCCGCGACGAGGGCCTGCAGCGCCGCGCGTTCGTCACCAAGCAGATGCCGCGCGGCACGTACGACGACTCGACCGACGGGACGGCCGGTTACAACGTCCCGCAGTACATCAAGGACGAGGGCACTGGCCAGGGCGCGTTCACCACGTTCTGGCAACCGCGCGGCACGTACAACGGCGGCAAGGTTCCGCACTGGCTGAACAAGCGACCGACCGTCACCGGCGTGATCCCGCTTCCCGGCGGCGGCCAGCAGATCACCATGCAACCAGCGGGCATGGGCGACGACGCGCCGATGGGCGAGCCGTTCGACACCTACGGCCAGAAGGCGGCGCAACTCATCATCTCGAGGTTTCAGACTGTTCCCCAGCCCCAGCGCCAGAAGGCGATGCGAGCCTTCCTGGATTCCGTCGACAAGAGCCTGTGGACCCGGACCACGGACATCTTCAACCGCTACGTGCAGCAGCAGAAGATCCCCCCGGCCAACGCCTTTCCGCTGGCGCTGGCACGCGCACTTTCCACTGGCATCACGGCCGAGATCATCGCGACGGGCCTCCGACGTACGGCGCCCCAGGCCAACTCGCTCCTGGGCCTGGGGTGCTATGGCTGTGCAGCCTTTCTGGGAGCGATGGGGGATGACACCGCCGGATGTCAGGCGGCGCCCGCCGGATACACGTGGATCTATGGAGCCACAGTGAACGGCCAAGCCATCCCCGGCCACTGGGCGAAGGCGGCGGCGGGGCAACCTGTGCAGGCGTTCTGCTTGACGCCGCCGCCTGGAGCCATCACGGCCGCCACCATCGCGGCGACCGGGACGACCGAAGTGAGAGACCACGGGGCTGGCTATGACTGGTTCGTCGGTCCGTTTGGGTTCAACTCGAGCACCTTCAAGCCCCGCGTGTGGGGCATCGGGGCCCCCTCCGCGACCATCGCGAACCGGGCTGCGCCACCGGACATCATGTACTTGACCCCCGGGGATCTCCCGGCGACCCCCCAGCTCGCCTACGTCCGGCCCATGATCCCCGAGGTGCTGGCGTGGCTGAAGGCGCGACTGACCGAGGCCAAGGACTCAAGCGGCAACGGCGACACTCCGACGACGTATGTCGATATGGCCGGCAACCGCCAAGCGTCGAGCTACATGTTCGATGGCAACGGCAATCTCTCGCAGGGCCAAGCAGACGACGCCAAGATGTGGTTCGATGCGATGGGCATCCAGCCGGGTACGCCGGTCCGACTTCACACGCTCTGGAACCTGAAAACCGGCGGCGCGCCCATGGCCAGGACGACCCACATCAAGACGGGCGCCAACATGGCACTGGCGGTGTCACTGGCGCCGATGGATCTCACCAGGGGAGACTGGTCCAAGGCCAATCCGCTCGTGCTCAAGGTCTGGCTCTCGTCGGTCCCCGATCCGAACATTTTCGGCGCTCTCTGGAATCCGATGATCCTGATCAACCCCCTGACCGCCCTGCAGGCCATCGCCTCGGTGACGGCGGGCATCGCGCCGATCCTGGGGAATCTCGCCTGCGACGTCCTCGGCAACCCCGCAGCTGGCGCAGCCGCCGGGGCTGCGGCTGCGGCGTACGGAATCCCGCCGCAGGCCGGCACCGCTGGCGTCGCTCTGGCAGCGTCGCAATGCGGGCAGCCGCCACCACCGCCACCCGTGGTGGCTGCAAAGCGCTCCGTCTGGCCGTGGGTGCTGGGGGGTGGCGCGGTCGTCGTGGCGGCGCTGCTAACCAAGCCCAGGAGGGCAACGCCATGAAGCAGACTTCTCGCGATCTCCTGAGCGCCATCGGCATGGGGCAGCACAACGCCACGCAGGCGATCCCGTACCTGATGATTGCGCCCGCGACCACGGACCCCAAAACGCCGATGGTCATCAACATGGTCCGCCACGTCCAGCAGCAGCTCTACCAAATGGGGGCGACCGACGTGGCCAACAGTGGCTACCTGGATGCGCCGACCGCTGCGGCGCTGCTGCAGATCGCTGGACCCGACTGGGAGCGGATGTCGTGGGCCCAGAACATCCAGGCGGTCCTGGGTGCTCGCGACCGCGGGATGAGCCTCTCGCCGCCCCCGCCCGCCCGGTCCGCCGCGCCTATGCCAGCGGCGGTCAGCGGCCCCTTGGACTTCCTGCCCGACGTCCCCGGCGGTATCGTCACCTACGGCGTGGCGTTCTACCTGCTCTACCGTCACTTCACCAAGCCAAGGAGCGCGCGATGACCTACCTCGTGAGGAGGCGACCCGGGATGGGCGACTTCATGACCGATTCGAACCCGTTCTGGTCGGGCGACAACACGGGCCTAGTCGACTTCATGACCGGCACGAGCGCGGTCACCGCGGATGCCGCGCCCGCCTCCGACAACGTGAACCAGACGGCGACGGGAACCACGACCAGCGCCGCCGACTTCACCGTGGTCAGCGGCGTATGCAAGCCCATGAACTTCCCGGCGCTGGCGACCGTGCGCGCGTTTCAGGCGCAGCTCAACCGCGTCGCGCAGGCCAAGGGGTTCTCCAAGATCGCCGCCGATGGGGCCGTTGGGCCCGCGACGATGGCGCTGTTCAAGAAGGTCCAGGCTGCAGCGCCGCGCGGCCAGATCATGGGGGATGCCTCCACCTGCATCAACATCTCCGCGGATGTCGACGTGCTGGGGCAGCAGATCCAGGTGTTCGCCGACGCGCTGGGTGCACCGGCCACGGTGGGCGCCTCGCCCTCGCTGTCGCCGCCCAGCATCACGACCAAGAGCGGAGCCACGGTGGTGGCACCGGATGCTGGCATCCTAGGGTCGCTGGCCACGCTGTCGGGCACCGAGAAGCTGGCGCTCCTGGGGGTCGCCGGCGGGCTGGGTTACATGCTGCTCAAGAAAAAGCCCAGGGTGCACCAGACGGTGCGCTACACGCGGCGAACCACACGGAGGCGGTAATGTACCTACCCATGGGCGATGCGGCGCCGGTCGCGCCCCCGAGATCAAGCATCCACGACATCGTCGCCTCGGAGGGCGTGAGCACGGCCGCGACCATCGCGCTGACCTACCACGGGTACAAGCGGACGGGTTCGCTCGTCTGGGCGCTGATCTACGGCATGGCCGGGCGGTGGTTCCCGGTGGTGGCGGTGCCGGTGTCGCTCGCACAGGGGTTCGGCGAAAGGAAGCCCTGCCCATGAGGCATACGTACGGCTACACCTACCGCGGGGGCCCGCTCATTCGCTGGGGCCACGGGTCGCCAGTTCAGGCCAAGGCGGCGGACGCCCAGTCACTGGGGTCGCTCGAAGAGTCGACGCTGTCCACGCCGACCCTATACGGGTCCAGCATCCTGCCGGCGCCCGGCGCCCCCGAGCCGATCGGCGTGTCCAACCAGCGCATGCAGGCCATGGGGGACACCCAGGTCTACGAGGCGATGGGCGGATGCAGCTGCAGCGGGACCTGTGGATGTGGAACGCCCGCCGCGGCGACCGGCGCGCTGTCGGGGTTCGCGGACGCGGTGCCCGGCGGCTGGGTCACGCTGGGCGTGGGAACGCTCCTATTGTGGCACTTCATGAAGAGGCGGAGGTAGTGATGCAGCGGTCGTTCATCACCGTCCACAACTGGCGTCTCTGTGCGTATGTCGCGTCATCATGGGGGGCGCGCTGGAGGATTAAGGGAGCGCGAGCCTGAACTCTCATGCGCTACTCGGTCTACGACTACAATCGGCACGCCTTCGACTACTACGAGGCCCCGGGCGTCGGCGGAACCCACGCCGGATCGCCGCCCGTCCCTCGAGCGGTGGGCGAAATCGGCACGCCGGCTGAGCGCGCAGCCTGGAAACTGCCGGCCTCCGCCCGGAAGGTCGGCACCGGCTTCC
>Ga0163162_10000095_pt1 | contig 80739 bp, 67 predicted proteins | sample S55metaG_FD_115310 | JGI IMG/M metagenome (GOLD analysis project Ga0163162, IMG submission 115310) | Switchgrass rhizosphere microbial communities from Kellogg Biological Station, Michigan, USA - S5-5 metaG | ecosystem: Host-associated > Plants > Roots > Rhizosphere > Soil | place: USA...
ATTTGATCACGATGCTGTTCCTTGTCTTTGTTGGGCATCAACCCTTTAACGCGCCGGCAGTGAGACCGGAAACGATTCGGCGCTGGAAGATCAGCACCAGAATCACCAGTGGGACGGTGACCAGCACCGAGGCGGCCATCAACGAGCCCCAAGGCAATTCATGGGGGCTGCCGCCGGAAATCAAGGCGATGGCAACCGGCACGGTGCGTTGGCTGTCGGTGAGGGTGAACGTCAGGGCAAACAGAAACTCGTTCCACGCGGCGATGAAGGCCAACAAGCCTGTGGTGACCAGTGCGGGCCAGAGCAGCGGCAACAGCACGCGGGTCAGCGTCACCCACGGGGACGCACCATCCATGATTGCCGCTTCCTCCAGTTCATGGGGCAGTTGTCCCATGAACGTGGTCAGCACCCAGACGGTGAAGGGCAGGGTGAAAATCGTGTAGCTGAGGATCAACGCCCACGACGTGTTGTACAGACCCAAGGCGCGGATCACTTCGAACAGCCCCGACAGCACCGCGACCTGAGGAAACATCGACACGCCAAGGACCATCATCAACACCGTGCCACGCCCACGGAATTTCACTCGGCCCAAGGCATAGGCAGCGGTCAAGCTGAGGAACAGCGCCAGTGTCACCACGCACAGCGCAACCACCAGCGAATTACCGATCGCTCGCAGGAATGAGGCCTGGTGGAGGACCGCCGCGTAATTGGAGAAGTCAGGATGTTCGATCCAGTAACTCACTTCGAACAAGGCGCTGGAGGGCTTCAGCGACGTCACGATGGCGTAGTAGAACGGGAAAACCGCATACAGCAGCAAAACCCCGATCAGGCACCAGAATCCGACGCGCAACAGCGCTTTTTTCAGCAGGCGCGGGCTCATGCGCGGACCTCCAGTTGACGGCGTCCGAGGTAGAGATAAAGCATGGCGATCACCGCCACCACCAGAAACAACAGCGTCGAAGCGGCGCTGCCGTAACCGACGTCCTGGAACTCCACCAGGTGCTGACGGGCATACACAGACATGCTCATGGTGCTCGACGAGTTCGAGGTCAGCACATAGATGACGTCGAATACCCGCAGCGAATCGAGGATGCGGAAGATCGCCGCCACCAGCAGTGCAGGCATCAACAGTGGCAGCGTGACACGCCAGAATACGTTCAGCGGATGAATGCCATCGACCCTGGCCGCTTCGTAGCAATCGCTCGGCAACATCTGCAAAGCCGCCAGCATCAGCAGCGTGACGAAGGGCACGGTCTTCCAGACGTCAACAATGATCACCGCCCACATCGACAGGTCGGCATCTGCCGTCCAGGCCAGAGGTGCGTCAATCAGACCGAGGCTGAGCATCAGGTGATTGATGATGCCGAACTGGTCGTTAAGCATCCATGACCAGATCTTCGCCGAGACAATCGTCGGAATCGCCCACGGAATCAGAATCAACGCACGCACCAGAGAACGGCCGGTGAACTTGATGTTCAGCAGCAACGCCACCAACAGTCCCAGCACGGCCTCCAGCCCCACCGAGACCACCGTGAAATACAACGTGTTGCGCACCGCATTCCACCACTGTGGATCGACGAGGATGCCCGACCAGCCGGAATCGCTGCGCAACAGATAATTGCTCAAGCCGATGAAGGTTGCGCCACCGGTGTCCGCCAGGCTGGCGTCGGTCAGGCTGAACCAGAATGTGCGCAGCAGCGGCCAGGCGGCGACCAGGGCGAGGCAGACCAGCATTGGCGTCAGAAACAGCCAGGCAGCGCGCACCCGGCGACGTTGTACAGGCGTTTCCCTCGTGAGCAGCAGCTCGTCAAAGGGGGCATGGGTCGTAGAGACAGACATGGTGATTTCCTTCCTTGTGGCTTACCAGTTCCGGCGTTTGATGCGCGTGAGTTCGCTTTCCAGTTCGGCGAGTGCCTGATCGACCGGCAACTCGCCCGCCAGCACGCCATGCACCCGATCGAAGAACGCATTGGAGACCCGTGGATAGCGATCGGCAGTGATGGCGGCGGGGCGCATGACCCCAGCGTTGAGAATGCTGTGCAACTGAGCGTAATAAGGCATGGCCGCGAGCAACTCGGGATCTTGATACAGCGACTCGATTACCGGGTTATAGCCGCCTTTCAGCGCTCGACGTTTTTGCTCTTGGGCACTGCTCAGGTAGCTCACCAGTTCGGCGGCAAGTTTGGGATGGGCGCTGTAACGCGAGACCGCCAGGCCCCAGCCACCGAGGGTGGAGGCATGCGCGCCAGTCTCGCCGCCGCGGGGCAGGGGAGCGACGCCGACCTTGTCTTTTACGGCGCTATCCTGGCTTTGCACCAGGGCCCAGACATAAGGCCAGTTACGCATGAACAGCGCATTGCCGGACTGGAATACGCCACGTCCTTCTTCCTCGGTGTAATTGAGCACGCCACGCGGGGAGATGTCGCCGACCCAGCTTTTCGCCAGCGTTAACGCCGCTCTCGAGGCCTGACTGTTGACCACGATGTCGCCGCGTTGATTGATCAGTCCGCCTTGCGGCTGGCTGCTGCTCCACTCCAGCGCATTACACGTCAGGCCCTCGTAGGCACGTCCCTGAAAGATGTAACCCCAGGCATTGGCGTTCCCGGCGTTGCGTTCAGCCTGTTGCACATCCCTGGCAGTAACGGTCATTTCCTCCCACGTCTGAGGAACCTGCTTGTTGTATTTCTCAAGCAAGTCTTTGCGGTAATACAGCAGCCCCGAGTCGGTGAACCACGGCATCGTCACCAGCCGTCCGTTGACCGTGGCGTTATCGACCTGGGCCTGGAAGTAGCCTTGGGTCGCGTTGGCGGGAAGCACTTCACGCAGATCCATCAAGTGTTTGGCCAGCATCCCCGGCCACACCATATCGATTTGAATGATGTCGATGTCGGTGGACTGCGCACTGAGGATCTGCTGGTAGAACGACAACCTCTCGGTTGCCGAGTTAGGCGTGGAGACCACCTCGACGTTGTTGCCAGTCTGTTTCGACCATGTCTCGACGGCCTCTTTGCACAGTTGCAACTCCGCACCCACCGCACCGCACGAGATCGTCAGATCGGTTGCGTTCGACACGGATGGCAGTGCGGCAGACAGGGTGATCAATGCAACAGGCAGGAGCGATTTCAGGTGTTTCATCGAGCGTCCTTTATTTTTGTTTTTAGAAAAGTTAACGTTAACATCGCCAAATGTAGCAGCGTATTTGCGAGGAGGCATCCTTTTTTTGTCGTTTGTGACAACTCGCGACTCATGCAAAAAAAGGCAATCGCGGCAACCAAAAATAAAAACAAAACAGGGAATCAACATGCAGAAAGGATCAAGCTGGCTACTGGTCGGCGTGCTCGGCACATCGGCGGCGGCTTCTCAGGCCGCGACGCTGGAAGAGCGCATGGCCGCACTTGAAGCCCGTGCCAACGCAGCGGAAAAGCGTGCAGCCACGGCCGAACAGCAGACCCAGGCACTTGCCCGGGAATTGCAGCAGATCAAATTCGCGACGCCTCCCTCGCAGTCCGTCGCGGCTAACGCAACAGCCATGTCGGCGCCGGCTCTGGATACCCGACTGGCAAAACTCGAAGCCCGTCAGCAAAGCCTGGAGAAGGAGGGCAGTACCGGGAACCTCACCGATGGGTTCAGCTTCAACGGCTATGCGCGCTCCGGATTGTTGGTCGACGAAGGGCTGGGTGGCGGGCGTGGCGGCCCTTACACAACGCCGGCCGGCTCGGTGGGTGGTGCAGTCGGGCGACTCGGTAACGAAGACGACACCTACATGCGCATCGACCTGTCGAAAGAGCTCTATGCGCAAAACGGCACCCGTTCCAAGTTCACGGTCTCTATCGCCGACGGTGTGGAAAGCTCCAATGACTGGACGGCCGACGAAAGCAACCTCAACGTACGCCAAGTGTTCGCCACACTCGATCATGTCGCTGCGTTCAAAGGCAATACAGTCTTCGAGAACGCTACGCTGTGGGCGGGCAAGCGGTTTGATAGAGATAATTTCGATATCCACTGGCTGGACTCCGACGTCGTTTACCTCGCCGGCACCGGCGGTGGAATTTACGACATGCAGATGAACAAGCATTGGCGCTCCAATTACTCGTTGATAGGGCGTAGCTACGGGGATTTCAGTCAGGGCGGTATCAATGCCGATGTGGAAAGCTACATCCTGACCTCCAACCAGTTCTTCGAGGATGGCCAGTGGCAGTGGATGTACAACGCCATCGGCGCCAAGAAAAACGATTTCGGCACCCACACCAATAAAGCCGGTTTGACGCCTGCGGATTCCGGCGTGCACAGCATGCTGGCCAATCACCAGAAGACCTTTTTCGGCAGGGAAGGCTCCTTCAAAACGGCGCTGCTCTATGGCCAAGGTCTGGGGGCAGAGGTCAAGAACGTTGGCTCGGACGGTGAGTTGATCGACGACGCCCGCGCGCTGCGTCTGGCGCTTTACGGTGAGACCCCGCTGACCTCTGACTGGCGCATCGGGCCTAGCTTGCTGGCCGAACAGAGCAAGGATCGATACGTAAAAGGTGACGACTACCGCTGGCTGACCCTGAACGTGCGCTTGGCCAACAAAATCAACAGCAACTTCGAAATGGCCTACGAAATGAGCTGGCAAACCATGAACCTCGACCCCAAGGGCTATCTACAACGTAATGCGGTCGATGGTAACTTCTGGAAATTCACGGTCGCCCCGACATTCAAACTCGACGTCGGCGATCTACTCACGCGTCCGGAGTTGCGAGTGTTCGCCAGCTACATGAACTGGTCTTCGGATCTGGACAGGTTCAGTACTAACGACTCCTTTGGCATGTCCGACTTCCAGGCGGGAGGGGTGTGGCAATACGGCATCCAGATGGAAACCTGGTTTTAATTGTTGAACGCACTTGCGATAGTGCAGTGCTGGAGCGGCAAAGGATGCTCCAGGCTAATGATGTCGTTTCTTCCCAGGATGGATGATTACCCAATGCTCAAGTTCAATGCTCATCTCGGCTTCCAATTTAATGAATTGCCTTTTCTACAACGCATCGAAGCCGCCGCAGCCGCCGGTTTCCGGGCAGTGGAGTTCCCGTCACCGTACGAATTCGACGCCAGTCTGCTTGCCGACCATCTAGCCCAATACAGTTTGCCGTTGATTCAGTTCGCCGCCCCGGCTGGCGTTACCAAAGGCATCGCCGCGTTACAGGGCAGGGGAGAGGAATTTCGTGACGGGTTGCTCCAGGCCGTCCGCTACGCAAAGACCTTGGCGTGTGCGGATGTCCACATCATGTCGGGCGTTACCACGCAGAATGACGCTGAGCGAACCTACGCGGGCAACCTGGAATATGCGGTGAAGTACTTGGAAGATCAGGGGCTGCGGCCGCTGATTGAAGTGATCAGCGCGGAGGCGATGCCGGGCTATTACATGTCTGACTTCAGCAAGGCGCAGCAGGTACTCGAGACCTTCCCGAGTGTCGGACTGATTCTTGATCTTTACCATGCCCAGCTTTTGACTGGAGACGCAGCGGATGTGCTGGCGCAGTTCTATGACAGAACCGTCCATGTGCAAATTGCCGATTGCCCGGGTCGTCACGAGCCGGGAACGGGGAATATCGACTTTGCTGCGTTGTTCGCGGCGCTGGAGCAGCGCGGCTACGCAGGATGGATCGGATGTGAATACCGTCCTTCTGGAACTACTGTTGCGAGTCTTGACTGGATCAAGCAGCTGAGTGCTTAGGTTCCAAGCGAAAATCTTTGAGTCGCTATGTGGGGACAATCGCCGCCATCAAAGGCAGAAGCCCTTGATGGCCGAGCGAGAAGAACTCGTCGATATCGGCCTGACGCTGGCGAGTAGGGGGAGTTAATGCCTGATGCGGTTTTGGTAAGGCGAACTATTTTGTTCGGAGATTGTGATCCGGCAGGGGTGGTTTACACCCCGCGATTCTCATATTTTGCTGTAGAGGCCATTGGTGTAGCACTCGACAGATGGGTAGGGGGGCCGGGGCTTAGAGCGGTGATGAGTTTTAATATATTGCCGCCGGTGCGTGCGATGTCGATCGAGTTGCTGGCTCCGGTGACGTGGGATGACGAATTGACTATTAAAGTCAGCGTGGCCAGGTTGGGCGAGCACTCTTTTACTTTTTTGGTGGAGGGGTTTATCGGCGAAGGCGTGCTGTCATTTACCGCGAATGTCACACACGTTTGTGTCTCACCGGAAAGTAAAGAAGTTGTACCCATTCCAGCTCCGTTGCGAGTGCTTCTTTCGTAGACGATCAGACGGTCTCAACAAAAAAACGGAGGGGCTGTCGAGTGTCCGGTGGTGGCCAAAATCTACCGTTCCTGACCGGCAGCTATGGGCGATTGCGGCCTTGGTGACCGGCAGCAATCGGCCAAAAGCTGACCGTCCGCATGCTCCCCCTCGAAGGACTCCTGATCTATAGTCACTGAAGAGTCCATAGAACGCGATGAAATTCAACTTGCAGGGAGCGTATGAATGACTCGATTGCAAACACTCAAGTTGATTCAGATAGCCATTGCCCTTCCAGCCTATACCGTACCTTCAAGCACTACATTCGTCTTCACTCTTTGGTTCACCATCACCTCGACGATCAACCTCTTCACCTCACAATCCTTTTCAGGTTGGGGGGGGATCATGTTGTGGCTTCTGCTGTCGCTGTTCTCGCAATGGGCATGCTGGAGCATTTTTTCCGACTCGCTGGAAGACAGCCCCTCTGTGCAACACCTGCCACTACTTTTACTTGGGGTATTGTTAACACTGATTTTAGGTTTGAGTGCCTGGGTCCTTTTTCACATAGGCCTAATCTGGCTTATGTGCGGTACACAAGGCATTGCAGCCGGTGTACTTTTGACGATCAGTTGTGTGAGAAAAAGACGTCAAACTGGCGAGATGCTCAGTGAATGAGTTCATCAGGGTGTCGGCCCTTTGCTGAGAGTGGAGGCGTAAAGCAGCCGTTCTCGACCACCAGCGTTCGGCCAAAAGCGGCAAGCGTCTGCTGATCGCACCTTGCTAAGTAGAGCTTTTAGCTGGCGCTACTCCTCGGATAAAAAACGTTTAGTGATCATTGCCACTGCCTCCGCCGGGGACGTCAAGGCTGTGTCTATATCAAAGGGAGCGTCATCCCACGGCTCATATTCATGATCCAATACAGATTGCCAGGTCGGGGGCGACAGGCCAGGAATATCAATCTTCCTGGTATCTACCCGTCGCTGGTGTTCATATTTATCAGAGCAAACCACCTGGATATTTACTAATGGAGCACCAGAGCGAATAGCGATCTCGCTCCACGCGTTTCGGCTTTCGATTACTGGGTTAACACAGTCGACTATGACAGTACTGCCAAAACGAAGATTGCTCAGAGCAAGCTCATTAGCGACCATATAACCGCTCCGCCCCACGTCTTGTGCCAGAGCACCGGAGTTTCGGATAGCCTGCTCAATCGTATCGATCCGCAGATACACCGCCCTTGTTCTGGTGGCAAGGTCACTTGCTATAGTCGTTTTTCCAGTACCTGGAAGGCCGCTAAAGACAATAAGCATTCTATGTCCTTCGATTATTGAGCCGACCCAGTCTAGGCCAATACCTGCCGAAGCCAATGTCCGCTATTGGCCGATTGCCGTCCACGAGCGTCAATTTTCGAGCAACCTATAAGTTACCCTCGATCAAAAGTGATCGCAGGGCTTTTGCTTACCTGCCAGATCCTCGATGGCGCGCGTTGACCCTTCTATTAGTGGCTTCCCATGAGTAACTAATTCACGCGCATTGGCGCTTGGTATCTGCGTAAACGATACCTCCCAACCCAACACGCGATTGGCGCATGGGTACACAGCTCGCTAAGGTCATGATTCGTTTTTGAGCCTGCCCGCAAACCAGGCGCAAAGACGTCACTATCACCTTCAGCGGAACCGACATGCGATATCGACGCCTCGACCTTAATCTGTTGGTTGCGCTGGACGCCTTGTTGAGCGAATGCAGTGTCAGCCGGGCGGCCGAGCGTCTGTGCCTGGGACAGTCAGCTGCCAGTTCGGCACTGGGCCGCTTGCGTGAACATTTCAACGACCCGTTACTGGTACAAGTCGGGCGCCGCCTGGAACCCACAGCGCTGGGTCTGGAGTTGCTGCCAAAGGTACGTGCTGCGTTGGCACTGACCCGGGAGATCGTCGACGCGCCGCTGAATTTTGACCCGGCGAACTGCGACCGGCATATCACTCTGGTAGCCTCCGACTATGTCGCCGACGTGCTGCTTCCGGCGGTCAGCCGTGCATTGGCGAGTATCGCTCCGGGTGTTCGCTTGAGCCTGCGCGACATGCCGGTGCCACGCGACGGCGATGTCGTCAGCGAAGCGCTCGATTATCGGCGCAGTGATTGCGTGATCGTGCCACAGCGACGGTTGAACCCGGCCTATCCCCATGTGCCGCTCATGACGGACCAGCTCTGTTGTATCGTCTGCGCCCAGCAGCCAGAGTTTAGCAAGCAACTGAGCATGGCTGACTATCGCGCGGCAGCGCATGTGGTGCGCGAGTTTGCCGACGGGCACAACCTGGCGATGGATGCCATGCACCTGCATGAACTCGGCATTGAGCGACAAGTGGCCGTGACCGTTGAAAGCTTTGTGCTGATGCCGCAATTCATTGTCGGTACCGCACGCATTGCCACGGTGTTTCGACGACAGGCGCAACGCTTCGCCCAGTGTTATCCATTACGCGTCCATCCGGCGCCGGTGGCGTTTCCCGAGGCCGTTCAAGTCTTGCAATGGCATCCCTATCAAGAACATGACCCGGTCATGCAGTGGTTTCGCGGCCTGCTTCTGGAACAGGCCGCGTTGCTCGATCAACCCTCTGTCTGATCGCCGCTGTCGGCGACCAATCCGGCCTTGGCGATGGCCAGCAATGCGCAGCGTTCGTCGTTGTCCGAGGTATCGCCACTGATGCCGATGGCCCCGAGCACCACGCCCTCGGCATTACGGATCAGCACACCGCCCGCCACGGGAATCACCTCGCCGCCGGTCAAACTGTTGATCGCGTCGAAAAACGCCGGCATGGCTTGCGCGCGCCGCGCCAGTTCACGGCCGCCAAAACCCATGCCCAGGCAACCGCGTGCCTTGCCGATGGCGATTTGCGTGCGCAGGAAAGTGGCGTCTTCGTCGCGCAAAATCGCCAACGGATGGCCGGCGGCATCCAGTACGGCGACGCCCAGCGGTTTGATCCCGGTTTCCCGAGCGATGCGGATGGCATCGCTGGCCATGTTCGTCGCAGTGAGCAGATCCAGTCGCTGCATGGCTTGTGTCCTCATACGGCCCACTTGCCCAGTTGGGCAACGCGGTCGCGGGTGTAAAGATCGGTCCATTTCAGTGAGTTGAAATCGGACACCTGCTTGGGGTTGTAGGGGCTGCGATCCATGCGTACCGGTTGACCTGCCTTATAAACGGCCTTCAGGCGCGAACGATCCTGGAGGATGCGGATGTCATCCAGTGGTGAGCCATCAAGCACGAGGAAGTCTGCCTGCTTGCCCACCTGCAGCGAGCCGAGGGTTTCACCGCGCGGCATACAGCGCGCACCGACAGCCGTCGCGGCGTATAACGCTTCGGCCGGAGTGAATCCGAGGCGCGTGACCAACAGCTCCAGTTCGCGCGCATGCCATTCGCCGTAGGGCGTCACCGCAAAACCGCTGTCACTGCCGCAGGCGAACGGTACGCCGGCCGCTTTGGCGCGTTTGAGTACCGCCGAACCGACCTCCAGTGTGCGAGCACAATAACCGGCATAACCGGTGCTGATCGCCGGATCATGGGGCTGGCAGAAGTCCACGGTGTTCTGCGGGAACGTCATGGTCGGGGCAAGGATGCTGCCGGCCTCGAGCAACGCTTCGATGCACGCGTCGTCCATGTAAAAGGCATGGAAAACCAGATCAACGCCTGCGCGCGCCGCGTACATCACAGCTTCGCGCCCGTAGGCATGGGTGGCGACCTTGCAGCCCAGACGATGCGCTTCCTCAACCATTTCGAAGGTTTCGTCGGCGGTGAAGGCCGCGATGATTTCGCCGTTGGGGCGGCGGTGCGTGCCGTCCATGGCGATCTTGATCAGGTCAACGCCGTCTTTGGCCTGCTTGCGGATTTCCGCGAGGGCGTCGCTACGGCTGGTGACCAACTGGGCGGTGAAGTATTCCGGAGCGCCGACCCGACTCGGGAACCAGTCATTGAGACTCTGCCGATTGGTGATGACGCGGCTGCTGGCCGCGATCCTCGGACCTTCGAATAAACCAGCGGTGACGGCATTGCGCACGGCGATGCTGAGCTGGCCACTGTCGCCGGGGCAGACCATGCTGGTGACGCCGGCGGCCAGCACGTGTTGCGCGAAGAACATCCCGCGCAACGCGCGAAATTCGTCGCTGGTCCACAGATCAATGTCTTCTTCGCTTTGAGCGTTGCCGAAGGCCAGATGCGTGTGCACATCCACTAGCCCCGGCATGACGAAATTATCCCCCGCATCCACCTGGGTATCGCCTGGCTTGGGAGCGGGTGCCAACGCGGTGGGCCCGACGTAACTGAGCAGGCCGTTTTCGACGATCAATGTCTGTTGCTGGCGGGTTTGCAGTCCGGTGCCGTCAAACAGGGTCTGACATTTCAGGTGCAGGGCAGTCATGGCATCTTCGCTATGTGATTGTTATGCAAAGAGAGGCTAGAGAGCAGGCGAGGGGACGACCAACAGATTGCATCGATGCCTGCGCATTGATGGCATCAATAGCTGCGCCGGGCTGAAGCCATCAACGAAAACGCCGGACAATCGCGAGATTGTCCGGCGTTTTTTGTGCGTGTTTTTCAGTGGATCAAGCGGTGCGACCGCCCAGGGTTTCGGCAACCCAGTCGGCAATGTATTGCCCTGCATTGATGCTGTTGTCGAAGCTCGAATGCTGCACGCCACCTTCACGTTCGGTGAAGATTTTCAGTTCGCATTTTGGACTGTTGACCAGTTGTTCGTAGGTGCGATGCGCCCACTTCAATGGGATCTGTGAATCCTGCTCACCGTGGGTGACGAGGAAGGGCACCTTGATCCGGTCGAGCACGCCATCGAGGTGGACGTTTTCGGCGATGGTCATGAACTCTTCGACGTCCTTGGCGCCCCATACCCAGCACACGTGCGCCCAGTAGTGCGGCACCGGGAAGCTGCCTTCTTTTTCCAATCGACGCTTTTGCACATCACGCCAGTCGTGGTTGGCGCCCCACACGACGCCGCAGGCGAAGCGTGGTTCGAAGGCAACCGCGCGCGGGCAGTAATAACCGCCCAAAGAGACACCTTCGAGGCCGATACGTTTGGCATCAACATCGCTTCGGGTTTCCAGCCAATCCACCACGCGACTCGCCCAGTGTTCACTGTCGAATCGTGCGGTCAGGCCATGCAGGCGCAGCGCTTCGCCGGTGCCGGGCTGGTCGATGATCAGCGAAGAGATGCCGCGTTTCGCCAGCCACGCAGGCAGACCCACGCGGTATTTCATTTCCTTGGTCGAGTCCAGACCGTTGACCTGCACCAGAATCGGCGCCGGACCCTCGACGCCTTCGGCGCGTACGAGCAAGCCGGAAAGGTGTTTGCCCTCGTAAGGGATTTCCACCCGTTCACAGTTTTCACGCGACAGTTCGACGCCGCGCTTGAAGGTCTGGAGAAAACGCTGATACAGCTCGGTACGCCCCGGAGCACCGTGGGCTTGCAGGCGCTCGCAGGTTAGATAATAGGTGGCGGCGCGGTTGTATTTTTCGCCAGCCGAGAGCATCCGGCCATTGCCTTCGTCTTCCTCAGCCAGACCGCAAAGCTTGTCAGCCATTTTCGCCCAGGTTTCGCGAAAGGCGCGGGTGCCGGCCGCGTCCGGCTGCTTGGCCGCCTCTTGCAGCGGAGCGCACATCTCTTCGATTTCACCCATGCGGGCGCCCATTTCAATGGCCAGGTCGACAGAGAGATTCCAAACGTAGTTGGTCGGGAAATAGCGAAACATGATTATTGTTGTCCTTATGGTTGCCTTGGCATTCCCAAGGCACGTTAAGGATCACCCGACTAATTGGCCAATCGTGACGGCGGATACGAGGTATCGCGAGATACGATGGGCACGTGTTGCAGATGCTGGATAGATTCGCTGATGCGTTCGCGCAGCCAGCGGTGCATCGGGTCGCCGTCAACGCTGCGGTGCCACAACATGTACTCGCGCATGACCGGGATTTTCACCGGTGGCGGCAGGATGCGCAGCGGCAGATAGTGCGCGTAGAGGTTCGCCAGACGCTGGTGCATCGTGGCGATGCGCTGCGTGCCGACAATCAGTTGCGGCAGGGTATTGAAGTCGCTGGTGATCACTTCAATGCGCCGATTGAAGCCGTATTGATTCATGAACCATTCTTCGATGCTCATGTGCCGGGTACGGCCGAAGCCCACCGAGACATGGCCCATCTGCATGTACTGCTCAAGGGTCAGGGTGTCGCCGACTTGCGTATTGCCTTGCCACACCACGCACACGTGTTCTTCTTCGAACAGCAGGCGTGAAGGGTGGCCTTCGATGATGTAGCGCTCGGGAACAATCATCAGATCGACCTCACCACGTACCAGCAACTCGCCGGAATTGTCGCTGGGGCCGAGCATTTCGAAGGTGATGTTGGGCGCTTGCTGATGAATGTTCTGGATCACTTGGGCGAACAGCACGCTGATCAGATAGTCCGAGGTCACCAAGCGAAAATGACGTTTGCTGGTGGCCGGGTCGAACACCGGTTTGGCGGTGATTGAAGACTGGATCGTCAGCAGCACTTCACGCACCGGTTTGGCCAGTTCCGTGGCATAGGGCGTGGGCTGCATCTTGCGTCCGACCTGGACCAGCAACTCATCCTCAAAGTAGGTGCGCAATCGCGCGAGCACGCCGCTGGTGGCGGATTGGGTCATGTGCAGGCGTTCGGCAGCGCGGGTGATGTTCTGCTCTTCGAGCAACACATCGAGCGCGACCAGCAGGTTCAGATCCAGATGGTTGAAACGCATGGGCAGGTCCGTTTTTGTATTTATTTTCGCAATACATTCGAACGAATCCATCGGCGCGTCAACCTTCGTCGCAGGTATCGCGGTTGCCGATAGGTCGCATCCCGACTCGCGATTAGTCAGCTGTCAGCCCTTGCGCCAATCTTCGCCGCAGTCGGCCCTGCAGCCGACACCACCACCGGTTTCCAGTCAGGCCCGGCGCGCTGCAAGGCGTCCATGGCGACCGTCACCGGATCATAATTTCAATGGAGTGGTAAGCCATGAACATCATTGGCCTTGATGCCCTGATTTTTGGCGTCGATGACATTCAAGCCTGCACCGATTGCCTGCGCGACTACGGCCTTGCGCCGGTCGGCGTTGACAGCAACGGCGGGCGTTTCGAAGCGCTGGACGGCACCGCCGTGATTATCCGTCGAGCGGACGATCCGGATTTGCCGGCGGCAATCGGCCCGGCGCCGTCGATTCGCGAGACGGTCTACGGGGTCGGCGCGATCAGCGATCTGGATGCCATCGAAGATGAGCTGGCCCGAGATCGTATCGTCCGTCGCGATCAACACGGCGTGCTGCACAGCGTTGACGACATGGGTTTCGCCATCGCTTTTCAGGTCACTGTACGCAAGCCTTACAGCGCACCGGATGACCTGACCAACGCCGCCGGCCATGCGCCACAGCGGCCGCTTAACCAGCCGGGCATTACCCTCGGTATGGGCGCTGTTCCGCGCACTTTGTCCCACGTGGTGTATTTCGTCCCCGACGCAGCGAAAGCAGAAGCTTTCTACGCCGAGCGTCTGGGCTTTCGCACCACCGACACCTTCATCGGCGCCGGGCCGTTCATGCGCCCGGCAGGCTCTGATGATCACCATTGCCTGTTCATGATCCAGACCCCGCCGCACATGAAAGGCTGCGAACACTTCACCTTCCACATGGGCAGTGGCACCGAAGTGCTACTGGCCGGGACGCGTTTCGAGCAAAAGGGCTGGACCAGTTTCTGGGGCCCAGGCCGTCACCTGTTTGGCTCCAACTGGTTCTGGTACTTCAACAGTCCGTTGGGCTGCCACATTGAATACGACGCCGACATGGACAAGCACGATGACGCCTGGGAGGCCCGTCGCGCACCACTGTCGGCGGATAACTCGCAGCTGTTCCTGTTCAGCGCCAAAGAAAAATGGGCGCCGGGCGGTCCGCCGCCAAAACTCGGTTGAGGCTGCGCTGATCATGAGCGGTATTGCGCAGCCATTGTGTCGGCTGGACGAACTGGAGGAGGGCCGGGCGCGCGGATTCGATCCGTTGGCGCAGGGACGCGACAGCGTGTTTGCCCTGCGTCATGACCATCAGGTGCGGGTCTATCGCAACCGTTGTCCGCATCTGGACGTGCGCCTGGAGTATCGCAAGGACCGCTTCTTGTCCGCCGATGGCCAGTTGATCGTCTGCTACGCCCACGGTGCGCAATTTCTGCCGGCGACGGGCGAGTGCATCTACGGCCCGTGCCTGGGCCAGAGACTGGAGGAGCTGCCGTCCAGCGAGAAGGATGGCTGGCTGCTGGTGCAAATGCCTGAAGAGTTGCCGCTGCCGGGATAAATCGAGGTATCGCGTACGGCGATACATCGCATCCTTACTCGCGATTAGTCAACTCCCTGCTTTGCCGGGAAGCTTCATCCAACGATGCCGTGCCCGACGCAGCATCGATCACAAGAATAAAAAGAGAGAACACCATGAGTGCAGTGAACAACGTTCTGATCGTGGGCGGTGGTATCGGCGGCTTGTGTGCGGCCATCGCCTTGCGGCGTAAAGGTATCGAGGTTGACCTGATCGAGCTCAAGTCCGAATGGACAGTCTATGGCGTCGGGATTATTCAACAGAGCAACGTCGTCCGTGAAATGGCCAAGCTGGGCGTTCTCGACGGCTATCTCGATGCCGCTTATGCCTTCGAAGACGTCGCCATCTACGGCCCCGGCGGGCAACAACTGGCGCGCATTCCCGGTCAGCGACTGGCCGGCCCGCAATACCCTGCCAACGTCGGCATTTCTCGCTTGGCGCTGCATAAAGTTCTCAGCGAAACCGCCCTGCAACTCGGCGCCAACGTGCGTTTGGGCCTGAGCGTGGAAGCGCTGGACGACAACGGCACAGAGGTCGACGTGTTGTTTACCGACGGCAATCGCGGCCACTACGACCTGGTGGTCGGTGCCGACGGACTGTTCTCGAAAGTGCGCAGCCTGGTCTTCGGCGATGCCTACACCCCGCGTTTCACTGGTCAGTCGGTGTGGCGCTACAACTTTCCCCGCGCGCCACAGATCGATCATCTGGCCAACTATCAAAGCGCTGACGGCAACGCCGGGCTGGTGCCGTTGGCCGGCGATTTGATGTACCTGTTTCTGACCTCCCACGAGCCGTCCAATCCGTGGATGGATCCTGCCGATCTGGCTGCGCAGATGCGCCAGCGCCTGCAAGGTTTTACCGGGCTGATCGGCGAGCTGCGCGAGCAAATCACCGACAACAGCCAGGTCGTCTACAAGCCGATGGAAGTGGTGTTCGTCGATGAGCCGTGGCATCGCGGACGCGTCCTGCTGATTGGCGATGCGGCCCACGCGACCACGCCGCACCTCGGTCAAGGCGCCGGCATGGCCATCGAAGACGCGATTGTGCTCAGCGAAGAACTCACTCGCGAGCAGTCCGCCGCCACCAGCGTCGAACACCAGCTGGAGCGCTTCATGGCGCGGCGCTTCGAACGTTGCAAGTACATCAGCGAAAGCTCGGTGCTGGCCGGCGACAAGGAGATGCAACACGACCGAGCCTTCGATCGCATTGGCCTGGTCAAGCAAATGCTCGCGCGCACTGCCGAGCCAATCTAAGCCTACCTGCAACGCATCCACAGCAGTTACCACTATAAAAACAAGAGGTTAACGCGATGGTTAGTTCTACGACTGCGGCGCTCGCGCGTCGCCCGGTCTGCTCGTCTGCACCCTTTGGTTTGAGCGTTGCTGCGCTGCTGGTGCTGTGCAGCCAGGCCGCTCAGGCTTTCGACATCGATACCGGCAACCCGGATTTCAAGCTGCGCTGGGACAATACGATCAAGTACAGCGCTGCCTGGCGCACACAGAATCCGAGCAGCAAGTTGACCGAGGGGCAGGTCGCGCTCAATCAGGACGATGGCGATCGTGCCTTTAAAAAGGGCCTGATCTCCAATCGCACCGACATCCTCTCGGAGCTGGATCTGTCGTTTCAGGATTTCGGCGCACGTTTGAGCGGCGCAGCGTGGTACGACAGCGAGTACCAGGGCAACAACGACAATAACGATCCGAGCCGCGCCAACGCACGGTCGGTCGGCTACGACGAGTTCACCGATGACACCCGTCATTTGCACGGTGGTGACGGCGAAATCCTCGACGCGTTCGTCTACTGGAACGGTGAACTGGCCGACCGCGCAACGTCAGTGCGCGCTGGCCGTCATGGTCTGATCTGGGGCGAGAGCCTGTTCTTCGGCGCCAACGGCATTGCCGGTGGCATGGCCCCGGTTGACGTGGTCAAGGCGCAGTCGGTGCCTAACACGCAGTTCAAGGAAATCACCCGTCCGGTCAATCAACTGTCTGGCACCTTCCAACTGACGGACGACGTATCGCTCGGTGCCTACTACCAACTCGAGTGGGAAGAAACACGTCTGCCCGCCGCTGGCAGCTATTTCTCCACCAGCGACACCATTGGCGAAGGCAATGAGCGTTTGATCGTCGGGGCACCGTTTCCGGCATTCCTCGGCGGCAACCCGGCCAGTCCCGCTGCGTTTTTCCACGGTAATGACAAGGAAGCGCGCAGTTCGGGGCAGGGCGGTCTGCAACTGAAATACAGCGCTGAGACCGTCGAGTACGGCCTCTACGCCATTCAGTACCACGACAAGACGCCGAAGCTGTATCTGAAACCGTCGACGGCGGCGCCGAACTTCAGCACCGGCCAGATCGGCGAGTACTACTGGGTTTACCCCGAAGATATTCGAGCGCTGGGCGCGAGTTTTTCCACCACCGTGGACGAATACAGCTTCGCCGGTGAAGCGTCGATGCGCTGGAACATGCCGCTGGTCTCGAACGGTCAGACCGTGCTGCCCGGCGTCATTGCCGACAACGATGATGACGCGCTGTACGCGGTGGGTCGCACCGCTCACGTCAACTTGAACGTGTTGGCATCGTTTGGCCCCAACTTCATCGCCCGCGAGTCCGGACTGGTTGGTGAAGTGGCGTGGAACCGCCTGCTCAGCGTCACCAAAAATCGCGCCGCGCTGGACCCGAACGCCACCGATGATGGCCTCGGTTTCAAAGTCGTCTACACGCCGACCTACCGCCAGTTCTTCTCCGGCATCGATATCAGCATTCCGGTTGGCGTCAGTTATTTCCCGCTGGGCAAATCAGCGGTGGTCAGCTCGTTCGGCCCGGACAACGGTGGCGACATCAACATCGGCATCACCGCCACTTACCTCGATCGCGTCACGGCCGGACTGACCTACACGCATTACTACGGCGCCGAGGACACCAACCTCAACGGCCTCAGCCAGTTCAATTACAAGCAATCGCTGAAGGATCGGGATTACCTCGCCTTCTCCGTCAAGACCACGTTTTAAGAGGACTTGCGCATGACTTCTCACCACCACAATCGTGTCCCGCGCCTGAAGGCCCTGTGCTTTGCCTTGCTCGGAACGCTGACCGTCCTGAGCCAGGTTGCAACGGCGGCCACCGCAGAAGAGGCCGCCAAACTGTCGAGCAGTCTCACGCCAATGGGAGCCGAGCGCGCTGGCAATGCCGACGGCAGCATTCCGGCCTGGCAGGGCGGTTACACCAAGGTTGACCCGGCGTATAAACCGGGCGGCAAACGCAGCGATCCGTTTGCGGCTGACAAGCCGCTGTTCAGCATCACCTCGAAAAACCTGGCGCAATACGCTGGCAAGCTCAGCGATGGCACCAAGGAGATGTTCAAGCGTTTTCCCGACACCTATCGCATCGATGTCTACCCGACCCGTCGCACGGCCGCCGCGCCGCAATGGGTGTACGACAACACTCTGAAAAACGCGACCCGCGCCAAACTGGTCGACAGCAGCGCTGGACCGGTTCCCGAAGGGGCGTTTGGCGGTATTCCATTCCCGATTCCGCATAACGGCGCCGAAGCCATGTGGAACCACATCCTCAACTGGCGCGGCACGTCACTGGCCATGCACTTTCGCCATTACCTGATGACCGCAGACGGCAAACAGGTGATGACCACCGACGGCCAGGCGATCCAGGACATGCCGTATTACTACCAGGACGGCACGCCGGAAAGTTTTGCCGGTGATTACTGGCTGTTCCGCTTGCTTAACGTCGGCCCGCCGCTGCGAGCCGGAGAGCAGATCATGGGGCGCACCAATATCAATGGCGACAAGTCCCAGGCCCATGTCTATCTGACCGGCCAGCGCCGCGTGCGCAAGTTGCCGAATGCCTGCTGCGACACACCGACGCCGGCCACCGCCGGGGTGATGTCGTTCGATGAGTTGAGCGTGTTCCAGGGGCGCATCGATCGCTTCGACTGGAAGCTGGTCGGCAAGCAGGAAATGTATATCCCCTACAACACCAACAAAGTCCTCACGGCAGGCAAGCCCGAAGACTTGTTCCTGGCTCATCACATGAATCCTGATTACGTGCGCTGGGAATTGCACCGCGTGTGGGTGGTAGACGCCGAGCTCGCGCCGGGCAAGCGTCACCAATTGCCGAAAGGCCGCTACTACCTCGACGAAGATACCTGGCAAGCCATGCTCGGCGATCGCTGGGACGCCAACGGCCAACTTGCCAAAACCTTGTGGTCGCTGCCCGCCGTGCTGCCGGATCTGCCAGCGCAAGCGCAGCTGTCTTCGGGTTTCTACGACCTGACCTCCGGCGCCTGGTTTATCCAGAACGTCTACACCGGTCTGCCTGAACAATACGGCATGGTCGATCGCTACAAGGCGTCTGAATTCTCGCCGGCGGCGATGGCGGGTGCCGGGGTTCGTTGAATCGGGCCGGATCGCCACACGCTGTGGCAATCCGGTTTCACAGGGGGTTTCGAGGTCGGTATGAACAGAATCTGTCAGGTGCTCGGGCGGTTGTTAGCGTTACTGGCGCTGCCTTGCGTATTACCCGTGAGCCAGGCTCAGGCTGCTGTTGTCGGTGATGTATTGCACACCCCGGCAATGCGCGCGCCGCAGGCCCGGCAAGCGGTCTTGCTTGATCTGGCGCGGGCAGGTGCGCGGTTGGTGGCGGTCGGCGAACGCGGCATCGTCTTGCTCTCCGATGACAACGGTATCAATTGGCGGCAGGCACAGGTGCCGGTGTCTGTCAGCCTTACGGCGGTGCAATTTGTCGATGCCAACACCGGCTGGGCGGTCGGCCATGCCGGTGCGGTGCTGGTCACCCACGACGGTGGCGAAAACTGGGCGTTGCAACTGGACGGCAATCGCGCGGCGCAACTGGAATTGCACGCCGCACGCGAGCAACTGCCGACAGCGACTGACCCCGACGCAGCGGCGGCGCGCGTGCAAACCGCCGAACGGATGGTCAGCGAAGGCGCGGACAAACCGTTTCTGAGCCTCAAGTTCACCGATGCGCGTCACGGCCTGATCGTCGGCGCCTACGGCCTCGCGTTTACCACCGAAGACGGCGGCGTGAGCTGGCAGTCGCTGATGGGCCATATCGACAATCCGATGGGCGCGCATCTGTATGCCATCGCACAACACGGCGAGCGGTGGTTCATCGCCGGCGAGCAAGGCTATGTGGCGCGCTCCGAGGACGCTGGAAAATCCTTCGTCGCGCTCGACAGCCCGTACAGCGGCAGTTTCTTCGCCCTGCAAGTTCGCGATGACGGCGCGCTGCTGGCGGCAGGCCTGAAAGGCAACGCGTTCATTTCCACCGACGACGGCAACAGCTTCGTGCCCGCGCCCGTACCGATGCCGGTGTCCTTCAGTGATTCGATCCGCAGCGCTGACGGCCAGCTGCTGTTGGTCAATCAGGCGGGCGCAATGTTTCGCACCACGGGCGACGCACCCACCCTGCAGCCCTTCGGCAAACCGCTGGGCAAACCGATTTCCAGTGTCGTGCAGGCTGCCGATGGCAGCCTGGTGCTGGCCGGTTTTACCGGGTTGACGCGCCTGGCGTCGCCCACTGCTACAGCTTCGGAGTGAGGTTATGAAACCATTCGACAACGCCACGGCGAGCCTGGCGAGTTTCGACCCGCGCTCCGGCTCGGTCGTGGAACGCACTTTGTTCAATCACCGGTTGTGGGTGTTGCTGGTATGCCTGGTGACCACGCTTTTCTTGGGCTATCAGGCCACGCGCGTCGAGCTGAACGCCAGTTTCGAAAAGATGATTCCCACGCAACAACCTTACATCGCCAATTATCTGCAACATCAAAAGCAGCTCAGCGGTCTGGGCAACTCCTTGCGCATTGTCGTCGCCAATCGCCAGGGCGATATCTACGACGCTGATTATCTGAAAACCTTGCAGGCCTTGAGCGACAAGCTTTACCTGCTGCCCGGCGTCGACCGTGCCTACATGAAGTCGCTGTGGACTCCGGCAACTCGCTGGGTCGCAGTGACGGAAGACGGCCTGGATGGCGGCCCGGTGATCCCGGACGATTACGCTGGCACCCCGGCCAGTCTCGAGGCCTTGCGCCGCAACGTGCAGCGCTCCAACGCGCTCGGCCAACTGGTAGCGTTCGATCAAACCTCGAGCATCATTTACGTGCCGTTACTGGCGACGACCGCTGACGGCCAGGCGCTGAATTACTCGGTGCTGTCCGAGCAACTGGAGGCGTTGCGCAGCCAGTACCAGAACGACAGGATCGACATTCACATCACCGGTTTCGCGAAGAAGGTCGGCGACCTGATTGCCGGGCTCAAGCAGATCCTGTTGTTCTTCGCTGTCGCGATCCTGATCACCACCGCCGTGCTGTTCTGGTACACACGCTGCCTGCGCAGCACGTTGCTCGTGGTGTTCTGTTCGCTGGTGGCGGTGGTCTGGCAGGTGGGTCTGTTACCGTTGCTCGACTATCAACTGGATCCGTACTCGGTGCTGGTGCCGTTTCTGGTGTTCGCCATTGGCATGAGCCACGGCGCGCAGAAAATGAACGGCATCATGCAGGACATCGGTCGCGGCATGCACCGGGTCGTTGCCGCACGCTTCACTTTTCGACGGCTGTTCCTGGCCGGGCTCACGGCGTTGCTCTGCGATGCGGTGGGTTTTGCCGTGCTGATGCTGATCAAGATCCAGGTGATTCAGGATCTGGCCGTGATCGCCAGCATCGGTGTGGCGGTGCTGATTTTCACCAACCTGATTCTGCTGCCGGTGTTGCTGTCCTATGTCGGCGTAACGCCACGAGCGGCGCAATTGAGTCTGAAGAGCGAGCAGAACGATCAGGCCGGCGCGCGGCGTCATGGCTTCTGGCGTTTTCTCGATCTGTTTACCCGACGTCGCTGGGCCAGCCTGTGCATTGCCATCAGCCTGGCGCTGGCGGCATTGGGTTTTGTGGTCAGCCTGCAATTGAAGATCGGTGATCTGGATGCCGGCGCGCCGGAGCTGCGGGCCGACTCGCGCTACAACCAGGACGATGCGTTTCTGACCCGGCATTACGGCGCCAGCAGTGATTTGTTCGCGGTGATGGTCAAGACCCCGGCCGGGCAATGTGCGCGTTACGACATCCTCGCCAAAGTCGATGCGCTGGACTGGCAACTGCGTGCGCTGCCGGGGGTGGATTCGACCAACTCGCTGGCCTTGCTCAACCGGCGCATGCTGGTTGGCCTCAGCGAAGGCAGCGCTAAGTGGTACGAGCTGCAGAACAATCAGGCGATGCTCAACATGATCACCGCCAGTGCTCCACGCGGCTTGTACAACGAGGATTGCAGCCTGCTCACGCTGTACGCCTACCTCACTGACCACAAGGCTGAAACGCTGACGCGGCTGGTCGAACACGTCGAGCAATTCGCCGCTGCCAATAACAACGATGATGTGCAGTTTCTGCTGGCAGCGGGCAATGCCGGCATCGAAGCAGCGACCAATATCGTGGTTAAGCAGGCCAATCGCGAGATGCTGTTCTGGGTCTACGGGGCGGTAATCGTCCTGTGCCTGATCACCTTCCGTTCGTGGCGCGCCACGCTGTGCGCGGTGATTCCGCTGATGGTCACCTCGATCCTCTGCGAAGCATTGATGGTCTGGCTGAACATCGGCGTGAAGGTCGCGACGTTGCCGGTCATCGCGTTGGGTGTCGGCATTGGTGTCGACTATGCGTTGTACGTGATGAGCATCTTGCTCGGCCATCTGCGCCAGGGCGCAAGCCTTTCAGAAGCCTATTACCGCGCACTGGTGTCCACCGGCAAAGTGGTGATGCTCACTGGCATCACGCTCGCCATTGGCGTGGCCACGTGGATCTTCTCGCCGATCAAATTCCAGGCTGACATGGGCGTGCTGCTGGCGTTCATGTTCGTCTGGAACATGGTCGGCGCGCTGCTGCTGTTGCCAGCGCTGGCGTACTTCCTGCTGCCTGCACGGCGGACGAACACCGACGCAGAAACGCCGGAGGAGGCCATCAATCTGAGCCTGCCGTCGCGAGCCGTGGCGGTAGATATTCATCAAGCGCGTCATCGGGAGACCTGTCATGTCCGTTGAGTCTTCATTTGAAAACAGCGGCCGCCACGCCGGTTTGACGCAGTCGTTGCTGTTGCTGCTCGGCAGCTGTCTGCCGGTGCTCGGCGCGGTATTGCTCGCACCGGTATTGCCGCGCATGCAGGCCCATTTTGCCGAGGTCGCGGGCAGCACGGTGCTGGTGCCGATCGTGCTGACCCTGCCGGCATTGATGATTGCGCTACTGGCACCGTTTGCCGGGGTCATCGCCGATCGGCTCGGACGCAAACCGCTGTTGTTGGCGAGCATGGCCCTGTACACGCTCTGCGGTGTGTTGCCGCTGTGGCTGGATTCGCTGCCGGCGATTGTCGCCAGCCGCGCCGGCATCGGTCTGGCAGAGGCGGGGATCATGACCTGCTGCACCACGCTGATGGGCGACTACTACAACGGCGCCCGACGCGAGCGCTTGTTCGCCTTGCAGATGGTCGCGACCTCACTGTCCGCTGCGGTGTTTATCGCGCTGGGTGGTTTTCTCGGTCAGGAAGACTGGCGCACGCCGTTTGCGCTGTACGCGGTCGGGCTGATTTTCCTGCCGCTGATGGCGTGGAAACTCTGGGAACCGCAACCCCGCGTGCAACCGGCAGCAACGGTGCCGACGCCAGTCCCGCGCCTGTTTCCGTGGCGCGCATTGACGCCCCTGTATGCGTTGTCGCTGCTCGCGGGCCTGAGCCTGTTCATCGTGCCGGTGCAGGCCGGCTACTTGCTCAACTTGTTGCACGTGGATGCGCCGCAGCAGATCGGCATGACCATGGGCGCCAATCAACTCGGTGTGCTCGCCGGGGCCTTGAGTTTTCGTTTATTGAGCGGTGTGCGCAGCCAGCATGTGTTGCTGATTGCCTATGGCCTGGCCGGCATCGGCGGGCTGTTGATGGCCGCTGCCGGCAGCCACGCGCAGGTGGTGGTCGCGGTACTGGTTAATGGTCTCGGCATCGGTCTGATGTTGCCGACGTTGATCACCTGGATCATGGCGCAAGTTGGCTTTGATCAGCGTGGGCGAGCGGCGGGGTGCTTCACCGCGGCGATTTTTGCCGGCGAGTTCATCAGCCCGCTGGTGGTACTCGCGATCACTTCCGGGGCTTCCACGGCGTTGCCTCAAGCCTTGGCCATGATCGGTTGGCTGCAACTGGTTGTGGCGCTGTTTTGTCTGTCCGTGCCGAGGCTCGGTGGACTGTTGACCCGCAGCCATGTCGGCGGGCACGACTCCATCGGCAACGGCCATTGAACGAGGATATTCCATGCAAGCGCTTCCCCCATTCAAACGCGTGGTCACCGGGCATGATGCCCAAGGCCGTGCAGTCGTCGCCAGTCTCGGAGCAACGGCCAACGTCTTCGCACTGCAAGCGGTGCCAGGCACGGTGTTTCATGAGATATGGAACAGCAGCGGCAGTCCGGCACTGCTCGACAATGCCGATGATCCAACCAGCAAACCCTTACAACTGAGCCCCGGCCCGCTAGGCAGTGTGATTCGTGTCGTCGACATTCCGCCGGACAGCGTGCAGAACCAGGTCAGCGCTGCCGATGCAGCGGCCGCATTTGCCGAAATTGGTCAGGCGCATGCCGGTACCGGTCAGGCGAACTCGCGGCACAAACTGATGCACCGCACCGAAACCCTCGATTACGGCATCGTCACCGAAGGCGAAGTCTGGCTGGTGCTCGACGATACAGAAGTCCACCTCAAACGCGGCGATGTGGTGGTTCAGCGTGGCACCAATCACGCGTGGAGCAACCGTACCGAGGCCATGGCGCGCATGGTGTTTATTCTGCTGGACGGGCGCTTTGCCGCTGAATTGCAAGACTGCCCGGGAGAAAAAGCATGAAGCTCGCAACCTTGAAAAACGGCAGCCGTGACGGCCAACTGGTGGTGGTTTCACGCGACATGGCCCGGGCGCTGGACGCCCGTTCGGTAGCGCCGACCTTGCAGCAAGCCATCGAAAACTGGGCTGAAGCCGAGCCGCGTTTGCAGGCCATGGCACGTGAGCTTGAAAACCACGATTGCCGCGAGGCCTTTGCCTTCGATCCCACGCAGGCGATGGCGCCGTTACCGCGTGCTTATCAATGGTGTGACGGTTCGGCGTTTCTCAGTCACGGCGCACTGATGCAGAAGGCGTTCAACCTCGACCCGATCGAAGGCGCTGACCGTACGCCGTTGATGTATCAGGGCGCCGGTGATGACTTCATCGGCGCACACGATGACATCGAACTGCCGAGCGAAAGCCAGGGCATCGATTTCGAAGGCGAATTTGTCGTGCTGGTCGATGATGTGCCGATGGGCTGTTCGGCGGAAAACGCCTTACAGCACATCAAACTGATCCTGCAGATCAACGATGTCAGCCTGCGTGCGCTGGCACCGCGGGAAATGCGCACCGGTTTTGGATTTCTGCAAGCGAAACCGTCCTCCAGCTTTGCCCCGTTGGCGATTACCCCGGATGAACTCGGCGAAGCCTGGCGAGACGGCCGCGTCAATTTGCCCCTGCAAGTGCAGTGGAACGGCGAGTGGTTTGGCCAGCCGCATGGCGCGCAGATGAACTTTCATTTTGGCGAGCTGATCGCTCACGCGGCCCTGACCCGTCGCTTGCGCGCCGGCACGCTGATCGGTTCCGGCACGGTGTCGAACGCCGAGCGCGACGTCGGCTCGGCGTGCATCGCCGAACGCCGGGCCATCGAGATGATCGAGCAGGGCGCGCCGGTGACAGGCTTTATGCGTTTCGGTGATCGCGTGCGCATGGACGTCACCGGTAGCGATGGCCAGTCACTGTTCGGTGCGATCGATCAACGCGTCGTCAAGGCCCACGGCTAAGGAACGCCCATGCGTGTACTGATTACCGGAGCCAATGGCTTTATCGGTCGCGAACTGCTGCGTTGTCTGCTCGCGCGCGGCAGTTTGCGCGGGCAAGCCATTCGTTCGTTGCTGGTGCTGGACACTGATGTCCAAGGCCTGCCAGACGATCCGCGCCTGCGGCGGCACAGCGGCAGCGTGACGGATGCGGCGTTGATGCGCCGTGTCCTGGCCGACGGCATCGATGTGGTGTTTCACTTGGTCAGCGTCCCCGGCGGAGCTGCGGAGGCGCATTACGAACTGGGTTATCAGGTCAACCTGCTGGCCAGCCTCGAACTGCTTGATCAACTGCGCAACAAGGCGCGACCTCCGGTGTTGGTGTATGCCAGCAGCGTCGCGGTGTACGGCGCCGATCTGCCGGCGAAGATGAACGAGCAGGCTGAACTGCACCCGCAACTGTCGTACGGCACACACAAGTTGATGGTCGAGCGCGCGCTGATCGATCTGGGCCGGCGCGGTGAAGTCGACAGCCGCGCGGTGCGCCTGCCGGGCATTGTCGCGCGCCCGCGTGAACCCAACGGTTTGCGCTCGGCCTTCATGAGCGACTTGATGCGTGCCTTTGCTGAGGGCGCTGAGTATTGCTGCCCGGTGTCGCCGCAAGCGACGGCGTGGTGGATGTCGGTGCGCTGTTGCGTGAACAACCTGATCCACGCCGCTGAACTGGATGACGCCGCCGCGCAACAGCGGGTCTGGCAACTGCCTGTGCTGCATTTGTCCATCGCCCAGGTCATCGATGCACTGGCGGCAACTTACGGCGAGCAACGCCGTGCGCTGATCAGTTTCGCCGCTGACCTTGAGCTCGAAACCCTGTTCGGACGCATGCCGCCCTTGAAAACCCCGCAGGCCCGCGCTGCCGGCTTCAGCCATGACGGCAACGTCGTCACGCTTATTCGCAACGCCCTCAACCCAGCCCCATATCGCCCTCTGCCGTTGAACGGAGACACGCCTCCTGTCACAGCCCATCCAGCGTAAACGTCGTCTGGTCGACCTTTCGGTGACCCTCGATAACAACCCGTACACAGACCCGCCACCGCTGTTGCCGAAAATCGATTACATGGATCACCAACAAGGCTGGCCGGAGATGGCGGCGATGTTCCCGGGGTTGCAGCTTGAACAGATGCCCGGCAATGAGTCGTGGGCCGCCGAGCGCTTGCAGATCACCACCCACAGCGGCACGCACATGGATGCGCCGTGGCATTACGCCTCGACCACCGATGGCGGCGAGCCGGCGTTTGGCATTGATGAGTTGCCGCTGGACTGGTGTTTGCAGCCGGGGGTCAAACTGGATTTTCGCCATTTGCCCGACGGTCACGTGGTCACGGCAGAAGAGGTCGAAGCGGAGTTGGCGCGTATCGAACACGCGTTGCAACCGCTGGATATCGTGCTGGTCAACACACGCGCCGGTGCGCTGTTCGGTCAGCCCGGATATCTCGACGCCGGCATTGGCATGGGACGCGAAGCGACGATGTATCTACTGGAGCGTGGCGTGCGCGTGGTCGGCACTGACGCCTGGGGTTGGGACGCGCCGTTCAAATACACCCGTGAACGTTTTGCTGCCAGCGGCGATGCCTCGATCATCTGGGAAGGGCATAAGGCCGGGCGCGATATCGACTACGGGCAAATGGAAAAACTGGCCAACCTCGAATCCCTGCCAGCGAGCGGCTTCACGGTGTCGTGCTTTCCTTACAAGATCCGGCATGCGTCGGCAGGTTTTGTGCGCGCGGTGGCCATTTTCGAAGAGTGATCGGGCTGTTTGAGGCATTCCTTCAACGACAATAAGAGAAAACCGATGGCTCTATCGCGATTACCGCTGACGGCACTTTATTGCGCCCTGACTATGGCCAGCGGCGTGGCCCTGGCGGCCAGCCAACCGAATATTCTGCTGATTGTGGCGGACGATCTCGGCTACTCGGATCTGGGCAGCTATGGCGGCGAGATTCACACCCCGAGGCTGGATGAACTGGCCCAACAGGGCGTGCAGTTCACCAGTATGTATGCGGCGCCGACCTGTTCCATCACCCGCTCGATGTTGCTGTCCGGCACTGACAATCACCTCGTCGGGCTGGGCACCATGGCCGAAGCCTTGCAACCGTTTCAACGCGGTAAACCAGGGTATGAAGGGTACCTGAACGGGCGCGCCTACTCAGTTGCCGAGTTGCTCAAAACGGGCGGCTACAACACGCTGATGGTCGGCAAATGGCACTTGGGTCTGGAGGCCGATCAAGGCCCGGATCGGCGCGGTTTCGAGCAGTCGTTCGCGCTGCTGGAAGGCGGGGCGACGCACTTCAAACCCGCCAGCGTTGCGCCGACGCCGTTGGAGCAAGTGCATTACCGTGAAAACGGCCAGTCGGTAGAGGTGCCCGAGACGTTCTACTCCACAGACTTTTACACCGACAAGCTGATTGGCTATCTGCAAAACAGCCAACGTGAAGGCAAACCGTTTTTCGCCTATGCCGCCTACACGTCACCGCATTGGCCGTTGCAAGCGCCCAAGGAATACCTCGACAAATACCGCGGCCGCTTCGATCAGGGCTACGATACCGTGCGCTCGTCGCGCATTGATCGGCTGAAAAAGCTCGGCTTGCTGGACAAGGACTTTCAGCCGGCGCAACCGTTGCCCGTGAACCCTCGGCTGCCCGGTTGGCAGCAACTCACGGCTGAGCAGCAGAAAATCGAAGCGCGGAAAATGGAAATCTACGCGGCAATGGTCGATAACCTCGACCACAACATTGGTCGGGTTATCGACTACCTGCGCCAAAGTGGCCAGTACGACAACACGGTGATCGTGTTCATGTCCGACAACGGCGCGGCGGCGGAAAACCATGCGCAGTTCTATCCACCCGGAGCGAACACCGATAACAGCCTGGCCAATCTGGGCCAGCCGGGTTCGCAGATTGACTATGGTTTGCGCTGGGCGGAAGTCAGCGCCGCGCCTTTTCACTTGTTCAAAGGCACCACGGCCGAAGGCGGAATCAGTGTGCCGGCGATCATTCAACTGCCCAAGACACTGCGGCGTCAGGGCGTAGAAAGGGGCGTAGCACGGGTGGATGATCTGGCACCGACATTCCTTGATTTGGCGGGCATCGCTTTGCCGAGCGAAGCGGACAAACACCCGATCACCGGCCGATCCATCCTGCCAATGCTCGAAGGCAAGGGCAGCCCTCACGACGCCGAAAGTCTGGCGGGAGAGTTGTTCGGCAATGCTTATTATCGTGAGGGCAACCTCAAACTGTTGGGCATGCGCCCGCAAGTCGGGTTTGGCGATCATGCGCAGCCGCCGCAATGGCAGTTGTTTGATGTCGCCCAGGATCGTGGTGAAACCCATGACCTGGCGGCCGCGCAGCCGCGGACGGTCGAACGGCTCAAAGCTGCATGGCTCAAGTATGCCGAGCGGGTCGGCGTAGCGTTTCCGCCGCGCTAGCACGGCAGAGGCTTTGCACACTGTGGACGGCGTTTGCCGCCGCCACTGTGTTGCGGCCATCAACTTGTCGGATTGCGCAGTCGCTCGATGATTCTACGAGCACGATTGGCCCCGACGTCGACGTGAATATCAATCATCGGGCGCGTACCGAACCGGCACATGTTCTGGTACTGCGCTTCGATCACCACTTTGTCTTCGTCGAACGTCAATCGCGTCTGATGCAGAACTTTGGCTGTGACGGCCTCGGGATCATGTTCTGGGTTGGTGGCCATGGTCCAGAAATAGTGGCTTGTGGTGTCTGTTTCCGGCGTTACGCCGTGAAAGCCGCGCATATGAAAACCGCCTCGATCCGGGTTGTTCAGGTCGTCTGTGCCCGCGTCTATCGCGCCGGTCCAGATGCGCAGGTGATTGAAGTGAAATTCGATCTCCTGCCAGCGGTCGATGTTGCCTTTGAACGGGTAGGCCGCGGTGTAGGTCGGCGGCGGAGCGGAGTCGGGCATGTGACGAACCACGCGAACCATTGAGTCGTCGCCGTCCACACTCATCTTCGCGTTCATATGAATGCTGGCGTTGCCGCCAATGGTGTGCAAATGGACGTAGCCCAGATGACTGAGATCCATAAGGTTGTCATGGATGAGTTGATAGGGCGCGTCGTAGTGATAGACATCGCCGTCGAACAGGTATTTGCCGCTGCTGTGCACGTCGTAGACCGGTGGCGCGAATGTCGGCTCAGGATGCTCGGCGCTGCCAAACCAGATCCAGATGATCTGATCCTGCTCCCGGACAGGGTAGGCAGGGACTTTGGCTTTGCTCGGGATCTTGTCCTGGCCCGGAATTTCAATGCATTTACCGCCTTCATTAAATAGCAGACCGTGGTAACCGCAGCGCAAACCGCGTTCCTCCACTGTGCCACCGGACAGCGGCAATGCACGATGGCAGCAGCGGTCTTCCAGCGCGGCGACCTGGTTATCTGCCGTGCGGAAAAGCACCACCGGTTTATTCAGTAACGTACGGCCAAGGGGCTGGTCTTTCAGTTCCCGGCTCAAGGCCGCGACATACCATTGATCGATGGGGAAGCTCGGCGCAGTGGCCGGGGCAATTTCATGTGCGAGGGGTTGGGCAGCGGTAGTCATGATGTTCTCCGGCAAGCGGTCAAGGCTCGGTTCAGGTCAAAGATCCAATACCAGGCGGGGCGATTTGGCACGTGAGCAGCACGGGGTGAAACGGTCATTGGCAGCGTGTTCGGCGGCGGTCATGAACTGGTCACGATGATCGGCAATGCCTTCAAGCAAGCCCGTGACACAGGTGCCGCAGACGCCTTGCTCGCACGATGATTCGATGGCAATTCCGGCCTCATCGAGCACTTCGAAAACGGTGCGATCGGCGGGGATGTAAAAAATCTGCCCTGTGCTCGCCAGTTGAACTTCGAAGGGCGAATCAGTGCTTGCATCGACCGGTGCGGCGGCGAAGAACTCTCTGTGCACGCGATCTTCCGGCCAGCCAGCGGCCTGCGCGGTGTCGAGGATGAAATTCATGAAACCGACCGGGCCGCATACGTAAAGGTGAGTCGTGGTATCTGGCGCGGCGAGGAGGGCGGTTGCGTCGAGTTTCTGTTCGGGCGATCCGCTGTCGTCATGCAAGTGCACGTGGCTGGCGAAGGGCGCCTCTCCGAGCCATCGGATAAACGCGGCACGTTCGCTGGATCGAAAGCAGTAATGCAGCTCGAAATCCGCGCCTTGATGATGAAGCTCATGCGCCATTGCCAGCATCGGCGTAATGCCAATACCGCCGCCAAACAGCAGGTGGCGCTTGGCTGAATCAGCGAGTGGGAAGAGGTTGCGCGGCTCGCTGATGCTGAGTTTCTGGCCCTCGCTGATGGTGTCGTGCATCGCGGTAGAACCGCCGCGGGAGGCAGGATCCTTCAGCACACTGATCACGTAGCGATGACGCTCTTTGGAGTCATTGCACAGCGAGTATTGTCGGGTGAGGCCGCCGGCAATATGGATGTCGATGTGAGCACCGGCATTGAAAGGTGGTAACGGCCGGCCGTCTGCTGCGCACAGCTCAAAACTGCAAATACCCTCGGCCTCGACAACCTTGCGGGTGACGTTGACTTGAAGCATGACTTCTCCCTCCACATTGAAGTGGCTGCTGAAAAACGTATGGCAAAAAGGGGGGCGAGCGGGTGACGAATCAGCCGGGCGCGAAGAAGCAGAAGGAGTGGTTAATCATGGGCGCCAGGAAAGGGCACGGTTGGCGAGGGTTCATAAGCAAGACCTGTTAATTATTTTTTTGAGGTTGTGCTAGGGCGTATCATGCGGCGCATCGTCCGCAATGCCAGGCTGAGTGAATCCTCAGATAATTTAGTTGCGGTGTCAACCAAATTGCAAGATCTTCGATCTACGGTGTTTCTTGATGCCTACCGATACACAACTGAACCTGTCGCGTTATGTACCTGGCCTGGTGACGTTCCTGGCGAACAAACTCGCCACCGGGGCCTCCCAGTGCTATCGCAAACACTTCGGAATCGGCGTGGTTGAATGGCGGATGCTTTCAATGCTCGCCGTTGAATCCGACATCACCGCCAATCGAATCTGCCAGGCGATCGGTCTCGACAAGAGCGCTGTCAGTCGTTCATTGCAGACATTGGAAGCGGCGGGGCGGATCACCAGTCAGCTGGATCCCAAGGATGCACGGCGTTACACCGTGCGATTGACGGCCAGCGGTAAAGAACTGCATGACCGCGTGCTGAAAGTTGCACTTGAGCGAGAAGCGCGTCTGCTCAGCGGATTGACCCCGGCAGAGGTTGATACGTTGGTTGACTTGCTTGGGCGCCTGCATTTGCAAGTGCCCAATGTGAACAGTTACGACCCGAGTGAGGAGTAAGTCGCGGCAGGCGGCAGCGTGAAAGCAGCTGATGCCGCTCAGCGCCTCAAGTGGACTTTGTTAGCAATAGATTTGGCGTCGGATGATGAGAGGGTAACCATGAACAACAGCCGAACGGCACTGGTCACTGGTGCAACCAAAGGAATCGGTTTTGCACTCAGTACTCAGTTGAATCAGGCAGGCTGGAATGTGGTCGGCATTGCCAGGCATCCGGTTGATGATTTTCCCGGAAAGCTGTTGCTCTGTGATTTAACCGATGCTCAACAAACGAGGGAAATGCTTGAGAAACTCCTGGAGCGAACCTCTATTGATGCCGTCGTCAATAACGCAGGTGTTGCGTCTGCGCAAAGCCTGGAAACGCTTGAACTCGAAACACTCCAAAACGTTTTTGACCTGAATGTCCGAGCCTCGGTACAAATCGCCCAGGCTTGCCTGCCGTCTCTCAAGCGATCTTCTGCAGGGCGCATCGTGAATGTCTGCAGCCGTGCCATTTTTGGAGCCCGGGACAGAACCGCTTACGCTGCCGCAAAAAGCGCATTGGTGGGAGTTACTCGTACGTGGGCACTTGAGTTGGCGCCCATTGGCATTACGGTCAATGCCGTCGCACCTGGCCCTATAGACACCGAGCTTTTCCGAAAAAACCGACCCGTGGGTAGTGAGGGTGAGCGTCAGATACTCTCCACCATTCCGATGCAAAGATTGGGCACGGCATCAGAAGTTGCCTCGCTGATTACCTTCCTGCTGAGCGAGGGGGCATCCTTCGTAACGGGCCAAGTTATCAGCATCGATGGGGGAGGGAGCCTGGGTGGCAAATAGCGATACGAAGCAGATTTCCAGCCTGCGTTGTTAATCTGTCAGCCCGCGTTCTCGAACCGCCGGGCCAATTTCAGCCGATGTTCACTGACTCCAAGAGTTGGGTTTCCGCCTTTAGCGACAGGCAAAAACGGCCAGAAACGGCCAGTGGACAAAGACCTTCAATACGGCACGATCGGAAGGGTGATTATGTGGTGGCCTATGCGCTGCCGAAGTGAAGGAGGGGGAAACCTGATGGGTAAACGTTTGTTAGGAGTGCTCGCATTGGCTGGATTACTGGCAGGACAAGCGCTGGCCGCCGAAGAAAATGGTTTAGTGGTGCGCATCGCGCAACTCGAAATCGATCCTGCACAGGTTGCGGCCTATCAAGCCGCAGTCAAAGAAGAAATCTCAGAGTCGACTCGAACAGAGCCGGGCGTCATATCAATCTACGCTGTCGCCGAAGTCGACCGCCCAAACTGGTTTCATTTCTTTGAAATCTACGCCAGCGACTCGGCATACCGAAGCCATATCGAATCGCCGCACTTCAAAAAGTACGCTTTTGCCACGCAGTCGATGATTCTGTCGAAGCGCTTGATTGAAACCACACCAATCGAACTTAGTCCCCATCCTGGTCCGTAATTCAAAAGCAGTGGCGCGAGCGTGGCCCTATATTTACTAGAAAGCTTGCGGCTCATGTTTAACTACACTAAATGGTCGTTTAGTCGAGTTAACGTAAATTAGCAGCATATTCGGCGGAGAAGAGCCCATGATTATGTGTGAAGCCAAAGCTGGAGACATTATTGGAACGTTGGATCTGCAGCCTCACCTCGAAGGTGGCTATTTCCGCAGAACCTATCAGGCCGATCATCGCGGCCCACTCGAAACCCCCGGCGGCCCACGGTATCTGATGACCTCGATTTACTATCTGTTGGATCAGCAATCACCGGTGGGCCAGTTTCATTTCAATCGATCCGACATCCTGCATTATTTCCACATGGGCGACGCCATTGAGTACAGCCTGATTCATGCTGATGGCTCGTTGCAGACATTGGTGATGGGCACCGACATTCTGGCAGGACAGCTTTTGCAAGTACACGTACCGGGTGGACTATGGAAGGCTTCGCGGTTGCTCGAAGGCGAAAACGGATTTGGATTGATCAGCGAAGCCGTTTCGCCAGGATTTGATTTTGCCGATATGGAAATGGGTGATCGGCAGAAACTCACACAGCAATTTCCACAACATCGAACGCTGATTGAAAAGCTGACGCGTGATGAGGGTTGAGCGCCGTCGAATTCAAGGAAAAGCTGTGGATCGGATTCAGGGCGATTCTGCAGGTTGAAATCCACTGGGCAACCGGGCTAATCCCGAAACATGTTGTTACGTGTAATGTATATTATGTTAAACGACATGTCATGTCATAGATGTTCACGAGCTGCCTAAGACGCTGATTCGACAAACCCGCTTCTGCCGTCCACTCTCTCAACGGGCCATGTACTCCGTGTTCATGGCGAGTCATTCAATGAGGTGGCTGCCGATGAAGCTGATTCAGTGCCGTTTCTCTTCAGGTCAGCGTGTACCGCTGCTCGTGCAAACCGGAGATGCGGCGCCGTTGCCCATGCTTGTCCCGTTCATCTACGTTCAACTCAAGTTGCGGTACCGCGCGTACAACACGGCTGCGGCGCATTTGCGCGCGATCCAGGCTTTCTATAGCTATGGCAAAAGCCGTGACCTCAATATTGATGAGGCCATCTTGGCTTGCGACTTCGAGTCGATTTTGGCTTTACTGGATGGTTACGCCATCTGGCTCCAAAGCGGCCGTCACGCCGACAACCTGGTCGCCCGAATCGGCACAGCTGCAACGGTACCTTTTCCGCAGATCGATCCGCGTACCCGTGACCAATACTTGCGATTGCTAAAGCTGTACCTGTCCTGGTGTGTCACCCGTTACATCCCGCGTGCTCGTCAAACTTCAACCTCCCTGGCTAACATCGAGGTTGCATTTGCAGATGTCGCCGACGTCGTTGAACGGCGCTTTGAGAGCCATATCATCAATGCCCGACCCGACCGCACTCGTTATCGCAGCCTGACAGATACCCAACTTCAGATCGTTCGCACACTGATTCGACCGGGCACCGCGGAGAATCCGTTCCCGGAACGATTGCAGTTGCGCAATTGGCTGATGATTGAATTATTGCTAGAGACCGGTATCCGTCGCGGAGAGCTTCTCAAGCTCTACACCACCGATATCAATCAGGGGTCTCAGCATGCCTATGTCAGCATCAATGACCGCGAACATGATCCCGGCGACCCGCGCGCTGAAGAGCCTGCGCTGAAAACACATGGGCGGACCGTAGGCATCTCCGCACAATTGTATGAGGTCTACGAGCGTTATATTCAGAGCGTACGACGTCCACGGCGTAACGGCAAACCAATGAAATTGCTGTACCGCTATTTGTTCATCTCGGACCGAGGCCTCCCGCTGTCGATCCGAGCGTTGTCGAACGTCCTTGATCGGCTGTTCCTGACCATTGAACTGGCTCATCCGGGATTGTTGCCTACACTTTCCGCGCATGACTTTCGCCACACCTTTGCCGACCGATTTTTGGCTTACCTGGTCGAGAAGCGTGGGTATGACCTCGAGCGGGCCACGGACGAACTGCGGCGAGTTTGCGGTTGGTCTGACACTTCGACGATGCCACGGCGTTATGCAAGTCGTTATCTCGCCGAGTCGGCCAACCTCCACAACGCCCAGCGTACCTCGGCAGCCTAGAGCCGACTTGACAGTTAAGGAGGTTCGCCGTGACCAAATCAGCCGAGCAAGAACACGCTTCCCCCTCCTCCTCTTTTCCGGCCTACGTGTTTGAAGGCCCGGCTCAAGTTGCGATTCGAACTCGCACCAATGACCAGCCAAGATACGTCGATACTCGATTGAGCGTTTGGACGTGGTACGACGGTGGAAAGTGTATGAAAATTGATTGGGCTGCTCTTCGATTTAACTCCGAGCTCATTGAGATTAGCAAAAGCTTTATGGCTTATGCGCTTGAAAAATACGCACCATGTACTGCTCAAATGTTTGCAAAATCCTTGCATGCTTTGTCTAGAACCAAACTAGCAAACGGCCTTCCTTGGGAAAAAGCAGTATTAATCAATGTCCTTGGAGAGTTAAAAAAGTCAAGATACGATCTTGGAGGGTTTCGTCGATTTTATCGATGGGCTCTAGATAGGGGTATTAAAGGTTTTGATCTAAATACTTATCTAGCAATCAAGGATGTAAAATCAGATCGGGTTGACCCATATGCGCGAATTTTCCTTTCGCAGTCTGGCTTAGAATTAGATGAGGAAATTCGGTTGCTCAAACGCATTGAGCGAGAATTTTCATCTGAAACTTTGGGGGAAGTCCAGTTTAACATAGTACTTCACTTAGGTTTCGAACTTGCGCCGCGCGCAATTCAGTTTCATTCGCTAGATATTTCTGATTTTGAGGTCATTGAAAGCGTTGATCATGAAAAGTACTACACTCTATGGCTACCCATGGCCAAAAAGATCGGACAGCGCAGACCTGAACGACGGCCCCGCAAAATAACCACTCGCCTAGGTGAGAAAATTTCGAAACATGTTTCAGATATTCAACGTCGCTTTGGTGTCGACTGCGGACCATTATTTGTAAGTCTTAATGGGAGGCGCCTATCGGTCAAGGAAATTGGTATCGGCCTCAAACATGAACTACATAAAGCAGGGATAAACAAGCCCAATCAGGTGACCATGTTGTTGCGTCATCACCTCGGACAAGGTTTGGCGGACCAGGGAGCTTCGGCAGATATGATTGCCGAACTGCTCGGCCACAACAGCACGGTTGCAGCACGCGCTTACATCACAGCGACTCCAAACATTGCCCGAATCAAAGAGAAAGCGCTCGGAAAGAGCCCTTCCTATCAGCGAATCATGCACAGTTTATTAACCGGGGAAATCGTCCAACGTCGAAATATAGTCCCTGAAAGAGCCATCAGCGGCGTCATCGATACCCAGTACATCGGGGACATCGGTGCTTGCGCCCTCCCGGTTCATACCCACTGCCCCTACAATCCTGTCTATGCCTGTTACACCTGCAGGAAGTTTCACCCCTTTGCTGACGGCCGTCATGAGCAGGTGAAAGAGGCGCTGCAAAGAGAAGCACAGCGATTCATTGATATAGCAGAAAAAGCCGGTGACCTCATTCACAATCGCCCCTTAGCCCAGCATCAGACCACCATACTGGCGGTAAGCGCTACGATTGAACGCTGCCGGCAACATAGAGAGGTGGCCGCAGATGAGTCTGACTAGGATGTGCAGCATTGAAGATTTTGTAAGCCACGAGCGAGAAATTTTTAAGTCGTTATCGATAAGTGCGGCTTGGGAATCAACGGTGTGGTCAGTTGAGAATTGGTTACCGCAACGCCAACGTTCGCACAGCATCACTTTTGAAACACTCCGGCCGTCGCCTGAGATGAATGACTATGCAGCACCTCCTAAAGGTGCGCTACCCCTCGCATTTCAAGATTTTTGCAAAGCATTGCTCGTATATCTACAGCGTACACGAAACCTGAAGTTTTCGATGGTTACTGCATACAATATTATAGTTCGGCGGCTATACAACCCGTTATTCGAGCGCGGCATATCTGACCCCACGCAATTGACGCGAGGCGATTTCGACCGCGTCGTCGCCTTTCTCCGGGAGAGTGGCTACAAGAACTGTTATGACGCGTTCAATAATCTTCAGGTAGTAGCGGATACGATTGATAGATTGAAACTAACCAATGTCGCTATACACTTTAAACATGACGAAAAGCCCGAGAGTCGTCGTAATTATTACATCTCACTACATGACCCTGATCATGCGGTAAAACAGCGTAAATCTGATGAGAGATTGCCTTCTCGCGAGGCGATGGAAGCATACGCTATATGCTCCAACAATCCGCTTAGTTACGGCGAGGAAATTTTGCTACGTGTGATCGACTTATTGATAGCGACGGGGCAACGTGGTAACGAAATAGCTGTAATCCCTTATGATTGTTGGGTCGAGAGACCCATAAAAAATTCTGCAGGGCAAGTTGTCTTGGATGGCAATGGAAATAGTTTGGTTGAGTGCGGGATCAGATACTTTGCGGAAAAGCAATTTCAGTCTCGCGTTCATTGGTTAGCGGAAAGTGACATTCCATTGGCTAGGCGTGCAGTTGAGCGGTTAAAAATACTGACGGAAGATCAACGCGAAATCGCTAGGTGGCAAGAGGCCCATCCGGGGCGCCTCTGGGACTATTCACCAAATAAAATACTGACAGAGATTGAAGTTCATCACTGGCTTGGGTTCGCAAAAAACAAAGACACGAATAGAAGCCTTTTTATGTATTTTGCTCGAAATGGCATCCATCCCTATGACGAAAAGAAACACCACTCGAAAGCAGTTAAGCGTAGATACTTAGCCGGCGACATTGAACGCCTACTCGTCCCAAAGCTTCGCGGGCATTCAGTCTTAACGAAAAATGTAGACGGAACCCTACGTGTCGAGCTTAAAACCAGTGAAACGCTTGCGATCGCTTTCGAAGGACAGTTTCATTTCGGAGGCCGGGACGCAAACATATTTTACATATTGCCTAGGCGCGTGACGTTGTCGGATATCAATATTGCGCTTGGTGCAAACCCTCTTCGTTCTTCTATATTTTCCAGGCGATCGCTGGTGGAGGCTAGCGGAGATCCTATCAAACTTACAAGCCATCAGCCTCGTCATTGGCGTAACACTATCTACCACTTGGCGGGAATGAGTAATGTTCAGCAAGCGTTGGCGTTGGGGCGAAAAAGCCTGGATCAGAATTCTTTTTATCAACACTCGAGCATTGAAGAAAACACCGCTGCACATCAGGAGTTTTTGGCGTTCAATAGTCATCACGAGCGCATTGATTTCTTACATACAGGTATAAGAAGTAAGCACATTCAGGGCGCATTGACCGACAGTTACCATGCGTTACTGGCAGATAAAGGTACAATTACTGCAGAAGCATTTCTCACCGTACACGCGACGGCGTTGCACGTGACACCCTTCGGAGGCTGCGTTCACGATTTCTCCCAAGCGCCCTGCCCTAAGCATCTTCAGTGCTGGAATGGCTGCTCGCATCTTTATCTGATGGGCACTCCATCGGAGCGGGCTAACCTTGAGAGACAAGCCGAGAGTCTGACGACCGCAATTACGATCATGCGCGATGCCAGCGCCGGAGAGGCAGGTGGCGATGTATGGCTGGCGGACCAGGAAAACAAGCTAAACAATATAAAATCCGTCCTCGCACGCGAGACCGATGTAGGTATGCAACGCGTGTTTCCAAATGGGCACCCAATGACAATTGCGGACACGGATAAACGACACAGTTCGGTTTCGGATGATTAGAGGCGACCATGGCGCAACGGAAAACCTTGAGAGGCAGCAACTTGGACGAGGCAATCGACGCCCTCCTCGCTCAAATGATTAGCTTAGGGCTGGAGCTCGCGCCTATTTCACGCCCAGAAGTGCAGCGACGATTGGGCCTGACTAGCCGCGCTACCCTGGTAGGTGATCGTGGGAGGCGAATTGAATCCGCCCGTATCGCACAACTCAAGGAGAGTGGGAGAGATCCAGACGGTGCCCGCCGCCGAAGAAGCCTCGAAGAACGAATTGCCAATCTGCAAATGGAGAATGCTGAGTTAATAAAGATGCGGGACCAACTCTATGAAGCACTGTCGGCAATTACACATAATTGCTTGCTTAAAGGATTGGATGTCGAACAAATCCTAGCTCCGTTGCGAAGGCATTAAGTTTTAATGTTGCCATCACGGCCGGTCAACGCGCCGCATGACACTTGCTAAATTGCACTACTTGACCACCAGTTTGTATTCGACCTGACCAGTCATTTTCATTCATTCTGACCACCAATTGCACCGGATTTAACCGGCACGCTTTGTCACCGTGATCGGCAGAGAACGGCCAAATGCATCCATTGAGAATCTATAAAATCGGGGGCGATTCATTTGTTGCCGGCTGTGCACCTGAACAGACACGATCCATATGCTTTCTTGAGAATGTGCTCGCACACCCGCCGACGCAGCGGCTGAGTAAGTCGGGCAAGTACCACGTCAGAGGATGCCTGCTTGATCTAGTTCAGGTTATGACCATCGGGCAATCCAGACCCAAGAACCGCAGTCACCGCATTGTTAGACAAATAATGTGCGCTATCACCGAAGCTGGTCATCGGACGTCCACGAAATAGATTTGTATACAAACACATGAATGTGGCTAGTCCTTTTTTAGCAATAATCGTGCGTTCATGTCGCCAGTTTGAGACACTGGCGACGAGCGAATTTGAGCGACTTAGAGTTGAATAATGGAGTTTATTTTTGATCATTTAGTTAAGGGTTTTTTTCAATGGCCCTTAACATCGTCATTACCGTATCTCCATATGGAGTCAAAGTCCAATATGCCATCGAATCCTGTGGTCGCCTGCTTCTAACGCTCTGCATTATTAGTCCAAGGGCTCGAAGTTGAATTTTTATAGTGTGGAAGTCATCTTCAAGAATTTCGAAATCCTCAAGTTCCTTATTCTCGAAACCGGGATCACTTCCATGATCTTCTTTTGCGCATTCCATCGCGACTTGGTTAAGAGCGATTTTTAATTCGATGTCGGATGCTTCATTTATCATTATGGGAGATACAGCTGAAAATATCTCATCCCAGCTAATATCAGAGTAAGCGTCGTATTCGGTTTTGTCCCAAGGGGTAGTTCCAGCAGAAAAACTATAGGCTATTCTAAACTCGTCCTCTCCTTTGGCTAAATTAGCCGCTCCCTGTGGTTCCGTAACACCTGCCGACGCAATCTCATGTTCAAGCTCTTCTATCCTCCTACGGAGAGTTAGCATCTCTTGCGCGGCGCTTTCACTTGGAACCAAATTTGCCCTAACCCACCCGACGGCAGGATGGCTTTTGATAAGCTTCATCAAACTTCGGCTTACTTGGCTTCCAAGATCAGCAGGGTTGCTCCAAAACTTACAAAGTTTTTTTTGTACTAAACCCCGAAAGCTTTCCAGCTTTTCTTTTCCTTCAGCATTCGCTTCGCTATATTTTGCAGGTAGTTCCTCCACAGCGCTATGAACAAACCCTATGATTGGTTTTCCCGTCTCTAGCGCGTAACGGTATTCCATCTCTGTATAACTTAGTCCGGTCGAACTGATTGATCCATATCTACCGGCGAGAACAACAATATAGTAGTCGCTGTCATCAATAACCTGTTTTATTAAACTCCACTGGTCGTCATTTGTCGCAGGAAACAACTCCATACCAGACGGCATGCAATCTAACTCAAGGAGGGCTTGCATCACCTCCTGCCTTTCCTCTTGCAAATCTATGAATGTGGAGCTGACAAATACTTGATATCGCTTTTCCATACTTTGAGGGTTCCTTGCATGGTTGTGATGGTTGGCGTATGCACTTTGCATCGTGCAGTCATAAAGCCAATCTAACTCAGGTCTATCGGACTACCGTAGCAATATCTACATTGAGCTATCGGCGACCCAGAATACTATGGTTGTGCTGAATTTCCCGCCTGTCTTGCAGGTCTGCGTTTAGGAGCTAATAGCGTCCAAGGCGAGCGGTGTGTCCCCCACTGCTTGATAAACGGTCATCGGGCTAGCGTCGCATATCGACCCTAAACGGACTCTCAAATTTTTCGACGATGTCTGGGCCGCTTCATACTGCTCATCGTGTATTCAGGTCGATTGCTACCTTAAAATTAAAATTTAGCTTAAGTCCTGGACGATTCGCTCAACTTTTAGTTTTTGAACCCCGTTCGAAGACGGCATCGAAGTCGAACACAAATTCAATTTTTACCTTAGCCCCTTCGCCCGCTTGAACATTGGCAGGGATCAAGGAGCAGTTCTCGACGCGATAATCACCGGACAGAAAACTCGCTAGCATAGAATCCATGCCTGACTCCCCTTGCAAAAACTTTTCCCGACCGGCTAAGACCTCCACGAGCAAGACAGAAGGGATTTCGAGGCTCATACCTTTGTTTCCGGTTGTCATACGGACACTCCCGAGCAGCTTTCTGCCCAAGCCTTTATCAGGCGTCTGGTATTGATTTAATTCAAACGAGTATTTCCAGCGATTAAAATGGAGCTGCTGCAAAGCCCCTGCTACAACCTCGGTCATGGGGACCTTTGCCTTGGGGTTAAAGTAGAGCCAGGGATGGGCTAGCTTTTGCGTCTGACTGAAGGTTTGGAAGACATGTTTGATCTCCACGGTAATTACGCAACCCACAGAGGTTGTTTCGCTGAACGCTAGACGGGTAGCCTCCTCGGCGGTGATCACTGTAGGGGCGGAGCTGCGAGCAAGCGCTCTGCTGGAGTCACTCCCTACGCAAACGATGCGCATACCCTCGACAGCGTGCTGGCTGGCCTTTCGTTTGATGATTTTGTACAACTGATGCTGCTTGGGATCTTTAGGCGCTTCCTGCACTAAACCACCGCCACTTCCTGAAGTAGCTGACGGGACATAAGAAACTTGAAAACTAAATGTGGGGTGCCCCATCATGAAATGCTCTAACGGCGCACTACGAATCCGTTCAAAAAAAACTCTTGCATACTCTCCTTTGAAGAATTTTTTTAGATCTTGCTGCTCAGGTAGCCGGCGCTCATAACCCGCCGCGGTGGGCTCCCCAGTAAATCTGAGAGAGATCTTTTCAGGAGCAATGGCCATGCGTTGAGCATGCGTACGCATGGCCATAGTCAGCTCGCGTGACTGTCGCTCCTGTTTCCAATACTTGTCGTACAGAAACGCAACTTCCACCCAAGCTTGGTTACCGTCAGGCAGCGTGACCCGGATGTCGGGACTGTTGGGGAAGGGCTCGTACTCAACCTTACCGAGCGCAGCAAATGCCTGGATGGCAAGCAGCTCGAAAATCGCAGCTGAGCGATTCTCTGGCCTGGTCAGATTGCCTCGGATCTGAACCAGACGTTGCCCGACTATACGTTCACATTCGGTCAATAACGCACTGACTTGCTCTTCCTTCAGCATCCTTGCCTCCTTTACCTCGCTAGCTCTAGTGACTGTAGTCCAGAACGCCTAGTGTGCGTGGGCCTAGCCTAAGCGGCAACTCTCGCATCTATAGTCAGCGGCGTACGTCTTATCCGCTCGACGGATGTGTGCCGTCATTAAATTGCTGAATTGCACTCTCAATCCGAGGGTCCGCTTTTGGCCGATTCTGTTGAAAAAGTCGGCCATGGTTTGCGCATCAAAAAAGTACGTGCCCGAGATTGAAATCTTTACTTTTGGCAGAAGCTTCCGGACTCGGACTTCACGTAGCAGCGTGCAAAAAAGGCGTTTTCACCAATCAATGTTCAGGCCGTTTGGGTAGACCGACTTCTCAACAAAATCGGCCGTTTTCTGCCGGTTATGACCACGCTTGATGGCCAGATCCGATGCAAATGATGGTCAGGTCGAATGCTAATGGGTGGGCAAGTCCGTGCAATTACCCAACACTGGGATACCACTGCCGCGTTCGCAAGCTGATCACAAGGTTGCGAGCAGTCATTAGCAACTGAGCCCTCACGTCAAAAGCGTACTCCCCTAGCTCCAGCGGTACACAAATAGCACAGTTGTTCGGTCCAATCATCCCGGGTACGCCTTAGCGAGGTCTACCCGGCCCGGCCTTAGGGTATAGGTGCGCTTGGGACGTGGCAGATTCCGGCCTTAGGCTACTTCCAGGACCAGCGACAGACGCCGACCCAGCAATGCAAGCGCACGCTCGATCTGCTCAATTTTCGAGGCGTGGATGAAGTCCACCAAACGGTCGACAACCTGCCGCGAACAGACCATTCGACGGGCAAGCTCGGCGCGGCTCACGCCTTCATCACACATGGCATTCCATAGCAAGATCTTGGCCACAGTCAGCACCGGCAAGTGCAGCACCATCGCAGGGGCGCTTGGCACCGAGGGTGCTGGAATCTTGCGCCGCTGCTCTACGTACAACGACAGCGCCGACTCCAAACCATTTAGGGCTTCGGCAAATGCTTCGCACAGCGTACTGCCTTCGGCGTTCATTTCCGGAATATCGGTGCATGATAACCACACACCGGTGGGCTCGGTATGCTGCACTAGCGAGTAGTGATACATGGCTTTACGCCTCTCTAAATTGCCCAAGCTTTCGTTGATCCCCGTAGCCTTCAACGTCGAGTTTCGGCCGGTCGCTCACGGGCTATGATCGGCAGCGCTAACGCAATCTGTAGCACATCTGGAGCTGGTTGTGCTCAGGGTCGTATTCCCCGCGACCTCCCGTCGGCAATCAATAAATGAGACCTACTAATCAATTGGACTACTCTTATTCCGGCCCGCTGGGTCATCGCTTCGCAGGAAGCATGTACATGCATGACAACCAGCGCTGCAATCAGTTGCCGGCAGGCCCGCAGACGATTGAGCAAATAGGTAGTCAGCGAGCTTGCCAGCTGTCATTTGCATCGGGGATGCCCCTACTGTGATTACATTGCCAGTCATTCTTCTGAAGCCTTGTCGAATCGGCTTTTCAGCTTGGTCAATTCCCGTCCCTTCCCAAACGTGTCCGAGATTATCTGCATGTCCTCTTCGCTGAGTGTGGATGCGTCGACCGATGCCAGCGCTGAATGGGTACCGAGGCTATAGGACAAACGAGCCATATTTGTTTTGATCTTGATTGAGGAGCAGCGCGGCAGTGTTCTCAATAAGGTATGGGCTGTAGCGAGCTTGCTCTCTTGGTTGGTCAGGCGGACGCAGAAGGACTCCAGATTTTCGTTGACCGCGCTGGCAGTTTCCGGTGCTGAGCCGAGTGCCAAGACCCGGATACCAAGATCGATAAGCTCTTGTGGTGCCTGCATTGGATCAAGTGATGTGATCTGACGCCAGATTCGGCGTCGTCCATCGTCGGTAGCTTCGGCGGTAAGTAGGGTTTGCGCCAATACTCGATAAGCAGTCTTGTCCAAGCACTTCGACCACAACGACAACAATTGATCGGGCGCGTCCACGGTGCCTGAATGCGCTAGCGCAAGCACCTCGAATGTCGATGCGACGCTTTGCGGCAGATCCAGCACCGATACCGCTTTTTTCCAGGCAGCTGCCAACCAGGCCACCTCTTGCTCCGAATTCCAACTGATGGGCGCTGGTAGTTGGGCGATCTGACTTGGCGAAAGATGCCTGGCGGCACAGGTGAAGAAATGCTCTGCTTCGGCTGGGTGGGTTTGCCATACCTGACAGGCGAATTCTATGAGATCAGCTTCACGCTCGGCAGTCACACGTTTGGCAGTGATCATGGAATCAAGGGACGCCAGCAAACCGCGCTTCGCTTCCTTGAGGTCGCGCCGGCCGGCACTGATCGCCTCCGTAAAGATCGTGTCAGGCACGTACCCTGGATGTACCTGGTCGACCGATGGCCATGTGTCTGCGAAATACTGATGGAGCTGATTATTCTGAGCGGGGTAGCTGCCAGCGGAAGAAAACGTATCACGCAGACAGGCTGCGATCGTCGCTGGAGATCCATTGAGGTAGATTTTTGAAAGGCCGACCATAACGTTGTCGAGATCATCGATTGATCGTGATGCGAATGATGGCAGCCGGCTCAGCGCGCGATCAAGATGTGCTTGCAGGTTCCCAGTAGCCCAGCATTGACTCGGAATTTCCTCGGAGGCCATCGTGTAAATCTCGCCAAAGCCTTCAGGCATCGGAGCGGTAAACCCGGAGTCAAAATACGTTGTGATCTGACCTTGAACCGCATCCGGCAATTTCTCAAAGGCCTTCATCAGAGAGCGACAACACTCTATCGGCAGTTCTGCAGCCAAACGTTCGACCCAGTTGGCGCTGACCTGGGCGGCAAGCTCAGGGGCACGCTGAATGATTAGCTCGAAAAGCGCTACCGCATCGACTTGGTAGTCTTCTCCAGTTGATAGGTTGTTGCACAGCAAAACAAGATTCGATTGGGCGTCCGCTGATAAGTCGCTGAAACGAGTCGATGCCACAGCCATTGTCCATTGAAACCCGCGACGGTAATCAACCTTAGCGTTTGGATAGGCTACAAGATTTTTCGCTACCGCAATTACGCATCCCGAAAGCGTTTGTGCGTCAGGCCTTTGATGTGCTGACTCCAGCACAGTCAGTGCGCAAGCCTGCAGCTCAATTCGCGGCAGAGTCAAATATCTCAGTACGAGTGGCCACAAAATGGATCTGCTCTCCTCCCCCTGGGAAACCAACTCGGCAAACAGCCGATCCACTCGAGCCGCAACTGCTGGCAACTTCATCACTTCGCCACGGTTTGCATCCAATTCGTCGGCAACAAGTGTCACGTAGTCCGTGCCCAACATCGTCAGCAGCATGGCTTCATGATCATCAAGCCACCGCTCCAGCTCTTGGAACTCGAATTGGTAGGAGCCTCCGCTGAGATTGACATCTCTGACCTTGAGCCAATCGATCAGCTTACGTTCCTGAGGAGCGGGGAGCCCGTGAGCTGCGCGGACACTGAGCACGATGTTACAGGCCTTACTAACCATCCCCCGTGCTTCGTCAAGACTTGGAGTCTGCATGGTTTCAAGGCGAAATTCGATGGTCTGGCTGGTCGACAGTAGATCGTCAACCAACTCTGCGGCGATTTGGCGTTGTTCTTGAGCATTGGCGCTTTTTACGACATTGCCAATTTTGTCCAGACCAATCATTGACCGGAGATCGAGTGACGCCGTCAGCTCGTTGCACAGTTTTCCCAGCATCAGGCGCACTGTCCGTGGTGGTATGCGATCAAGGAGGTTGGCGATTACACGCATTGCATTATGACGGCGGGCAGTCGTCTCCAGGTGCAGATCGCTGACCAGCTCATGGAGCAGGTGCGCGTGGTCATCGCCTAGGGCGACATCATCAGCGCGCGTGGACAGTTGCTCAACCACACCACGAGTATCGCCAGACATCAGTAGGTTGTAGATAACGCTGGTCCCAGCACCAAACTTTCGACTTATTGGATCTTCAGACAGCAGAAGCAGACTCTGAATAGAGTCTGGCCAACGAATACCAACAAGGCTGGACAGGAATTGACGAAGCTCTCTGCAGTCATCGCGGATGGTTGTTGTCTTTGTGTCCTTGTCCAAGGTTACATAACGCTTACCCAGTAACGCTTGGGCCTCAACTGGTTGATCTAGGAGTGAGCCTTCATTCACCAGTAACTGGGTAAGCCGACCGAGCAGCAACGGGTCATCCTGAAGATCGCGATAGAAGTCCGGGAAGCTCACCCGCGCTGCACTGAGTGCACCCAAGGATATGGGGTGTGCAGTCACCGATCCCTCGTGCAGACCGCCTGGTCGCTCCCCTGCACTGCCCTCATATTCACGACGTTTCGCCAACCACCAGGACTGTGCAAAAGCGTTGACAATTTGCAGAGCGTTCCGGGGATCCGCGACATTCACATGGATCATCCGATCAATCACTTGCTCTGGGCTGGTGCCCGATGTCTTCAGGTCGCTGACAATCTCAGTAAATGACAGGAGATTCTTCAGCGCGAATTGCCTCATGTCACCACGGGGTACTGGCGGGATTTCAAGTCGAAATTGGAAAATGCGGTCAAGGTACCTACGGGCGTCCATATGTGTGAAAACGGTACCAGGCTGCTCAGGGTTTTTGCCGCGCCCCCGCGCCAGCGCATCGGCAACTTTTGCTTCGTCACACGAGATCACAAACACTAGTCCCAACCCGTGTGGAAGCTTTTCAGAGGGGATTTCCATGAACGCCCGGACGGCGTCGAGGCCGAGCACCATTTCTTCTGCTGAGAGCCGATCCAGATCATCGACGAAGATCACCAGGCGCTCGCAAGGGTTCACTTTTCGAAATATCCCCGAGGGCTCCTTGAACGCTTTCAACTGTTCGAGGAGCATCTCTTCGTATTGTTCTGCGCTGGCGCTGGGAAGAGAAACCTTGGTGATCGACCGGAAGCTATCGACCTTTGAGGGCTTCAGATTCTTGAGTAGATAGCTGTAGGCACCGCTTATTGCCAAGATGAAGGTCGATCGAACATAGGGGTCGCTCCATGGGAGGACGGTTAGCCCAACCCACAGCAAACCAAAAAGCAACAGTATCGCCACCAGGAAGGCAGGCAACGGCATCGACCACGCGCGCCACAACTGACAGGCGTACTCTCGAAATCCTTTCCACTGATGCTCAACCTGTGTGATGTTGCGGAAGAGCTTGTCATGAAGCGCCTGTTCGTCTCCCCCAAGCTCGATAAAAACGTGGCGCAGAAGCGCGCGTTTGATGTCCTGATCTTTACCGCCGAAACGCCAGGCATTAAAAGTGATGCTCTTGATGCTAGACCTACGTGAGGGCTTACCGGAACCGTCGGATGCACCATCGGCGAGGCCTTGTGTGTAAAGCTCTTTGATAGAGCTTTTCCCGGTACCCCATCCGCCGAGTAGTCCAATGCTGAACGGAGGCTTATGGTGATCGGCCTCAATCAGGCTCTGGAGTGCCTGGGAAAAATGCCTGTGACCAAATGCATCCTGAGCTTCGTTTTCGATTTGCCGATCGAGTACTGCCGGCATTGGCTTGTAGGATTCAGGCATGCGTTGCGTCCTTCAACGTGTTGCTGGCGGGCTGCCACTATCAGTCAAGCCTACTGGAAGGATGGAGGGCAACACAACTTTGCCCTTGGTACAAATTTGGGCTTGAACTCGTGCTGAGCATCAAAGCCAAATCGCAAAGGCCGTCATCGCTGCTTCTTAGTTGCCTCAAGGCATGCGTTTTGGTGCGAGCACTTAGAAGTGCCGTTACCTTCTTACGACCAGTCAATGAACAACGCTGAGCGAGCCGTGAATCGGCACCCTCCGCAGTAGCAAAATGATATTCCTAATGGAGTCCTGTTGTAATTGGGCTAGAGTCGTCTCCACACATCTATCGGCTTGGCAAACCGCCGTAGTGCGGTCACAAGGAAGAGGCTATGCAAATCCAGTACTTGGAGATCGCGAACTTCCGTAAGCTCCTGTCAGTTCGAATCGACCTGGCAAGCACCACTACCCTTCTGGTCGGAGCGAACAACAGCGGTAAGTCCTCCGCGATGTTGGCACTACGCAAGTTCCTGCTTTCTAAAGCGACCGCGTTCCGGCTCCAGGACCTGACGCTCTCGCATCTCAGGACTATTGATGCCATTGGTGTCGCTTGGGAAGCTGCTGATGAAAGTCTCCAAGCCCCCGCGGCGAACGAATGGGCGCAATGGTTACCCACCCTGGATCTCTGGATGGAAGCCTCGCAAGGCGAACTGCACCACATCAGAGATCTGATTCCCAATTTTGCCTGGAAAGGCGGCCACGTTGGCATGCGCTTCCGACTCGAGCCAAAGGACATGGCCAAGCTCTTTACTGACTACCGGAAAGAGCGGAAGCGTGTGAAGCTGCTGCAAGAGGAAATTGAAAAACGGACCGAGACGGGAAAGACTCCGCCCACCCTGCCACTGTGGCCACAAAGTTTGCACGATTACCTCAACCGACGCCTGGGAACGATGTTCGCGATTCGCTGGTACCGTCTCGACCCTGCGCAACTTAGCGCACCAGATCCCAAGACTCGTCACGCCAACCTTCAAGGACTGTCAGCGACCGCTATTCCGCTGAAAAGCAACCCCCTGACCGATCTCATACGTGTTCACGAAATCAACGCCCAACGCGGCTTTGGAGACAGCGCGGAAGAATCCGTCACTGAAGGCCGAGGTGGTTCGGGGAAAAAGTTGACGGAGCAATTGCGCGCTTACTACAACCGGCATCTGGATCCGGGTGACAGTCCAGACATCTCGGACTTGGAGGCACTGACAGCCATCCAAGCTGCCCAATCTGCATTCGACTCCCGACTCACTTCCAGCTTCGCCCCTGCTCTCGAAGAAGTCGCAGGCCTTGGATACCCCAATAATTCTGACCCTGCTATCAGGGTAGAAACCCGGCTGTCTCCTACAGACGGGATGAACCACGAAGCGGCAGTTCTATTCGAGCTGGACTCAACCACAGGCGCGCCTGGCGCTCCTCCAATGCGCTTGCCCGAGACGTCCAACGGTTTGGGTTACCAAAACCTGATCTCGATGATTTTCCAGTTGATGGCGTTTCGAGATGAATGGCTGAGGAAGTACAAGAACGCGGAGGAACAGTCCGACGCTGGTGTCGAGCCAATCCACCTAGTGCTGATCGAGGAGCCTGAAGCTCACCTGCACGTCCAGGTGCAGCAAGCCTTCATCAAGCATGCGTATCACGTCCTGTGTAATGACCCGCTGCTTAAGAAATATCCGAAGCTCAAAACTCAACTGATCGTTAGCTCTCATTCGAGCCACGTTGCGCATGAGACGGAGTACGCGAATCTTCGGTATTTCCGTAGGCTGCCCGCGGGAATGGCCGACGTACCTATTCCAGTGTCCACCGTCTCCAACCTAAGCACTGTTTTCGGGCAGAAAAATCCTCACAAGCAAACGAAGGAGTTTGTGACCCGTTACCTCCGGGCGCAACATGCCGATCTCTTCTTTGCCGACGCGGTTATTTTGGTAGAAGGTGCTGCAGAGCGAATGATGCTGCCGCACTTCCTGCGAAACCACTTCCCCTTCCTGGATCGATGCTACATCACCATCTTGGATATCGGTGGCAGCCACGCGCACCGACTCCGGCCTCTGGTAGACGCATTGGGCATCGTTACCCTGGTTATCACTGATCTGGACGCTGGCCACAATAAATCAGCCGTACCGGTTAGGCGCCAGGCAGAGCAGTCAACCAATAACCCTACCCTCCGGCACTGGGTGGCTGCCCGAAAACTGGGTCATGACGTGGACACTCTGCTGGATCTGGATAGTGAGCAAAAAGCTGATCAGATCGATGATTTGTTTGCTATCAGAGTGGCGTACCAGACGCCCATCACCATCCGTCTTCCGAGGACTGAAGTTGAAGTAGAGGCCCTGCCCAATACCTTCGAGGACAGCCTGGTACTGACCAACGTGAAGCATTTTGCGACTAAGCAAGGCCGAGGGTTGACCAAGGCGGTTTCCAAGGCGCTGCGTGAGTCGGAAACCGCGGACGATTTGGGTCAGGGGTTGTTCGACGCTCTTAGGAATGGAGACAAGGCAGAGTTTGTTTTACAGATACTGGGAGATCCCAACTTTGCCAAGGTGGCGGTTCCCGAGTACATCCGCGAAGGGCTCACCTGGTTAGAGACCAAGCTCAAGAAAAAGAGTAAGGAGCTTCTGATAATTCCAACGGCCAGCATCGAGGTGACTGGACAATGAGCGCCGTTATCGAGGTTGTTGATGAAGTGAAGCCGACTGCTGATGAGGTTATCAAGGAATGTCTGAACCTAGAGCAGCCGCGCAGCTTCTTCCTGTACGCGGGGGCCGGCTCTGGCAAGACCCACTCGCTCGTCGAAGCAGTGAAGTCGCTCAAAGAGCGGGAGCGACAGCGTCTGACATTTGAAGGCCGGCAGATCGCGATCATTACCTATACCAATGCGGCCTGCGAGGAGATCGAACGCCGACTCGAGCACGATCCTCTGGTCGAAGTCTCAACGATCCACGCTTTTTCCTGGAGGATGATCAAGGGCTTCAACGATGACATTCGTAAGTGGTTACGCGTTAAGCTTGCCGCCGACATCGACGAATTGGATGACAAACTCCGTCGGGCGCAAGGTGAGAATAAGACGTCTCGTGCTAACCGGGCGAGCCGGGACAGCAAAGCCCGTCGCCTGGCGAGCCTGGATGAAATTGCCGACTTCACCTATAGCCCGACGGGAGACAACCGAAGCAGGCAATCTTTGAACCATAGCGAGGTCATCCAGATGGCCGCGGCGTTCATCCCGAAGCCGCCCTTGCTTGATGTGATGGCCGATCGGCACCCGGTGCTCTTGATTGATGAAAGTCAGGATACATACGGCCCGCTCATGGATGCCTTCCTGCAAGCTCAAGCTGCAATCCCTGAAAGGTTTTGCCTGGGGCTTCTCGGCGACACGATGCAACGCATCTACAACGACGGGAAAGTTGGGTTGGATAGTGCCATTCCTGCGGATTGGGCCAAGCCAGAAAAGCGCATGAACCGTCGCTGCCCAACTCGAGTTGTCGACTTAATCAATGTGATCCGTACGAGCGTTGACGGTCATCAGCAAATACCCAAGCCGGGGGCTGCCAGAGGTACGGTACGAATGTTCTGCACACGGCAGGTACCGGGTCAGGATTTCAGCCTGGAAGAGCAGATTGCTAGGCAAATGGCTGACGTTACCGGCGACGTTCAGTGGGCAACCGGTATGCAAGGCCGCAAGACGCTCATCCTGGAACACAAGATGGCGGGGCGGCGTATGGGCTTTGAAGGTGTATTCACGCCGTTGTATGCCGTTGAGCATCTAAACACGGGCCTACTGGACGGGACGCTACCCATACTCAAGCTTTTCTTTGAAGGAGTCGCCCCAATAGTAGAAGCGGCTCGATCGGATGATTTCACGCTCATGGAAGCGGTGCGGCTACGATCTCCCTTGCTTGAGCCCAAATACTTGGAGTCGGCTGGCACCAACCAACTGGAGGTGCTGGAGTCTGTTGGAAAAGCGACCCAGTCGCTCTGTGAGCTGCTTACGGATAACGATCCGTTGATTGGGGAAGTGGCTCGAGTTCTTCAAAGGACTGGCCTGCTTGAGCTGCCTGACCGCTTCATCGAAGCGATGGCTCAGGGTGCCACGGCTGACGATGCCCCGGAAACATCGGATCGCGAGGCGCTTGAGATTCACGCTTATCGGATCGTACTGGGACGCCCTTATTCGGAAAAGGAGGCGTTCGCTGGCTACGCAAATGGGCTTTCACCGTTCGGCACCCACCAGGGGGTGAAAGGCCTAGAGTTTCCGCGTGTGATGATCATCCTGAACGACGAAGAAGCAGGCGGTTTTCTGTTTAGCTATGAGAAGCTGCTTGGCGTTACGCCTGCTTCGCCAACCGACGTGAAAAATCAACGCGCGGGCAAGGATGATTCCTTGTCACGCACGCGCAGGCTTCTTTATGTGACCTGCAGTCGTGCTGAGGAAAGCTTGGCGATCGTAATTTACAGCGCCCAGCCGGAGACTGCCAAAGCGAGTGTCATCGAAGCCGACTGGCTGAAGGCAGACGAGATTGTCGTGCTCTGAGATGCGTAAGTAGTTGAGCAGTGTGGGACAACCTCCACTGCCATATTTTCTATAGCGCCCGGTCAATCAGCTCATGTATGGCGAGATACTTGTTTTTCTGGTCTGAAGATAAAAAAGGATGTGAGATGCGTACTGCTTTCAGATTATTGGTTCACGAATCAGAAGGACAGAAATACGAGGATCTGTTCGTAAAGATTATGTCCTACAGTGACCCGGAGTTTAAGCCGGTCAAGGCCTACGGGAATATTGGAGATCGAGGCAATGACGGCTGGGTGGCCAATAATGGTCGATACTACCAATCATACGCTCCTGAAACGTTAACCAACAATACAAAGAATGCACTAAGAAAACTCAATGACGATTTCGAGAAGCTAAAAAGCTTCTGGGATCCCATATCGTCTGTGCGAGAATTTTATTTCGTCATAAACGATAAATTCAAAGGCGTCTCTCCTCACATTTATGAAGCGGTGGACCAACTAAAGAGCATGCATGGCTTAGACATTGCTGAGGTGTTTTTGGCAAGCCAGCTAGAAAGTAAGCTGTTCGTGCTGAGTAACGACCAAATAAAGCAAGTGTTGAACTCCTTTGAATTTACACCTCCCGCTCACAATCTCAAGGTGGTGGACTTTTACGAGGTGCAGAACGACGACCAAAATGACTGGGCTGACGCAGCTACCGAAGTCGAATTGAAGCTCAGAAATGCGGGCTCTGAAGTCGCTTTTGTGAAGGAAGTCACCTTCTGCACTGTTAAGCATTGGCAACTCTTGACGGACAGAAATCATCGGGCTGTGGATGTCTCAGCGACGTATGATATTTCTATCTCCGAGAAAACCGGAAGCTTGGCAAAGAAGAAAATCCATCATGAAATCAAGCCCCAGGAAACAGATAGAATTAGGTTTAAGCTCCATTCGAAATTTAGCGCAGATCCTGACGGATTGTCGCTTTATCTCATTCAGGTTAATGTTCACTATAACGAGGAGATGGCGCCAGCTTCATTCCGGCAGACTTTAGTAAATATTCGCCCGCCGCAGGTTAGTGAGGGCTCGTACTTTGGAGGTTACTCAAACGAAACATTAAAAAACAATAAGAGCTTGGCTCGCGAGATTCTTAAACTTCATACAGATGGTGTTGGTGTTGGTGTCGAGGATTATGTGATCGAAGTTTTGGAGTCATGGATGTTAGCGCCTGACACACTTTAACCAAAAAAATATGCTTCTGGGTTGCTGATGAGCGCCTGCCACAAGCTACTTCTGTCGAAGTTTACGATGCCTTCTACCATGCAACTGCTCAACCGTATCATCGAGCTAAGCGCACCGCCCCACTTTTGATCAGGTGGAGTTTACGGAGCGCTTACCCAAATTCGTACTCAAATCGTAAGACTTCAAGCGCAGACGCTGCAACACAATCTGGGGCTCTACCATGCGAGCAGCAGACACATCCGCTTAGCTGTTACATGCAACTTCCGACTCGGGAACCTTGACTCGCTGAGCCTTGAGTTGGCACCCTTTAAGGAGAAGTAGCTCGTCGATTCGAGTCACGAATTCGCTGCTAGCATCTTCTGGTATAAGAACTGCTGCTAGAAATTGGGTGAATGGGGCGCTGAGAATAAAACCAGATCCATCGACATACCGGAATAGATTCTCGGAGGCCACGCCGCCATTACGATAGTATTCGCCTTCCTTAGAAACATCGCGCCCTTCATACCGTTTGATCCATTTGAAGTCCGGCAGGATTTTCTGATTAAAAAATATCAACTGTCGGACATCAATAGCTACGCGATACTCTTTCTCAACACCAAATTTAGGATCTTTTGTAAAAAACGCCTCTTTCTGACCTTGTTTGTTCACAACATACCTAACGGGCTCAAATCTATATCCGATAGGCAGTACGTGACCCAAATAATCCCCAAGCTTAAGTCTATCAGCCACAAACAGGACGCAATCGGTTGATTTTGCGTAGCCCCCATAGCTATCCCACATGAATCGAGACATATGTTTATCCCAATACCAACTCTGAATAAACTGGTCTTTTTTCTCACTGACCATCTGACCATGACTGAGGGTCGCAGCCTCTTGCTGAGATATTCGGAGCTCCTCAGGCACCTGCATATTCAAAATTTCTAGAATGCGTTTTTCGTTGTGCCCAAAATGCTCACGATCCCCTTCCGTGGGATCATCGGGATATTCATCTGTCCTTCGAAGATACAATCCCTCGTCCTCTAGGACTTTTAGTGCTCGCTCTCCGGGCATGTAACGCTGCAGGTGAGTTTGATGAAACATGTCTTCTAATGTCCTTATATGCGTAGCGACGAATGAAAATTTAAACTGAAACCCTAAACACTACAGCCGCATCACTAACAAGCTATTACACAGGCAGCAAGAACTGGCCGTAACGCCCACCGCGCAATCGGCTGGCTAAGCCGTTGGGCTCATTTAGAGTCGGACGTATAGTAGCCATGATCTCTAGCAGGTTCCAACCACTCAAGCACGGTACTGTTTTTGTTGGCGTGATCGCAGCATGACTCCTAGAGCTCGTGTCCGCCGCATCATGCCAATGCTTCACCCTGGTCGGAATCCACGCGACATCACCCGCACTGAGGTTTCGCCTAGGCCCTCCTCGTTCTTACACCATCCTTCGCCGGCTGTGACGTTTAGCCACTGCCCCAACGGGTACGCGCGTTGAAATCGTACTAACCCTGAAGCCGCGATCGCGGCATGGCCTCTGACGAAGTATAAGCTTTAGCCACCATGGCTAGAGCCCTGCGGGGGATTCTGAAGCCCTCGGCATGGCTCGGTGCTGCGCGGTTGCCACGGCTCTGTTATAAGACACGGGAAGCTTTTTCAGACGGACTGATCAGTCAAATAAAACCCTTTTGGTTAGTACCAAAGCGGAAGCAGCGGTCTTCGGTTGCAAAGAGAACAACTTCCTCCCTACCCTACCGCCACCCGCCATCGATTTCCAATACAAGCCCCCAAAACGCGTTTTCTGAAGACCAGCATGCCTCGTTCTCACTTCATGTGTGACCGCCAGAGGTCGGAGCGGCGAGGCCTATACAGGTTGAAAAGGAGTCTATGAACATAAAACGATGAACACCTAAATTCATTTCGGGAATATTCAACCAAAGGTGGTAGGTATGCATGCGACTTATGAACATATGACATCGCCCACTTGTTCAATCATATCAATTGACCCATACAAAGACAGTAAGTCCCGCTAAACCATGAACACCGAATCTCATCGCAGCGATCGTCTCGGCTGGCTGCGCGCTGCCGTTCTGGGAGTATCACTGTTCCGGGCTGTGGTTTAGAACGCCTCCGCTTGAGCAACATCAACAAACGTCCGCTTCAAATGGATTAACTTAACCTGAACCTCGCTGACCCAAGGATTCCTCATGCCTGCCGAAGTGGATGTCGCGATTATTGGCGGTGGCCAGTCCGCACTCGTCGTTGCTTACTTCCTGCGCCGTACCGGGCGTTCCTTTGTGATTATTGATGCCGAAGCAGCACCGGGTGGCGCGTGGCGACATGGCTGGGATTCCCTGCGACTGTTTTCACCGTCGACCTCGAGCTCCATCGCCGGTTGGATGATGCCTCCGGTCACTGACGGTTACCCCAGTCGCGACAACGTAGTCGATTACCTGCGTCAGTATGAGCAACGCTACCAATTTCCTGTCGAACGGCCCTACTGGGTCAACGCTATTGAACGTCGGGGCAATCACCTCAACGTAAAAGCCCAAGGTCGCAGTTGGCTGGCCCGTACCGTGGTCAGCGCGACCGGCACCTGGCGCCATCCTTACCTGCCGCATTACCCCGGCAGCGAAACCTTTACCGGCCAGCAATTGCATTCGGCCCACTACGTTAACGCCAAACCGTTTGCCGGAAAAAAAGTCCTGGTGGTAGGTGGTGGCAATTCCGGTGCACAGATCCTCGCTGAAGTCTCGCAAGTGGCCGATGCCACCTGGGTCACTCCACAGCCGCCAGAGTTTCTTGACGATGACGTTGATGGACGCGTGCTCTTCGAACGCGCCACCGAGCGCAGGAAAGCGCAGCTGGCCGGCATGGTCATTGAAAACCCGGTTGGCGGCCTGGGCGATATCGTGATGGTGCCGCCAGTTGTCGAGGCTCGGGAGCGCGGCGTGTTGCACGCGGTTCGGCCGTTCCTGCGCTCCACCGAGACCGGCGTGACTTGGGCTGATGGCTCACAAACGCCGGTCGACGCGGTGATCTGGTGCACCGGCTTCCGCCCTGCCCTCGGCTATCTGGAATCACTGGGCGTGTGCTCCGCCGACGGGCGCGTGGCTGTCAAAGGTACGCATTCGATTCAGGAACCGCGTTTGTGGCTGGTGGGTTATGGCGACTGGACTGGCCCCGCTTCCGCGACACTGATCGGCGTGACCCGAACGGCGCGCAGTACCGTTGAGGAAATTGAGCGTTTTTTGCTGGACCAGTGAGTCGGCGCACCGCAGCTAAGGCAACGCTGATTGACATCAATATCAACGTCCTTTGTGCGGGAGACGCAAAATGAGCGTCGACGCACGACCTGATCAGGCGATATCCCTAAAATCCCTCAAGCTCGTTGAGATCCCTCTCAGGAACTAAAAAGTCTTAATCAGCTTTGTTCTCAACCAGACAATTGCCTCCATCCACTACGAGCAGCTCACCGGTGATGTAACTCGCTTCGGGTGAAGCCAGGAATACAACGGCTGCAGCCACTTCGTCTGGTCGCCCCGCTCTCCCGAGAGGCGTAGAACGTGCGGCTTTGACTTCATCAGGCGTGCTCGACCCTGTAGCTATCCAACCAGGGGCAACTGAATTCACAGTGATACCTTGATGAGCAACCTCAAGAGCTAGACTCATGTTCATTCCTACCATTCCCGCCTTTGCAGCACTATAAGCAGCCTCCCCTGGATTACTGGCCCGTGTGCCGGTAGTTGAGCTGATGTTCACTATGCGGCCATAGCCTCTCGCTCGCATCCCAGGCAACACCCCTTGGGTTAACAGAAACGCAGTTGTCAGATTTCTAGCGATGGAAAGATTCCAGCTTTCGAGGCTCGTACTCGTGAATTCGGAGAACTGTTCTGGACTCCCTTGCATCGCCATACCGGCATTATTTACAAGAATATCGATGCGGCCCCAGGCGGCCTCAGCCCAAGCGACGAATTCACTCACCTGAGTTTCCTGAGTCAAGTCGACCGGTCGACCCACTGCTTCGAAGCCGGCGGCACGTAACTCCGCAACCCGCTCATTGATGCGTGCGCTGCTTGCCGTGACGATCAACTTGGCCCCTTGAGCCCCAAGACGATGGGCAATGGCCATACCGATTCCAAGCTCACTGCCCGCTCCACTCACAAGTGCCACTTGATCTGCCCAGGTTGAATTCATCATCGTTGCCTCTGTTGAAGGTTTGCGAAGCACACGAGGCTTGCGACTGCCGCGCGACGAAATGTTTATGCATCAAGGCATGATTCGGGCTTTGAAGGTAACCATTCGAACGGGGAATGAATCCTCAAACAACGAAGTGCCAGGCTCCCACTATAGCGCTACCCTCTTCTATTCCGAGCGCGACCGAATCGTCGATATTCCGACAATGCATGGATCAGGAAAGAGTCGTTGCAGGGAATTCTTGCCCCTCTAATTTCTCCATAACCAAGCCAATGAATGCAGATACAGCCAGCGGTAGGTGTCGCCGACTAGGGTAAAGCAGATGCAGGCCGTATCCGGTTCTGTGGTACTGCGGAAGTACAGACACAAGGCGCCCCGTCTGAAGATCAAACTTAGTCATAGCGGGCGGCAGCAAGGCAATTCCTAGCCCGGCCAACGTCGCCTTGCGCAAAGCCTGGGCGGTGTTGCCATTGAAACGGCTAGTGACCCGCACCTCTTCCGCCGTATCGTTTGGCCCATGAAGAACCCAAGTGGTGAAACCGCTAGGATGGCCAAAGCTCACACAGTCGTGTTTGACCAAATCTCCAAGCTTATTAGGTATGCCTCTTTTTTTAATGTAATCAGGGCTGGCTACCAGACCTTCGTTACCCGCTCCAAGAAGCTGGCGACCGACGTATCCTGAGTCCTGCAACGCCCCACCTCGAAACGCAATATCGATGCGATCAGCGATCAAATCGGCACGTGCATCGCTTAGCACAAAGTCGACGTGTACCCGCGGATGTGCCTCGAGAAAATCGGCCACCCACTCCATAGGAAAGAAGTCGAAAAAATCAGCCATTGCCGTAATGCGCACGGTGCCACTCGGCTCTTGGTTTCCGGTCATCAGCTGCTCACCAGCGTCAATCAGACCTTCCACTGCTCCACAGCAGCGCTCGTGAAAAGTCTCGCCGGACTGAGTGAGTGTGAGCTTTCGCGTGGAGCGCTGCAGCAGCCTCGTACCGAGTTGAGCCTCGAGCTGTTGAACCCGCCGGCTTAAGGTGTTTGAGGGCATTCCAAGCTGCCGTGCTGCCTCAGCGAAACTACCGCTGCGCACCACTTTTACAAACAATGCGACGTCATTCAGATCAATCATCTTTACTGCCATCCACTCCAAAAATGGATTAGTCCAATCCAATTATGCCATCTACTAAAGCAATCAGCGGACGCATATCCTTCTGTCATTGCTGCAGTTGACCTTCAGTTGCCGGAATCTCCTACGGGCTCACCGCCCAGACTTTCGGCATCACTAAGTTCATCCACATCCAGTCCAGGCAGCCGGAACTCCGCTCGACGACATCGTCTGTCGGCAATGGAGAACAAAGAGAAAACATATGACCACCACCGTAGTAGTTCGACCACGCGCCATTGTCCATCGTACTGAAGGAACCACACACGGCCCCATAACGAGGCTTATGAGTCCAGGTGATCTAGGCGAGATGTTGAAGCCGTTTATTTTCCTGGACATTTTCAGCCTGAACGCCAGTGGTGGTAAGTCGAGTTTCGGCATGCATCCGCACTCAGGAATCGCAACGGTTACCTTCATGACAAAAGGGGATGTTTCTTATGAGGACACCACAGGGGCGACCGGTTTACTGCTTGCCGGTGGTGTTGAGTGGATGCAGGCCGGCAATGGGGTGTGGCACGACGCTACGCTAGCCAGCAAGTCCGCAATCCAGGGATTCCAGCTTTGGGTGGCATTGCCACCATCTCTTGAAAACGCACCCGCGATGAGTGTCTACCTTGCGCCGTCGCAAGTTCCTCAAGTGGGCCCCGCGCGTTTGCTATTGGGACGTTACGGGGCAGCCCAAAGCCTGATTGAAGTGCCGAGTGAAATGAACTATCTCGCCGTGAGTTTAAAAGACGGTGAGCACTGGCATTACACCCCTCCATCCGGTCACAACATTGCTTGGCTCGCTGTGAGTTCTGGGAGTCTGGACGCAGGTGGGTTGATCAATGCAGGCGAATTAGCCGTGTTCGAAGAGTCAGAGCACCGCATCAACTTCATCGCGAAAGGCGATTGCTCTTTCGTGATGGGCTCGGCGGTAAAGCATCCGTACGACCTGGTAACGGGTCACTACTCGGTTCACACGAGCAAGGCAGCTCTGGCGCAGGGTGAAACGGAAATACAGAGGATTGGCACACGGCTGCGGCAACAAGGACGGCTCAACTAGCGCCGCTCAAGCCGGCGTGAAAATCATCTCGACGATAACTATCCAACACCCCAAATCATACTGAGGCACGTCATGACAGCGAGCAATCTCAACCTTCTTTTGTCCCCCGCTCAAATCGCCAACCTACCCTTGAAAAATCATATGGTGATGGCGCCTCTGACGCGAAGCCGGGCTGGCCAAGGCGATGTTCCAACTTCCACAGTAGTCGAGTATTACCGTCAACGTGCAAGCGCCGGCCTCATCATTACTGAGGGTTCCCAGGTCTCGGCTCAAGGCAAAGGCTACATGAGAACACCGGGCATCTTCACCAGCGAGCAAATCGCCGGCTGGAAACACGTGACCGACGCCGTGCATGCAGAGGGCGGACGGATATTTCTCCAGCTCTGGCACGTTGGGCGCCTGTCACACTCCCTAGTACAGCTCGATAATCAGCTGCCGGTAGCCCCCTCAGCGATCAAGGCTGATGGCGAGATCTATACGCCTGAAGGACTGAAGCCTTACGAGTCGCCACGGGCTCTGAGTCTGGATGAAATTCCTGGTGTGATTGCGGATTTTCGCCAAGGTGCTGAAAACGCGAAGCGTGCAGGTTTTGACGGTGTGGAAATACATGGCGCGAACGGCTACTTGATCGATCAGTTCCTGCGCGATGGCACCAACACCCGAACCGATTCATACGGCGGCTCTGCAGAAAATCGCGCTCGGTTTCTTAAGGAGGTTGTGGAGTCGGTCATCGAGGTATTCGGGGCTAGCCGCGTGGGTGTTCGCCTGTCGCCAATCTTTAATTACTTCTCCATGAGCGACAGCGATCCACGAGCGACATTCAACTATGCAGCGAAAATGCTCAGTCGCTACGGGCTAGCCTACATTCACGTAGTAGAAATCGGTGCGGGTGCATTCGACTTCAAAGAACTAAAGCGTCATTTCGCAGGCACCTACATTGCCAATGGCGGCTATGACGCGGAACGCGCAGAAACGTCGCTCAGAGAAGGAAATGCTGATCTGGTGTCCTTTGGCACAGCCTTTTTGGCCAACCCGGATCTGGTAGAGCGATTCGAACAGGGTGTCGCACTGAATGACGCTGACCCGACCACCTTCTATCAGGGTGAGGAGCGCGGTTACACGGATTACCCGACCATGGCCCAGATCCGATAATGATGAAGTGCTGCGGTAAGCGCAGTCGCCGCCGGCTGCCACTCGCAGATTAATCGGGCCGTAGGTAGCAATGCTGAGCCGGAGTAGGAGTCTGCACCCTCTCCGGTAATCACCTGCAAATCTGCGGCAAACCTGTCTTGACAAACAAACTGTGATCACATATCACTTAATGAGGTTTTCTTGTCTACGCACGCCGTAGCCACGAAAGAACTCATGAACAAAAACAAGACAGGACGCATTAGCTATGAACGTGATGAAGCGGCTGACACCCTATACCGGATTGAGAGTTTTGATTTCCGGTGGGGCAGCAGGCATTGGCGAATCGATCGCGGCTGCATATATCGAAATTGGGGCAAGAGTCCATGTATGCGATGTAAGTGAGCAGGCGATCGCACAATTTCGTGAGCGCTATCCAGAGGCTTTGGCCACATTGGCTGACGTCTCCGACTCTGCTCAAATTAAGCGAGTCTTCGAGATACAACAGGAGTGGGTGGATGGGCTCGATGTACTGATCAACAATGCAGGCATCGCAGGGCCAACGGGCGGAATCGACAAGATTACCGATGCCGAATGGGGCCAGACTGTAGAAATCAACCTTAATGCGCAGTATCGCTTCGCTCATCATGCTGTCCCCCTCCTGACGAAGTCAGAACACGCACACATCATTCATATTTCATCGGTCGCGGGGCGCTTAGGCTATGCCTGGCGGACGCCATACGCCGCGACCAAGTGGGCCATCGTTGGTCTTATGAAGTCATTGGCAGCCGAGTTGGGCGAAAAAGACATTCGAGTCAACGCACTGCTGCCAGGCATCGTCGAGGGCCCGCGCCAGGATCGCGTCATCAGTGATCGCGCCAAACAGTTAGGCATTTCAGAGCCGGAGATGCGCCAACAAACATTGAAGAAAATATCATTGCGCCGGATGACTCCACCCGAAGACGTGGCAGCAATGGCCTTATTTCTATGCTCTCCTGCTGCTAACAATGTGACAGGACAAGCAATCAGCATCGACGGCAATGTCGAGTATCTTTGATTAGTCAGACCTACACGTCTCGCCACCGACCTTGGTAGCGAGACGCTTGTTATGCCTGTGCTAGAGAACTCGTTTCTCCCCAATTCCGTCACTTTTGATACCGGCACATCCGTGATTACAGATGTCTCATTTTGCTATGCCGCCTGATCGAACCTGCCTATAATTCTCGCCATGAACCTATCCACACTCGTAACGCCCATGATCCGCCAGACTCTCAGTGCGGACGTTTATGCCCAGCTGCGTGATCTGCTGATAAGCGGACGCGTTATGCCTGGGGAAAAGCTCTCGCTCAGGTCTATAGCGGACGCTCTAGGTGTTAGCGTCATGCCAGTGCGAGAAGCGGTTCACAGGTTGGTCGCTGAGCAAGCGCTGGAGATGGCGGCAAATCGATATATTCGTGTTCCTGTGCTGACGGTCAGCCAGTTCCGGGAAATCACCAGTATCCGGTTGAATCTTGAGGGGCAAGCTGCGGCTCGTGCTGCGGAGCTTGTTGATTCGCAGGCGCTGGCTGAGATTGAAAAGATACACGAGGCATTTTGCGCAGAGTTTGCAAAAGGCGCTCCCGATGAGTCACGGCTGATTACGCTGAACAAAGAATTGCATTTTGCAATTTATAATCAAGCGGACATGCCCATCCTGCTCCAGATAGTTGAGTCCCTGTGGCTGAGAATAGGGCCTATCATCAACTATGATCTACGATCTGGCACTGAGCGTGTGGTTCAGCGAGTGCAAGCCAGTCATCACGCAGCGATGGTTGATGCTTTAAAGAAGGGTGACTCCGTTGCAGCATGTGAAGCACTGCAAGATGACATCAAAAGTGCTGCCGAGTTTATCGTGAATACAGGGGCGCTGATCGTTGCCGATGCGCACAAGCCTGTCGACGCTGATTAATTCCACCAACATGTTTTAAAAAGAGGCGCCTGGTATCAGGGCGCCTCTTTTTTTGCTTGTTACATTTGAGCGCCGATCATCCAAGGCACTGTTTCTTCATTGCCGACGCCTAATGCCTCGCTTTTAGATTTTTCTCCCGAAGCCACTCGTATGAGCATGTCAAAAATCTCTTTACCCTTCGATTCAAGGGTGGCATCGCCATCCATGACATCCCCGCAGTTGATGTCCATATCATCCTTCATGCGAGTGTACATTTTGGTATTCGTCGCAAGCTTGATCGAAGGAGCAGGTTTAGCGCCAAAGCACGAGCCGCGTCCGGTGGTGAACGCAACGAGGTTTGCGCCGCTGGCGATTTGGCCAGTGGCTCCCATCGGGTCGTAGCCAGGCGCATCCATGAACACCAAGCCTCGGACTGTAATGGGCTCGGCGTAACGATAAACGCCCATGAGTGCTGAGGAGCCACTTTTGGCAACTGCGCCTAGAGACTTTTCGAGAATGGTCGTCAGGCCGCCGGCCTTGTTACCAGGCGTGGGGTTGTTATCAATACTGCCTTTTTCGCGGTCTGCGTAGCTTTCCCACCATTTGATAAGGTCGACGATACCCTGGCCGACTTCACGGGTTGCAGCGCGACGAGTCAGCAGGTGTTCAGCGCCGTAGATCTCCGGCGTTTCGCTAAGGATGGCAGTTCCACCTTGCGCTACGAGCATATCCACAGCCACACCGAGGGCGGGGTTGGCCGTGATGCCCGAGTATCCGTCTGAACCGCCGCACTGGAGCGCCACGGTCAGGTGCCGCGCCGAGACCGGCTCGCGTCGGCACTCGTTGGCAACCGGCAGCATCGATTCCACGGCGGCAATGGCGGCATCCGCTGCGTTGCGGGTTCCGCCAACGTCTTGGATGACCACGGGAGCGATAAGCTTGCCGGTCTCGATGCCCTGGGCCATGAACAGAGCGCCCATCTGATTGGCTTCACAGCCAAGCCCGATGACCACCACGCCAGCGAAGTTGGCGTGCTTGATGAAACCGCCTAGCGTGCGCCGCAGTTGGTTCACCCCCTCGCCATTGTGCTCTATGCAGCAACCGAAGCTGTGGGTGATCGGCACCACACCGTCCACGTTTGGGTAAGCATCCAGCACACCGTTTCGCGAGAAGTGTTCAACCACCATTTTGGTAACAGTGGAGGAGCAGTTCACAGTGCTCACTACACCAATGTAGTTTCGAGTTGCTACTCGCCCGTCAGCGCGGACGAAACCTTGGAATGTCACAGGAGAGGCTGCAGGCGACGCGACTTTGGCATCCGCGCCGAACGCGTAGTCTCGCTCGAACGTCGCCATCTCCAGATTGTGCGTATGCACGTAATCGCCTGGCTCAATGGGTTTAGTAGCAAAGCCAATAATCTGGCCATAACGCAGAACAGGATCACCTGGGTTTACGTGTGCAAGGGCAATCTTGTGCGCTGCGGGCACATCGGCGAGCACCACGATATTACCGAACTCCGTAACCACGGTTCCTTGAGGTATCGAAGCGCGTGCGATTGCAACATTGTCGTCGGGATGAAGTTTAAGTGCCAGGGATGTACTCTTCATTTTGTCCTCGCATTATCAGTAATACACGGCGCAGCCTGGGGCAATACAATGTTGTCCCGCGTTTTTGTAGTAATCATTTCTTGTGCCTGACGTAGTTTCAAACTCAGGAATGCCGCGAGCGTTAAAAGAGCCGCTACAATAATGAGTCCATTCTTTGTGCTCCCGGTAGTTTGCTCAACGAAGCCCAGAAGTGAAGGGCCGAAGAAACCACCAGTAATACCAAAGGTATCCACTAACGCCAGACCCGCCGCCATACCCGCTCCCGCCAGTCTTGAACTGGCAAAGAGGAATATCACAGGCTGAACAACGAAAAACATCGATGCCGTAAGAGTGAATCCTATTAGAGCTATCAGTTGAGTGGTATAGGCCGCAAGAGTCAATCCAGCCGACATCAGGAGCAGTCCACCGAACATTATTTTGCGTGAGATTTTCGGAGTAGTTGCATACTTTGGAAGAAGCGCTGCGCCGAGTGCCGCTGCTATCCATGGGATTGAGTTTAACAATCCTATTTGTAACGATGACAAGCCTCCATACGTGCCAATGATGCCCGGCAAGAAGAAAATTACCGAATACACACTAACTTGGTGGAGGAAATACACCGTGATCGCAAGCCAAATTTGAGGGATCTTAAGGACGCCCTTAAAAGAATGACCTACATTGCCGGAGGCGATTTCTTCATCATGTTCTTTCTTCAGAACTAGTTCTACTTCAGTGACTTGTTCCTTTGATAGCCAACTTGCCGTAGATGGGCCGTCCGGAAGCTTTCGCCAAATCACTACGGAGAATAGAACAGCTGGAATTCCCTCCAAGAAGAACAGCCACTGCCAGCCTTGCCAACCCCAGATTCCATCCATCTCTAACAGCAGCCCGCCAACCGGCCCGCTGATGATATTCGCGAGACAGACCCCGATTAGAAAATAGCCACTGGCTCGTGCCCTTTGCTCACGACCAAACCAATAGGTTAAATAGAGCATTACACCTGGGAACAATCCGGCTTCAGCTGCGCCCAGTAGCGCGCGGGCAATGTAAAACGTAGTCTCATCGGTAATGAAGGCCATGCCGGCAGATAACAGTCCCCAAGTGATCATGATCCTGGTGATCCAGAGTCGGGCCCCTACCCGGTGCATGATCAGGTTACTGGGTACCTCCATGAGTGCATAGGTAAGGAAGAAGAGCCCTGCCCCAAAACCGTAAGCGGCAGCGGAAATACCCAAGTCTACTGCCATGTGTGTTTTGGCAAGTGAAATGTTAGTTCTGTCTAGAAAGCTTATAACGTAAGCAAAGATTAACATCGGCATTAGTTTGCGAAACATTAAAGCGTTCAGCGACTTTCCCTTTTGTATTTTTGTATGGGTCGTAGCTAACATGGTTCATTTTCTCCTCATGAGGATAAGTTGCTAAGGCGCGGGTGTTGTGCCGCGACCTTTAATTATCAAAATATCCTCTAGATAGACTTTATGGGGGGGGTGAGTGCCCGCGCTTAGAAATTGACGTTATCGCCACCTTTGAGCTTCAGGATTTCCCTCGCGTCAGCAGGTGTCGCCACTTCAAGTGAAAGCCCTTCGAGAATTTTGCGCATACGCGAGACTTGGTCTGCGTTGCTTTTTGCCAATTGGCCCGGCCCGTCCCAAAGCGAGTCTTCAAGACCCACACGCACGTGTCCTCCAAGCGTGGCTGATTGAGCACCAATGCTCATCTGCTGCTTTCCTGCTGGAAGAACCGACCACTGATAGTCATCACCGAAGAGACGATCAGCTGTGCGACGCATATGCAGGACATCCTCCGGGTGACCGCCGATACCGCCCAAAATGCCGAAAACCGATTGGATCAAAAATGGAGGTTTGATGAGGCCGCGATCAATGAAATGTGCAGCGGTGTAGAGATGCCCAATGTCATAGCATTCGATTTCAAAACGGGTACCGTTCTCACTGCATGACTCGAGGATGTGGGCTATGTCGGTAAATGTATTTTTGAAAATGCGGTCATGGCTGCCGGCGAGATAGGGTTCCTCCCAAGCGTGTTTGAACTCCTTGAAACGATTGAGCATTGGGTATAGACCCATGTTCATCGTCCCCATGTTCAGTGAGGCCACTTCCGGTTTGAACTGATGAGCTGGGCGAAGTCGATCTTCAAGCGACATTGTCGGTGCGCCACCTGTAGTCAGGTTGATCACCACATCGCTAGCTTCTTTGATAGCCGGCAGAAACTGCTTAAACAGTTCCGGATCCTGAGAGGGGCTGCCATCAATTGGATTACGAGCATGTAGGTGAACAATTGAGGCGCCAGCCTCAGCGGCACCAATCGCCGCTTCGGCAATTTGACCTGGTGTTACCGGCAGATATCGAGACATGGAAGGTGTATGAATTGCGCCGGTGACCGCGCAAGTGATGATGACTTTACGAGCCATGGTGATCTCCTGGTTACTTTTATTTTGGTGTTCAGGATGAATTGATTCCGTCAGGAATTTGGTGCTTGACGCTTGTGTGCAGCGAGAGCCATAAGGCGGCGGTCACGCCAAGCGGATCGCAATGCAATGCCTTCAAGTTCAAGTTTTTGGCGGCGCTCGTCATGTACTCGGGCGACTGCTGATTCCGACCAGTCAAAAGCATTTTCGGAATTGATCGTTTCGCGATTTTGCTGACCGTAGCGTTTGGCATAGTCAGATACGCCGGCAGGGGCGTTGAGATCGATGGTTTCGAAGGGGCCCATAAACGACCAGCGGAGGGCGAGTCCATCTTTGAGCACCCGATCAATATCCTCCGAGCTGGCAAAGCCTTCCTCATGCAATTTGAAGCATTCGTTGAGGACTGCGGCTTGGACTCGGTTCAACAAGAAGCCGTGGATCTCTCGGGATAGAACGACAGGGCTCTGCCCTGCTGCGGTGTAGATCTCATGCGCTCGAATCATCACTTCAGATTCTGTCCACGGCGCAGGGCATAACTCCACAAGAGGAACTAAGTAAGGCGGGTTGGTAGGGTGTGCAACTACGCAGCGCCCCCGACCTGGTAGATCTTTAGTGAACACGGAGGCCGGTAACCATGAAGTTGAACTGGCAAGAATCGCATCCTTGGGCGCCAACACATCCATTCGACTGAAAATGTCGATTTTCGCCTCCACCGTTTCCCGAACGTTTTCCTGTACGAGCACCGCATCACGTAGCGCATCAGCCAAATCGGGAACACACGTAATACGTGCAAGTACGGTGAGGGGGGCGTCATTAAGAAGATCGAATTCTGCGAGCTCATTAAGCCTCGCTTCGATGTAGGCATGGCTGTTCTGCATTGTCTGCAGATCCATGTCGTGTAGGCGTACCGGATGTCCCGCTCGAGCAAAAACAATCGCCCAAGCTCTCCCGATCAGGCCTGCGCCAACGATTGCAATGGGGCTACGCTCGGTCGCAGATGGAGTTGTACTTCGCATGATGTTCTCCAAATTTTGTATTTATGTTTAGGAGTAATCGTTTGAGCGGTTGGTGAACAATGCTGACGCTCAGATGTTCGCTCTGAGACAGATGCTATCCACTGTGATCACAGATCACAAGAAAATAATTCTGATTGTCTGACGATCGGCTGTGGAAGGGATTCGAGGGTCGAGATAGCTCCCGCAACGGCCAGAGCCTCAGTGGGTCGGCGCGCTTTAGGTTTTTGTGCGGGAATAGAAAAGGTTTTTTTGGGATTGAACCTTCTCGTTCAATAAACGCAGAAAAGCCCGCCTGACGAGCGGGCTCCTCAATCAGATCTTTCAGCCTGCGTGGCCGTGACCCGCTTCACGAAGGAAAGCGCGTACCGTGTCACAGAACTCCAATGGGTTCTCAGTCATTGGATAGTGGCCAGTACCTGCGAGCACGGCGATCTTACTACCGGGAATGCGAGATGCGGTCTCCTCAACCTTCTCTTGGTACACCAACCAATCCGCGTCACCGCGCAGAAGTAAAACAGGCGCTTTGATCTTTCCAACTTGTTGCCGCTGATCAAAGTTCGCATAGCCTGTGAGGTCACCTTTCATCACCTGCGGCGTGGTGCGCGAGATCTGCCACACCACCTCCCTCGCACGATCTGGTGGAGTGCGATTGCCCGTCATCGAACGAGACCAGGCACCGATAATCTCTGGCCCATTCATGAGCAACATATCGAGGAAGAACTCGGAAACCGTCGGGGTAAAATCTGCCCCTTCAGCTGAAATGATCGCGCTGTACGCATCGGGCCGACGTGCCCCCAATTCCAACACCAGATTGCCACCCATCGAGCATCCCATGATGGCGGGTTTCTCAAGTCCCAAAGCCTCCATAAGGTGCTCATTGAACTCCGCATGGCGAGTGAGGCTGTGGAATGGGCCTGATTCGGGTAGCTCTGATTTGCTGTGCCCGGGGGCGTCAATTGCAATGACGCGGAACTCATCTGAGAGGCCGTCCAGTACGTGCCTGTACATCAGAGAATCTTGTGATGCTGCGTGGAAGCAAACGAGTGGACGCCCCTCCCCTGATTCTTCGTAATAAACGCGAATTCCATCAACGGTAATGTACCGTCCTACCGTCTCTTTCCCCGACGGCTTAGGCCCGGGAGAGTACGAGACTGGTGGGTTATTATTAGCTTTCCCTACACGCTTCATTGCGTCGAACGCGCGGGCCATCACATCTACGTACTGCCATGCAGCAACCACGTTGCCCTCAAGCTCAAGTTTTCCCAATCCAGGGGACAACGCTTCAAACCAATCGATCTTTCCGTCAAGAACGCGCTGCCACTCATCATCAGCACCAGACACGATGATGTCAGCGCCCAACGGGCTTCCTTCCGGGTAAACCGCAACGACTTTACCGGCGAGAACCGCAAGCGTTGAAAAACCTGTGCTGTGCTTGAATTGAATGCGCCCATCAAAATAGCGAGCAGCGGCAGTCCAGTCAGCATCACCGTTTAACTCGTCGGCGAGTTGGCTCAACCATTTGGCATCATTAATAAGGGTCATGACTTTCTCCTAGCTTTAGCTATCCCCAAGGGGATTTTCTTGTAAGTGCAGGTGCGATCGGTTCGTTACAAACCCATGTTGCAAGAGGACTTCGATACCAGCGCCTTGTCGTACTTCAGGAACCAACCGGTAGTTTCTCGGGTGAAGAAAATGGTGATGATGGCCGCCAGTACCATGAGACCGGAGATAAAGTAGAGAGCGTAGTTGTAGCCCGCAGCCTGCTCAAAGCCACCACCTGCGCCGATGAACATCCCGATCACGAATGGCCCAAAGCCACCGGCGTAAATACCGACGTTGACGATTGAGCCCGCCAGGCCAGTCGTGCCTTGCTTCGCAGAGTCAAACGCAATGGCATACAGCAACGTGTAGGGCGCGTTCATCGCGAACCCAGCAAACAACTGAATCGCGATAAGCCAAGTCAGGCTGACGGATGAGTATTTGAAGAGGTACATGCCCACCGCAAGCCACGCGAAAACAAGCACTAGGCAAAGTTTTCGGCCTGCACGGTCTGAAATCCATCCCCAAACGATCTGGCCGATACCACCGGTGATCGTGAAGAGCACCGAGTAAGCAGCTGCCTCTGCGAAGTTGTAATGGGCAACAAAGGCCAGGTACTGAGGTAGCCAGAAACTGATGCCGAAGTAGCCAACGATTGCAAACATCGAGATTAGAGCGATAGCGGAGATGTTCGGATTTTTCATTGCCGACTTGAACGCGCCTTTGGGCACCTCCACCACACCTTGTACCGCTTCCATTGATGGAGGGGTCTCACCCACGGCTTGAGCGTGTTCAACAAAGGACTCGTAACGCTTCTTCGTACTGAACCACCAGTAGACCGAAAAGATGATGATCATCGGTACAGGGAACAGCAGGAATGCCAAGCGCCAATTTTCCGGGCCGTAAGCGTGGAGTAGAGCACTGATCGCCAAGCCACCGATCAATGTGCCCCAAGGGTATCCGGTGTGATGAAGTCCTAGGGCGAAACCACGGCGCTCCTTCGACCACCACTCAGACAAGGAAGTGACTTCGATGGCTTCGCCAGCACCGCCAAATGCGTGAGACATCACTTGCAGCGCGACAAGCACTCCAAGCGAGCCAGTCAAGAAATTGAGGCCGGTCAGAAAGGTGAATAGCGTGTAAGCAATCACGATTGGCAGATGGCGGTATTTACGCATCCATCCCTGACCGCCTTTATCAGCCCAAATCATGCAAGGCACGGCTATCAAAGATGTAGCGATCGTGATGAACGCGGCAAGCAGTCCAGTCAGCTCAGCGCTTGTCTTGAACTCGCTGGTGATGGAGGGCAATACCATAAAGAACATCTGGCGGGAGTTGGCATCCATGGCATACACGAGCCACAAAAGAGCCATCGCGCCCCACGAGGCTGCACCTGCTCCTTTTGGCACACGATTGACCGCAGGTAATGCTTCGATTTTGTCTTGAGCAAATCCCATGGGGATATCTCCGGGTATTTATTTTTATTCTCCGGCTGAGGATCGGTGGTTTGCACACATACGCCTCAACATCCGAGATGATCCAGCACTTGTCGTACTGTTCACCATGGACAGAGGTTATGGCTCAATTTCAGGGCTGAATATAGCTGGCAAAGCACACCTGCTGTGACCGCCAGGAACAGGTCAGTGGCACAAAATGAGAGAGGCGCCAGCGAAGCATTTGGCTAAGTAATTACTGGGAAATAGGTCTCAATTTTTTGGGAGCTCTGTTGGGCACAGAGCAGGAGGTAAAATTACAGAGAGGTGGAGTATTGGCTCTCTTGTGCATGAGCCAAAGTTGCACGCTTGCGCGGAGGGAAAGTGAAAGTAAGCGCGGGGCCGTAGTGGCTATCAAGTCGCTTCGGGTAGTCCTCTCACGACCTTCCATGGATGTGCTATCCATTTTTTTTGGAAAAACTCGATGAAAACTCGGATGCGGGGACTTAGATGTTTTCTATCCGAGTAGAGCAGGTAAATAGGCTCTAAGATCTCCGCTTTGTACTCGTCAAGCAGGAGCACCAGCGATCCGTCCTGAATGTCTTTTCCAATGTGGAAATCCGCAAGACGGACTATACCCGCACCTGATTTGGCCATATCTCTCAGCAGCTCACCCTGGGTAAAGGATCCTCGAGGCTTCACAGGGGTCGTCACACCTAGGCCATCTTGGATAAAGGCCCATTTGTTCCAAGGGCTGGCAAAACTGAAGTTAAAGCATCGATGATTCATCAGGTCTTGTGGCTGCTGCGGTGTTCCATACTTTTCCAGGTAGTCAGGTGAAGCACACAGCAACCATTCACATTCGCCTATCTTCTTTGCGATTCTGGAAGAGCTCGGAAGAATCCCGCTGTGGATGGCTATGTCCAATCCCTGCTCGAACTGGTCAACGAACTGAGCGCCTAACTGAATCTCGACATCAAGACCGGGATAAGTGTCGAGGAATTCCGGCAACCAAGGCACGATCTGCTGCTTCGCAAAAGAGGTCATCGTGTGGATGCGAAGCGTGCCACTGACCCTTGAAGGAAGCCCTTCTGCCAGAGAGTCAGCTTCACTCATCGCCTCAACCACAGCTTTCGCACTGCGCAAATAAGCAGCTCCCTCCTCCGTCAGAGTGAGGACTCGGGACCCCCTCTGGAACAGTCGAACTCGAAGCCGATCCTCTAGCCGCGCTATCAATTTACTGATGGCCGACGGAGTCATCTCATGCGCCCTGGCGGCAGCAGAAAAACTTCCGCACTCTGTTGACCAGATGAAGGCTAGCATTTGGGAGTATTGATCCATTTCGGTACGCTCCTTACGCGACTGAATCTACCTGTTTATCTACACAAAAAAACGCGCCGTAGCGCGTTCTTTTTTGAACCAGAATCAGCGAATGAACTGCTCGATATAATCGTCCGGCAAGCCCAAATTTTTGTAATGGCTGCGGGCAGCTTCCAGCTTGGTGAAAACGTCTTCATAGCCAACCGCGACACCCTGTGGGTCGACGTAAGTGTAGCCACCCTGAACGTGGAACCAAGTAATCATTTCTTCGACATCTTCAGGGACGAACAGAGTGTGAGTCTCCCCTGGCGGCTCGAATGCAAAGGAGCCTTCATCAGCAACCCAATCGTGTTCGAGGTAGTACCAACGCCCCTTCAACACGATCGCATGTACTGCACCTGAGTGGCGGTGACGAGACAAAACCCCGCTCTGCCGCACTCGGAGCAAGTTGATGTAGTACCCACCGCTAACGCTCAGCAGCAGTGGTTTGAAAGATACTGACTTGGTGACAGGCACCCAGAGATTATCGTCTTCGAGCCAAGTGGTCATAACGCCTGGATGCACCATGTCTGGAGACATGAAGGGCACCTGCGGCAAAGCATAAGGAATGGCAAGTTCATCAGGTTTAACGGGCGTATTCATTATAATTTCTCTCAACGTGTGACTGGCGAGCGAGCCAGGATTTCAATCGCTGAGTGAGAGTAGGTGATGCTCTCGCACAGGAGAATACTCAGAAATTCACACCATCTGTGACCACTCGTCACAGCGCGTAAGACTCATCCCGTTGAAGGCCGCGACTCATCTAAGACGCCTACTGCGGACGAGTTCAAGCGATTGACCCAGCAGATTTTTCATTGTGTGGATAGCGGCCACCAGTGGATCGCGCCCCATCAGAGGGGACACATTTTCCCCAATACCTTCACTACCATGCAGACCTGTTCATCTGAAAGCCGCTTACACAGTAGTAATCGGCTTGAAATAATGAGGTTTAGCAATGACTTCTCTCAGCCCTTCCCTTGAGCTCAGTCCCGAACTTGCAGCTCACCCGGCCTATTCGCGAGTGTTCCAGCCCGAAGGCCTCACCTTCGGATACATCATGCCCTTGGAGGGCTATCCGAATTCACCGTTTCCCACGCTGCAGGATCATCAACGCCTTGCTCGCATCGCGGACGAGGCTGGATTCGCAAGTCTGTGGATGAGAGATGTGCCCTTCTATGACCCGAGCTTTGGTGATACTGGTCAAATGATCGACCCGTTTGTATATCTGGGATATCTGGCTGCTGTTACCAAAAACATTGCCTTGGGCGCAACGGGCATCGTTCTTCCGTTACGTGAACCACTGATCGTCGCTAAGCAGTCCGTTTCGGTCGACCAGCTAACCGGCGGTCGTTTCTTGCTAGGGCTATCCAGCGGAGATCGCCCGATTGAATATCCAGCATTCGGGATTGATTTCGAAGCGAGAGAAGAACGATACCGGGAAGGCTTCGAGCTGATTAAGACAGTCACTGAAACCAGCTTCCCAAGCGTCTCAACCAAACTTTTCGGCCAGCTGGAAGGCTTGCTAGACATGGTACCCAAGCCCGTGGGCCCTCGACTCCCCATGATTGTCGTGGGCCGGGCCCGTCAGACGCTTGAGTGGATAGCCAATAATGCCGATGCCTGGATTTGGCATCTGAGCGACTTCAATCGTTTGCCCGGCCTCATCCGCGAGTTCCGTTCTGCCAGCCAGACCGGCAATGTAAAACCATACGGCTACGCGACGTTTTTCGATCTGGCGAAGGATCCGAGCACACCGCTGGAACGCGGCTACAACGGAATAAGGATCGGGCGTAATGCTCTCGTGGAGCTCTGGAAACGGCAACAGGATGAAGGTGTTTCACACGTCGCACTGAATATCAAACCTCTGCAGCGACCAGCCGCTGATGTCTTGGAGGAGATGGCTGAGTATGTCCTGCCACACTTCCCCATAGGCCAACCTGCCTCGCAGGTGACCCAGTGACCGGCTCAAATGATCGCACCGAAATTAAGGGCGTTATAGCCACCTTTCTGGAAGCCTGGGAGAGCGGTAATTGGGAATCTGCTGGGGACATGTTCACTGACAATTGCCAGTTGGTGACAAGCCACATGTCCGCTCATGAGGGTGGACGCAAGATCGTCAGAGCTTTCCAGCAAGACCGTGCCAAGGCTGATGGCTTTTCAGTGAAGGCAACCAATCACTATGTGGGTGGTGGAGAAACCGACGCCAATTTCAGTTTCTACGCCTATGGCCATATCAGCAAAGCCACAAAGTCGGCCACGCTCGGATTTGGTATGACTGTCACAGGCTCTCTGAAAAAGACAGCAGGCACTTGGCGCCTCGACAGCGTGCTGATTGCCTTGAATTGGGTAACCGGGGACTACTCGCTTGCCACTCACTGGCAGCTTCCACCAGGTGACGATGGATGGAGGATTGGCGATCCAGCCCCCACCATCGTTAGCGAGCTGAATTCGCCATGGCTTGCTTTCCCAAGCTCAACGCCTTCGGTACCCAGCGAGGAGTGTATTGCTGAAACCTACGCTCGTTACTCATGGGCGCTGGATCAGGCTGACATGCAGCTACTTGCCCATTGCTTTGCCAACGACGCCGCTGGTGATTTCCAACCGATGGGCCTTATTGAAGGGCGCCACGCGATCATCGGCTCCTTCAAAGAGTTTCGCAGGCCCTGGCCGTGGATGCAGCATTTCGCGGACGTGCTGGAGATCAAGGCCGACGAGGAAAAGGGTGTAGCGGAAATGATTGTCGGCAGAGTCATTCCTGGAAACTCACACACGCAAGATGGCACGCCTCTCTATGGCGCGCATTACCGAATGCGGCTTCGTCGCAAGCATGAGGGCTTCTGGCAACTGACCTGGAGCGAGTACCGCCCAGGCTGGTTCAATGCCAATGAAGCACCAAGAGTTTAGTGCCTTTCTGGAAACGCTCTAGGGCCGTGGCGCCGTACTATCTCGGACGACGAGTTCGATTTGTATGCGCTCGCGGCGTGCAAGTGGGCGCCCCTCGATTAGCGCAACGATGTTGTTGGCGCTGCTGATACCAATTTTCGAAGTCGGCACCCTGACGGTCGTCAGGGCTGGCACGTAGGCAGCCGCGAACTCGATATCATCGAACCCGCTGACTGATAGTTCTTTGGGGACGTCGATCCCATTGGAGCGCGCTTCCGCCAACGCTCCGATACAGGTGAGGTCAGTGCTGCAGACAATGGCTGTAGGCTTGGGGTTAAGCTCCATAGCAATCCGCAGCCCGGCGCGCCCTCCCTCAATCGTGAATGGCTGCTCAATAATCCGTTCACTTGAAAGCTCTATCCCTGACTCGAGTAGCTGAGCGGTAATTCCTTTCAGACGGTATTTTGCCCGTTCGTTGTTAGAAACAACTCCACTGATCATGGCGATACTTTGATGACCAAGGCTAAGCAAGTGCTTGGCAATCAATCGACCACCCTCCTCATTGCTGAATCCCACGCAGTGATGGTCGTGAGCACCATCAAGCGACCACATGAGAATGAATGGGCATTGGGCGGCAGTTAGCGCTTCATAAATTTCAGGACTGTGTTCAGTACCCACCAACAGTAGGCCTTCGACGCCCCGCTCAATCATGTTCCTTACGTTTACCAGTTCTTGCGCCTGGTCGTATTCATGGGAAGAAATGATTAGATGATACCCAAGCTCCGTTAGCCTTAACTGGAGGGCCTGGACAGCTTCAGCGAACGCAGGGTTGTTAAAAGTAGGAAAAACGGCTCCGATGCTGTGCGTGCGCCTGGATGCCAAAGCACGCGCGGCCCCGTCGCGCACGTACCCGAGCTCTTGAACAGCTGCTTGTACTTTGGCCAGCGTGGCAGGTTTCACTAAGTGCGGGACAGCTAATGCTCTTGAAGCACTCCCCATCGAGACGCCCGCCAATTCAGCCACATCCTTGAGCTTCGGTTTCTCGATTTTTTTCATTGGAGATTCAGCATCCTCGATCGTAGCGCGGAGACAGGACGATCAGAAGAACGCCCTCGATTTGCGCAGAGGATGATAAGCCAACAGCCTGCCGTTCGGGAGCCGTTAATTGGAGGGAAAAACCTGAGAGCAGCGTTTCTGCTGCCCCCAGGCAAAAACACTTATTTAATGACGATCGGATTCACAGGAGCTCCGGTTCCGCCAACGACCTTTAGAGGGGCTGCGGTATAGAGAAACGTCCACTGACCGTCCTCAGCGCAGTCCTCAGCGAGAGGATCAAGCTGAGCGATCTCAGTGAGAGTGATGCCCAAGTTCCTCATGAGTGCGTTGTGCAACGGCAACGCAACCCCTGACACGGGATCGACGGTGACTTCGTTAGCAATAGTGTCAGTGACAATGTTCGGAATTTCCATCTCCTGAAACCACTTCACCAGCTCAGGGCTGTAGGTCAGGCCTGGCTCGATAAAGTCTTTGTAGAACTCTTCCGGGTCGCGTTTATAAAACGAGCCAATCCATCCAGTGCGGATGATGAGAATGTCGCGCTTGTTGATAGAGACGCCTTGAGCCCGGGCCGCAGCCATTAAATCCTCATGGTTGAACGTTTCACCTGCATCCAGCACGTCTTTACCACGGTGGCGTGCGATGTCGATCAGAATGCCTCGGCCAACGATGCCTTTTTCACCCAATGGAGCAACGCTCGCCTTGGCCAGCGAACCGATAGTGGTATCGGCGCTGTAGCCATTCCAGATCTGATCGTCGTACCAGACATGCCCAAGGGCGTCGTACTGAGTTGACCCTTGAAGATGAAAAAACATCACGTCGTCGGCGAACTCGTAAGAGCCCGGAAAATGTGGGCCTTTGCCACAGTTGTAGTGACCACGATCCATGATATTCATGCGTTTTGACTGGGAGCGACCAGGCCAGACCGGGTCACCAGCAGGATCTGCCATCCGCACCTGCAAAGTAAATGTCTTGCCTTGCTTGACCTCTTTGACCCCTTGGAGCACTTCGATATCTGTAAGGTAGTTGAGTGAGCCTACCTCATCATCCGGGCCCCACTTACCCCAATTCTTAGGGGAGTCTTTGAGCAAGTCATGAATATGCGGAACGGTCTTGTCTGTCATTTTCTGAGCCTCTTTTATTCTTGGATTAGCTGTGCTGCATTTAGCGGTTAGTTGAAACGTTCCAATCGTTGTCCCAGCTCGTCGGCACGAGCGAGTCCTCGGATGAGTCGCTCAGCCGTAAGGGCTGGCGCCATATTTTTCGCGTACACCGCACCCAGTGTTGCCTGGACGACAATGTCCAATTCCTCAGAGGTAAACGGAGACGTCTGGCCAAGGCCGTCGAGGGTGACGGGAAGATTCACATCATTCAGAAGCTGAGCGACCCCTAGGATCTCTGAGTCTGGGCGCTCTTCGACGGACATCTGCACCAGCGTCCCGAATGCGACAAGCTCACCATGCAGCAGGGAAGTAATCGCAGGAATTGACGTAAGACCTCGCACAAGCGCATGGGCTAACGACAAGCCGCCACTCTCAAACCCAACGCCACTGATAAGGACGGTTCCTTCAACAACCCGCTCGACATCATCATTAACCTCGTGCCGGCCTACTGCTTGGTAAGCGCTGTACCCGTAGGTCATAAGCGTCTTAAACACAGCCTCTGTTAGCAGCAATGCCGTGTTCAACGCTGGAGTACCAAATGAGTTATTGCCTCCGGCAGACTGACATTGTTGCGCCTCAAACTTTTTACTGATGGCGTCGCCGATGCCTGCGGCGAAAAACCTTGCAGGCGCACGGACAATCACTTCGGTGTCCACGACTACTGCAGAGGGGTTCATGTTCAGGTACTCGACACCAACGACCTTGTGCGCTTCGTCGTAAAGCACAATCAAACGGCTGGTTGGGGCGTCGCTGGAAGCAATGGTCGGGCATACGACAATGGGGACGTTAAGCTGAGCAGCCATCCCTTTAGCCGTGTCAATTGTCTTACCCCCGCCCAAAGCGATGATGGTGTCTGGCCTGTAATCTGCTGATCGCTCACAGAGAGACGCAATTGCAGCTTTAGTGCATTCACCAGGAAAAACGATACTGTTCGCCTCGAAGCCATGCTCTGACAATGCATTCCCTACCTCAGGCCACAGATGCCTCGAGACGAACTCATCGCACAAGACCAATGGGCGCGATTGCCCCATATCGGAAAGGATTCTGCCAAGCTGCTTTAGCGCGCCTGGCCCTTGCTCGTATCGGCCAGGAAAACCCATTGTTCGAACCATGCCACCACCCGCTGCTGAAAAACTGTGAGATAAATCGTTACGTTGAATACGAGCCCGGATGGATCAGCGCATCAACCAGCCACCCGCCACATCCACAACTTGGCCCGTGCTGAAGTCGCTGTCGTTTGAAGTCAAAAAGCATGCTGCTTTAGCTACCTCAAGTGGCGTTCCAAGACGGCCCAACGGAGTCTCATCAACGACTGCCTGGTTCGCTTGCGCAGAAACGGTTTTAAGAAGCGGCGTTTCGATGCGTCCCGGAGCCAGTGCGTTTGCAGTAATGCCATAGGGCCCGAGCTCACCTGCCAGGTGACGGGTAAAACCGATAATCGCGGCTTTAGTAGCGCTGTAATGCGCCGCGACAATAGGCAAATAGGCGCTGCCGGCGACGGAAGACATGTTCACGATTCTTCCAAAGCCGCGCTCAACCATTCCCGGCGCGATTGCCCTAACCAGGTTGAACGAGCCAGTGAGGTTGATGCCGACGACCCTTTCCCATTCCAGAGGATCCATTTCCCAAATCGGTGCGGGTGCGCCCTGATGTTTGGGTGACACGCCTGCATTGTTGATCAAGGTGTCGATCGGGCCGAGCTGCTCACCAAGCTCAAGACAGGATCGACTGCATTGAGCGAAATCTGATACGTCAGCTTTAGCCCAAGCCACCCAATGTCCGGCAGCACTGAGTTGCCGTGAAAGCTCGGAAACTGACTGTTCGTCGAAATCTACCAAAGCAACCCGCGCGCCCTCCTCGCAGTACAGCCGGGCAATTGAGGCACCAATGCCCCCTCCTGCCCCGGTAATGAGAACTGTGCGTCCTGAATGTCGAAGATTCGTCATGTCAAACTCCCCGCGCTGAAAAAACAGAAACAAGGCGCGGTGATGCTCACACGCGTCCAATGCCGCACTGGCTGACCGAAAATTTCGGACTCATGTATGCGGGTGGTTTTAGGAGATTTGTGTGGCGAAGCCTGTGCCCCCGTGCCGGGGCGGTCGGTGACTTTAGATAAGAGGGCAGCCGGCGTGGTTGACCGAGCGAAAGCTAATGATGCAGTGACCATTATGAACTCCAGGCTTGCCTAGTAAAACGGCAAATATGAATCGCTTCATTTTCACAGCCTGCGGCCATAAGCCAACAAAATCCATGATATTTTCACGACTCTATTTTTTTATTTATTCTCTAAAGAGATATTTATGTAGCGCTTCATTTTTATTCGGATATTTGACCGCTGTCAAGCGGTCTGCATGGTCACTTCCCCAGCAAGGAGCGCCAGTAGTTCCTACGAAACGCAGTCATGAGCATCTATTGAGGATGTGGAAAACACCGGCGCACTAAGCCTCTGAGGCACTGGCTCCTTTGGCAAATGCACGGAATACGGGCGCAGTGCCCACGCCTGGAAGTCGATGCTCAAGTGAAATGAATACGCGATGCATATGCTAGGTATCGACTAGCCGCGCGGGCTTTGCTCACGGGTCAGGCATAGCGAATGCCTTCCGCAGAATGCTGCTCCCATGGTGGGCAAGGTGACCAAGCCTCCACGAGCTTATCAATGAAGAGTCGAATTTTTGGAGATAGGTGCCGCTTGCTAGGGTAGATCACCCGAATAGGCTCTGCGGCCTCTGCATAGCCAGCGAGCAATTGAACAAGTTTGCCGCTCCTCAAATCGTCGTTCACCACGTAGGAAGGAAGAGTCGCGATGCCCAGGCCAGCTACAGCTGACTGGTGTAATGACTCAGCACTGTCCATCTGTAGCCTTCCACCATGAGTAACG